>Ga0114931_10011464_pt1 | contig 10471 bp, 8 predicted proteins | sample 2SBtaG_FD_89579 | JGI IMG/M metagenome (GOLD analysis project Ga0114931, IMG submission 89579) | Deep subsurface microbial communities from Kolumbo volcano to uncover new lineages of life (NeLLi) - 2SBTROV14_V59a metaG | ecosystem: Environmental > Aquatic > Marine > Volcanic | place: Kolumbo... | reverse complement strand
TCATTCATGCGCTGGCCGCCGTGGCCCCGGACAACATGAACATATCGGCCATGGAAGTGGTCATGCCGGTGGCCCCGCTCTATCACGCCAATGGCTGGGCGCTGCCCTATTCGGCGGCCATGGTGGGGGCTAAATTCGTCCTCCCCGGCCGCCATCTCGACCCGCAAAACCTGGTCGATCTGATCCGCGCAGAAGGGGTGACGCTGAGCTGCGGGGTGCCGACAATCTGGACCATGATTCTGGAATATCTCGAATCCGAGGGCGGCGATCTGGGGAATTTCCGCCGCACTTTCGTTGCCGGCACGGCCATGCCGCGCGCCGTCCGCAACCGGCTGAAGGAACGCTATAACGTCACCGCCCAGCATTTATGGGGAATGACCGAAATGAGCCCGCTTGGGGTTACCGCGACCCTGACCCCGAAGGTCGCCGCCCTGCCCGGTGAAACACGCGAAACCGAACTGCTCAAGCAGGGGCGGCTGCCCTTCGGGGTGGCGATGAAAATCCTGTTGGCCGACGGCAGCGAGGCACCGCGTGACGGTGAAACCTTCGGCGATATATGGGTTCGCGGGCCGTGGATATCGAGCGGTTATCTGAAGGGCGACGGCGGCGCCATGCTGAATGCTGACGGCTACTTCCCGACCGGCGATGTCGGCACCATCGACGAATACGGCTTCATGCAGATCACCGACCGTTCGAAGGATGTCATCAAATCGGGCGGCGAATGGATAAGCTCGGTGCAGATCGAGGATATCGTCATGGATCACCCGGCGGTCAGTCTGGCCGCGGTGATCGGCGTTCCCCACCCGAAATGGGATGAACGTCCCCTGCTGATCGTCACCAGAGCCGGCGACGCGGACCCGACGGCGGCGGAACTGCTGGCCGCGCTCGACGGGCGGATCGCCAAATGGTGGATGCCCGACGACGCCATTGTCATCGATGAAATGCCGCTGACCGCGACCGGCAAGATTCGCAAGAACGACCTGCGCGCACGCTTCAGGGACTATCACCTGGGCGACTGACCTGCGCGGGCAGGCTGCGGCCCGCCAGCATCGGCCCGTGGACGGTCAGATAAATCAGGAAAGGGGCGGCCCAGAGGATCGACGAGGCGGCCATCAGCGCCCCCGGCCAATAGCCGAAGGCGGCGCCAAGGCGGACCGCGGCAGCCGCCAGCATCAGCCAGAATCCGGTGACCATGGCGGCACCCGGGCTCAATACGCGGCCCGTATGGCGAAGGGCGACCCGGGTCATGAAGCCGATTTTCATCAGCCCGAAGGCCCCCACCGTGAAGGCATGGACCGCCGCCATGGCCGGCACCGGAAAGCCCAGGTCGGCCAGCCCCCGCAGCCCGACGGAGGTCAGAAACCACAGATACGACAGATGGATCACCCAGAGCAGCGGATGCCCCCCGCAGCGCCAGCCCCGCCAGCGCCAGAAGCGGAACAGGTGAAGGGCCAGGGTAATGCCCGCAATAGTGCCGGCCAGCGGCCCGGGAAGCGCCATCAGGCCGGATGCGGCATAGGCCAGAACCGCCAGCAGGCAGAAACCTTCCAGAAGTGGCAAAAAGGGAATGGTTATGTCGGTGCCCGCCGCCCGCAATTCGGTCTCGGTGAATATGGGGGCAAGAAAGCCGCCAACCAGCGTATAAAGAACGATGATGGTATAGAGAAAGGCCTCCATGCCGAGGCGGGCGCCGGCGGCGTCGCCAGCAGCAATCGCGGCATGGAAGGCCAGATTGGCGGCGAAGAATGCCGCCAGTATGGGCAAAATGCCGTAAAAGGCCCGGTAGCGTGACTGCCGCAAGCCCGGTATCGCCAGCAAGGCCAGCAGCGGGAAATAGAGCAGGTCGACAAGCGCCCCGGCAGTCGTGCCGATGACCGGCGTTGCCCAAAGGGCGGCGCGCCCGGCCAGCCAGACGGCGAACAGCGCCATCAGGGGGTGCCGCTCAATCGCCGGGCATTCGCCCCAGCTTGGAATGCCGGTGATGACAAAGCCGGTGATGACGGCGGTTCCATAGCCGGCCAGAAGCTCGTGCGCATGCCAGAGCCCGGGGCTGAAGCCGAAAGGGACCAGCGGCGCGATGCCGGCGTGACTGGCCAGCCACGAGAGGATGACCAGCGGCCCATAGATGGCGCCGCCAAGGAAAAAAGGGCGAAAGCCGGCGGACCACAAGGGGTGATCAGGCCGGAACATCGGAGTCCGTCGGCGGCTGATAGATGATTCCCCGGTCCCGCAGACGGCGGAGGGTGTCGGCGTCATAGCCGGCTTCGCCAAGAACCGCGAAACTGTCGGCGCCATAACCAGGGGCAAAGGGCAAATCGGTAACCGGGGCCATCCGGTCGGTGGCCGGCGGCTGCATATGGATGATGCGCCCGTCGGGGGCGGTGGTAGTGGCGCGCTTGTCCTTCAGGGCACCAAGGCCCGCCACCTCGCGGACGCTGTTGATGGTGGCATGAGGAATGCCAGCCGCCTGCAGTCTGACCGCCAGGTCGGCCCGGCCCAGCCCCGATGTGATCGCCGCGATGTCGCGGTAAAGCGTCTTGCGCCCGGCCATCCGGCCTTCGTTGGTCTGCCATTCCGGGCGGGCCAGGGTCTCAAGCCCCGGGATTCCGGTCAGCCGCTGCCACTGGCGGTCATTGCCGATGGCGATATAGATAAAGCCGTCGGCGGTCGGGTAGGCATTGGTCGGGATGAATTTGCGGTGGGCGTTGCCGCTGCGACCGATTTCCGCCGCCGCCCCGTCAAGCTCGATCAGCGGCCAGGCGGTGATCAGCCAGCTTGCCGCCGCCTGCAACATGGAAATATCGATCGCCTGGCCGGCACCGCTTTCGGCCCGCTCGGCAAGCGCCATCATGACGGCGGCAAACAGTTCATCGCCGGCCTTAAGGTCGATCAGGGGAATGCCCGACAGCATCGGCGCCCCGTCCGCGTCGCCGGTCAGGTCCATAAAGCCGGCCATCGCCTGCAAGGCCGGGTCGTAACCGGGCACATCGGGATAATCGGGCCCCATGGCCGATATGCCGGCCCATATCAGCCGGGGATTGGCGCCCTTCAGGGTCTCATAGTCGATGCCCAGCTTCCGGTAGCGCGCCGGCAGCGTATTGCAGCAGAAAATATCGACATCGAGCGCGCTGACAAGCCGTTTCAGGATATCCCGCCCCTCGGCGGTCTTGAGGTCGAGGGCAATTGCTTCCTTGCCCACATTGGGGGCGATGAAATAGGAACGCCGCCCGTCGCCACCCGCCCGGTTGCCGATATAGCGGTTGGGGTCGCCCGGCAGGCCGCCACCGGCGGGGGTCGCCTCGATACGGATCACCCGCCAGCCCAACTGGGCGAAGCGCAGGGTCGCATAAGGCAGGGAAAGGGCCTGTTCCAGACTAAGGACCGTGCGTGCCCTCATCGCTCAGGACCCCGGGCTCAGGACGCCGACTCGGGATGAAGGGCACGGTAGACCCGCTCGGGGGTGAACGGCAGACCGGTGATGCGTACCCCGGTGGCGTTATGGATGGCATTGGCGACCGCCGCCGCGGTGCAGATGGCGGGCGATTCCCCCACCCCCTTGGCCCCTTTCGGCCCTTCGCCGTCCATGCTTTCGATGAAATAGAGATGCATGTCGGGAATTTCCGGCGCCGTCACCAGCTTATAGTCGCGAAAGCCCGGGTTGCGGCAGATACCGTCCTCGATAATCAGCTCCTCGGTCAGGGCATAGCCCTGGCCCATGACGATGCCGCCTTCGATCTGCCCCTCGATGCCAAGGCGGTTGATCACCCGGCCGACGTCATGGGCCGAATAAACATCGAGCAGGCGGACAATGCCGGTCCCGGTGTCGACTTCCACCTCGACTGCCTGGGTGGCCCAGGCATAGGCGGCCGAGACATCGCCCTTGAAGTCCTTGTCCTGGCCGACACTCGGCGGCTCGTAATAATCGGAGGTCATGACCAGTTCGGCCTTGTCCTGGAAATGCAGTTTACGGATCAGCTTATCGAGCGCCATCAATGCCTCGCCGTCACTGGCGCGGATGATAAAGCCGCCCCGCAGGTCAAGCTCGTCGACCTGCATGTTGGTCAGCCCGGCCGCCGCCCGCAGAATTTTCGCCTTTGCCTTGCCGGCGGCGCGATGCGCCGAATTGCCGGCAATGAAGGTGGTGCGGCTGGCGTGGACACCAACGTCCCAGGGGGTGATATCGGTATCGTTGTTGATCACCGTCACCGCCGACAGGGGCACCCCCAGTTCCTCGCACACCAACTGGGCGATCACGGTTTCCGAGCCCTGGCCGATTTCCGAGGCTCCGGTCATGATCGTCACATGGGCGAAATCGTCGATTTTCAGGATGGTGCCGCAGCCGTCCGACGGGTAAATCTTCGCCCCGCCCCCGACATGCAGCATCGAGGCCATGCCGATGCCCCGTTTGATGGCCGCCCCGTCATTCCGGCGCCCGACATTGGCGGCGTGTTTGCTCCGGTAGTCGCTGGCCCGGGCGGCGGTTTGCAGGCAGTCGCGAAAACCGCAGGACTTGAAATGCAGGCCCTGGGGCGAGGTCTCCCCCGGTTCCTGGGCGTTAAGCAGGCGAAATTCCAGCGGCTCTATCCCCAGTTCCTCGGCCAGCCGGTCCATCTGGCTTTCGACGGCGAAGGTCCCCTGAAGATTGCCGTAGCCGCGAAACGACCCGGCATAGGGATTGTTGGTATAGACCACCGTGGTGTCGTAACGGCAATGGGGCACCCGGTAGAGCGACGAGACGGTCTGCATCATGACAAAGGGGGTCGAGGCCCCCCAGGATGTGTAGGCGCCGTTGTCATGAAGGGTGGTGCATTCGCGAAAGGTCAGGTGGCCGTCGGCGGTGGCGCCGCTGGTCAGGGTGACAATGACCGGCTGGCGGGTGGGCGAGGCGATAAATTCCTCTTCCCGGCTGAACAGCAGCTTGACCGGTCGACCGGTGGCGCGGGCGAGAAAGATGCAGATCGGCTCGAACGGATAAATATCGAGTTTGGAGCCGAAGCCGCCGCCGATCGGCGGCTGAATGATGCGGATCATGCCCGGATCGAGGCCCAGAAGCTGGGCGAATTCGCGCTTGTGCAGAAACGGCACCTGGGTGTTGGAATACAGCAGCAGCCGACCATCGGGCTCGAAGCTGGCGATAATGCCCGAAACCCCCATGCAGCAATGGGTGACGTAGTGAAGGCGAAAGCTGTCGCTGACGATCACGTCCGATGCCGCCCGTCCCGCCGCCACGTCGCCATTCTCGTAATGCCAGGTGCGGGTGATGTTGTCGGCCCGCTCCTCATGGATCAGCGGAGCGCCGGGGGCAAGGGCGCTTTGGGGGTCGGTCAGGGGCGGCAGGTCTTCATAGTCGACCTCGATAAGGGCGGCGGCGGCAGCAGCAATTTCCGGGGTTTCGGCGGCGACGGCGGCAATTTCGTCGCGTTCCGAACGGACCTTGCCACCCTTCAGCGGCGGATTGTCCTTGCTGTGGCCAAGGGGCCGGTTATCGGCCACATCGTCGGCGGTCAATACCGCGTGGACCCCGGGCAGGGCGCGGGCCTTCCGGCAATCGATACAGCGGATGCGGGCATGGACGCGCCCGGCCCGCAATATCTTGCCGTAAAGCTGGTTGGGCAGGTCAATCTCGTGGATATAGCGGGTCGCCCCACGGGCTTTTTCAGGAGCATCGAACTTCCTTACCGGCTGGCCGATAAGCGATGCTTTCTCGATAACCGCCATGATGCTCCTTCCCTGTCAGTCGTTGCCGCCGGTGATATCGGCGATGTCGTCGATGATCTTGGTATAGCCGGTGCAGCGGCAGATAATGCCCTCGATCCCGCGCTTGATGGCGGCCCGTCCGGCATGCGGCTGGCGGGCGATAAGCTGGCTTGCCTGGACCACCAGACCGGGGGTGCAAAAGCCGCATTGAACGGCCCCCTTTTGGGCGAAGGCCCGGGTGACGGCCTGGCCCGTTTCGCTCAGGGCGACGCCTTCGATGGTTTCGATATTCCGGCTCTCGCACTGGGCAGCAAACATCAGGCAGGCGCAGACCGGGCGCCCGTCGACAACAATGGTGCAGGCCCCGCATTCGCCTTCGCCACAGGCGTATTTGGTTCCGGTCAGGCCGAGATCGTCGCGGATCATATCCAGCGCGCTGCCATCGGGCGGCACCGAAACCGCGCTCGGGCTGCCATTCAGGGTAAAGGCGATATCAACCTTGCGCGACATCCAAAAGCATCCTTTTCAGCATGTTGGTGATCATTTCCGCCCGGTACCAGGCGCTGGCCCGGACATCGTCGATGGGGTGGATTTCGCCCCGTGCAATAGCGACCGCCGCCTCGATTGTCGCCCCGTCCGCCGGCCTGCCTGACAGCGCGGCCTCGGTGGCGGTTGCCCGGAAAGGCTTTGGACCGACGGCCCCGAAGGCGATGCGGATATCGGTGAAGCACCCTTCTTCCAGCCGCCCGCCGAGGCCGATGGAAACGGTTGCGATGTCGAGCGCCGGTCGAGTGCCGAATTTGTAAAAGCGCCCGCCAAGCCCGACCGGCGGCAGCGGCAGACGGATATGGGTGAGCAACTCCCCGCGGGCGATTGCGGTTGTGCCGGGGCCTTGCAGAAATTCGCCAAGGGGCAGCGTCCGATAGATTATATCGTCGCCCTTCAGCCGGGCCAGGGTCACCTCGGCCCGGTAAACCAGCAGCGGCACCAGGGTGTCGCCGGCCGGCGAGGCATTGACAATATTGCCGCCGATGGTGGCGGCGTTGCGAATCTGATCGGAAGCGAACTGATCCGCCGCCGACACCAGCGCCGGCACAACATCGCCCAGCATCCGGTCTTCGAGAATATCGGTCATGCTGGTAGTGGCACCAATGACGATGCCCTCGGCGGTTTTTTCCACCCCGCGAATTTCATCGACGGCGCCAATATCGAGCAGCGTTCCGGCCAGCGGCTTTTTGCCCGCCTGCATCTGCACCATCAGGTCGGTGGCGCCGGCGACAATCGTCGCTTCCCCGCCGGACAGCAGCCGCAAGGCCTCCGTCAGATCGTCAGGGCGGGCGTAAAGCGGGGCCTTGGGAAGCGCTGTCATCGGAATCCCCGCCCTAAAAGCTGATCGGTTCGCGGTAGCGGCCATAGACCGCCGCCAGCGCCCGGGTCATTTCACCGACCGTGGCATAGGCCTTGACCGCCGCCATGATCGCCGGCATGACGTTTTCCCCGGCCCGGGCATCGGCTTCAAGTTTCTTCAGCAGGCGCCGGACCGTGCCGTCGTCGCGCGCCGAACGCACGTCGGCAAGGGCATCGGTCTGCCGTTTTGCCCCGTCGGCGTCGTAAGGATGGAAAGCGGGCTTGTGGTCTTCGTCGTCGGTGCCGGCCGAATCTTCGCTGTCACGAAAGCAATTGACCCCGACCTTGGGGAATTCACCGGACTGGATGCGCTTTTGCATATCATAGGCCTGGGCCGATACGCTGGCCTGAATGCGGCCTTCCGCCACCTGCTTGACGATGCCGCCATCGGCCTCGACATCGGCAATGATTTTTTCCATCTCGCTGCGCATCTGGTTGGTCAGGGTCTCGACGTAATAGGAACCGGCCAGCGGGTCCACCGTATCGCCGAGGCCCATTTCCCCGATCAGCAACTGCATGGTCCGCAACGACAGATGCTGGGCAAAGGGGGTGGGGATGGTATAGGCCTCGTCATAACAGCAAAGGGCCATGGTCTGGGCCCCCGACAGGGCCGAAATCAAGGCGTAATAGGCACCCCGCACAATGTTGTTTTCGGGTTGCTCCAGGGTCAGCCCCGAGCCCCCGCCACCGGCGATCATCCGCATGACCATGGAACGCTGATCGGTGGCCCCGCAGTCTTCCTTGACGATCTTCGCCCACAGGCCCCGACCGGCGCGGAATTTGCACACCTGCTCGAATATATTGCCGAAGATGTTGAAATTGAACGACAGCCGCCCGGCGAAGTCGTCGACGCTTAAGCCCCGCGCCGTCACCTCGTCGATATAGGCCTTGCCGATGGCGAAGGCATAGGCCATTTCCTGGGCCGGTGTCGCCCCCGATTCGCGGATGTGATAGCCGCAGATGCTGAGGGGCGAATATTTGGGCGCCTCGCGGGCGCAGAATTCGATGGTATCGCCGACCAGTTTGATCGACGGGGCGACCGGAAAAATCCAGGTGCCGCGACCGATAAATTCCTTCAGGATATCGTTCTGGGCGGTGCCGCGCAGGGTGCGGATATCGTAGCCGCGCTTTTCCGCCATCGCCAAATACATGGCGATAAGGATGGCGGCGGCCCCGTTGATGGTCAGCGAGACGGTGATTTCTTCGAGATCGACGCCATCGAAGGCGATCTCGAAGTCCTTCAGGGAATCGACCGCCATGCCGACCCGGCCAACCTCGCCCTCGGCCATCGGATCGTCGGAATCGAGGCCGATCTGGGTCGGCAGGTCGAAAGCAACGTTAAGCCCGGTCTGACCGTTGGCGATCAGATAGTGAAAGCGCTGGTTGGTCTCGGCGGCGTTGGCGAAGCCCGTATACTGGCGCATGGTGAAGGGGCGCTTGCGATACATCAGGGGATGAATGCCGCGGGTAAACGGGTATTCGCCGGGCGCCCCGATAAAGTCGTAGCCGCCGCTGTCGATCACGTCCCGGTCGGTATAGACCGGTTTGATCTCGATGCCCGATTCGTTGATCACGGGCGGAATGTTAGAGCCGTGTCGGTTGCTCATGCTGTTTTCCGGTTAATATAGTCGATGATGTCGTCAAAGGGGGTGCCGGTGGCGAATATCGCATCGAGGCCGAGGGCGCGGAGCGCGCCATGATCGCCCTCGGGCACATTGCCGCCGATGATCCACAGCGCATCCCCCAGCCCTTTTTCATCGAGCAGCGGCTTTAGCCGGGCGCAGAAGGAAAGATGCGAGCCGGCCATGCTGGAGAGGCCGATAACGTCGACCTTTTCCGCCGCCGCCCGCTCGGCCACCGCCTCGGGCGACTGGCGCAGACCGGTATAGATGACATCAAATCCCGCCTCCATCAGCGCCCGGACCACCACTTTGGCCCCCTGGTCATGGCCGTCGAGCCCCGGCTTGGCAATCAGAATGCGGGCTTTTTTGGCGCTCATGACACGTCTCCCCCGTCGCCCAGCATCCGGGCGATGGTAAGTTTAAGAATTTCGCTGGTCCCGCCGCCGATCAATGTAAAGCGCACATCGCGCAAATAGCGCTGCACCGGATAGTCCATCGCATAGCCGTATGAGGCCAGCACCCGGGCCGCCTTGTCGCAGACCGTGGCCGCCGCCTCGGAGGCAAACAGCTTGGCCATCGCCGCCTGCTGCAAGGGGGCGTCGCCCTGATCGGCGCACCAGGCGGCGTAATGGACCAGATGGGTGGCGGCTTCCATATCGGTGGCCATTTCGGCCAGTTTAAGCTGGATCGCCTGAAAGCGGTTGATCGGCCGCCCGAACTGGCTGCGCTCGGCGGCATAGCGGACCGCCGCGCCCAGCGCCGCCCGCCCCACCCCCAGCGCCATCGCCCCGGTGATGATGCGGATTTCGGCAAGCACCTCGCGCAGATGCCCCTCGCCGTCGCCTTCCCCGGCGCTCAGGCGGTGGCTGTCGGGGACAAAACAGTCGTCGAAGGCAACCTCCGATGTGGGCAGCGCCCAGACCCCCATCTTTTCGATTGGCCGACCGATAATCAGGCCGTCGAAGTCGCGCTCGACGAGAAAGATGGTCAGCTTCTTTTCCGGCCCCGCCTTGGCGAAGACAGTCAGAAAGTCGGCCAGCGGGGCCGAGGTGACCCAGGTTTTCTGGCCGTTCAGCCGATAGCCGCCATCGCACCGGGTGGCCGTGGTGCGCAGACTTTTGAGGTCCGAGCCGGCATTCGGCTCGGTCATGCAGATGCCGCCGATCTTTTCCCCCCGAAGGGCGGCGGCGAACAGCCGCTGGCGGATATCGTCATTGCCCAGCTTAAAGAGGAAGCGGGTCCCCATCAGCGCCTGCATGGCGACGCAGCCGGCCAGCGACAGCGATCCCCGGGATATTTCCGCCAGCGCCAGACAGAACGACACCAGGTCCATACCGCTGCCGCCGGCCTGTTCCGGATAGCGCATGCCGAAAAAGCCCAGATCGCCGATTTCCCGGAACAGGTCGCGGGGAAATTCATGGGCTGCATCGAGCGCCGCCGCCGCCGGGACGATACGCTCGTCGGCAAAGCGGGCGAAGGTATCGGCGACCGCCTGCTGCTCCGCGGAAAGGGCAAAATCCATCAGCCGTCCTCCCCCGTAAAACCGTAGACATCGCGTGCCGCCGGGGCTGAAATGATGCCGTCGCGCAGCTCGCGGGCAAGAACCGTCCGGTCCCGTTCCGTCGCCGCCCCGTAGCCGCCGCCGCCGCCGGCGAACTGGTGATAAAGGGTGCCTTTTGGCAGATCGCGGATCAGGTCCTTGTTTTTGGGGATCACTTTCGTGCCGTCGGGCAATGTCAGGGTGA
>Ga0114931_10011463_pt1 | contig 10471 bp, 6 predicted proteins | sample 2SBtaG_FD_89579 | JGI IMG/M metagenome (GOLD analysis project Ga0114931, IMG submission 89579) | Deep subsurface microbial communities from Kolumbo volcano to uncover new lineages of life (NeLLi) - 2SBTROV14_V59a metaG | ecosystem: Environmental > Aquatic > Marine > Volcanic | place: Kolumbo... | reverse complement strand
TCGGCCGTGAGGTCTTTTTTGAGCACAACCCAGCTTTTCCAATTTGCCTTGCGGAACCGTACGCTGTAGCGCAGCGTGTCTCCGTTTGCGTCGCTCGCCGCCCAATCAAGCTTCAGTTTGTCGGCGCTTTTCTTCCCGTCGAGATCCTCAACATGCGGAACCACAAGCTTTGTTAACCGCGGCGCCTGGTTCGTGGTCAAATAGCTGGCGGCGATCGACCGCACTGTCGGCGTTTGCTCCGGGCGGGTCGTTGCAAGGGTTAACCGATACTGAAAGAAGCGGCCGGTCGGACAACCGGCCTTCGCCGCCGCGGGATCGGTCTGTTCAACGCACCAGGTGCTCCAGGTTGCATCCGGCTTGTCGGTGTTGCCGCTCCGCGCTGAGACGGAAACCTGGGTTGCGTCAGGCACTTCGGCCCGCCATACGATCGAGCCGAACCGCGCCACGAGCTTGGCGTCGAGAGGTGCCGAAGTGAACGTTCCCGACGACCGATATCCGGCCGACAGACGATAGACCTTGCCCGGGTTCCCCGTGGCGATCCACAGCCCACCTTCCTGATCGGAGCAAAGCGCCAACAGCACTTCGGTATCGAGACGCGCGCTCTGACACTGACGAAGACCGGCCGAATCAAAGGCATACATGACGCCCTCGGGGCCGGTCGAGGCCAGCCAGGTTTTTTCGGTTTCCGGGCCAACCTGTGCCAGGTCGTAAATCCGTGCCTTGGCATGAAAAACCCCGCGGACCGCTCCGGTCGGGTCGATGCGGTAAACATGATTTTCGCCGGACTGCTTCTTCGCGCTCACGGCGCTCGAGTCGTGGGTCATCGTCTTCTGCCCGCCCGACGCGGTTGCCGCATAGACCACCCCCTCGGCGTCGAGACGAATGGCGTGTACCTCGTCTTCCGCGGCATCGTAAATCACTCGGGCTTTGCCAGCGGGCGAAATCTTCAGAACGAGGCCGTCGGCATCCGTTCCCGCATACACTTCCCTCTCCGGACCAAGGGCCAGCACCAAGACATGAGGCTGCCGCGCTTGGTAGAAAACCGTACCCGTGCCATCGGGCTTGATTTTATAGATCCTTCCTTCCGGACCGGTGGCGGCATAAGTGTTGCCATCCGCATCGACCGCCAAGTCCCAGACATATTGCGCTTCGGGTTCGAAGAACACGCTTGCGTGGCCATCGGCCTCGATCCGATGAATTCGGCCCTTGGGTCCCGTGCCAATCAGCACACGTCCGTCGGGCAGGCGGGCCAGCGAAAAGACCTGCTCGTCATCGCTTTTCCAAACCACGTTGGTCGTGGCGTCGGGATTGAGTTGAATCACTCGTCCGGGAATCGCCGTGCCGGCGAGAAGGCGGCCTTCTTCGAGCGGCAGCAGGTCCCACACCGAAGCACAGTCAAGATCGGCCACCTCGCGCACCTGGCGAGACAGCCGCAAGTTGCCTTCGCCGTCAACGACCACTCCCTCGGCTTGCCCCTTTTCAAAGTCGGATGAGCTCGAGTGGCGCCAGACAGACACCTTGCCGGCATGACACGTCACCGGCGGCAATCCGAGAACCATGAGGCACGCCACCCCGACGGCGCGCCGCAGAAAAGCTTGGGGGAAGATACGGAGTGTCGTCATTTCGGCGGTTTTTCCTATCAACGCAAAAGTTGACGCCGCGTCTGAGGCGCGACAAGCGCCTCGGGCGTGGACGCGGCACTATCCCGCAACTTTTTTCTGCGAGACAACCTTGAACGATAAGCTCGACGATCCTTCGATGACCCAGTCCGTCGGCTGGCGAACCACCTCGGCTCGCTTGATGGAATGAACGGGGCTGGCTCGCCGACTGGTCAACGCGGCGCGGACGCTGGAAGGTAGCTGGGGAAGGCTCACATCGCCGACCGACAATCCAGACTCGCGCGTCACCACGCGAAGAAACAGCGTTGACCGCTTTTCGGAGAGTTGCAACCGGTAGGCACGAACAATTTCACTTAGACTTCGCGCGGCGAGCAACCGTGGCTGCTCGTTGAAGAGGTTCTTCAAGTGGATCGTTGCATCGCAGACCGTGGCCGTGTAGCGGCCCGGCGGAATCGACTTCGGCAGCCGCATCCGCATTTTAACTTCGACCGGATCGGCTTTATAAGGGCGAAGCGTGACGTTAACCGTTAGCTCATCGCCGGGCTCGAACGTGTCTGAGTTTAGACGGACCGCGGTGATCGTCGCGCTGGTTCTTCCGGGCGAGATCACGGCATGGCATTCAATCGATTTGATCGGAACCGTTTTGAACGGATTTCGCGTCAGCCCGTCGGCGATCAGCGCGACCTGGTTCAACATCCGCTGAACGCCTCGATTGCCGGCCATGTTGCGGCCGCTGTAGGTGTTGTGGATGATGATCGGTTCGATCCCCTCGGCATGAATTTCGGCGTTCATGCCAACCGTGATCTCCTGGTCCAATCCGCCCCCGGCTTCCAGAGCGCCGGCCAGCACGGTCGCCACAAGCGGGCCGAGCAACTTCGGATGGCGTACCACCCGGCAATGGTAGACTTGCGGCCGACCTTGTTCGCCCTGCTGGATTGAAATGGTCATCGGCATCAGGTTCGGCCGCTGACCAAGGTTCCCGGCGACACACGTGCTGACGTCGGCATCGATCACGCCGACGATCTCCCCGGCGGTTCCCATCTTGGTACTGAGATCCTGCTTGGGATTGACCAGATGAATTTGCCCGCGGCGGAGCAGATACGCACAACGTCCTCCGCTAAGGAAAGGATGCCCCCAACCCCAAACACGCGACCCCTCGACGTGCGTGACCGTACCGATTCCACTCATGTCGAAATCGCCGGTCACCAGACTGGCGGCCAATACATCGCCTGGGCGCAGAGGGGCTTGTGTTGCCGCGTCGGCATCGAACTTCGCCGTGCCTTGCCCTCCGCCGGCAATCGGAATCATGCCCAACGGTTGAAATCGTCGCCGCATTTCGGCCATGCTGCGTGGCCCGAAGCCGCTGGCTGATAGCGGCAGACGGATCGGTTGCATCTGGCCCGGTTGAACGGCGACCGCCACACCGGAAAAATCGCCGAAAAGCGGATCCGCCGACTTTGGTTCGCCGGCACTTAACCCGATCAGGTCCAACCCTTCCAGAGGCATCGTGCCCTGGGCGGTGGCCGCGCAGGTGCCGTCGCAGCGAGTCGCGTTGTCAGAAAACGTTCGCATCTGCTCGAACGGCGTGATGCCCGCTATCGGCTCTTTGTTGAACGACCAGGTATAGGCAATCGCGCCGAGCAATTTTCCATCGACATAGATTGGCGAACCGCTCATGCCGGCGATCACTCCGGTGTATTCCAGATTCGCGCCCGAGAGTCGGCAAAGTATGACGTCTCGTCCCGGACTCACGCGATGCAAGACGCCAAGAATGCGTGCCTGAAACTCCGTAATCCGCGTTCCCTGCAAGACGGTCTTGCCGGTGCCCTGCATGCCCGGTTGGACCTCGTCGACCGGCATGATTTCAATCGCCGGATTCGGCGGCCCGACTTTGGGTTGATCGCCGGGGGGCTCCGCCATGGCAGGGACGACCGACATCGCGCAAGCAGCGACCATGAAGCCCATGAAAAACTCGCGGAACCTGTGCATGAGGTGATCGCTCACAATTGCGCTTTAACCAGCGAACAAGGCTCGAGTCGGCAGCGGTACGCTGGCCGCATCCGTCGTCCACCTGGAAAATCGGCGAAACACGGATTTCACGGTCGAGTTACGCGCTCGAGGCGGCGACGATGGAAGATGGGAAAACAGTGCGGGTAACACGTGACGCATGGAAAGCCTGCCGGGCGGATACCTTCCGTGGCGAAACGGCCGAATCACGGCACGTAACTCCAATTCTAACCACGACATCCGAAACGCACAACAAATCGCGAATTGCCGAGGCACCGACTTTGCGAGTCCGGGCTACTGCAAGCGGCCCCGGGCGGCCAGGGGCCAGATGGCTTCGAGGCGACCGTTGCGGGTCGCGTAAAACTCGTTGTGCAGGAATGAAGTGAAATCGCCGTAACCGGGGACCAGCTCAAGCCGATCACCGACGCGCAGTTCCCGATCGGCCGGACCCACGCGAAGCGCGGCGTGTTCGGCCGAAAGCTGGGTGATTTCTAATTCCTCATGCCCAAGAAAGATTGGCGGGTGCAGGGCGATATGCTGCGATTTGTGACCGGCATCGATGATCGCTCGATCGGGCGAAGGTCGGCTGACCACGGTTGTGAGCAGCGTGAGGGCAAAATCGAACTGATCGACCTGACACACATGGCGATAAAACGCGTCCATGAAGATCAAGCCACCGGCCTGTAGCTCGGTCACGGTGGCCGAGCGGATCGTGTATTTCCAAGAACCGGTTCCCCCGGCCGAGACAATCGGGCAGGCGATTCCGGCCTTTTCGATCGTGTCTTTGGTTTCTTCGAGCAACGCCATGGCTTGGGCAATGCGTTGCCGCTTGTCCTCCTGATCGGGGACGGTTAGCAAATGGCCCTCGTAGCCCATGATGCCTGCCGGTTCGAGACTCGACCGCCGAGCGATGGCGCGGGCCAGATCGGCCGCCGGCGGGCCTGGCGCCACGCCCGCACGGTTCAGACCGACGTCGACTTCGACCATGACGCGGAGCGAAACTCCGGCTCGCTGCGCTGCGTGATCGAGCGCGTCGATTTGGTCCGTATGGTCTACGGCAACCATGGGGTTGGCCGTCTTGCGAAGTTCAACCAGCCGCTGCATCTTGGCCGGGCCCACGACTTGGTTGGCGATGAGCAAATCGCCGATGCCGACTTCGGCCATGACCTCGGCTTCCCCCAGTTTTGCGCAGGTCAGTCCGATGGCGCCCGACTGAATTTGTTTCCGTGCGATGTCGGGAGACTTGTGCCCTTTGGCGTGCGGTCGCCAGGCCTTGCCATGCGCGCGGCACAGGTTGGCCATCTTGTGGATGTTCCGCTCCATGACATCGAGGTCGATACACAGCGAGGGCGTGTCGAGCGCTTCGACCGGGCAGCCGATCTCAGGGAGATGATTGGTGGGCATTGGGCGGAGAGAAGGTCTACGGGAAAGGAGGGGCATCCGACCGGATTAAAACGTAAAACGCAGCGTACCGTGAGTATCCCGGCACCACAACCAACACGCGGCGACCTTGCCGCCATTGCCGAATCAGCGGACGTCCGCAGTCGGTCAATCGTGGATGTAGGTTTCGAGGAATCGAGCCAGACGGTGGAAATCGGATCCCGGTTTGATATGGCGAACCATGGTTGCCAGGCTCTCAGGGTCAATCAACTCGTCGAACGGCACGTAACGCAGATCGAGTTGGCCGGCGACCGAAACCATCACTCCGTCCAGTCCTTTTTCGACCAAGGCTCGATACGCTCCGACTCCCAGTTGGCTGCCCAACATGACGTCAAAGGCGTGTGGCCGCGCGCAGCGTGACTCATAGCCGAGTTGAACCGGGGTAACGCGCCGCGCTTGCCCGGTTTGCTGCCGGTATTCTTCGACCACCAGCCGGGCGAAGACCTGCCCCAGATTGATTTTCGAGATGGCGATATGCCCATGTTCGTCTCGGCTGACACCTTTGACATATTGGTAAGGCAGATATTCGGCCAGACCTTCGGCCAGCACGACGACGCCGTACGGCTTGTTTTCAACTTGTTCGCGAACGCGCATCGTGGCCACGATCCTCCGTACCACGGCATCGACGTTCATGATCCGGCGACTCGTGATTTCGCCGGTCTCGATGTGCTCGATACGCTCCTCTTGTTGGAACTTGTCGGTGACGTCTTCGATGCTGAACGTCAGGCTCGCCTCGCCCGCGATTCCTGCTCCATAGGCCAGCCAGCCGGCGCTGCGCCCCATGGTTTCGGCCAGAAAGTAGCTACGGTTCGATTCGGCGTCCGCCAGAAGATTGCGAATCTCGCTAGCCAACGTCTCCACGGCCGTGAAGTAGCCGAAGGTAAAGTCGATGCCCTTGTAGTCGTTGTCAATCGTCTTGGGAATATGCACGACCGGAATTCGCCGGCTGCCTTCGGGTAGATGGTCTTGATAACGCTTCAGCTTATTAGCCGTTTTCAGCGTATCATCGCCGCCGATCGAGATCAGCGCGTCGACGTTCAGCGAGCACAGCGCGTCGTAAACGGTTTTCAGCGGCGCCGTACGCGCCGGGTCGGCAAGATGGTCCGGGTGCGAAATATGGACTCCCGGGTTGGCCCGCGCCGTGCCGATCATCACTCCCTGCGTGTTACGGGTCCGCTTGAGACGCCGGTGGTTGATGCGGATATAATCTCGACCTTCGATTATTTTTCCGTCGCCATGTTCAAGCAGCTGCGCGTAGCCGTGCAGGATTCCCAATACATCGATATGGTTGCGCAAAAATGATGCAGCAGCAGTCGAGATCACCGCATTGGCCGCAGGTGCGGGGCCGCCTGAAAACAGGATCGCCACGGTGTGGATGTTCTGTCGCGCGTTCGGCGGGTCGGGAAGTGTCGAGGAGGTGGCCTCGGTCATGGGAAGGTTCCAATTCGGCACGAAAAACGGGTTGGCTGCCACCTTCGATGCAAGAGCCGCAGCCCTCGCCATTCGGGGCGACGTAGTGCATACACGTGGGCTTCGAGCGGTATTCTATGTCCGTCTTATCGCATGGCAACGGGAGAGTTGCCCGTATCTCTCGAACGGTAAAGGCGGTTTGGACCATCCGGCGTGGTGCCTGAGCGCACGGGGCCCGGAGAAACCGGTGCCCAAGGCTTGGCGTGTGGCACGCGGAGCCTCGCGGGCGGATCAGCGGCAATTGAGCGATTCAGCCGGTTCGCGTGCCGCGGCGGGCGGCGGCAACTCGGGCGTGAGAGGCACACCACAAATCACCCGGCTTCGCAGCTCAACCGGGCCAGGTGCGCTCGACGAACGTGGTGTCCACCCGGCCTTCGACGAACGCCGCATGGTCTAGGATGTCCAGTAGCACCGGGTTGGTGGTTTTGATGCCCTTGATATCAAGCTCTTCGAGCGCGCGAACCATGCAGTGGATGGCTTCCCGACGAGTCGGTTGGTGAACGATCAGCTTGCCGATCAGCGAATCGTAATGGGGCGAGACGTAATATCCACTGTAAATGTGCGAATCGAAGCGGACTCCGGGTCCGTCGGGCGTAAACAAATGTTCGATGCGGCCCGGCGATGGCACGAAGTTGGCCCTCGAATCCTCGGCGTTGATTCGGCATTCGATCGCCGCACCGGTGTGCCGGATGTCTTGCTGTGAAACCGACAGCGGATTGCCGGAGGCGATAAGAATCTGAGATTTGATCAAATCCATGCCCGTGACCATCTCGGTAACCGGATGTTCGACTTGGATTCGTGCATTGACCTCGATGAAGTAAAAATTGCCCTCGCGATCGACGATGAATTCGACCGTACCGGCGTTGTAATATCCGGCCGCCTTGACCATTCTCACCGCCGCGTCACACATGGCTTGGCGCACCGCATCGTCAAGAAACGGGGCCGGGCTTTCCTCGAGAAGCTTTTGATGACGCCGCTGGATGGTGCAATCTCGCTCCCACAGATGCACTACGTTGCCCTGCTGGTCAGCCAAGATCTGCACTTCAACATGCCGAGGGTGTTCGATGAACTTTTCGAGATAAACGTTCGAGTTGCCAAATGCCGCGGCGGCTTCGGCTTGAGCCTGTTGAATGGATGACTTCAGCGCAAGATCGTTCGATGCCACGCGCATCCCGCGACCGCCGCCGCCGGCGGTGGCCTTGATCAGGACGGGAAAGCCGATCTGATGCGCGATCTTGAGGGCTTGCTCTTCGTTGTCAATCAAGCCATCGCTGCCCGGTACCGTGGGAACGCCGGCTTCACGGGCCATTCGGCGGGCTTCGTTCTTATCGCCCAGTCGCAACATCGCCTCGTGTGGCGGACCGATGAACTCGATGTTGCAACTACGGCAAATTTCGGCGAAGTGAGCATTTTCCGACAAAAAGCCATAGCCGGGGTGAATGGCCTGGACATTGCCGATTTCGGCCACGCTGATCACGCGGTCGATCTTCAAGTAGCTATCCATGCTAGCCGGCGGACCAACACAGTAGGCCTCGTCAACAAACCTGAGATAGGCCGCGTCACGATCCGCTTCGCTGTAGATAGCGACCGTCTCGATCCCCAACTCTCGACAGGCACGGATGATTCGCAGCGCAATCTCACCCCGATTCGCAATTAAAATTCGCTTGAACATCGAGCGTCCCCATGCCTTTCGGCAACGCCGCGCGAGCGGGAGGCTAATTGCGGGTGTCGACCTTGAACAGCGGCTGTCCGTACTCGACCGGCTCACCGTTGTCGATCAGTACGGCGATGATCTTGCCCGAGACTCCGGCAGGAATTTCGTTAAAGACCTTCATCGCCTCGACGATGCACACGGTCGTGTCGGTCCCGACGTGATCGCCGACCTTGACATACGGCGGTGTGTCCGGGCTGCTGGCGGTGTAGAACGTGCCGACCATGGGGCTGGTAATCTGATGAACATGTTCGTCGTCCGCCGCGGGGCCGGCGGTTGCCTCGCCGGATGGCCGAGCGTCTTGCAGCGGGACGCTGCTGGCAACGGGGGCGGGCGGCGGGGCGCTGACCACGACCGGCTCGCTTCGGCGGCGAAGGCGGATTCGGGTATCGGCGTGCTGAAGATCGATTTCGCTAAGATCGTGGTCGTTCATCAACTCGACCAGTCGGCGAATCTTCCTGATTTCAAATATGTCGCCGGCGTTGGACGAGGTGTTCGACATGCGGACTCTCCGAGACAGGTTCGTACGGCCAGGTGATACTCAACAATCACCCCGCCACACCCGGTTCGCACCGTGGCGGATTCTTAACACAACGTAAAACAGTCGAAAGGCCGGTTTCGCCCCCGACGCAAAACACCCCGGCGCTTTGGCGGAACACGATCACCGGCGGACAAGCATCTTATCCAGATCCTTGCCAACGTGGCTTAGCACCTGATGCCCGGTTCGCGTCACCAGCACGTCATCTTCGATTCGAACTCCACCCCAGCCGGGCAGATAGATTCCCGGTTCAACGGTGATCACCATGCCTGCTTTGAGTGGTCGGTGCTGATTCTGAGCCAGCCGCGGACCTTCGTGGATGTCGAGCCCGATTCCATGTCCCAGACTGTGGCCGAAATGACGGCCGAAACCCGCTTTGGCAATCACGTTTCGGGCTACGGTGTCGACTTCATGGGCCGATGCGCCGGGCCGAATCGCCGCGATTGCCGCCGCCTGGGCAGTAAGCACAACTCTATACACACGTTCAAGTTTGGTCGAGATTTTATCGGTGGCCAAGGTTCTCGTCAAGTCGCTCTTATAGAGTGGGCCGCTCGCGCCCCAGTCGATAAGCAGAAGTGGCGAGTCGCCAATGCGACGACCGGTCGGGTGGGCGTGCGGCAAGGCGGCGTTGGATCCTACCGCCACGATCGGTTCAAAGCTGGCGCCGCGCGCTCCGAAGCGACGCATTTGGTATTCGATTTCGTCGGCAACCTGCTTCTCCGTCTGATCCGCCACAAGCGACTCGCGCACGACGGCAAAGGCGCGTTCAGCGAAATCGATGGCTTGGCGTATGGACTTGATTTCGTCTTGGTCTTTGATTTCACGCAGTGTCTCGACCAGCCCGGTCGTGCTCACCAGCGAGACACGCTTTGTCGTCTTGGCGATGGTTTCATACAGGGCGACGGTCATCGATCCCGCTTCGATGGCGAGATGCTGGGGTTTCAGCAAACCGATAGTGGTGGCGACCGCGGCACTCATTCCTTCACCCGGCCCGCGGAGATGAACCTCGAGCCCCGGACATTCTTCGGCAAGCTGCGTTTCATACCGCGGGTCGCTGATCAACAAGCTTTGACTGGAAGCCTCGATCAGATAGCTGTCGTCGCCGGTGAAACCGGTCAGATACGTAACGTTCTTGAAGTTCGTGACCAGGAGCGCGTCGGCGCCGGCTTGCTTGAGCTTTCGGTGCAACTTCGCGCGTCGCTGAGAAAACCGGCTCATGTGGTACCTTCGTGTTTCGTCGGCCTGCTGTTGCATCCCCAGGAGGTCAATCTTTGCCGGCACTGCGGAAGCCGGAGGGCCGTTCCATATTGCCCTTCCACGGTTTCTCTCGCGTCTCGATCCCGCGTGTTCGCGGTGGAGGCTGACATGCGGAATCTTGGAAACATGCGGCAGTCATCTGCCCTTGAAAGCCTGGTACAACGGGCAACAACAGCCTCTGGATCGATCACTGCACACCACCGATCATGTTGAAAGGCTTGCGAATCATGCAGCCGCGGTCCCACGCCGGCGCACTACCCCGGACCCGGCCCGACTTACGGTTCCGAACACGCTTTCTCAATCCCAATGCCATCAATACCCTGTGCCAGTGGTCCACCCCGTGACGGAGTCATCTCCCTGACAAGTGGAAATTTTTCTAGACCCCGCTGCAAGCCGAACTACAATGGGTTCTAGTGACTAATAAACTGG
>Ga0114931_10011462_pt1 | contig 10472 bp, 10 predicted proteins | sample 2SBtaG_FD_89579 | JGI IMG/M metagenome (GOLD analysis project Ga0114931, IMG submission 89579) | Deep subsurface microbial communities from Kolumbo volcano to uncover new lineages of life (NeLLi) - 2SBTROV14_V59a metaG | ecosystem: Environmental > Aquatic > Marine > Volcanic | place: Kolumbo... | reverse complement strand
TTCGACCGCGATACGCGCGCGCCGTGAAAGGAGGTCTAAAAGCTTCCGATCAATTGCGTCAATCTTTTTGCGCAGTTGCGTGAGCGAGGATGACGCCATAGCAAGATCGGTCAGAGCTAACGCATGCCCTTAGCCTTTGCAACAAACTCGCCCACCAAATCGCAGGTATCCCGCGAGAGCCGGGCGTCGATACGCCGGCGATGTGGTTGCGCGCGCAGCCAAGTGCGCTGGCGCTTGGCGTAACGCTGCGTGGCCCGTCCGATTTGCCCCGCTAGCTCATGTTCGGCCAAAGCACCATCGAGAAACAGTCCGGCTTCTCTGTAGCCGATGGCCGAAAAGGCCCTCGGATGCCGGCCGTAACGAGCACGGAGACCTTTCAACTCTTCGACGAGCCCCTCGCTGAGCATAGCGGCCGCCCTCGTCTCGATACGCCGGCAAAGCGTTTCGTAGCCCGGATCCACCTCGAGAAACAAGACTTCGTAGCCATCCGCCTCACGCTGCTCCTCGTGCCAACGGCTGATCGGCCGTCCCGTCAACTCGAATACCTCGAGCGCGCGGACCAGCCTCACGCGGTCGTTCGCATGGATGCGGCCGGCACTTTTCGGATCGCATCGTCGCAGTCGCTCGTGCAGCGAGCCGGGTGCGTTGCGTTCCTCGTTTTCGAGCGAGCGGCGCAGACCTGCATCGGCCGAGGGCCCCGGGAAGATACCCCGCAAGAGAGCACGCAGATATAACCCGGTTCCACCGCATACGATCGGCAATCGATTACGCGCACCGATGGCACCAACCGCTTCCGACGCGAGAGCGTTCCACGCCGCGGCGTCGAAATCGACGTCCGGGTCTACGACATCAACTAGGTGGTGCGGCACCCTCCTCCTCATTTCCGCGGAGGGCTTGGCCGTGCCCACGTCCATGCCGCGGAACACCTGTCGCGAATCGGCACCGACCACCTCGCCCGCGAACCGCTCGGCCAATGCACAGGCGACTTCGCTCTTGCCGGCCGCCGTAGGCCCGGCGACAATGATGATGTGCGCGCGTCCCTGGTTACTCGCCATGCGGCGCTTCCCGTCAGCGGTCGAAGAGACGTTCGACCCGTTCGCGCGAGAGAGTACGAGCAACCGGTCGCCCGTGAGGACAGCAAGCCGAGAACTCGACGTCGGCGACCTCGCGCAGCAAATCGCGGGCGGCATCCGCACTCAAGCGCTGACCGACACGAATGGCGGCATGACACGCAATCGTCGCCATCACGCGTTCGATACTACGGTCGACCGCCTTGGTACGGCCGGCTTCGACCAAGTCCGCGGCGACCGCTTCGATGAGGACGCGGGCGTCGGCGTTGGCACTCAGCGCGGGCTGTTCACGCACGATCACTCCGCGCGGGCCGAGCGCGTCGACTCTCCAGCCGGCCTGCGCCAGCCACTCTCGGTTGGCCATGACCGCTTCCGTTCCGGCTTCGCCGAGTTCGACGACGACAGGCACGAGCAAGGGCTGTGTCGCCGGCCGGACACCGGCGCGGGCGGCCATCAACCGTTCGAAGAGAAGACGTTCGTGGGCGGCGTGCTGGTCGACGAGAACCAAACACTCCGCACCCCGGCAAACGATATAACCGTCAAGAACCTGGCCGACCACTTCCAACGCGACGAGTTTCTCATCGCCGGCTCGATCGCCCGGCATCAGTCGTGGCTGAACGGCCGCGGTCGTCCCCGGAGGCACCTCCGGCGCCGGCTGTTTGTATCCCGGTGGCGGGGCTTGCCCACGCACCGAGACGGGGATCTTCGCGGTCTCCTCGTCCATCGACTCCACTCGCGGCGAACCGGCGCGGACGCGGGTCGGCGCGGCGGCGCCGCGGCGCATGCCACGCATCCGATACACCGCTTCCTTTACCTCGAAGCCGGAGGACTCCGCCCCCCAACGGCCGAGTGGAGAGGCGCCCGTACGCAAGCAGTCCCGGAGGGCTTCGACGATGAATCCGCCAACGGCCTTGGGATCCCCGAAGCGCACTTCGGTTTTTGCCGGATGAACGTTCACATCGACCTCCGCGGTGCTTACCCCTAGGAACAACACCGAAGCAGGATATTTGCCTCTGACGAGATAGGTCTTGTAGGCGTCGGTCAGGGCTCGAAAGAGCAGGCGGTCGCGCACCCAACGGCGATTGACGAACCACGAGATCCAGCGATTGGACCCGTGCGACAGACCTGGGGCACTGGTGTAGCCCTCGAGCTGCATCGACCCGTGGGTGGCGCGAACGGGCAACATGACACCTGCGTTTTCGGGTCCCAACACCTGGGAGACGCGCGACGCGAGGTCGGCGACGCCCGCGTAGGAAAAGACTTCCCGGCCGTTGTGCATCAGGAAAAACCCGACCGCGGGATATCCCAACGCGTAGCATCTCACGCGGTCCGCAAGTACGGAAAACTCCGTCGAGGCCGTTTTCAGAAATTTCTCGCGCGCCGGCATCTCCGCGAAAAGGTTTCTAACGTCGACTCGAGTTCCCTGAGAAAACGCGCGCTCCGAACAATCGAGGCACTTGCCGCCGCGGACCAACACCGAAGCGGCCTCGTCGCGACCGCGAGCGCGCGTGGTCAACTCGACCTCGGCTACTGCGGCGATACTCGCCAGGGCTTCACCGCGGAATCCCAGCGAAGCGATACTCTGGAGATCGTCAAAAGTACGGATTTTGCTGGTCGCGTGACGCGTCAGTGCAAGTTCTACCTGTTCGGGTTCGATTCCGGCACCGTCGTCCGCAACCGCGATCCGGCGACGGTCGCGGTCGTCGTACTCGACCACAATTCGTGTTGAACCGGCGTCGAGCGCATTCTCGATCAGCTCCTTGGCGACCGACCCCGTCCGTTCGATGACCTCGCCCGCAGCGATCTTCGCCACGAGAGCATCGGGGAGTCGCCGGATACGATCAGCCGAGTACAAGATCTTGCTGTTTGCGCTCGAACCAGCGCCGGACCTCTTCGGCCTCTTTTTCCAGCCCGCGACGACCGGCCATCGCCTGCGTGAGGCGCTTGCCGGCTTCGACCCCGGGCTGATCCAGCGGATCGACGGCCAACAGTCCTCCCATCACCAGCGTCTGCACCTCCAACATGTGAAAGAGAAAACCGAGGGCTTGCGTGTCGAGAGTATCGATGGAAATCACGCTCGTCGGCCGTTGTGCCCGTACCAGCGCCAATTCCGTCGCCCTCTGCTCCATGTTGAGCAGTTCGCCAAAGCTGTGCCCGCCGAGATAGCCGATCGCCTCCTGCGACGCTCGTGGTTCCGGAATCTGCAAATCCGGATCGTGATGTTCGACACGGAAAAACGTCACTACCTTGTCGCGCGGTCCTTCCACGTAGAGCTGAACCTGAGAATGCTGATCGGTCGCCCCCACGGCGCGCACCGGGGTCTGACCACTGTCAACAATGGTTCCGTCGGTAGCGGCCTTTTTTCCCAAACTTTCCGCCCACAGCTGCCCGTACCACTCGGCCAGGCCGGCGAGGCCGTCCTTGTACGGCATCAACACGTGGATGTTCCAGCCTCGCTCCTGCGAACCGAGATACAGCAGGGCAGCGTGAAGCGCCGCCGGGTTTTTCCAAACCGAGTCGCGCCGGCAACACAAATCCGCCTCACGTGCTCCTTTGTGCAACGCGTCGGTGTCGATGCCGGCCAGCGCGATGGGAAACAAGCCGACGGCCGAGAGAACCGAGAAGCGCCCCCCCACCCCTCGCGGAACCGGCAGCGTCGCGATGCCCTCTGCTGCCGCAATCGCCCGTAACTCCCCCTCCTGCGCATCGGTGGTAAAGAGGAACTTCTCTGCCGCCCCCTTCTTACCCAAACGCTCGACCATGGTGCGGTAAACGAGGAGGAATTGCGCCATGGTCTCGGCCGTGGCACCGGACTTACTGATCACGTTGAACAGGGTGGATTGCGGATCGCTGCGATCCAGCATTCGTTTGACCGTCAGGGGATCGATGTTGTCGACGACTTCGACCTCCATTCCGCCGCGGCGTTCATCGACCGGAATCGCCTCGAGTACGGCCCGGGTCCCCAAGGCGGAACCACCTATGCCGAGAACCACGCACCGCGAAACGTGCCCACGCACGCAGCGCACTTGCTCAGCGACGCGACGGCGAAGAGCCTCATCGTAGGGCAAATCGTAAAACGGCAGTTTGCCGTTAGCACGCGCCGCTTCGAGATCCCCAAGGAGCCCGGCGACCCTACCGGCGATGTTGTCGACACCGCCACGCGCGAAACCACTCGCGCCGATCATGTGGTCGAAAAACCCGTTAACGTCGAGTCGAACGTTTGCCACCGTTTCCTTTAACAGCAGGCTCCCGACGCGGGCAAGCGCCGTGTTTGGCGCGCGGCCACGCTCATGAGGCCGCCGTGCTATTTGCCGCCGTGGAGCGGCCGTGATAGTGGATGGGATCTGGTTGGTCTCGGAGGGTATGCACCATGGCTCGGGTTTGTGATCTATGCGGTAAACGACGCGGCGTCGGCAATCATGTCTCCCACGCCAACAACAAAACCCGACGGACCTGGCAGCCCAACCTGCAGAAGGTTCACGCCTTGATCGACAACACACCCAAGACACTGACCGTGTGCACCCGCTGCATCCGCTCCGGTAAGGTAGTCAAAGCGGCCTGAGTCGACGCCCGTTGCTCACGCGCGCCGGGTTCGTCTAAGATTTCGCGCGGCTTCGAGCGGTCAGAGCAAGCTCCAGCCGGGCGCCCTTCGGCAGAGCGGAGACCCCGACGGTGGCACGCGCCGGATAGGGGGTTTGGAAGCGCTCCTCGTACAACGCATTCACCGCAGCGAAATCGTCCAAATCCGTAAGGTACACGGTAACGTTCACGACGTTGCCGAAATCCATCCCCGCCGCCCTCAACACCGCTTGCAAGTTATCGAACACGCGTTGCGCCTGTTCTTCGATGCCGCCCGCCACGAGTTGCCCGGTCTCAGGATCCAGTGGAATCTGCCCCGAGCAAAACAGCCACTCCTGTGTTCGTAACGCTTGCGAATATGGACCGACGGCTTGCGGCGCGTCGCCTGTCTCGATGGCACTGGGACCGTCTCCCCGCGGATCTTTCATCGACTTCTCCTCCGTGTTGTCAGCTACGCACGCGACGGACGTCTTTCACGCCGGGAATCCGGCGAAGATTTCGTACCACCTGATTGAATTCATCGAGCGTTTCGAGCGACATCTCGAACAAATTGCTTGCACTGCCGTCGCTCGCCGAACGCACCTGTGCGCGCTCGATATTGACTCCTGCCGACGCGATCGCTTGGCTCATCGCCGCGAGAATCCCCGGACGGTCACGCGAACGCACTTCGATTTTTACCATACGCGCGAGGCGTGCTCGTTTCTCCCACGAAACGTCGACTCGACGGAACGGATCGACTCCTTCGATGCGGCTGCAGGTCAAGGCATGCACCGTCACTCCGCGCCCTCGCGTAAGCACGCCTGTCACCGGTTCGCCGGGTAGGGGCTGGCAGCACTTCGCCAACCGCACGACCTCGCCTTCGGTCCCTTCGACGATCACCCCGGGCTTACGCTGGCGCGAAATCATGTTGAAGATTCGGCCGAACCTTCGCTTTCCGCCAACGGACGCAGCCTTGAGTTTTTCGGCCGGCACGACGGCCTCGAGGACACGGCGCGGAACCAGGCGTCCGTATCCTATCGCTTCGAGCAGCGCATTCTCATCGTCCTTGCGAAAGGTTTTCAACAACTCGGCCATACGCCCCTCTCGGTTGAGGCGAGCGATGCCAAGGTGATACTGAGCAAGGTCACGCTCCAGAATCTGCCTCCCCAGGGCGATCGCCCGGTCCTTTTCCTCGTGCTTGAGCCACCCCGCGATCCTCTGGCGTGCTCTCGGCGTCGCCACGAAGCGGAGCCATTCGCGCTGCGGCGTCTGATCGTCGGTGGTCAGGACTTCAACGGTCTCCCCCTGCTGCAGCACGTACCGACCCGCTACCAGCTTCCCGTTCACCCTCCCGCCGGCACAGTGATGACCCAGGTCGGAGTGGATGCGGTAGGCGAAGTCGACCACCGTCGAGCCCTGAGGAAAACTGTGGGTGTCACCGGCGGGCGTGAACACGTAGACTTCCTCGGTGAACAGATCCTCTTTCAGATTCGCGAGAAACTCTCTCGGGTCATCGACGTGCCTCTGCCAATCGAGCATCTGATTGAGCCACGCGAGGCGAGTCGCACTCTCCTCGTCCTCCTCGCCGGCAGCTTTGTACTTCCAGTGTGCGGCGATCCCGAACTCGGCGACATGGTGCATGAGATGGGTCCGGATCTGTATCTCCATACGCTCGCCGTAGGGTCCGATCACCGTCGTATGCAGCGACTGGTACATATTCGCCTTCGGCAGTGCGACATAGTCCCGGAAACGCCCCGGAACAGGCTGCCAGTACATGTGCACGACTCCCAACGCGTCGTAACAGTCACGTTCACCCCCGACAATCAGTCGAAACGCCACGACGTCGTAGATTTCGTCGTGGTGCAACCCTTGCTCATTCATCTTCCGAAAAATGGAGTAGGTGCTCTTGAGCCGGCCGCTGACCTCGGCTTCGATGCCGGCATCGAGCAATCGCTTGCGGAGCAATCCGGAGATTTCCTCCATGTATCCGCCGCGCTCGACCTCGTGTACGCGGAGCTTTTCCCGGATCTCCCGGTACGACTTTGGGTCGAGAGCCCGAAATGCGAGTTCTTCGTATTCGTTTTTGAGCCAGTGAATCCCGACCCGGTGCGCTAGCGGAACGTACAAGTCCAGAGTTTCCTGGGCGATCCGCATTCTACGTTGTTCGGGTAGATGTTGGATCGTACGAATGTTGTGGTATCGGTCCGCGAGCTTGACTAACAGCACGCGAATATCGCGCGCGCCCGCCATGAACATCTTGCGGAGGCTCTCGGCTTGGATGCGCTCGCGGCGGTCGGATTCAAGCCGACTGATCTTCGTTACACCATCGACCAACGCCGCTACTTCAGCACCGAAGCGGGCGCTAATCTCCTCGGAGGTCGTCAGGGTGTCTTCGACCGTGTCGTGCAGCAGCCCGGTGACAATGCTCGCGACGTCCAGTTTCATGTCGGCGAGAATCCCCGCGACCGCTACGGGATGGGTGAAATAGTCCTCCCCCGACATACGCTTCTGTCCTTGGTGCACGTCGGCCGAAAACCGATACGCGTCTTCGACGAGGCTCACATCGGCGCTCGGATCGTAAGCCTTGATCTTCAGCTGAAGCTCGCCACTCGTCACCCTGGCTTACCCTTGAACGCCTGCGCCACACGCGCGACGCACTCCGGTCGCAGAAGACGCACACGGCGCCGTTCGCTCGAGACGATTTCGACGAAAGCATCGACCGCGCGGTCAAGACTCTCGTTTACGATAACGTAATCGTAATTGGCGAGCTCGGTGATCTCGGCCACGGCAGCCTCGCTGCGTCGCTGCATCGTAGGTTCCGAATCGGTGCCACGCGCCGACAACCGCTCCAGGAGCCTTTCGCGCGAAGGCGGCAACAGAAAAATCAAGACCGCCTGCGGGAATCCACGACGCAACTGGGCCGCACCTTGGACGTCGATGTCGAGAAGAAGGTCGATACCCGCGGATTCGGCTTCTTCAATCGCCGAACGCGGTGTGCCGTAGTGGAACCCGTGCACTTCCGCCGACTCGGCAAAGCCGTTGGCGGCGGCAAGCGCCGCGAATTCGTCTTCCGACACGAAAGTGTAATCGATGCCGTCGCGTTCGCCTGTTCTCGGCCTACGCGTAGTCACCGATACCGACAGGCGGATGCCCCCGAGGCGTTCGATGGCCGGAAGGCTTATACTGGTCTTACCGGCACCCGAAGGACCCGAGACGACAAAGAGCGCTCCCCTGCGCTGCAAACAGACTGTATCCGAAGCCATGCCCTATTACTCCACGTTCTGGATCTGTTCGCGAAGTTTCTCCACTTCGGTTTTCCCTTCGACGACCAGCCCCGTCACGGCGACGTCACCGGATTTGGACACGATCGTGTTCAGTTCCCTCCCGGCCTCTTGCAGAAGAAAGTCGAAGCGTTTGCCGACGGGATCGGCCGACGGCAGCATTTTCTTGAGACCCGCGAGATGCGATTCCAGCCGCACCAACTCTTCGGTTACATCACCACGGTCGGCCAACAACGCCGTCTCCTGTAGGAGACGGGCTTCATCCACAGTCGCATCCCCGAGCAACACACGGACTCTCTCTCTCAGACGCCGCGCACGCTGTTCGGCGGTGCCCGCGGTCGACCGCTGTAGCGTACCGACCAGTTTGCGGAGCGAATCGAGGCGGTCGCCGAGGTCGCGCTTGAGATGCGCCCCTTCTCGCCTGCGCGCCGTAGTGTGCGCCTTCAACGCGCGCGCCAGGACGCGCTTCACAGCCGTTAACTCGGCGGCGGGGTCGCTTTCGTCGGTGCACTGCTTGAAGATGTCCGCACGGCCCTGGAAGAGACCGAGTTCTATTTCCCCTTTGACACCGTAGTCACGCTTCAACTCCTCGTAGCCCCGGAGATACGCCTCCACTACCTCCCGTCGTAAGGTCAGGGTGAGGTTCCGAGCGCTCGGCGTCCGCGAGATCGTGACTTCGACACGGCCGCGTGCAATGCACTCAGCCACTTGGCGCCGCAGCTCGGCCTCCCAACGGGCGTACTCCCGCGGAGCGCTGATCTTGATTTCGCGGTGGCGCTGATTGACAGAACGGATCTCCACCGACAAACCGACCCCGTGGGTTTGCACTGTTGCGGCTCCATATCCCGTCATACTTTTCATCGGCTACCCTTCCCCCGCATGGCTCTACCGAATGCTAGATCATTCCGCGGCGCAAAGCTCGTACGCCTGTTCCAGCCACCGGCGTTCTTGCTCCGTCGGGAAAGCCCCCGCCCGGGCTTCGAGCTTCACCAATGAACGCCAAAAACGATCCCGCCCCCGTCGTGATCGGCGCTCCACGCCCGGGCGCGCGATTGCGGCCCGGTCGAAATCGATGACGGCGACTTTCTCTTCACCGGTGATCAATAGATTGGTCGCGTTCAGATCGGCGTGATAAACACCCGCGCACACGAGGGCGCGCATCGCACGTCCTGCACCCTCGAGCAGTCGGCGTCGTTCATCGGCTCCTCCTTTCCGATAGCTCGCATACCACGACCTGCCGCCGGCAACCTCCTCGGTGACCACCCAACCTCGATACACCGGTCCCCACGACTGTACGGCCACAGCGATCACCTTGGGCACAAGACAGCCCGAAGAACGCGCCGTCTCGGTAGCGAGGAGTTCACGCAACGGGCGCAGCGGCCGACCGAAGTAGAGATCGTGGACGACGAAACGTACGAGCCCTCCTCGCAGACAACGCCGGAGATACAACGTCGTATCGCGTACGCGAATCCGGCTCGCCCCGCCACGACCCCCGAGAGAAACATCTGCAGACGCATCACGGTGCGGTCCGCTGAGCAACTCCTTCATGTCCTCGTACCATGGACGGAGCGCTACGACGCGGAGGGTGCCACGGCGGCCGTCGAGATATCCCTCGGGTATGCGCAAGCGTCACCCCGACTCGCACGGTTGCGTCACTGTGATGGTTTCGCGGCCGAAACGAGCAACACGGGCACACCGTCGCGAACCGGGTAGCGCAGCCGGCATGTTTCACATACGAGTTCGCTCGCCGCCTCGTCGAAGCACAAGTCGCCCTTACACTTCGGACACGCGAGCACCGCGCGCAGCGCGGCATCAAGACCTGAGCCAGTCCAACTCATGAGACAGTCCCTCTCGTAAAGGTACGGTGGGCGCGTAGCCGAACGCGTCCCGGGCTTTTCTGGTATCCGCGGCCGTATGTCGGACATCGCCCTTCTGCACCGTTTGGCGGTTCACACGTAACTCTACGCCGGCGAGGAAGGCAACGGTTTCGAGAACCTCATTGATCGTCGTACGGGTACCACCGCCGACATTGAAAGCCTCACCACTGGAGTCGCACGCGGCCGCAGCAAGGTTGGCGGCTACGATATCTCCGACGTACGTGAAATCCCGCGATTGCTCGCCGTCTCCATAGATCTGGATCTCGCTACCCTCGAGTGCCGCTTTCAGAAAACGATGGAACGCCATATCCGGCCGTTGCCGGGGGCCGTAAACCGTAAAATACCTCAGCGACGCCGTCGGCAACCCGTAATTTACGTGGTAGAGACGGACCAGGTGTTCGCCTGCCAGTTTGCTCACTCCATACGGCGACACCGGTAACGGCAGGAAGTCCTCGCGGCTGGGCAACGCTTCAGCGTCTCCGTAAACCGAGGAGGACGATGCGTAGACGAATTTTTTCAGCCTCGGACTCCGTCGTGCCGCCTCCAACAGCCTCTGTGTCGCGAACACATTGTTGTCGCTGTAGACCCGGAAGTCGTCCCCCCAGCTGCTGCGCACTCCGGCTTGGGCGGCTTGGTGAAAGATCCAATCAACACCGTCGGTCAGAGCGACGAGGTCTGCATGGACA
>Ga0114931_10011461_pt1 | contig 10472 bp, 5 predicted proteins | sample 2SBtaG_FD_89579 | JGI IMG/M metagenome (GOLD analysis project Ga0114931, IMG submission 89579) | Deep subsurface microbial communities from Kolumbo volcano to uncover new lineages of life (NeLLi) - 2SBTROV14_V59a metaG | ecosystem: Environmental > Aquatic > Marine > Volcanic | place: Kolumbo... | reverse complement strand
GTAAATAATTTTTGGTCTAATAGGTTATCCTTCTGATTTAAATAACTTAGTGAAACAGCGAATTTTTGTACTCTAAAACCGGTTAAAATTGATAATTCATTTTGATCATTTTGAAGATAGCCAAGCCCCAAAGAATTATAACCAGGTCCAATTCGCTTATAGCCTATTTTTGCATTAAAGGAGGTGAAGTTAAGATTCAAGTGCGAGATAATTGCATAATCGAAGTTTGAACTAGTTCTCGGCAAAAATATTTTTGTGGCAATCGAAGGCACTGAGATGGAATACAAGTTTAATGTTTTTGCTCTTAAATCTCTTGTATATGCACTTGCACCGCCTTCAAATGAAAGAGTAAATTTATTTTTATAGATATTGACTCTGCCTTTTGTCCCCAGCACTAAATTTTCTTGTGGGGTAACAGCGTTAGGATTTATCAATTTATTTTTAGAATAGTTCCCTGTTTTTGCTTCCACTCCCGCCCCGATCGTAAAGTTAAAATCACTAATATCATTTATGGTTGAATCAACATTACTTGTTATTCTGATTAATGCCTGGAAAGTTGTCGGTCCGTTCACCGACCAAGTATAAAAACCGATATTCGGTGCATTCTTTTCAATTGTTTCAAATGTTATACCATTGTCTCTGGACAATTCAATTTTCAAATTTCCGCTCAGGTTTGATGACGACCATCGTATTGTATAAAGATTACCAATAACCAGCACATCATTTCCGTTAGGATTAAGAAGTGTAATTGAGCTTTTTCCTTGTTGTAAAGAATTTATATCGTCTTTAGCTTTAAGAAAAATTAAATCGAAAAAGGAATTGTTTTTTTTCCCGATTCCCAATTTTGCCGCAATTAGAAATCGTTTGAAACTACCATCTTGCGCACCACCCGGAACACTGCGTTGGGTAAATCCGGCAGCGACAGAAAATCTAAAGTTTCCCGGGCTCAAATTTAATCCTCCTCCTCTTATTTTAATTCCGCTCAAAGTTAGTTGAGAATAATCTTCATTAAAATCACCGAGATGCGCCGAACCCCAGCCCCATTTTGGGTTTAATCCGAACTGATTAATATTCTGCCTTGCGGATGAACCTTCAGTGGAAATAAGAAACTCGAAAGGAATTTGAAATAAGCCGAATAAATTTATCACCGGTCTGAAAAATATTCTGCCGGTTGATGATGGTCTTCTTCTCTTTTGCCCGGAGATACTATATAGCTCACCGTAAGCACCTAAATCACCTGAGATTGTAACTCCCGAAGAAGAGCTATCTTTATTAAAAGTATTTGTTTGTGCTTTTAAGGTTAAAGTAAAAAGGATAAATACTATTAGTAAATAAACTGAAAAACCTTTTCGCATAATTAAAACTCAAAATTTTATTGAAACCGGTTGGCTGAAATCGCTTTCGATATTCTGACTGTTTACAGATGTAACAAAATAAAAGTATAACTTGTTTTTTATTAAACGTTTGTCAGTAATAAAAAGCTTATTACCGGATTTTACGGAACTAATGTATTTGGATTTTTTACCCAACTGCTTACGGTAAACTTTATATTTAACTATATCGGGATTGTAAATTCTGCCCCACGTAAGTTTTACACCTCCCCGTAATGGAACTAATCTCAATCCTCCCGGAGGTAATGGCTTTGGGAAAGGGAAGTCTATTAAAAACGAATTGCTTATATCACTTTTCCCACCAAACATATCAAGCGTAACGACGGCATATTCATAACGTTTACCTTGTTCTATTGTTGTATCTTTATATTCGTTGTGATTGTAAGAAAGAATTGTATCTGTGATGGATTTATATTTTGAAGCTGCTTTATCGTTTTTGTCGAGTTTCCGCCTTAAAACCAAATATCCCAGAACAGAATTGTCTTTCTGATGAACGTCATCCCAGGAAATGTTTGCGTTATTATTTTCAATGTATCCTGTTAAGCCGGTAGAAGTGAGCGGCTTGGTCGGTATTAATGGTCTAATGGAAACAGTGTCTGAAAAATCACTGGAAATATGACTAGTACTAAATGATTTTATGGCATAGTAATAAGTTAATTTACCCGACAGTTCTTTACTAGAATCGACAAATGAATTAACCTGCTTTTGTGGGGGAAGAAGATCAGAGATTAGCTTAAGCGAATCCCTGTTTCCCGTTCCCCTGTAAACTCTAAATCCTTCTAAATATTTCTCAGAATTTTCCCATGTAAGTTTAACACCGTTGCTGAGCCCATCAGCTGAAATATTTACAGGAGGGATGGGTTTCTCTTTGGACATATATATGGCAGGAACCCTTGCCGATTTTGGGGAAGTCTCTCCTAACGGACCGGTTAGTTGAAAATAATAATAATAAGTTTTCATAGGTTCAACCATTAAGTCAAGATAGCTGGTTTTTACAGTCGATATTTCCGAAAGTTGGACATAGTTTGAATCATAATTTTCACTCTTAAATATTTTTACGCCAACTACCGGACTAGGATTGGGAAGGAGCCAGGAAAGTAGTATCCACCGAGCGAATCAGAACTAACGGCAGTTATATTATATGGAACTCCTGCAGCACTGAAGTTGTAAGCGCCGGTAAAAACAGTATCGGAAGCCGTTCCATAATTACCAAACAAATCTTCGGGTATAATAAAGTAATTGTAAAAATGATAAGGCACGACTGTGGTGTTCTGCATAAAGAGCAATGTTATATTGTTACTACTGTTAAAACCTTTAACCGTATTTACTATATTGTAGTTGCCTTTCCCGTTATCCCTTCTTAAAACTAAAAAGTTTGAAGGATTATTCTTACCGTTTATTTTCCATTCAAAGGATATTAATTTTTTTTTAGCATTCTTTTTGAATGTTAATAATTTCCCGAAATTTACATTGCCCGGAAATTCTGTAGAATTTGTAGCAGTAGTAAACGGTTTAGCGCCAAATTCTTTTCCGGTAATTTTATAACGGTATTCTTCATTCATTGCTGCTGTTGAATCGAAGTACATTAAGCCGAGAGCAATTTTAATAACAGGGTACACACCCCAAAGGGCAACCGAATCAATAGTCCCGGTTCTTTTAATTGTTTTCCAGATATAATTTATTTCACGTGTACCGGGAACAGGAAAATCTATTAATATATCTTTATCTTTTTGAAGATTTTTAACGAACTCATCTTTGCTTGTAACTGTGGATATTTCAGCTATTTTTAATTCTTTACCTGATTTATCGATTCGTGTTATTAGAAAATTGGATTTGTGCGCAGCGGAAGAAATATCTATTAAGTTTGAACAATTTATAAATATCCCTTTTTTACCAGGAACGGCATAAACAGAATTTACACTTTGCGAAAAAGTAAAACTTGTTAAACTTAAAAATGATAACAAATAAATTGACACAAAAAATATTTTTCTCATTTTACTAACTCCTTAATTTCCACTACAGGATCCATTTTGAAACTTCATACTTGTATTTCCACCACTGTCTAAATGTAATTTGGCTGAGAAGGCGAATGTTTTGCCGATATTTAATAACGCAGGATAGGTACACATAAACGGAGTCAATTGAAGTATATGACCCCCAATGCTGAAGCTCGCACAGCCGTTAAGATTAAATTTGCCCGAGCCGGTATGATAGTTTCCATCGATTCCTGCTTCTAAGGTAGCATCGCCTGACAAAGTCGTGCAGGTCATTGATTTCATTAATACAAAAGCATGAATGAATGCAAGTGCACCGATGCCGTAAGTGCTTCCGCCTTCATCAAAACCTTTATAAATTTTTACATCGCCTCCTGCATCTACGCCGAATCCTAATGCAAATATTCCAAGATTCAGATTCACATGCGGGACGATAATTGGTATTAATATTGCGCCGGAGAATAAGAACCCGCTAATGTTTTTTTGAAATGAAGAAGGCAAATTTTTATTATAAGATGCTTCCGCAAATTTATCCTTAACCGATTGTGGCACTGAAGGATAATCACCGAAAATTATTGCTGCATAACCGGGACCAATTCCCGGGACTTCCAATGTTCCACCTGCAAGGAAATACCATCCCATATTATCAACCAGAATCTCTGCAGTTCCGTCTATTTTTACGCCACCCATATTTTTATGAATATCAAACGTTCCGATTAAACGACTGTATTTAATTTCATAAAACCACTTCATTTTACCGAACGGTGTTGGAACATCGGTAACTCCTATTTTCTGGTTGTCCGCAATTATCTTTCCGTGAACGGTAAATGCTAATCTCTTATTTTTATCGGTAATTCCCTTAGTTCCGGTAAGATCACCTTCGAAATGAAAGTTATTCCATTTATTATTGCTTACCTTCATTCCGCCGGTAAGTTTACTCATGTAAGTGCTGCTTGCCGAACCAATTATCATTTTTTGATATGTGTTTCTGGTTGTAAACGGTGTTGTTGGTGTTTCAACAAGAATAGAAGTGGAATCAACCGTGTGGTAAAGCCAACAGACTTTTTCGAATTTCCCTTCTTCACCAACTACACCTTTGGAACGGAAACCGGACTCATCCAACACTTGCGAATTCTGCTGTTCGGGGGTAGCTCCGAACTTAATATATACTCCGTTACCGGCGTTACCGCTTAAGTTAATCCCCCTTAACTTAAAAGCTATCTTACCACTTTTACCTTTGTAATAATCGAATGCTGTGCTTTGTGTGGCGTTGGGTATATTAAAACCGAGACCCTGAACATAAAGGTAATTATCATAAGCTAGTAATGGATTTGAAGCAGAGAGATTTAATATTCCTACCTTATAAATTTTAAGTATTTGTTTTTCTGGAGTTAGAGAGAAAAAACTTTCTTTACTATTTAACACAAAATTTGAAATTTTAATCAGGTCGTTAGCCGCCATTCCCGGTAATCCTTTGGCGTACGCAGCATAAGGGTCGTTTTGATTTTTCTTTGAAACCGATAAATACCAGTAATTATTTGCATCGTCGTGATTAAAGTAGAACTTTCCTGTGATAGTAAACGGAACAATTTTAGACACGGTAATTGATGATAAATTAAAATCGCCGAAAGCAAGTGAAGTTGGAGTTACATCTAGTGTTTTAACCGGAATGTTTAAACCGGTATTAATGTTCCTTTTGTAATTTTAACATTCCCCTGGTAAAAAATCCATTTGGAAGCATCCAAAGACCACTTATCAAGTTTGAAGGAAAACGCTTTCTTACCAATTACGGGGTCGATTGATTTTTGATGAAATATAACATCACCAATTGCCAATTTTAAATCCGAAGGATTTACATGTGCAATATTTGTATGAAGCGTGGTTCTAAGTCTTACGGTATCCTGGTTAAAAAATGATTTATGAGGATCGCTAACAGCATTAAAATTATTTATTTTTAATGTTAAGCCATTACCTTTTTTATTTGTTACATTAAATCCAGTTGGAATACTAAGCGGTGCAGAGCCGTCTGCCGTAATTGCGGGAACCAACATTTTCTTCGTTTTGTTTTGCACATTCGGGTTAGCAAGATAAAGTCCTTTGTAACCGCTCAGGCTTCCTTTGGTATTAAAAGAAGAAGCGCTCACAAAAAGTTTCCCTTTTAATAATCCCACATCGTTGCCAGGATTTATTAACTGAATACCATTCTGCGTATCACCAAAATCAGCATTGAATTTTTTAAACATATTCAGAGACAAAGACGGGTCATTAAATATTAAAGGCGGTGATGCAAGCTCAGCATAAGGAACACCTTTACTGTTCTTCTTGTTACCCGGTTTTATAAGAACATTCTTAAAACTCAGTTTGCTGTTTGACGGATCGGATAAATCAAATATGTTGTTCTTTTTAAAATTATTAATTGAACCTGTTATTTTAACTTGACCGTTACCTTCCTCTTTTAAATTGGTAAGCATAACCGGAAAGCCGAGCAATTGGGTAATATCCATTCCATTGTAAACCGTTAAATGAAGATCAACTCCGGTTTTGCCGTTTTCTGAAGTATGCACCGCAGCGCTGTCGCCAATTATTGTTTCCGTATTGGAATGTTTGGATGCAAAGACTATTACGTCCATTCCAATTGGAACATTGGGGAGTATATATTCACCTATCTCATCGGTTTTTACAGATATGTTTAAATCGGGGTTACCGAAATCTATCCATACATCGGCATTTTCAACCGGATTATTTCCCGCAACGAAAACGGATCCGCTTATGTAAGTTGCTTTATCAAGTGCAACAACATAAGTGATGTCGTATTTTGACGGTTTGTTTTGAACCATATCGACTTTTTTTACATAATATTTACCTGCGGGTCCTTCAACTATTACTTTGAAGTTTTCCGCATCATTGCTGAATTTAAATGATGCTTCCCCATATTGATTTGTTGTTTTTTCCGCGTAGCTGCCCATTATGTTAACTTTAATTCTTGCGCCCTGTAAGGGAGGCCATCCATAAACGGGTGGAAGCGGATGATTTAACGCAGGAGTCCAGGGTTGTGCTTCTTTAACAATAAAATGCATTCTATGCTTCTTCTGATAAACAACAATATCACCAAGATTCTGATTTGATTTTGTTATATCTACATAAGTAGTATCGATGATATACTGCGATGTATTGTAAAGCGGTGTAACGATTAACTGCTGATGTTTCAGTCTTGCAGCCGTAAATTTAAAATGTGCCGGAGGTATAACTAACCTGTGATTTTTGCTGTCATAGGAGTAACCATTAGGTTGAACAGTTTTTTCCGGTCCATCTCCTATTTTAATTCTAGCCGCAAGTCCGTTTCCGTATTCATCTACAATATTACCTGATACCATTGAACCGGGTTTAAGAGCGAGCTGCTGATCTAATTTTCGTTCTCCCAAATAAAGAGCATTATTCTGAGCGCTGCCATCGACAGGAAGAATTTGTGTATCGAATCCTTCGGCGCTGCCCCAAAGCTGCCTGACAGGTCCATTAATTTCGTAAGGCGGAACATTACTTCTTTCATAGTGAAGTGAGCGGAAATAAAATTTTCCCGTTGCATCGGTTGTAAAAGTTTTTTCAACCACATAAATCTTATATGTATAACCTAAAAAATTCGTATGTGTATGAACTTTCATCAATTTAACGAGCGCGTTATTAATTTTAGTACCGGGTTCATCGCTTCTAACAACCGAACCGGAAATTTCGGGTAGCAGTGGCATAGCATAAAAATCTTTGTGCACAACCCGCTGGGTATATTGTGAATTATATATTGCTCTATCATGATAGGTTTGAAAATTGTTTTTCAAATATTTAGTGTTCCCGGCTTTGTCAGGTGCCGTATAGTGATATCTGTCACTGCGATGCCAATCGCTAAAGTAAAAAGGCTGTTTGAATACAATATAATTATGGGGCGCGTTTTTATTGCTTCTTGCGCTAATGTAATAATTGTCACTCTGGGCAATGTTTGAAATTAATCTTGTAAATATTATTCTTCCTTTATGGGGATCACCTTCGGTAGTTCCCATTGCAACTACTTCATAACCGGGGTAAGGACTCTTGACAAATGGCTTTGGGCTTCCTTCAGTATTCGGTAGTCCATAGGGTCTTTTCTTTCTTAAAAGATAAACATCCATCTGGTCCAACGGTTGTCGTGTAAATTGCTGTTGCCAATGTTTGCCAGGTATAACGGTAGCTACAAGAGCATAGCTTCTAATAAAACTTGTAAGCGAACCTATATTTTTTGTTTCGTATGGTTGTATCACTATGTCATCATCCGGGCTGGTAAAATATTGGTCTTCAACAATTACTCTTGCCACACGGTATACATCTCCTGTATAATCATAACCGAATTCTCCGCCTGGACCAAAGTGATAATTTGCTTTAATAACTCCCATGCTATCGGGATTGATAAAATTAAAATTAAAATTTCCGTTTGCATCGGTTGTGGCAACAGCCAGGGTTTTATTATTATCCGAGGGGTGACCGGGAATATTTTCATCCTTTAATAACAACTCTCCTTTTGGTGCTTCATTTGTTGATCCATAATCACCAATTCCACTGAAGCTGGTGTATTTTAAAACATATTTAACAACCAATTTTACTGTACGGTTAGCAAGAGACCAGCTTTGCGTGTCGTACTTATAAGCATATTTATACCTTAGCTGCCCGCTTAAAGAGCTCCACGCAGGAAATTTAAACTCTGGATTTATACCTTGTGAGTATGTAAACTTCCATATATCACTCGATTCTAAAATTGAATTATCGCTTGCTTTTATTACATTAACTCTCCAAACATACCCGGCATTCTGAGAAAAATTAAGATATACCGGCGGGGTAAAAGAAGTTTGATTCGAACTGAGCATAGTTGAATATAACGGGGGATTATTAATCGCATTTGCAATAGATTGTCCGGTGCTCATTGCACAAATTTTAATTCCAAATTTATAGTTTTCACCTTGTGCAGGAGTATAACTCCATTTAAACGTTGGTTTATTCGACGCAATCTGGCTATTATTTGACGGTGATTGAAGAGATGGATTGTTAATTACGAAAATTGGAAAAATAATCACCTTCTTTTTAGTGAAAGTAAATATCTCGCTCTTTCCCTGGTTTTGTGCCGGCGGCAATCCAAACTGGTCTAGTGCCTGCACCTGCCATGCATAAGTTTTTCCATTCTCTAATTTCAAGGCATCGATAGGATAAGTAAAGCTTGTGATATTAATTTGGTTATTGATATACTGCGGAATATTGGCACTTAATGCTTGAGCCGGAGTTTGACCTTGTAGAATCTCAACAATCTTCAGGGTATAATTTAACTGATAGGCGGGAGGAACGATTACAGGTGTCCATTGAAAAGTAGGATATTTATTATTAGCATTAAGCGAATCATCATTCATCGGGTAAATAAGATGCGGAGGTTCAGGATAAACAATAGTAAAATCAGCACAAACATTGCTTACAAGAACTTGATTATCGCTGTTCCTTATATCTAAACAAACCGTATAAGTCCCTTCCGGTAAACGTCCTGTCCTAATTACTTTATCTTCCAAATCCTGTTGCGGAAATTGAGAATTTGACGAGTTGAAAAATGATGTGTTATTTATTATAGTGGATGGGGCGGAAGATATTGGAATTGTTGTTGTAATACTAGTCGCCACGACACCGTAATTATGATGAGTAACCGTAGTAGTAATTATTATATCTGTAATTTCATTTGTATTATTAAATAATGTCAATGAACCAAGAGAAGATGGGTTTGTTTCCCAATCGCTTATATAAGGAGACGGGTAGGGAGTAACATTAAGTAAAGCATTCCAGTTCTGTGCTAATGTTAAAGAGGTAAAGCAAATTAAATATAATAATATTTTTTTAAGCATTTTTTCCTGCCCCAATAGTGCTATTTAAATGGAATTATTATAAAGTTATATTCAAGGTTTATTCTTCCTAAAAGTAATTATCATAAAAAACTAACATATTAAACTTTGGTTATTACTTTTTTTGCCAAGTCCTTTGCTTGTTTTAATGTTTGGTTGTTATAATCAAACCCAATTAAATTTATTAATATTTTATAATGACCATTGAAAAAAAGTAATAGAGAAGGGATCTCAGACCAATTGTACCAAACCCCTGAATCTCCCAGACCATTTATTTTGCTGCCGCTGAGAAAAGCTTTTTTCATTCCATTAACCATCTTTTTTTCTTCCTGGTTATTCTTATTTAATAAGCGGGTATTTGCCTTGACAAGTCCATCAAATGTTTTTGGATTAGAAACACTGCCATTATACGAAAGATATATCGATATGGATTTGTAACCGCTGCTTTTAGCTGCATAAGCACATTGCGAAACAAATGTTTGCGCTTCCAAATCGGAGTTTTGTACGGTATTACTTACTTTATTTATGGACACGTTGAATATTTTCTCAATATCCTGTTTGCTGATTATATCACAAACATTAACATTTAACTTAGAAGAATTCAGTTGATTTGTTTCCGGTTGTTTTTTGTCTCTGCAATTCGTAAGACCGCCTAACACAGTAAAACTAACAGTAAATAAGAAGACAAGTGGTAAGAATTTGATTTGTGTTTTATAGATCATTTTTGACCATCCGTTTTTATTAAATATTTAATTTTTTTATTTTAAAAAAATCATTTTTTTTGTTTCGGAATAATTTTCTGCTTTTCCAATTACCGACAGTCTGTAAAAGTAAATGCCGCTTGAAAGTCCCTTTGTGTTAAACTGAGCTCGAAAAGTTCCTGCAGGTTTTTCATCGTTTACCAAAATTGCAACTTCATTGCCGAGCACATCGAATACTTTTAGAACAACCCTTCCCGCCGAAGGAAGTGCATAACGGATTGTTGTCGATGGATTAAATGGATTCGGGTAATTCTGTTCCAACTCAAATGATGAAGGAATTGATACTGAAACATCATTAACATCAGTAGTTAGAGGTAAAGAATATATTTTTAAATCATCGAATACTCCCTTTAATTCATCTCCTGATCCAAAATCTGCAACACTAACATTCTTATCATTACCTGCTTCAATTATAAAAGAGGTACTATC
>Ga0114931_10011460_pt1 | contig 10472 bp, 13 predicted proteins | sample 2SBtaG_FD_89579 | JGI IMG/M metagenome (GOLD analysis project Ga0114931, IMG submission 89579) | Deep subsurface microbial communities from Kolumbo volcano to uncover new lineages of life (NeLLi) - 2SBTROV14_V59a metaG | ecosystem: Environmental > Aquatic > Marine > Volcanic | place: Kolumbo... | reverse complement strand
TTGGTATGAAGAATTGTTATTAATACTAAGCCCATGTAGTCTAATGGCTATGACGCTAGCCTGTCGCGCTGGAGACCCGGGTTCAATTCCCGGCGTGGGCGTAGATTTTTTTGAGTGTGCCCTTAATCGTCCTTTAAATATTTGGACGATTATTCAAAAACATGGATAAGGCACGGGATATACACAACTACCACAGAAGATTAGAAAGAACAATCGAAAGAATTGAAACTTCCGAAGAGTTTTCTGAACACAATAGAAGAATAGTTCTAAAATTTAAGGATTCCTTGTTAGCTGAAAATATAAGTTCTGCAAAAACATCAAGATATCTCCAAGATGTTATCTGGTTAAATAGACAGTGGAAGGGAAAGAAAGATTTTGATGATGCAAATAGAGAAGATATAATACAGATTGTTGCAAAAATGAATCAATCTTCTTTGGCTGAATCCACAAAGAAGGGTTTAAAGATTATGTTGAGAAAATTATATAGAAATATTAGAGGAATTACTGAAAAAGGAAAATATCCTTCAGAAGTAGATTTTTTCACATTAACAATTTCTAAATCAAATCAATTGATTCCAGAAGAATTATTGACTGAAGGGGAAGTCTATAAAATTGTAAAATGTTGTAGGAGTGAAAGGGATCAAGCATTGGTTGTTTCCCTATTTGAAACTGGTTGTAGAATCGGAGAAATTGGATCCATGCAAATAAAACATGTTTCTTTTGAAGAAAAGTTTGCAAAATTAACCGTAAGGGGGAAGACAGGGATGAGAAGGGTGGTTGTAGTAAATTCTATTCCTTATCTTCAATCATGGATTAATCATCATCCTAAAGGAGATGATCCGAATGCTCCACTTTGGATAAATCCTCAAGGAACGTTTTTGAGTTATGCAACGATTAGATATTTATTAAGAAAAGCCGCAGAAAGAGCAAAGATAAAGAAAAGAGTTTATCCCCATTTATTTCGACACACAAGAGCAACAATGATGGCATCAAAGGTCCCAGAAGCTGTTATGAAGCAGTATCTTGGATGGGGACAAGATTCAAAAATGTGTGGAACATATATCCATTTGAATGGAGAAGCTACAGATAATGCAATTCTGAAAATGAATGGCATTGAAGTTGAAAACAAAGTTCAGAAAAGTATTCTGAAATCTCCGGTTTGTCCAAGATGTTCACACAAAAATGAATTCACTGCAAAGTTTTGTAGAAATTGTGGATTGCCTCTTGATGAAAAAGAAGCGATGAAAATAATTAGTGAAGATAATAAGAGAGAACAAGCCAACGAAATGATGAATAGTTTAATGTCTGATCCAGATATTTTAGAGATTATTAAGAAGAAGTTGAATTCTCAAAATTATTTAAATGATATTTAATTCTTCCATCTCTAATTAAATTTGTGGGGAATGAAACTTCTTTTTTTATCCGACTTATGAAATTTTTTTCTGAATTTGATAACTGGGGGATTTGACTTGTAAGTTTAACATTTAATTTTTTGTTTTTTATAATCTCTGGAAATTTTCTTAAAATTTCTAATGAATTTTTAATTGATCTTAAATCCCCTAATTTTAAACTTATTATTAATAATTTTTCAATTAACTCTTCATTTTTGTTTGAAATTTTATTCTGTAATATTAAATTATTTATTGCATAATCATTTATAGAAGAGATTACCCCTAAATTAAATAATTCTAAAGAATTCAAAACTATCTTATCTCTATTTTTATTTAAATTTATATCTTCAATAATTTCCTTCTCTTCTTCACTAAATTTGATATCAAAAAATTCAGCTCCTTGAAAGTAGAAATTCATATTTAATGTGTATCCTTTAGATTTTATTTTAACAACTTTTTTATCTCCCTTTTTTGGATTTTTTATTATTTTTCTATTTAGATTATTTTTTTCTTCAACAATATAACTTTGATCTATACAGCCAATTTCTCGTAATTGTTTTGTATATCTTGAAATCCATCCAGAATTACTCTTATTTTCTATTTTAATTGCAATTGTGGTATTGTTTTCATGTCCTTTAAGTAAACAAATTATCAATTGTTTTGCCTTTTTTCCTTTAGGATAAAAATATCTTTTATTTCTTTCAAAGTCACTTGTAGAGTTTTTCGCCATTTTAATAGCGTAATCTTTTTTATTTATATTTTTTTTGATTTAGTATGGAAAATAAATCATGGGTTGATAAATTAATCCAATTAAAAAATGAGGCTCAAAAAGAGCCTCTGGATAAGACAAATGGAAAAGAAAATAAGAATATATAAGAGTCGACTAACCGGATTGTATGGGAAACTTTTATTAAAAATAGAAGAGGCTTTCAGGGAAATTGGAACAAATTCAAATCAAGGATATTTGCCTTATTCTACTTTCAATTCAAAAATCTGCAGATCATTCTCCATCTCTAAACAAGAAGCAAGAGAGACAATTCAGATATTTTTAGATATAGGTTATTTGACAATGGGAAAAAGGGGATTAATTTTTAATTTCAAATTGATTTAAAATGAATCACACTTTTCTTCGTAATTTTCTTCGTAATCGTAATGCATTACAATACAAAATCTTCATGAAATTAGGACTTTGTCAAGAGGATAATATGCTTTATCAAAGAGTGTTAGCGAAGAGATTAGGAAAACCATTAACGACTATAAATTATCATATTACGAAACTTTATCAGGAGGGATTGATAAATAAGAAATTAGATTTAACTGGAAAAGGAATAAGACTCTTCAAATATCTTTGGGAAAATACAGATAAGAAAATTTTAAGAGCACACAATATACAAATAAAATTTACTCTAAAAAAATGTCCAACTAATTATCTTAAAAGATATTCTAATGAAATACTTCAAATAATTACAAATACTAAATATAAGGGATTTAAATCCCAAATAAAATCTGAATTTGGAAATATAACTTTAATGTTATATAGTAAGAAAAAAATAATTTGTGTTTTGAAAGATATTTTTGCTAATACAGATGAGGAAATTTCTGCACAAGTTCAGTTAATTTCTATGGATTTGAAAGAGAAAATAGAATTAAATTTTGAGGGAATTGAAATTGATAATTATGGGTGGGTGAAGATACAATCAAGCCATATTGCAATATTAGACTCGGTGTTTGCACAAAAGGTATTACTTAAGGGATTTACTTATGAATCAAAAGAAATTGCTTTAGATAAATCTAATGGAAGATATGAATTTGAATTGACCAATCCAAAAAAAAATCTTGGGTATATTGAATTTATAAAAAGATTGGAAGAAAAAATAAAGAATAACTGGGATTTTTAGTAATTTAAATATTACATTTTCTTTGAAATGCCACAAAAAGCCACACATTTCAGCATAAAAATAAAGGGAGTGTTAATTTAAGAACGTAATTTAGAGATTCAATATTTCATATAATAATTATCTGCATAAGTTAAAATTTGTCTGAAATTAGCTTCATTCGTATTGACCTGATTAATAACTTCGTCAAGACTTTCTTTTAGAAATTCATAATTTCCTGCTTTTTTGAAAGATTCTGAATTACTCATAACAAAATATTTAATTTCATATAACTTTGTTTTATTTTCATCAACCCAAGCAAGATAATTCCTTATTGCTCCCACATATTCTTTTTCCTTAAGTGGATCATATGCAAATTGATTTATTTTTGTAACTAATGCGTCATGTGATTGAACAAGACTTTCTATTTGTGAAGAATAATTTAATGCTTGATTTGACAAGTCTTTTTGTTTTTCCAGAGAATTAGAATAAGAATTTATTAAAGACAAAACAATGATTACAACAAAGAAAATGACTATGGACCAAATTACTTTTTTTTGTTTGTCTTTTTTCATAATTTATTGAAGATTTATATTTTTTTAAATGTTGTGCGTATGTTACGCACATGTTACCAGTTATTTTTAATAATTATTACGCCTTTGTTACGTGGAAAATAAAGATTTAAAGCTGGAGATCTTTTTAAAAAAAGGAGAATTGAGAAGATTAGTTTGGAAATCTCTTGATAAATTCAAAACCGCGACAGATATTGCCAAAAACATAGAAAAACATCGAAGTGCAGTAAGTAGAGTTCTTTTAGATATGGAAAAAGCAGGATTGATTAAATGTATTAATCCAGAAGATTCAAGTTTTAGACACTATTTGAAGAAATAAATTTGTGTTAGATAAGTATAAATATGAATTTTTCTTGATTTCTCTATGGATAATTTTGATAAAATAAATAAGGAAGAAAAACTGGAAGAAAATAAATTTAAAGAAGAGGTTGTAAGGCCCTTTGATCAATTAATTAATTCCTATGATGCTGAAAAAAATTTAGAGAAAGCATTTCAAGAAGGATTTCATTTTCATTGGATTGCTTATTCTCACTCGTTACTAACAGAATTTATCAAATCTTTTATTTTATTAGATTTAAATTGGAAATTCTCCATGGGAAAACTTGAAAGGAGTTCCGATTTTAAAGAATACATAACTTCTTTAAATTTTCGTGGGGCCATATCCTTTTTACATTTCAATGGAGTAATTCCATTAAAATTATATAATCAATTAAGGGAAATTAATGTCAAACGAAATTTAGTGTTACATAATCTAATTTTTAAAATTGAAAAAGTAAATGGAATTAACCTAAAAAATTATTTTGATTTGTGTGATAAATCTTTAAGAGATTTATCTAATGAAATGGCAATATGGGCAAAAATTCATTCTTCTATGGAAAAGGGCTTAATTAAAATGATGGATGATTTTGAGAAAAAACTAAATGAAGTAAATAAAGAAAATGAAAAAGACAAAAAAAAGTAAGAAATTAGAAGAATTAGGTTTTTTTCCAACAGGAAATAATTGGAAAAATGTTCTTTTAGAAATTTATAATAATTCACCTCATTCTTATGGAGAATCTCATAAAATTAGTTTTAATGATAATAACCATCCTCTTGCTAAAAAATTGAAAATTACAGGATACGAATTGATGTTATCAATTTCTTTTTTAAGAAATCATAAGCTAATTAGTGATAACAATAAATTTGAAATGCTTAAACATGAAGGTATTGACCCTTCTTGGAATAATCAAGTTTCTTTGACTAAAGAAGGATTTGAAATTGCCATAAAATTAGAAAATGAAATTAACAATCAAAAAACACAAAATGTAGTTATGATTTTTACAGCAATAATTGGTTATACTGGTGTAATGGTTTTTCTTAAAGGTTTTATTGAATTTTCAAATAGTTTGTTTTTTTGGTCTTATGTTGTCATTACCTTACTCCTTTTAGTTTCATTTCACCTGAATAACCTTTTTAATAAATTTAGAAGATTTAGGTTTAATAGATATGTAAAAAATGGAGGGAGTGTCGCAATATAGTCCATATGGAAGAAAAAAAATATGAAGAGGAAGAAACAAGAATCTTAAATGAGGTAGGAGAAGAACCAAAACCAGATGATAAAAATAACCTCCAATTTATTTCTTCAATAGAAGAATATTTACAAAAAGTTTGGCATGCATATGTTGAACTAAAATATTCGGAATATAAATTTCCGGATAAAGTTAAAGAAATAAAAGAACAATGTCTCAACTTACTTGAGATATATGCAAGAAGACACAAAGAATTGGGGGAGTTAATCCTTGCAATAAAACCTTCTTCACAAGATCATTTATTTTACCTTAAAGAGATGGCTGCCCAGAAATTTATTATTTCGAGTCAGAAATTATTTGAATTTTTTCAAGAAAAAGGAATAAAAAGCGATTGTTTAGTAGAGGAGAAGAATGGAATAAAGAGTTTTGCTTCAACAAAATCGGAATATCATCTGGTGTTAGAATTAGTAAGAAAGTCTGAATCAATTTACGAAGATTTGGCAGTTTATCATCTTTCAAGAAATAATTACTCAAAAGCACACCTATATTATTTTCTTTTGGGGGAATTAATTATTAAAGAAATTTATTATGCAGATAGGATAGGCGATGAATTTTTATTGGGAGATTATGAAAAAGGATATTTATATTTTAATGCAGGACGTGTTTTTTTGAAATGTCATAAATCTTTAGAAGACCGTTATGTTTTATCTTCATTCGGTCCACCTTCATCAGCATTCATTGATTCTAATATCTCTGAAGTTTTTAATTTGGGCAATAGGGGACTGATGCCAGACCAATTGGCCATAAGGTGTTTTGAAAGTGCTAAACCTTTTTTATTAAAATCTGCACAAAAGGGAAGTTATTCTAAAACTCTTGATTATCTTTATGAATTAAAATCAGAATTAAATGATTTTGAATTAAATGTATCAAACCTTTTTATTCGAATATCAAGGGAATTCGTGAACAAAACAAATATTGTTATCAAAAAGACTGGCACAGATTCAATTATTGAGGGGGATGTAAGAGATTATTTTCTATCCTGTATAAAAGTAGTTTTAAATGAAATAGCAGTAGCAGAAAGTTTGAAATGTAATGAAGGAGAAACTGACTTAATTTTATTTGGAAAGGATAATTTTGGAAATAGGCTTGAAGCAATTTCTGAATTCAAAGTTTGGGGAAGAAATGATTACAAGGAAACAATCAAACAATTAAAATCTTATTTAACTTCTTTTGAAAATTTTGGGATAATTGTTATGATTAATCCGAATAAAAGTTCGATTACTCAAAAATATAAGGAAGAAATAATAGATTCAGATTCTCTTTTAGTTGATAATTCTTTTGAACAATTTTCTTTTGGAAGTACTGGATTTCAATATTTTAAGACAGAAAGTTATACTGATGATTCAAAGATAAAGAAAATTCCTATTTATCATTTGATATTGGATGTTGGAAATTTGTTGGAAAAGGATAAAGATGGAATTTAAAATTGAATTTACAATCCCCCGAGATTTGGAATTGGCAGAAGGTTTTGAAATAAAAAACAAAACTGAAAAATTTAGAGTTTCTTTATCTATTGCAAAAAGGAATATTAAAATTCCCGGAATAAATCATGAAAAAACGACTGCTTGCTTCGTAAATACTGAAGACCGATTTGGAGATAATGTTGAGACAAGAATTAGTTGTGTTTTTAATTTTATATTAAATCCCATTGGAGATAATTGGGATGGTCTTTCTCCAGAAGACAAAGTGAAAACTATTTCAAATTTAGAAGATTTTATGCTGGAAACTGCTCTAATTTTATTGAATCAAATTATAGAAACTCATCAATATGTAAATAATAAATATTATATTTTTCCAGTAGAATTAATTCACATATATGATTTTCAATTAACAACTCCCTTTAAGATTGGATCTTATAAGAATCAGTTTGGAAAAGGATATTTTACTAATGATTTTAGGAGATTAAATGAAGTAATCTCTGAAAATTCAAAAAAAGTTTCAGAGTTCATAAATAATAAAATAAAGTTCTTTGAGCCCTTGAAGATAATGAAGTATTCCATAGAATTCTCCAGGATTGGTTTATTGAGACCTGCTATAACAGAAGCTCAATCTGCAGTAGAACATCTTTTAACAAAACAATATGAAAAAATAACTGGTGAAGAATTTCCTAAAAAAATAGCAAAAAATAATAAACAAAGAGATTTATATTTCTTTGAAAAATTAGAAGAATATTCAAAGGTTCAAGAAAAGTTTGATTTTAAGAATTTTGATAGAACACTCTTGGATAAAGCAATAAAATTAAGAAATAAGATAATTCATGGGAAAGAAGCCCCTGAATTAAATAAAGTAAATTGTCAAACTTATGTTGAAGAATATAATAAATTATTTACTTTGATTTTGTCTTGATTTTAGAGACTTGATTTTGTCTTTGGATTTATTCAAAATTAGTTTAATCTTTTCAATAAAGATTATTATTAATAAAATTAATATAGAAATTATTAATAATGGGATGAATTGAGAATAATTTTTTTCTAAAAAATATTTTAAAGTTAAAAAAACCATAAGAATTAAAATAATTGAAAACAAAGCTCTTGGATTTTTCTTGGACCAAGCGTCAAATCTTTTTAAAATTTCTTTCATTTTATTTTGTAAAAATGCCATTAAGCAAAAGAATAATCCAAATAGGAAGAATAAAATTGAAAGGATGCTACCGAATATCTTATCTATTAGGCTATGTGTAGTTGGAAAAAATAAAAAATTTTGAGGGGCAGTTCCTAAAAAATTAATTAAAGCTATTTGAGAAAATTCAATCATTATTAATCCAAAAATAAGTATAATTGAACGGGAAACAAATACCTTTGTTTCACTTGGCACAAAATCTACATCATTTTTATTTTGAATTTTCTTATGAATTGTCTCTAATCCTAAACAAATATATATGATCATGAACAAGCAAACATGAAAAAAATTCACGGAATCATATGTTTTGTCTGATAAAAAAATAAGTAGATTTAGGTTAGAAACTAAAAAATAACTTACAACTGAAGCACAAAAAGCAATTAAAATTATGAATGTTAAATTTGCTAAATGTGGAATTTTCCAATTTTTTAACAAATAAGGTTTCCTTATGGCAAGAAAGGTAAAAAGAGAAATCCAAGAAATTACCATCAATATAAGAAATCTATAAATTAACATTTCACTCGTATTTGCATCAGAAACTCCAAAAGAATATTCCAAAAACTTTGTGCCTGCATTTATCCATTGAGTTAAATCCATAAATAAACTATGGAAATTGACTTAATTAAATTATCGCTGCCAAAAAAGAATTTAAATCTATAAAACCTCAAGAAAACATGGATAAATCAAAAAATAAATCCGATGCATTCAAAGCACTGATTCCGATAATCTTGTTCCTTATATTTTTATTCTTATTTCCAATGGTTCTTTTAAGAAATGAATATAATTTTTTTACTTCAATAATCTATGTAATTGCAGAATCAATAGTCTTGTTTGCTATTATCTTTGGATTCCAAATATTTACAGATTTTAAGTATTTTTATGAAAAGAAGTTCAAAGACAAAATAAAATTTAATATCCTAAATATGGTTGTTGTGTTTGGGACATATATTGTAATAATGCAGGTTTTTTCGCAATTTCTCTACTTTTCATTAAGAGGTTTTGCATCTCTTTTGGAGATTTCCTTTTATCCGGAAAAAACAATTTTTATAATTCCTGCTTTTGCAGGATTTTTTATTTTTATGACTCGGATGTTTTCTATATTTTTTCCTTTAAAGAAAAATTCAGTAAACAAGCATGTTTTAGATGAATTTAATGATTATAATCTTGAAGGGAAATTAAATGATTATATTCATACAACAAGAAACATTTTGAGAGATATGATTATTGTAGCGGTTATAGTTGGTATGATTGGTATGTTGATTTATGGTACAAGTGTTTTTAGTTTAGAAAATGGAACTTATTTTTATAAATCTATTTTTAGATATAGTCTTCTTTTTGCATTAGCTGATATTTTTTTAGGAATAGCTTTTGCAAAAACTAAACTTCCAAAGGCTTTCTTTCAAGAGGAAGAAAAAAGGCCGATTGAGAAAGTTCAAAAAACAAAAATTGAAGAATACTTTGAAAAACATAAGAAATTTGGAACAATTTTAAAAATTATTGGAATTCTTATTCTTGCAGGGATTTTGTTATTTGCAGTATTAAATTATGTTGAATTGAATAATTCTTCAAATGTAAATAGTACAATTTCTGATTGGAGTTATAAGGTCAATATAGAAAATTCTACAACTTTAGATAAGTTCAATTTCTCGGACTTTTCGTTTAAGATTCATGGAAATGATTCTGTGATTTTAAGCATACCAATAATCTCCATGAAAAATTATACTTATCCTTTGTCATCCAGGATGGAAAGATTGCAAGGAGAGTTGGGAATTAAACCCCTAAATTATTACTTAATAGAAACAATAAGTGGAGAAGAGACTAATTTCACAATTAGCTATAAAAATACAACAAAAAACCAAGAATATGTTGAAAATTTAAAAAAAGGATCAAATTATTATTATTCCACAGAATATGATTCTTCAATATATTTGACATTATATGAACAGGGGTATAGTAATATCTCTACTTTTTGCAGAGATCAATCAATGTTAACTGCAATAGAATTGGTGAAATTGATTTGTGCTGAAAAAAACAATCAAACAATTTTAATTCAGATAATTAACAAGAATATTGATATGCCTATGGATAGTTTTACCGTTTATTCAAGAGATAATGAAACATTTGACATAATGAAAAAAAGAATCATTGAAACAGAAAAAGGAATGGTTCCATACTTGATGAATCAAGAATATGATTGCGGAAAGATTTATAGTTTAGAAGCCAGATAATTTTAAAATAATCTTATCTTCGGTTAGTTTTAAAAAGAAAAGGTTCCTTGTTTAGGTAAGTTAAATCAAAAAGGGCACACTCAAAAAAATTGACTTTCGGCGTGGGCGTTCTTACTTTTAGTTAAAAGCCCACTTTAGGTAATTTTAAAATATCTTGATTCTTATAAAATTCATGAGTTTCAAAGAAAGAATAAAATTTTTTAAAGAGAAATCAGTATCA
>Ga0114931_10011459_pt1 | contig 10472 bp, 8 predicted proteins | sample 2SBtaG_FD_89579 | JGI IMG/M metagenome (GOLD analysis project Ga0114931, IMG submission 89579) | Deep subsurface microbial communities from Kolumbo volcano to uncover new lineages of life (NeLLi) - 2SBTROV14_V59a metaG | ecosystem: Environmental > Aquatic > Marine > Volcanic | place: Kolumbo... | reverse complement strand
GACGCGACCCCCGCCCCGGCACCACCCCGGAGATCCTCTTGAGCGACGACGCCGTCTCCCGCGTGATGGACGGCCGGAGTTGGGACGAGTTCTGCGACATGCTGAAGGTCGCGGGCTCGGTCCTGCAGCGCCCTGGCACCCCCGACGACCCGCTGACCCGCGCCGAGGGCCTGCGCTACCTGACGCGGATCACCCGCACCGCGCTCGAGGCCTTCGTCGAGCACCACGACCCGAGGGCGCCCGTGCTGCGGCGAATGGTGCACGAGACCGCGAAGATGGGGAACGACAACCCCGACAACCACTACCTGAACGGCGCGATCAGCGGGGAGTACACCTACCGGCTGTGGGGCCGCCGCGGCACCGTGCACTGGCTCGAGTTCGCCACCCAGCGCGGCGACTACGGGCAGAGCCGGGGGATGCCGCCGTCCGGCCACCTCGACGCCCGCGACCTGGTGCTCGGCGAGGACGGCGCCTTCGAGATCTGGCTCTCCACCGAGCGCCGTGGCGAGAACTGGCTCCCGATGACCCCCGACACGGGCACCCTGATCATCCGCCAGTCGCGGCTCACCCCGGACGAGGATCTCGCCGAGATCCACATCGAGCGGGTCGGCGGCGACGGGCGCCCGAGCCCGGTCACCCCCGAGGCGATGGACCAGGGCCTGCGCACCGCGGGGGTGCTCGTGGGCGGCGCGGCGGCGATCTTCGCCCAGTGGGCCGGGGACTTCCAGGCGCACACGAACCGCCTGCCACGCTTCGACCAGGCGCTGTCCGACCAGATGGGCGGGGTGCCGAGCATCGCCTACTACCACTCGTACTGGCGGATTCAGCCCGACGAGGCGCTGGTGATCGAGGCGGTCCCGCCGCCCTGCGACCACTGGAACTTCCAGCTCTCGAACCACTGTCTCGAGTCGCTCGACTACCGCTACTTCCGGATCCACACCAACAGCGCGCTAGCGACCCCCGAGCCCGACGGCTCGATCCGGCTGGCCGTGGCCCACGAGGACCCGGGGCACCCGAACTGGCTGCAGACCGCGGGCCACGCCTTCGGCGCGATGTGCTTCCGGTGGGTCGATCCGCAGGGCGAGCCCCCCGAGCCCTCTACCCGGGTGGTGAAGCTGGCCGATCTCCGCGCCGGACGCGCATGAAGGAGACCTCCACCGACTACCGGCACCCGCAACGCCCGGCGCCGGTGCGGCTCTACGACACCTTCGCCGGCCAGGTGCCGCTGGCGCGGGTCTCCCTCGACCCGGAGGTCCTGCTCGCGAAGGCCCGCCGCGCGGAGGGCCTGCAGGACTTCGGTCCGCCCGATCCCGCCGAGCCGCTGGCGGTCCTGTGTCGCTCCCTGCAGGCGGAGGCGGCGCTCACGCCGACGGGCCGCTTCGTGCAGCAACAGCGGATCCTGGCTGCCCTGCGCGCCCGGCTGCGCCTGGTCGCCTGGCGCGCCGCCCACCCGGAAGTGGCGACCCACGACGTGACCGCGCCGGTGGTGATCAGCGCGCTGCAGCGCACCGGCACGACCCTGCTCCACCGGCTCCTCGCCGCGCACCCCGACCTGCGCGCGCTCCGATCCTGGGAGGCGCTCAACCCCGCGCCCTTCCCGCGCCCCACCTGGAACGGCAGTGACAAGCGCCACGCCTTCGCCCGTCGCGCCGAGACCGTCGCGAAGTACCTCGCGCCCGACTTCTTCGCGGTGCATCCGGTCGACGCCGAGGCCCCCGAGGAGGACGTGATCCTGCTCGACCAGGCGCTGTGCTCGACCCTGCCCGAGGCGACGATCCGCACCCCCACCTACGCCGCCTGGGTCGAGGCCCGTGACGCCGAGCCCGCCTACCGCTACCTGCACGACGCGCTCCAGGCCCTCTCGGCGCAGGTCGGCCCGGCCCGCTGGGTGCTCAAGACCCCGCACCACATGGAGTACCTCGACACGCTCCTCGCAGTGTTCCCCGGCGCGCGCATCGTGTGGACCCACCGCGACCCGCTCGTCGCCGTCGCGTCCTTCTGCAGCATGGTCGCCCACGCCCGGGGCCTCGTCAGCGACGACATCGACCCGGAGGGCATCGGCGCCCACTGGTCCCGCAAGATCGGCCGGATGATCGACCGCGCCCTGGCCACCCGCGACCAGGCGCCCCCGGGAACCTTCCTCGACGTCCGCTACGACGACCTCGTGCAGGACCCGCTCGGCACGGTCCACGCCCTGTGCGACGCGCTGGACCTGCCCTGGAGCCCCGACATCGAGGCCCGCATCGAGGCGGCTCGCGCCCGCAGCCCCCGGCACCAGCACGGCAAGCACGTCTACCGCCTCGCCGACTTCGCCCTCGACCCCGCCATGCTCGCCGAGCGCTTCGCCCCCTACCGCACCCGCTTCGTCCTCTCGGAGGGAGTCAGCGACCGCCGTCCGTCTTCAGGAAGTATTCGCCGGTCATGATGGAGCGGACCTTTCGGATCGAGGTGAAGTGCGCCACCGCCGCGACGATCCGCCCCATGTTCCACACGACCTTCAGCGGGTTCCGGCCGGCGCCGTAGAACAGGAAGGGGTTGCGGATGTGCCGCGCGCTCGGCCAGCACTCGGCGACCATGCCCTCCCAGGGCGGGGCGTCCTCGGTGAGCGGAGCGACCACGAGGTTGCGGACGTAGCGGGTGCGGGGCTGGATCCCCTCGCTCACCGGGGAGATCCGGCCGTGCCAGCGGCGGACCCACTCGTCGCGGGCCATCCCCCCGGGGCGGGTGAGCAGGGTGAGCATCACGACCCCGGGCGAGCGATGCCCGTCGGGCCAGTCCCGGGCTCGCGCGTGCCGGTTGCCGCCGTAGTCCGTGTACACCGACTCCTCGACCTGCCAGGCGTGGAACCGCACTCCGCCGGCCGCGAGGACCTGCTCGAACCGGGCGCGGTCGCCGATGTCGTCCAGCCACAGGTCGACCTCGGCGAAGGGCAGGGGGAGGCCGCCGGTAAAGGGGTTCGGGGAGGGGAGGTCGGACTCCGGGTCTTCGACGTAGACCACGAGGCGCTGGGGCTCCAGCGCCAGGAGCGCCGGCCCGATCCGCCCGAGCAGCAGGTCCCGCGTGGCCTCGCGCCCCTCCGGGCCGTCCCACAGCAGGTAGAGCACCTTCAGCGGCTCGCTCACGCCCCCTCCCGGAGCTGCGCGTAGACCGCGCGCAGGTCGTCCATCGCCTCGGCCAGTCCGTCGTCCCGCCCGCGGACCGGCGCCCAGCCGAGCTCCCGCCGCGCCTTGTCGACCCGGAAGCTCGTGGAGGCGATGAGCTTCAGCACCCCGCCCGAGGTGAGCGTCGGTTCGGGGCCGCCGAAGTAGTGCACCCACTCCCCCGCCAAGCCGACGAGGGACATCAGCCGCCCGGGGAGACGCCACTTCGGCCAGGGATGCCCGAGGGCCTCCACCACGGGTCGGAACCACTCCAGGCCGTTGAACCGCTCGTCGTCGGTGACGAAGAACGCCTCGCCGCCCGGCAGGCCGATCGCCAGCCGCTGGGCCGCGAGCAGCTCTGCGTGGACCAGGTTGTAGACGTGGGTATTGTCGACCACCGCGTCCGGCGGGCCGAAGGTCGCCACGAAGGCTCCCCTGGCGAGCTGCTGCAGGAACGCCCGCAGCATGAACCCGCCTTCGCCCGGGCCCCAGATCCCGCCGGGGCGCACGGCGACCGTCTGCAGCCCGCCGCCGTTGGCCGCGAGCACCGCCTGCTCGGCGGCGATCTTCGTCTCCGTGTACAGGTCGGGCGCGCGGCGGGCGTAGGGCGCGGTCTCGTCCTGCTCGTGGCGCGGACCGTCCACGCAGACGTTCACGCTGCTCGTGTGCACCAGCCGCCCGACCCCGGCGCGGCGGCAGGCGGCGATCACCGCCTCGGCGCCGCCGACGTTCACGTCCCATACGCGCTGGCGCACCGCGGGCCGCGCCACCTTGAGGATCGTGAGCAGCGCCGCGGCGTGGAACACGGTGTCCGCGCCGTCCATCGCGGTGGCGAGCGCGTCGGCGTCGCGGACGTCCGCGACCACCGTGCGTACCTCCGGGTCGTCGGCGAAGGCCGGGCGCAGGTCGACCGCACGCACCTCGCATCCAAGCGTCTTCAGGGCGCGGACCAGGTAGCCCCCGAGGTAGCCCGCGGCGCCGGTCACCACGCACACCGGCCCGACGCCCGCGCCCGTGACCTCCTGCGGGAGCGGCAGGCTCACCCGTTGCTCCGGTCGTAGATCTTGCGGGTGTTTCCGCTCATGAACCGCACCGCCGCGCGCCGGCCGAGCAGGTGCCGCAGCCCGAGGTGTACCCAGCGGTTGATCCGCCCGGCGATCCACACCGGGCCGCGGCCGAGGTGGGCGAGCCCCTCGCGGACCACGTCCTCGGGCGCGCTCGGGAAGGCCCCGCCGCGCACGGCCTCCGGGGTCTGGTCCACGAAGTTCGGGGTGAGCACCGCGCCGGCCACGCAGGCGAGCACGTCGACCCCCCTCGGGCGGAGCTCCTCCCACAGCACCTCGGCCAGCGCGGTGTCGAAGGCCTTGGTCGCCGCGTAGATCCCGACCATCGCGGTGCCCTGGAACCCGGACAGCGAGGACATGAGGACGATCCCGCCCCGCCCGCGCGCCGCCATCTCCCGCGCGAAGTGCCCGGCGAGCAGGACCGGCCCGCGCACGTTCACGTCGACGGTGGCGAGGTGGTCCTCGGTGGACAGGTCGAGGAACTCGCCGATCTTCGAGTAGCAGGCGTTGTACACGACCAGCCCGATCTCGCGGCCCTCGAGGGCGGGCACCAGGGTGTCGAGCACGTCGCGGCGCCCGAGATCGGCCTGCACCGTGTGCACCTGCACCCCGTGGGCGTCTCGGACGGCGGTGGCCGCGGCCTCCAGCTTCTCGCGCCCGCGGGCGAGGAGCACCACGTCGACGCCGTGGGCGGCGATCTCGTGGGCCCAGGCGGCGCCGAGGCCCTCGGAGGCCCCGGCGACCAGGGCCCAGGGGCCGTAGCGTTCGCGAAAGTCGGTCATCAGAGCACGAAGGGGATCAGCGCCCGGCGCGCCGGTGGATAGTCGGCGAAGCGTTCCCGGTACCACCGGTGGGTCGAGAGCGCACGCGGGACGAGGTTCGCAGCGGTCACCGCGAAGATGAACACCCCGCCCGCAGACCAGGCGGCGAGGCCGAAGCCGGCCCAGCCGAGATCGCCGGCCCCCACTCGGCCGTACCGAAGCGCCCGTAGGGCGTCTTCGCGACCAGCACCGCGAAGGCCAGCTCGGCCCAGAAGACCGCGTCGTAGGCGGGCGCGCCGCTGACCGAGGGAAGGCTCACGGGACCTCGAAGCGTCCCAGCTTCTCGCGGACGATGGCTCGGGCCGCCTCGTCGGCCACGGCGTCGAGGTGCGGGCTGCGGCGCAGGCGGGCCAGCTCGCGCCCGAGGGCCGCGAAGCGCGCCTGGTCGAATAGCTCCTGGTGGATCGTCTCGAGCAGGCCCTCCTCGGACTGGTCGATGTGACCGTCCGCGCGCGCCATCGCCCACAGCAGGGCGAACAGGGCCTTCTTCTCGCCGGGGGCGAGGTCGATGTCGATGCGTGGGGTCATGGAGCCTCCGGCGGAGGAGCGTAGTCCCGGTTCCCGGACGGGTCGCCGGGCCGCCAGAGCTGGCCCTCCCCAGGTGCCAGGGTGATCGCGGACCACCGCGGAGCGCGGCGCCCCGTGAGCACCTCGACGCCGCCCGGCGAGAAAGCGCGCAGCGGGCTCTGCCCCGGGTTGTACAGGGCGACGTCGTCGCCGACCCGCCACATCACCGGGACCTCGTCGTCCGGGTCCAGCTTCTCGACGAGGGGGCTCGGGTCGAGGGGGGAGGGGAAGCGCAGCGGATCCATCGGGCGCACGGTGGCGCCGCGGGTGGCCAGGGCGTCCGGGTCCAGGGCGAGGGCGAGGCGCTCCGCGGGGAGGTTCTCGAGGTCGTCTCCGAGGAACCACACCCCGCCCGAGAGCGCGTTGGTCACCACCGCACCCCGCGCCTGCGCCTCGTCCAGCGGGTCACGGACGAGCACCTGGTCGGCGTCGCTCCACCACCACACGCCGTTCGCCCACGCGCGCGCCGCCGTCTGCCGCGCCTGCCACCGCACGAAGGCCGGATCGGGATCGGGCGCGTTGGCGTAGGCGATGTCCGCGCCGGACCGGTAGGAGTCGGCGAACCCGACGCTCGGCAGCAGGGGGGCCCCGCAGGCGAGGATCCATGTGTCGGGCCCGGCCGCCTGGCGCAGCAGGTCGATCCCGATCCGGTAGGCCTGCATCCCGGTCACGTCCTGGGCTCGCTGCCCCTCCTGGGCGCCCGCGTACAGGAAGTCGAGCTTCAGGTAGGTCCAGCCCTCGTCGACCCTGGCGCGGATCTGTCCCGCGAGCCAGGAGGCGGCCTGGGGGTTGGTGACGTCCAGGATCGCGTAGGTCCCGGAGCCGAGGTTGGTAAACGCGATGGGGGCGCCGTGCTCGTCGCGCACGAACCAGTGGGGGTGCGCCGTCCACACCGGCGAGGTGTGCGACACGTACAACGGGGCCATCCACAGACCCGGGACGAACCCGGCCGCCTGCATCTGGCCAGCGAGAGCGGCCGTGCCCTCGGGGAAGCGCTCGTTGGCCGTCCAGTCGCCCCAGGACCGCTCCCACCCGTCGTCGACCTGGAACACGGGGGCGTCGCTGCCCCAGTCGATCCCGCGGGTGGCGGCGAGGTTCTGGCCGATCACGTCGGCGTCGATGTCCGCATAGTGCTCGTACCAGGAGGCCCACCCGGTCGGAGCGGGCGCGGTGGGCGGAACGGTGCCCGTGGCGGTGGCGACCCGGCTCGCCCAGTCGCGCCACAGCCCCCACGGGTCGCCGCCGACGTCGAAGCGCACGCGGTCCAGGGTCCACGACGCGCCCGGGTCCAGCGCCACCTGCTCGCCGCGGTCGCCCCACACGACCCAGAACCGGTCGCCGTCGGCCGCGAGCCACACCTTGGCCTGGGTCGCGGTGATCGCGCCGGCGTGGATCGCGCCGCCGCCCGGGCGCCCGAGCAGGCCCGCCCACCAGGAGGTCCACGACGTCTCGTTCACGAGCGACAGAGCGTCGCCGTCGCCGTCCACCCTGGGCAGCCCGTCGTCGTCGATCTCGGCGGGCTGCAGGTCGACCACCCCCGAGAAGGACCAGGACTGGTAGCCCTGGCGCCACCACCGGGCCGGGGCGTCACCCGCGAGGTCCCAGGTGCTCTGCGGCACCACACCCCGGGCGATCCCGCCGCCTCCCCCGGCGGTCACGGTGGGCTCGACCGTTCCGTTCACCTCGGCGAGGGCGACCGACAGGTCCCCGTCGCCCAGCGCCCGCGCCGTGAGGTCCAGGGACCCGCACCCCGGCAGGGACACGGTCACCCGCGTCTGCCCGACGGTGATCTCCGGGGTCCCGTTGCACGGGCCGGCAGGGTTCGGCTCGGTGCAGCCCGTGGCGAGGAGCAGTGCGAGGGCTCCGGCGAATGCCGGTTGGGGTACCCGCCATCCCCGGGGTAGGAAGGAGGCCCTGCCCGGGAGGCCACGATGACCCATCCGCAGTTCGAGGAGGGGACGACCCTCGACCGCTACCTGATGGAGACTCTGGGGGATTATCCTGGAGCGAGCGGTGCTTTCGTCAATCTCATCCAGAGCATCGCCCTCGCCGGGAAGATGATCTCGGCGCGGGTGAACCGGGCGGGGCTCGCCGGAATGCTCGGGGGCACCGGCGAGGTCAACGTCCAGGGCGAGTTCGTCCAGAAGCTCGACCAGTACGCGAACCGGACCTTCAAGAACGCCATCGACTACCGCGGGCACACCTGCATGGTCGTGTCCGAGGAGGAGGGCGGGCCGGTGATGGTCCCCAGCCGGTGGCACTCCGGGCGGTACGTCGTCACCGTCGACCCGCTCGACGGCTCCTCGAACATCGACGTCAACGCGACGATCGGCACCATCTTCGGCATCTACCGGCGGAAGAGCGACGAGGGGAAGGAGGCGGAGCTCTCCGACGCGCTGCGGCCGGGTCGGGAGCAGGTCGCCGCCGGCTACATCATCTACGGCTCGGGGACGCTGCTCGTCCTGGCGACCGAGATCGGAGTGCACGGGTTCACCCTGGACCCCACGGTGGGGGAGTTCTTCTTGAGCCACCCCGATATCCGGATGGCCGAGCGCGGGCGCATCTACAGCTTGAACGACGCCTACGCTACCTGGTGGCAGCCCGGGGTGGTCAAGCTCGTCGAGCGCTGGCGCGACCCGAAGCGCAAGGCGAGCGCCCGCTACATCGGGTCGCTGGTGGCCGACTTCCACCGCAACCTGCTCAAGGGCGGCGTGTTCGTGTACCCGGCCACCTCCAAGCACCCCGACGGCAAGCTGCGCCTGCTCTACGAGGCGTTCCCGCTCGCCTACGTCGCCGATCGCGCGGGCGGCGCCGCCACCGACGGCCGCGGTCCGATCCTCGACAAGCGGCCGCAGAGCCTCCACGACCGCACCCCGCTGGTGATCGGCTGCAAGCGCGACGTCGAGCAAGCCACCGCCCTCATGTCCGAGGACCCCCCCTTCGGGGTCAGGAAGTAAGGTCTTACGACCGAAACGGCCTCCCCATGGCGGTTGGTGCCGGGGTCAGGAAGGAACGTGTTACCTCGGGTGACTCGCTTTTCCCGTCCTGACCCTACCTGGAGGGCTCCGTGGCCTGTCTACACCACCACTCGCTGCGCCGTGCGCTCGGGGATGCCAGCGACCTGGCGTTCCCGGAGCCGGGCGTCGAACCGCACTACGCGCCGTCGCGCTCCACCCGCATCGAGCACCTCGACCTGTCCCTGAACCTGCACCCGGCCGAGAAGCGCTTCGAGGGCCAGGCGCGGATCCAGGTGGCGCCGCTGCCCTCCTTCGACGGCGAGGTGGCCTTCGATCTCGACGAGGTCACGGTGCACTCGGTCACCGACGGCGATGGCAACGACCTCGCCTGGCGGATGGATGGCGGCCACCTGCTGATCCGCGACGTCGAGGCCCCGCTGGAGGTGGTCGTGCGCTGGTCGGGGCAGGACCCGCGCCTCGGGCTGTACTTCACCGGCCCCGAGCCCTTCGCGCCCGACCGCCAGCCGATGGCGTGGACCCAGTGCCAGGACGAGGACGGCCACTACGTGCTGCCCTGCCACGACCACCCGCGGATCAAGCATCCGTGGACGATCCACCTCACTGGACCGGCGGGCACGACGCTACTCTCCAACGGCCGCCTGGTCGAGGAGGGCGAGAAGGACGGCCGCGCCTTCGCCACCTACGAGCAGGCCGAGCCGATGCCGGCCTACCTGTTCACCGCGGTGTGCGCCCACCTGTCGATCACCGAGGCGCACTGGCGCGACATGCCGGTCCGGTACCTCGTGCCGGTCGGGCGCGAGGCGAACGTCGACCGCGCCATGGGCCGCACCCCGGAGATGATCGACCTCTTCAGCCGCCTCACCGGCGTCGACTACGCCTGGCCCCGCTACGACACGGTCGTCGTCGACGACTTCGTGTTCGGCGGCATGGAGAACATCGCCTGCACCACGATGACCGACGTGCTGCTGGTCGACGAGGCCAACGCCGTCGACTGGGATCCGGAGGGCATCGTCGCCCACGAGCTGGCGCACCAGTGGTTCGGCGACCTCGTCACCTGCCAGGACTGGTCCCAGGGCTGGCTCAACGAGTCCTGGGCCACCTTCATGGAGTCGGTGTGGTGGGAGCACGCCAAGGGCACGGCCAACGCCGCCTGGTACCGCTACAACCTCGCGCGGGACTACTTCGACGAGGACAGCAGCCGCTACCGTCGCCCCATCGTGAGCTACCGCTTCCGCGAGCCGATCGACGTCTTCGACCGGCACCTGTACCAGAAGGGCGCCTGCGTGCTGAACACCCTGCGCTCCACCCTGGGCGAGGACGCTTTCTGGACGGGCGTGCGTACCTACCTCGAGCGGCATCGTTACGGCACGGCGCACAGCCGGAACTTCCAGCGCGCGCTCGAGGACGCCACCGGCCACAACCTCGATCGGTTCTTCGCCCAGTGGATCCACGGCGCCGGACACCCGGACGTGACGGTCAAGCTGTCTCACGACGACGGGCTGCTGACGGTGTCCGTGAAGCAGGCCCAGGAGGGTGAGCAGACGGCGGAGGCCTTCGCCTTCCCGCTGCGGCTCGTGCTCGTGCCCGAGAGCGGCGAGCCCACCACCGTCGACCTGCCGGTGGCCGAGCGCGACCGCACCTGGGTGATCCCGCTGGCCAAGGCGCCCAAGACGGTCCGGGTCGACCCGGGCTTCCGGGCGCTCGCCGACGTGAAGCTCGAGGCGCCGCGGAGCTGGCTGTTGCCGCTGCTGTCCGACGAGTGCCCGGTGCTCGCGGTGCGCGCGGCCCGCGCCCTGCTCGAGGAGGGCTCCACGACGGGCTTCCAGGCGGTGGTCGCGGCGATGGCCGAGCACCCCGATCCACACGTCCGCGAGGAGATCGCGAGCATGATCGGCAAGCAGG
>Ga0114931_10011458_pt1 | contig 10474 bp, 9 predicted proteins | sample 2SBtaG_FD_89579 | JGI IMG/M metagenome (GOLD analysis project Ga0114931, IMG submission 89579) | Deep subsurface microbial communities from Kolumbo volcano to uncover new lineages of life (NeLLi) - 2SBTROV14_V59a metaG | ecosystem: Environmental > Aquatic > Marine > Volcanic | place: Kolumbo... | reverse complement strand
GCTGCCAGGATTGCAGCGCTACGCCAAGACGCTCGTCGCAGGGATCGGGCTATTGCTGCTGCCCCTGCTTTCGGGGGTTGCGGACGATGGGCTTTCGCGCGACGAAGGGCATGTGCGCTTCTCGCCTGCGCGGGCGCTGCGAGGCGAGTTCTACGCGCTCACGCTCTTCAGTCTGACAGGCGTCATGCTCAGCGCCACAGCGGACGATCTTATCTGGCTGTTTCTCGCGCTCGAGCTCACCAGCCTGCCCACGTACGTCATGGTCGCTGTGAGCACGAAGAGCGAGCGCTCGCTTGAATCGGGCGTCAAGTATTTCTTTCTTGGAGCGTTTTCCGCTGCGATTTTCCTGCTTGGTTTCGCGATGCTCTATGGCGCCACGGGCACGACGATGCTGCCCGAGATTCGCGCCCTGATTGGCGGCGTTGATTTGTCGCCCTTAGCGACGCTCGGGTTCACGCTGGCGATTCTGGGGGTTTCATTCAAGATCGCTGCGTTTCCGATGCACTTTTACACCGCTGACGTGTACCAGGGCTCGTCCGCTGCGGTGTCGGGCTTTCTCGCCTTTGCGCCGAAGGCTGCGGGTATTTTCACAATCGTGCAGTTGACCGCGATTGTCGGGTGGGGGTGGGGCGACAGTTTTTCCGCCTTGCCGGAGTCGATGCGCGTACTGCTGTGGACGATGGCTGCGGTCACGATGACCGTGGGCAACACGCTTGGGTGTATGCAGACAAGCGCCAGGCGGATCCTCGCCTACTCGTCGATTGCGCACTCGGGATACATGCTTGTGGGCGTCATCGCTGGTCCGGGCGACGGGCCCATCGCAAGCAACGGCCTGGCTGCGACGCTGTTTTATCTCCTGACATATGGTGTGATGAACGTCGGGGCCTTCGCTGTGCTCGCTGCGCTTGAGAAACGCAAGGTGCTCGAAACGCCTGATGGACCTGTTGAGGTGTACGAGGAAGTTGACGAGCTAGCGGACTTGCGCGGGCTCGTGTCGCACCGGCCGGTTCTTGCGTGGACGATGACGCTGTGCGCGCTGTCGCTGCTTGGCTTGCCGCCACTCCTTGGCTTCTTTGGGAAATTCGCGCTGTTCACGTCAGGCGTCTCAGCGGGAGAGATACCGCTGGTGATCATCCTTGGCGTCAACAGCGCGATTGCAGCGTTCTATTACCTTCGGCTGGCAGCGGCCCCCATGCTTGAGTCGCCTGATCCGCTGACGGAGCGCCCCCGCCTTGTCGCACGGGGTGCGCCAGGTAGATGGATCGCGGGACTTGTCTCCGCAGTCGCTGTCGTTGCGCTGAGCTTCACAGCGTCGCGATTTCTCACAGCGAGCAGCCGCGTCACGGATATCCCAGCCGCTGCAGAGCGACAAGAGCAGCCCAGACGGGCTGCGCACAATACAACGGCGCTCTCACCTGATGCTGCGAAGCTTGAAGCATCTGCGTCGACAGCGGTTGCGGGCGGCTGATTCGTTTCACACACAGGCAATGCGAACCGCGCCGCTCATGTGCGCGGGTTCCGAGTTTTCGCAGTTGCGCAGTTGAGCGTCTACGCGATCCTGGGTTGTCCCTTGGCGGGGGACACCGCGTTTGAAGTGATTGCAGGTTTGGACGCGCCTCGTTCCGCTGCCGCTGCGACCGCTTTCATGCCGCCCTTGTGGCCCACGTGCTGCAGAATCATGCCTGTAATCGCCATCACACCAGCAAGCAGGGGGATGATCGACGGATTGGCGCGCAGCGCGGTCTCGATTGCCCCGTTCCAGGAGTTGACATTGAGCATGAGGGACAAAGCGCCCACCACGAGCATTGTGGCGCCGCCGATCGACGTGAACGAAATCGTCACGAACTGGTATGCGACGAAGGCGAGCAACCCCATCACAAGAAAACCCATAATGGCGCCATATTGGTGCATCGCGGGGTCGCCCCCAGCGGCGGACCAGCAGTTTGCGCCCGCAAATGCGCCCGCAAGAGCCGCGAAGAGCGCGACGGTGAAACGCATCATGGGAAGTGCTGCGACAGCGAAAAGCAGCGCAAAGGCGGCGCCGACGATCGCAGGCTGACCAATCTTCGTCCCTAGCGCTTCACCGAGGCCTACGCCAAGGAGGCCAGCGAGGATAAGCGTCACCCACCGTCTCCAGCGCCAACCGTTAAACAGACTGATGACGCCAAGCGTGACGAAAATACTCGCCCAAACCGGGTGAATTGCCGTCAACGCCTGGATGAGGTCATCCGGCTGCGCAAGCACATCAAGTCGGGATCGAAGCGCTCCCTCGAAAATCGTCACCGGGTTCTGGCCTGCGCTCGAAAGTGCGCCGCCGCCGCTTGTCGGCTGGCCAGCGGCGTACTGCGTGGACTGGGCAAGAAAAATGCTAAAAGATGTCAGGAATATGGCCATTATGATTGCTCCAGCGACCGCCGCGCGCGGGCAGCGGGAACGTCGCTAGCGTGCGACAGATCAGGAGCGTTTATCGGCTTTGCCAGGAAAGGCGGTCCATTGCACGACGACGCCGACGGCCGATAACCCAAGCCACACGAAGAGCCAGCTTTGCGCGGATCCCGGGGCGATTGCTGCGAGATTGACGCTGTGCAGGTTCGCAAAGGACAGCGCGCATGGCGCCCAGATGAGCGGCCCGAGCAGCGCCGTTGCAAACAGGGCCACAACCTTGGGAATGAGCAATCCCGCGAGAAATCCAACGGCGGCGCCACTTGCAGCGACGCCAAGGAGCAGGATGCGATTCTGGATGGGCAGCTGCACCCAGCGGTCTTCCAGCTCGAGGTACGCCTGTTTCATGAAGGCAGCGACCTTGCGAGCGGCGGTGGACGTGTTGCTGGACGCTTTCGGAGCAGCCTCGTCAATCTGTACCGCGGGTGTTGCAGGCGCTGAAGTCCCTTGGATGGGCACGCCTTCGAGTAGTTGCTGGTCTGGGGAAAGGGCGACCGCTACCCCAGCAGACGCCGATATCCCAACGATGGCGGCAAGAACGACAGGTGAGACAATCGCCATTGTCGAAGCCATGACAACCGCCATGGCGAATCGAAACAGAAACAGCCCCACGAGAGCGCCCGCGACGGCGCCGATCGCCATCGTCAGATGCGGGCTGAAGGTGATGCCCAGCGAAGCAGGTCCGAAAAACCCCAGCGCTCCCAGCAGCCCCGCCGCGCCAACCGCAAAGAGCGGGCGCAGGAGTTTTCGTCCCGCCAACCACAACGCAAGTCCGACAAGCACGCCAGTAATCGCCAGCGCGTCCGCGCCCCAGGGAAGATTCGCAGCAGCGGCGCCAGCGCCATTGACGCCATCCACCGCAGCGGAGGCGAGTTCACGGGCGGCGGGCGGAATCTGTGGCGCGAGCATCATGCGGGTGTCTGTCCAAGCGTGGCTTCAGTGTAGATCGGCAAACGGGACGCCGGATTCCGGCGGAAATCGCGCCTCGGCTTTGCATCGCCCGCTGGTGAGCCGATGGTTGGTGCGTCATGCTTGCATGAATCGCCATGAACGATGCACCCCAAAACCCGTCTTCCGCAACTGACCCGCAGGTGGAGTCGGCGCTGGCGGACCTGCGCAGCAGGATCGACGCGCTTGATGCGCGCCTTGTCGCCCTCCTCAATGAGCGGGCGCAAATCGTCGTCGAGATTGGCGCATGCAAGCGCGACAAGGACGCGCCCATTTATGCGCCGCATCGCGAGGCCGCCGTGCTGCAGCGCGTCATTGACGCAAACGACGGGCCGCTTCAGCCAAGGACCATCGAAGCAATATACCGAGAACTTATGAGTGGATCGTTCGCGCTCGAGCAGCCGCTGCGCATCGGTTACCTCGGGCCGCCCGGCTCGTTCAGCCATGTCGCTGCGACGGCCCACTTCGGATCGAGCGTCGCGTACGAGGACATGCACGACATTGACGGCGTCTTCACCGAAGTGCGCCGGGGCAGGGTCGATTACGCCCTTGCGCCCATCGAAAACTCTGCGCATGGCGGTGTCGCTGACACGCTAGACGCGCTGAGAGCGGCGCGAGGCGAAGTGGTCATCTGCGCCGAGTCGCTCATCGGTGTGCGTCATCATCTGCTCGCCAACTGCGCGCCGGAGGAGGTGTGCAAAATACATAGCAGGCCAGAGGTGTTTTCGCAGTGCAAGCAGTGGCTTGCGACGCAGTACCCGCGCGCCGCCCTTATTCACTGGCCAAGCAGCAGTAGAGCGGCCATGGAGGCCAAGGCGGAGCATGACGCTGACCGCAGGGCAGGGGCGGCGGCGATCGGCTCAGAGCTTGCGGGCAAAATCTATGGACTCAATACACTGTTCATAGATGTTGAGGACGATCCAGGCAACGTGACGCGTTTTGCGGTGGTGTCGAGAAAAGCAGCCCAGCGGACAGGTGACGATAAGACGTCCATCATGTTCACGACGGACGACAAGCCAGGAGCCTTGGTCGCGGTTCTCGCTGCGTTTGAGGACGCGGGCGTCAATCTTTCACACATCGACAAACGCCCCAGCGGCAAAGAGAACTGGACATACACATTCTTCATCGATGCGATGGGACACCCCGAGGACGAGCCGGTGCTGCGGGCGATCGAAGGCGCTGAGCGCCGGTGCAGGGAAGTGCTTGTCTTGGGTGGCTATCCCAAGGCCAAACGAATCCTGTAGCGAAATAACACACCAACGTTCGTTCGGGACACTGGCGTCCTTGAATCTATATGTAGCGTATGCTACAGTAGCGCAGGCTACAGGTGGCGGACATGTCTCGTTCGTCCGTGGGTCACAAGGAATAACACGATGCGCTCTCAGAATCGACGCAAAACCAGCGCGTGGCTGCCCGCCATCGCCATGCGGAGAGTTATGTTGACGGTCGTTGCGATGCAGACGCCTGCGGCTCTCGGTGACGGTGCGCAGTTGAACTCGCTGCGAATCGGGAATGGAGGCGTCGAGCGCCAACCGGCGAAACAACGCCGGAATATCTTTGGAATACGGGCGGGACTTATTGGCACACCGCTGGTTGGCGATCGGCCGGATTTCACCGAATCCACGGAAGCGGTTCCGTTCGGGCGCGTGCAGATCGAGATGGGCTATACATTTACATATGATGGCGGAGGCGATTCACTTCGCGAGCACACGGCGCCTGAACTGCTGGTGCGAATAGGGCTTGTCGAAGACATCGAGTTTCGGCTGGGGTGGGTCGGGTACATCCATGCGCGACAACCAGGCGACAAACGCGATGGCGCGAGCGACATTGAGATTGGCGCCAAGTTCAAACTTGTCGACCAGCGAGACGTTGCGCCCCACTTCGCCCTGCTTATTTCAACCAGCGCGCCAACCGGGAGCAGCGACATCACAACTAATCAATACAACCCGAAGGTCGGCCTGCTGTGGGCATATGACCTCTCGCCGCGACTGTCTCTCGCGGGCAATGTAAATTTTGCATGGCCAAGCGCTGACAACGGCGGGCGCTATTTTCAACAAAGCGCTTCAGTGTCGCTTGCTGCTGGATTGACCGAATCGCTTGGCGCATACGTGGAGTACTTTGGCTTCTTTGGCCTGGATGGTGGAGGGTCGCCATCACACAGCTTCAACACGGGTGTAACGTGTCATATCACCAACAATTTTCAGATTGACGCGCGCGTCGGGCTTGGCCTCAACCAGGCTGCGGACGATTTGTTTGCTGGCATCGGCATGACGGTGCGATTCTGAGCGACCGGTTGCGCTCATCATCTGCGAAGCGGAATCTCGCCATTTTGCTCTTCATGCGACTGAACAACGCTCGTGAGCGAGGCAGCAAGGCGCTTGGCGCCCGGCCAGTTGAGCACAACGCGCGCGCCCACGCTGAAGAGGGCTGTGGGCGGTTGATCAGCCTGCTGCTGCATGGGCATATTGAGGCCAAAGTCGAGCACAACCTCGTCCATCGTTGTGGTGGTGCGGATTGTGTTGGCGTAGGTGGTCGCCATCTTTGATTCGTCGATCTTAATCTGCATCTGGGACTGGTCAGCGGAATTTTCGTGGGCGTCGGCTTGCATGAGTGGATTCCTTTTGCGCGAGCGGTCGCGTGGGGCGGGCGGGCGCACGGCGCTTGTGAAGTACCGGAGGTGGGACTCGAACCCACACGCCCTTGCGGGCAACGGATTTTGAATCCGTCGCGTCTGCCAATTCCGCCACTCCGGCGAGTGTGGGTGGAGTGTACGCCGCTACGCCAGCGTTACCCACTGCATTGTCCGAACTCAGAAAGCAGTCCGAGCAGGTCGGCAGGCCCATACGGAGCGCCCCATTGGTTCAGCATGTTCATGAGATCGAAAATGTCGACCTTGCCATCTTTGATCGTGTCAAACATGCACTTGCGTGTAGGAGGAGGGGCACGTAACGCGTCGTTCGCATTTACAAATCCTGCACCGAATGTGGAGTCAAAGCCAATCGGCCCAAGATCACGCGCTGTCGTAATGAGAATGTTGAAGATATCATCGCTTGAGAGTGAAGGATCCGCAGCGAGCATCAGCGCTGCGACCGCTGCGGTGTAGGGCGAAGCAAACGATGTGCCGTGGACCAATGCGAAGTCCGTAGTGTTGCCACCATCGACACCGATGCGATCAGTCGTCACGATGCTTTCCCCGGGCGCAGAAATGAATGCGCCGCGATTGCTGAACGAGGCCAGCGCGCCTGTTCGCGTCAGTGCAGAGACTGCATTGACATCGGGCAGTGAAGCAGGGTAGGTGGGCATTGGCAGCGCTTTATTACCTGCGCTGGCGAAGTGGATCATGCCAGCGGCGCGCGTCTGCGCATACTTGGCTTCGATGGCGGAGCTCATAAATCCATACCTATTGCTGTTATTTGTCACTCGCACGCCGTGCTGAAAGCCCCAGTCGAGACTATCGACTGTCCAACTGGCTTGCGTCGTCCACAAACCTGTGCAGGTTGGTGTATCGCTGACAAAAGTGCGAGCGGAAACTGTTGGCGACAATGGGGCGGCGCCAGCGACGCCAAGACCATTATTTGCAATTGCGGAGATACACCCCGCCACCCACGTGCCATGGTTGTCACACTGATTGACGGGTTCTCCTACGGCGCCTTGCCCTGTCGTGTCGACGCCTGGCAGGAGATTGAGGTCGGGGTGGTTGATATCGACGCCCGTGTCTATGACAAGAACCGCAACGGACGCACTCCCCTGGGTGATGTCCCATGCTTCCGGGATGTCCATATCCATGTCCGCTATGCCGCCGCTGTGTCCCGTGTTGTGTAAGCCCCAGAGCTGCGACCAGAAAGGGTCGTTTGGGATCACGATTTCGTTACTGCCGGTGAAGAGCATGTCGGGCTCTGCGAAGAGCACATCATCACGCAGCGCGAGCGCGTTGGCGGCTGCGAGGACAGCAAACCCATCAGGCAGACTACAGGAAATTTTATAGGTGTTGGGCATGTGTCCCCAGTTGGATGCTTCTATGACGCCAACGCCTGCATCTGCAATGATGGTCCGGGCGCGGTCACCGGACACGGTTGCAGCAAATTGCATCAATATCGTCGGCGTGACGATGACTGGCCCGCCGTTGTCGCCAACAAAGACAGGCGACGCGAAACGCACGCCGCGCGCCGTCGCTGCGGTCCGCACAGCTGTTGCCACATCGTTGACGCCAGCTGCCGCGCCCCGCGCTTGTTGGATGATCGGCGCAGTGAACCATCCCTTAATTGACAGAGATTGCATGTCCGCGCTGAGTCCCGCCTTCGACAACGCCGCCGCTGGTGTGGCTGCGTCTGCTGTGCGCAACAGCGCAACACGCCCAGCGTCCAGCTGCAGAGGCTCGGGCGTCTTGAAATGCATGATGAACAGATCCACCGCTGACGCTGGGGTGGCGATCAGCCACATCACCATATGTAATGACAAAACAAATCGTGCAGGTCGCATAGGCTATCTCCCCATCTGAGTCCTGCGATTCAACGCAGCGCGCCTCTTGGAAAGTATAACCAGTCTCCCATCTTGCAGGCCACTGAGAAAAGAGCCAACGACGCGCGCGCCCGCACCGGTGTTGCAACTGCATCAAGAAGGAGCCACGACGCGCGCCGGCGGTCGATCAAGGCGCATCCACGCACGCCATCATGTCAGCAGCGAGCGCGTCAGCGACACGAAAACCCGTGTCGGTCGGCTTCCAGTGAAGAATCCCTGTCGTTTTGTTGAGCGTAGAAGTCAGCAGTCCCGCATCGACAGCGCGGCTGCCAGCGGCCTCGAGCTGGGCTGCGCAGCCCAGCGCGTCAGCAGCGGCGAGCAGCATGGTTGCGTCGACGCCTTCCGCGAGGCGCAAGCCTGTCATGATGCGCTCGCGCAGGGCTCGTGCAGCGTCGGGCGGCTCGACGTCGATCACTGGCGCCCAGCCAGCGTTGTCGTGCACGCCCTTGAGCCACCTGCCAAGATGCGGAATGTTCTTCCACCGCGCGCCCACGCCAACACTTGCGAGCGCTGGCGCAAGCGAATTGTCCAGCGCAATTGCATGTCCTGACGCAGCCGGCCCCGCAGCGAGCCAACTGCACTGACGCCAATACCTGAGATTGTGCTGACATTGAGCGCCTGGCTTTGCGAAGTTGCTCACTTCGTAGCGCGCCAAACCAGCGTCGCCAAGCATGGCGATGATGTGGTTGAGCATGGTGACTTCAAGCGTTTCGCTGGCTGGTTCAAATTCGTCTCGATGCAGGCGAACTGTCATCGGCGTGTTGGGCTCATAGGTGAGGCAGTAGCAGCTCACGTGCTCGAGCCCCGGGTCGGCTGCGAGGGCTTGGCGAAGATCGTCATCGAGTTCGTCAAGCGTTTGTCCGGGAATAGCAAAGATGAGGTCAACGGATCGGCGCGCAACACCTGCGTCGTGAAAGAAACCAAGCGCCCTTGCCACAGATTCGGGATCGTGCCAGCGCTCAAGCGCCTTGAGGTGACGCGGGTTGAACGATTGGGCGCCAACGCTCACGCGCGTGACGCCAAGCGCTGCCAGCGTGTGCGCCAGCTCCGGTGTCGCTGTCTCGGGGTTGCATTCGACAGTCCATTCACCAGCGCCAGCGCCAATGGGGGACAGGTCGAAATTGTCGTGGATTGCGCCAGCGATCTGAAGCCAGTGCGCCGGTGACAGCAGTGTTAGCGTGCCGCCGCCGACGAAGATCGTTTCCAGCGCGGGAGCGTCCACTGACCGGCCAAGCGCTCGCAGTTCAACACACAGGGCGTCGACAAAGTTGCGATGTGAATCCTCCCGGTCGACGATGCTGTAGAAGTCACAGTAATGGCACTTGTGAAAACAAAATGGCACGTGGATGTACAGCGACCGCAGGCGTGTGCGGTCGGCGTTTTCAATCGCGTCGGCTGCGGTCCGGATCTGCTCGTCCGGGAACGTGCGACGTTGCACCGAGGTTGTGATTGGAATAGGCTCTGTCATGGGTGGTGGGACCGATGTTGACGATGCGCCCGTCAGGCGGCGCGAGGCGCCAACCAAGGCGTGATGATCGCAAGATGGATGGGATCCTATGGAGCAAGCGGTGAACACGAAGGTCGCGTTGATCCTGTTCAAATCTGACGGCACTCGGCGGGATTTTCGGATTCGGGACGATTGCTGTGTAATTGGCCGACTGCCCACGTGCGACCTGCAGGCGCCCGATTCGCTGGTCTCACGTCAACATTGCCAGGTTCGCGTTGATGAGAAGGGCTGTGTCTTTGTGAAGGATCTCGGGTCGAGCAATGGCACGTTCGTCAACGACGCGCCCATTGCGGAAGAGGTTGAAATCACCGCTGGCGACAGGGTGGCGGTCGGCGCGTTTGTCTTCACGCTGCAGGTCAATGGCGAGCCCGCTGACATCGAGCCGCCCATCTTTGACGCTCCCAGCGCCAGCGCGACGGGCGTGTCGATGCGAGCAGGCAGCGGCGGCTCTAGCGCGCAGGGAAGCGGCTCAGCGGTCGCGCATGACGCAGCGCAGGCGCCGATGACGAAGAAGAAGGATTCATCCGAAAGCAGCGTTGCGGGCATCGACGACCTCATTGACGAAGCCATTTCCGATACACGTGACGACGCTGACGACAAGGACGACTTTGACGACGGCAGCAGCATCATCGAGTTTTCCCTCGATGATGAGGATTGATGCGCCTGGCGTTGTCATGCTTAGACGCGCTGGTCAATGCGCAGAACGAAGTCAAGACAAGCGAAGAATCCCTCTCCCCGGCCCTTTCCCAGAGGGAGAGGGGGAAGGCAGTGACGCAATGCGCTCTCACTGGTTTGCGGCGTTAAAGCAAAAGTTTCTTGAGGCAACGTTGCGCCGCTCATGCGCGGGCGGGCTCACTGCTGAGTGACATCGTGACCGCGACAGGATCGGGCGCAGCAGATGCGGTTTTTTCCGCGTGCAGCGCGCGGGCGCGGTGCTCCGACCAGTCGTCAACCAGCAGATCAGGACTGGATTCATCCGCGTGGATGGCGAGCAGGTCATAGGCGTTGTCGCGCTGGGCAGGCGTGAACCCTGCGTCGCGGATGAGCCTGCACAGCACG
>Ga0114931_10011457_pt1 | contig 10474 bp, 8 predicted proteins | sample 2SBtaG_FD_89579 | JGI IMG/M metagenome (GOLD analysis project Ga0114931, IMG submission 89579) | Deep subsurface microbial communities from Kolumbo volcano to uncover new lineages of life (NeLLi) - 2SBTROV14_V59a metaG | ecosystem: Environmental > Aquatic > Marine > Volcanic | place: Kolumbo... | reverse complement strand
CCCCACGCACGCCGGCCGCCACGCGCCGAGCCGCGAACGAGCACGCAGGCTCGCGGGTCGGTTTATAGTAGGCAAATGCGCTCTATTCTTGGCCTACTTGTCATTGCCCCGGTGCTGGCGCTGGGTTGTGGTGATACAACCGACAACGGCGTGCGCGCCCGCTTCGTACTGCCAGCCGACGATGCTGCCATCCCGGTCCTCGATGTCCCCTACCCAAATGATGCGTACGCCGGCGCCGACGGCTTGCTCGCCATCACCGAGGAGTCGCTGCCGTTTTCGCCAAACGCGGATGCACTGGCGGTTGGCAACGTAGCCGCCGCGCTGCAGCAACGCGACTGTTTCGGCGTGACCTCGGGCGCGGTGTTCGCCCTGGACGGCACGACCCTGGACGATCCCATCGATCCGGCGACCCTCGTCGAGCCCAACCTCCGCTTCGTCAATCTGGACACCGGAGCAACAGTTGCCATCGATCCGCACTACCGCCCCGTCGAGGGCCACATCACCGTGCGCCCGGCGCTGGGCAACGTGCTCGCTCCACAGACGACCTACGCGGTGTTGCTCACGACCTCGATCACCACCGGGGCCGGTGAGCCGTTGGGCGGCTCCCGCGACTTGAATGCTCTGCTCGACGGCACCAGCGGCCACCGCGCCAACGCGGCGTACGCGCCTTTGCGCGACTACCTGCTCGCCGAGTCGATCGATCCGAGCACCATCGCCGGTGCCACCGTGTTCACCACCTGCGATCCGGGCGCCGACCTCGAAGCGGTGCAGGCGCAACTCGAAGCGGCGGCCCCGCCGGGCGCGACCATCACCAAGGTGCTGTCTGCGGCGACGGATCTCGACGACTTGCTCGGCGTCCCGGACGACAACACCTTCCCCGGAGTGGACAACCCCGGAGGCATCGCTCACGCCGACATCGGCTACGTCGTGTTCGGCACCTTCGACAGTCCCAACTACCAGTCCGACACGCCGAGTCTGCTCGGCCACTTCGCCTACGACGGCGCCGGCGAACCCATGGCCAAAGGCACCGACGCGGTGCCTTTCGTGCTCGTTTTGCCACAGGCCACCGACTACACCAATACTCCGGTAGTGGTGTTTCAGCACGGCATCAACGGCAACCGCACCCAGGTGCTGCACGTGGCCAACACCCTGGCGGCGCACGGCTTCGCCACCATCGGCATCGACATTCCGTTCCACGGCGACCGCTTCCCGGACGCCAAGGACGGGTTCCACAACTTCACCGGCGCGCCCGGCGCCGATGGCTTTGCCGACGACTCCGGGCCGAGCGCCGCGTTGTTCTTCTTCGACCTGATCGGTGACGAGCGCGTCGACTGGATCGACCCGAGAGCCATGGCGGCATCGTTTCAACAAGCGGCCATCGACATGATGGCCCTGGCGCACCTGGTCGGCGATGGTGACTGGTCGGCGCTCACCCAGACCGCCGGTCTGAGCACGCTGACGTTCGACGGCGACCACATCGTGTTCGCGTCAGAGTCCTTCGGCGGCATCATCGGCGCCACGGCCGTGGCCTTCGAGCCGCGCTACGGCGCCGCGTTCCTGTCCGTGGCGGGCGGTGGCCTGATCGGCGAGCTGTTGGAGAACTCCCCGGTCTACGGCGGGCTGTTCATGCCCATCCTCAACGGTGCCCTCGACATCAGCCCCAACGACGTGGACCCGCTATTCGACCCTGCGCACACCCACATCGCCTATCAGATCATGGGACCACTGCTGGACGACGGAGACCCGGCGTCCCACGCCGCTCTCATCGTTCCGGCCGGCAAACACGTGGTCATGGCCAACGACTACGCCGACGAGTCGGTGCCCAACCAGTCCAGCGAAACGCTCGCCAGGGCAATGGGGCTGGCATGGACCCAATTGGCAGACCACACCGTGGGCCCGCGCTTTGCCGACTTCGACATGCTCAGCGGCGAGGTCACCGGGAACGCCGACGGAACGACGGCCGTGACGTTCGTGCTCGACCCGGCGACCCACGGCATGATGACGCGGCTGCACGGCACCCGCCACTACGAGCCGAACTTCCCGCCCACGACCAACTTGCCCCAGCCCGTGGACATAAACAACCCGATCGTCGAGCTCCAGTACCAGCTGGCCACGTTCGCCGAAACCTACGTGGCCACGGGTACGCCTACCCTGGTCGATCCGTTCGCGCCCTGATCGCCGTCAGTCCTCGCGCGGCATCGCAAACGGAGGCTGCGACGAAGCGACGCGACATGCTCGAGACTCTCGCGGCCCAAAACTCACTTGCGATCGAGGGCCTGACGCACGCGGCGGCTCAGCTCGCTGGCCGAGAACGGCTTCTCGAGCAGGTCGACCGAGTGATCGCTCGCGCGTAGATCCACCAGTGCGTCGTCGGTGTATCCGGACATGAACAGCACCCGTGGCGACAGCCCCGCGTTGCGCGCGCGGGTGACCCACTCGGGCCCGCCCAGCTTTGGCATCACCACATCGGACACGACCAGATCGATGCTCGAGTGATGTTCCTTGTAGGCAGCCAACGCCTGCTCGCCATCGCGCGTCTCCAGCACATCGTAGCCGTTCTCGCGCAGCACGCTCACGACCACGTCGGCGACGCCCGCGTCGTCTTCGGCGACCAGAATCCTCTCGGTGCCGCGGACATCCAGCACCTCCTCCGCCTCCTCCGTCGCCGCCGAAGCCAACCGCTCGGTCAATGGCAAGTACACTTTGATCGTGGTGCCGTGGCCCGGTGCGCTGTAGATCGCCGCAGAGCCGCCACTCTGTTTGATGATACCGTAGGACGTGGCCAGGCCCAGCCCCGTGCCTTCGCCCACGTCCTTGGTGGTGAAAAACGGCTCGAAGGCCTGGGCCACCGTGTCCTCGTCCATGCCGGTGCCCGTATCGGAGAAGCTGATCTCGGCATAGGCCCCCGAGCTGAGCGGCTCCACACTGCCCACCGGCGCCTCGCTGACGTCTACCCGGCGTGTGCTGACCCGCAACACACCGCCCTCGGGCATGGCATCGCGCGCGTTCGACGCCAGGTTCATCAGCACCTGTTCGAGCTGGCCCGCGTCCACCTCGATGTTCAGCCGCTCGGCGCCGGCGTCGAACTGCAGCTCGATGTTCTCGCCGATGATGCGCTCGAGCAACGCGCGCACGTTGGCAACGAGCTCGTGCAGTTCGTACACCGCGAGCTCGAGCTCCTGTTTGCGTCCGAATGCGAGCAACTGGCGCACCAGCCCGGCGGCGCGATCACCGGCGAGCAGGATCTGCCTCACGAAGTGCTGGTCTTCCGGCCGCTCCACCAGGCGCCGACTCAACAGCCCACCGTTGGCGTTGATCGCAACGAGCAGGTTGTTGAAGTCGTGGGCGATACCACCCACGAGCTTGCCGATGGCCTCCATCTTTTGCGCGTGACGCAGCTGCGCCTCGAGATGCTTACGCTCGGTGACGTCGCGCCAGACCACGTGGAGTACCCGGCGATCGGTTTCTTGCACCGCGGTGAGCAGCACCTCGACGGGAAACACCTCACCGTCGGCGCGCTTGTGGTCCCACTCGAAGCGATGGCTGCCGCGGTCGAACGCCATGGCGATCATCTCGTTGGCCTTCGAGAACGAGTCGCGACCATCCGGCTGGGTCGGCGGCGACAGCTCGGACGGGTGCGTACTCAGCACGTCTTCCTTGCGCTCGTACCGCAACATCTCGACCGCAGCCTGGTTGCAGTCGATGAAGGTCTCTCCCTCGATGATCAGAATCGCGTCGGCGGAACGCTCGAACAACTCGCGATATGGATCGTGTTCAGTCGCCATGGTGAATCAACAAGCCCTAGTCTCCACGCCCGCCAGGCCCCCGGCCCCTGTTTTCACCCCGGAATTCGAAGCATGTCATGGTACCACGCAGCATCGGCCGCAGGACACGTCACGACGCCTGCTCCAGGCGCTCGATAATCGTGTCTGCCAACCAGTGCAGATGCGCCCGCCTTTCGGCCAGAGCATCCACGGACGTGGGATCATCCCCCCACAACCCTGCCAGCACGGGGCTATAGGTGAAATAGTTGATCACCGCTCCCGAAAACGTGACGAAGAACTGGCGCGCGGCCAGCGGGCCCTGCGCTGGTGCGATGTCCGACAACGCGCCGGTGATCCAGTCGAACAACGGCGCCAGGTTGTGCTGGACCAACGCCACGTGGCGATCGCCCGATGACACCAGCTGCTGGACCAGGCGTGGATAGCGCTCGTTGTCGACGATGAAATCGAAGTATGCGTCCAGCATGCGGTGCAGCCGCTCGCCTACCGTCCCTGTGTGGGAAAACGCGTTGGCCAGCGCTTCGGTGTGGGCCTGGTAGTAGCGCTCTAGCACTTGCTGGAACAGGCGATCCTTGCTGCCGAAGTAATAGAACACCAAGGCCTTGTTCACCTCGGCGCGCTTGGCGACGCGCGCGACGCTGGCCGCGTCATAGCCGACCTCACTGATGAGCTCGTCGGCCGCGCGCAAAATCCGGGCAGCCGGATCGCCCTGCTCTGCCGTGTCGTTCGACTCCATGCAGGCATATTAACCGATAGGTTTAACCAAACGGTTTGACCGATCGGTTAAAATTGTGTAGGCTCACCAATAGAGGCACACTGCCTGGAGGTAACAAATGGGAATTGCAGCGGTTCTTAAGCGTAACAAGATGTTCGGCGGCGAGGTGGTGTCGGCGATTCTCGAAGCGGAAGGGGTGCGCCAGGTGTTCGGTATCATCGACGGCACCTACTTCGGCATGTACTCGACGTTTGCGGACCACGGCATCTCGCTGGTCACGCCGCGCCATGAAACCTGCGCCGTACACATGGCGGGCGCGTACGCCCGCAGCACGGGTCGACTGGGAGTGTGCATGGCGTCCAATGGTCCCGGCGTCGCCAACGCGCTGCCCGGGGTCGCGGTCGAGAACGCCGAGGGCAACCGGGTGCTGTTGATCACCAGCTCGCGCCGCCAGGGCATCATCTACCCGGACCGTGGCGGTACGTTCCAGTACTTCCCCCAGGTGCAGGTCACGGCACCCATGACCAAGTGGAGCTGCGCGGTGCCGTCGGTCGACCGCATCGCGGAAGTGCTGCGCCGGGCGTTGCGTGTGGCATGGCGTGGCCGCCCCGGTGTTGTCCACGTGGACATTCCCGAGAACATCATGAACGGCAAGTTCGAGCCGGACCCGAGCTGGTTCCGTCGCGTCGGGCAGTACCGACCGACCGAGCCAATGGCCGCCCCGGCCGCCCAGGTCCGCACGGCGGTGCGCATGCTGGCCGCCGCGAAACGGCCGCTGATCCATGTCGGCTCGGGCGCGCTGCACGCCGGCGCGTTCGAACAGCTCGCGATGTTGGCCGAAACCCTCGAGACCCCCATCACCACCAGCTGGGGCGCGCGTGCCTGCGTCGATGAGCGCAGCCCGTACGCGGTGTCGATGGTCTACGTCGACGCCGTGAACAAAGCGCGCCGCGAAGCCGATGTGATTCTGGCCATCGGCACCCGGCTGGGCGAAACCGACTGGTGGGGCAAACCGCCGTACTGGGGCAAGCCGGACGAGCAGAAACTCATCCAGGTCGACCTCGACCCGGACTGTCTCGGCGTCAACCGCCCTGCTGACCTGGCGATCTGCGCCGATGCCAAACAGGTCATGCGCCAGCTGATCGACGAGCAACGCAGCGGCGGCCCCGTGTTCGACATCAACACCCGGCGCGCGTTCGTCGACGACCTGCGGCAAGCGTGCGCCGCGCGGCGACACAAGCTGGACAAACATCTGGCCGATCAAGCCGTGCCCATGCACCCGGCCCACGTCGCCACGGTGTGCCGCGACCGCTTCGACGACGATGCCATTTTGGTCATCGACGGCGGCAACACGTCGATCTGGGCCAACTTCTACCACCAGGTGCGCACGCCGGGCACGGTGCTCGGCACGCCCAAGATGGGCATGCTCGGCGCCGGCGTCGCCCAGGCGCTGGGCGCACAGGTGGCGCACCCGCGCCGCCAGGTCTACTGCATCATCGGCGACGGCGCCATGGGCTTTCACCAGCAGGAGATCGAGACCGCCGTGCGCAACGAGCTGCCGGTGATCTTTTTGGTGCTGTGCGACAAGCAGTGGGGCATGGTCAAGATGAACCAGCAGTTCGCGCTCAAACCGGTCAAGACCCTGGTCAAGAAAGCCCTGAGGCCCGACGAGACCATCAACGCCGACCTGAGCGAGACGCGGTTCGACGAGCTGGCGCGGGCGATGGGCGCCCACGGCGAGCGCGTGAGCGACCCGGCCGGGCTCGCCGGTGCTATCGATCGCAGCCGCGCCTCGGGGCGCTGCGCGGTGATCCACATCGACGTCGATCCGACCAAGCACATGTGGGCGCCGAACCTCAAGACGTTCAAAGACATGCACGCAGAACCGGAGGGCTAGCCATGACCGACTCGCGCAAGGTGTTGTTGACGGGAGGCTCCGGCTACATCGGCTCGCTGGTAGTCGCCCAGTTGGCGGCCGACCGCGACGGCATCGATACCATCGTTGCTACCGACGTGCGCGCCACACCGGTGGCCGAGCAGCTCGACGGTGTCATCTACCACGAGCTCGACGTGCGCGACGCCACGGGTCTGGTCGCGTTGTTGAAACAGCATCACATCGACACGGTCGTGCACCTGGCGGCCATTGTCAGTCCGAGCAAACACAGCGACCCTGCGGTCGAGTACGCGGTCGACGTGGACGGCACACGCAACGTGCTGGAGGCCTGCGTCGCGGCCGAGGTCGCACGCATCATCGTCACCTCCAGTGGCGCAGCCTACGGGTACCACGCGGACAACCGGCCGCTGTTGACCGAAGACTGTCCGCTGCGCGGCAACGACGAGTTCCCCTACTCGCGACACAAACGACTGGTCGAAGAAATGCTGGCCGACTACCGGCGCGAGCATCCGCAGCTGCAGCAGCTGATCTTCCGTCCCGGCACCGTGCTGGGGCCGAGCACGCACAACCAGATCACCAACTTGTTCGAAAAGGCGCTGGTCCTGGGCATCGGCGGCGCGGCGACGCCGTTCGTATTCATCTGGGACCAGGATGTGGCGAGCTGCATCAACATCGGGGTGCGCAGCAGCAAGACCGGTATCTACAATCTAGCGGGGGACGGTGTCATGACCCTGCGCGAGATCGCCGCACGACTGGGCAAACGATACGTCGCGTTGCCGCTGCCGCTGGCAACCAACGCGCTGCGCGTGATGTCCCGTCTGGGTGTATCCCGCTACGGTCCCGAGCAGGTGCGGTTTCTGCAGTACCGGCCGGTGCTGGACAACCGGGCCCTCAAGCGCGACTTCGGCTACACGCCGCGGCGGACCAGCCGGCAGGTGTTCGAGCTGTACGCCGAGGCGCACGCATGAGCCCCGGTTCCTTTGCCGGCAAGACCGCCGTGGTCACCGGCGCCGCCGGCGGCATCGGCAGCGAGCTGTGTCGCCAGCTCGTCGATGCCGGCGCTCGGGTCGCCGCCCTCGACATCGACGCCGCGCGACTCGATGCGCTCGCACAAGAGCTGGGCGACCGCTGCCTGGCCATCGCCTGCGACATCCGCACGCAGGCGGCCTGCAGCGAGGCGATCGACCACGCGGCGCGGGCGTTCGGCGCGGTGGACCTGCTGATCAACAACGCCGGCATCAGCCACCACTCGCGGTTCGCGTCGACTGACGCCGCAGTCATCGAGCGTGTCATGGACGTGAATTTTTGGGGCGCGGTGCACATGACCCGCGCGGCGCTGGCCGGCCTGCTGGCCCAGCGCGGTGTCATCGTCGTCGTGTCCAGCGTCGCCGGGTTCGCGCCGTTGCTCGATCGCGCGGGCTACGCGGCGAGCAAGCACGCACTGCACGGCATGTTCGAAACCCTGGCGGCCGAGCTGCGCCCGGCGGGGGTGAGCGTCGTCATGGTCTGTCCCAGCTTTGTTCGCACCGACATCGATCGCCGCGCTGTCGACGCTGGCGGCCATCCCGGAGTGGCAAAAAAACGCGTCGCCGGCCGGCTGCTCGAACCGGACCGGGTAGCGCGCCAGATCCTCGCCGCTGCGCAGCGGCGCCGCCGCCGGTTGATTCCGTCCGCCACCGGCAAGCTGGCGTTTGCCCTGGCGGCGCTGGCACCGGGACTGTACGAGCGCCTGATGGTGCGCTCGGTCGGCTAGCTCAGTCCGTACAAGGGTCGGCTATTTTAGTTAGAGCACCAACTAGTCACTAGTTACTAGTGCACCGCCAGCAGGACCATGCCAAAGTCGCCGATGGTGCGAAAGCCGATGCCGGCGTAGGCACGCCACGCGTGACCGCTGTCCGCGGTGAACAAGATCGCGCGTTGCACGCCACCCTCGCGAACCGCGAGCAGCGAACCCGCGACGGCGGCGCGCGCGTAGCCGCGATTGCGCAACGGCGGCGGCGTGTACACCCCACCGATCTGGACGATGTCCGGCAGCACGGCATTGAATGCCGTCGTGGCCACCGGCTCGCCATCGACCTCGGCGACGTAGAGTAGACCGCGCTCGATCGCACGCTGCACCCCTTCGGCGGCGCCGCCACGCACCTTTAGGGAGTCTTCGTCGCCGAGCGTTTCGATCATGTATGCGAGACGCATGTCGATCATCGCATCTTCGTCCGCGGGAACGGCGGCACGCACCGTGACCTGCCCCGCGGCCAGCGGCTGCGGGATCATCATGTCGGCCAGCGCGAGCGCCATCAGCCGCTCTTTGCTCACCACCCGCATCGGCAGGTCGCGAATGCCGAGCGCGTCGCGCGCGGCTTCGACCTGCTGCCACGGCCCGGTCAGGCCCGTGAGCGCTCGTCCGGTTTCTTTGAGGACCGCCGTAACCAGCTCCGACAGACACACCGGCGCCTGGAGCATCAGCATGCCGTTCCACGCCTGTCCGACCACGGCGACGACTGAGTCGCCCTCGCGCGCCGCCACATACGTGCCCTGGAGCACCTCACCGTGATCGACCAGTCCGGAGGATGCGACATTTCCGCGCAGAAACATCGAAGACTCGGCATGTGGAGCCAAAAACGCCTCCAGCGCGGCCTCGTCTCCCGGTCGCAGCACCGCGATCAACATGCGCGCCATACTAGCCGATCGCCCCACTGCTTGGGGTAAGCTTCGGCTGCCACCCAATCCTGTGGAGACCGCGCATGGCACCGTCCGACAACTACGAACAGCTCACCGTCGCCGACCTGATGACGCCGTCGCCGGAAACGGCGAGCCCCCAAGACACCCTGGCCGAGGTGAAATCCACGATGGAGCTGTCGTCCATCCACCACTTGCCGGTCACCGATGGCGACGGACAGGTCGTCGGCATCCTGTCCCACCGGGATTTGCTGCGCGCCATCGCCGACTACGAGCTGACCGCGCCCATCGGTGGATTGATGACTCAGGACACACTGTGCGTGCAACCGCACACCCGGTTGTGTGAGGCGTCGGCGCTGCTCCTGGACCACAAGATTGGCGCCCTGCCCGTCGTCGACGACAATGACCAGCTCGTTGGCATCATTACCGAGACCGACTTCGTTCGTTTCGCCCACGAAATCTCCGGCGGCTGGCAGCTGAGCGACGAGGACTGAGCAAAGCCGCCATGCCGCCGCAAATAATGCACCGGGCGACACGGCCCACGCAGCGGGTGCGTCAGCAGCGGTGCGAGCAGCCACAAGTGCCGACGCGCAATTGGTACGCCACTTGTAGGACATCCATGCGTGAGCTCCGAACGCAAGCCACGCCGCAACGACACCCCGGTGGGGGGCGAAATCGTCGCCAACCCCGCGCCTGACGAGTCCCACCGCTCCACCGCCCACACCGCCGATGTGGAAAAAGCCCTCGGTTTGACCGCGGGTAAGAAAGTTCGCCAGTGGTCAGTGCGGGGCGGACTGATCGCGGCGGCGATCGCCATTTTGGTGCTGGTCATCCAGGCGGGGATTCGCTGGCGCACCCCCACCCCGCCCCGGTACGAAACGCGCGCGGTGAGCCGCGGGGAGCTCGTCATCAAGGTAACCGCGACCGGCACGCTCAAAGCGCTGAACGAGGTCGACGTCGGCTCCGAGATCAGCGGCCGGCTCGCGAAAGTGAACGTCGACTTCAACGACCGGGTCAAAAAGGGCCAGGTTCTGGCGGAGCTGGATCCGGAAGTCTACCAGGCGCAGCTGCTGCAGGCCAAGGCGCAGCTGGCGCTGGCCCGCGCCAATCTGTCGGCGGCGAGAGCCAGCGAAAAAGAAGCGCGCCTCAACTTGAAGCGTTACGTGCCGCTGCTCGAGCGCGGTGGTATTTCGGCCCAGACCGTCGACGGAGCGCGCGCCACCCTCGCCCGGGCCTCCGCCGCCCGCCTCCAGGCGCTGGCCGAGATCCGCGCCCGCACGGCCACGGTCGAGCTTGCCACCAGCAACCTGAGGCGCACCGTGATTCGCTCACCGGTCGACGGGATCGTGCTGTCGCGCAACGTCGAGCCAGGGCAGACGGTTGTCGCCGCCCTGCAGGCCCCCGTGT
>Ga0114931_10011456_pt1 | contig 10474 bp, 12 predicted proteins | sample 2SBtaG_FD_89579 | JGI IMG/M metagenome (GOLD analysis project Ga0114931, IMG submission 89579) | Deep subsurface microbial communities from Kolumbo volcano to uncover new lineages of life (NeLLi) - 2SBTROV14_V59a metaG | ecosystem: Environmental > Aquatic > Marine > Volcanic | place: Kolumbo... | reverse complement strand
TCGGTTCACTGTGCGCCACCGCGCCGGTCATCTACACCATGATTGTAGCCCTGGTTATCGTCGACCTCAGCTTTACGCTCTACCAGCATATCGGTTTCCGGACATACGGGTGGTGATGCCCGAGCTGCACCAGATCTTCGGGCTTTAGCGGGGCCGTATGCCAGCCTTCATTTCACACACCTGCCGGGTCGTCACGACCGGCATCCTTATTCACAAACAAGGAATCCCATGACCACCGACACGGGCATATTGATACTGGTCTGGCTGGCCTACTTTGCGGTTCATTCAGTGCTCGCCAGTCTCATGGTCAAACGTTTTGTTGCCGGCCACTGGCCCCACGCCATGCCCTGGTATCGGCTGTTTTTTAACAGTCTTGCCGTACTGTTGCTGGCGGTCCCTTTATGGCTGACGCTGCATGGCCAGGCCGTTTCCCTTTGGCAATGGCGCGGTCCCTGGCAATGGCTGTCAGGACTGTTGTCGGTGGTGGCACTGACCGGGTTGGTCTTTTCACTGCGCTACTATGACGGCCAGGAATTCATCGGTCTGCGGCAACTGCATAAGCGGCTGATGGCGGTTGAGGATCAGGAGCATTTTCAACTATCCCCCCTGCACCGCTATGTGCGCCACCCCTGGTATTTTCTGGCGCTGGTACTCATCTGGACCCGGGACATGGACAGCCTGTGGCTGGTGAGCGCCACGATGATGAGCTTGTATTTTATCGTGGGCTCCCGACTTGAGGAACAAAAACTTATCGAGTATCACGGTGATGTGTATCGCCGCTACCGGCAGCAGGTTCCCGCTCTTTTCCCCCTCCCCTGGCGGCACCTGAGTCGCGCCGGGGAACAGGCTCTGAGGCATGGCACCCATGAAACTTAGCACACGCTGGATTCTCGCCTGCGGGGCACTGCTGCTGATGCTGGCGGTGATGCTCGGGGCCTTCGGCGCCCATGCCCTGAAACAACACTTGAGCGAGGAAATGCTGACCGTGTACAAGACCGCGGTGGACTACCAGTTCATCCACGCCCTGGGGTTGCTGGCAATCGGGATCCTGCTGCTCAAATTTCCTGAGTCCCGCCTGCTGGTCTATGCGGCCAGCAGCCTGGCACTGGGTATCGTGCTGTTTTGTGGCAGCCTGTACGCCCTGAGCCTCACGGACATTCGTCTGCTGGGCGCCGTCACCCCATTTGGGGGCCTCGCCTTCATCACCGGCTGGCTGTTGCTGGTGATTGGAGTTTTCAGGATTTGACTCGACTTCGCCCGATGGTGGTAGCCTCAGGCTACATATCTTCCGGATCGATGCCCGGCACTTCGGTGATGCCGGCCCGTTGTTTCCAGTCCACCGGGTAGGCGGCGTAGAAAATCGTGCACTTCTCGTCCGCTTCGTATTTGATGTAGTTATCCCTGGGCACCAGCATCATGTCACCGGGGTTCAGGATATAGGCCTCCTCGTCACAAATCAGCCGGAAGGTACCACTGTGGCAGTAGATAATTTCGTCGCAGGTGAGATCCCAGGGAACGGAGACGTTGTTTAGAAAATTCAGACCCCCGGCCATGGATTCACAGTTACGGACCGTGACGAAGGGTTTGATGTAGGTCTTGCCGGGTGGAAGTTCCGTCAATCGATGTTCGATTTCGGAAAACCTGAATACCGTGGGCTTGGGCATGGAAATACTCCTTTGAAAATAGCTTTTTAAGTTGGCAACCAGTGACTCATGATGGGGGGGTGAAGGCATTTCTTCCTTGGGGGCCTTGCGGTCCGGAACTCAGCGCAGCGCATTGATCAACAATTCCTGGAACTGGCGCACACTTTTTTCCCAATGCGGTGACAGTACGCCACCAGTTCCGGCGGCGCTGGATGCGCGGCCGGCCTGCAGGCGTTCGCAAATCGCATGGTCCTCTTTATGGACCTTGAACCAGAGGTCCTTCAATGCGGCGATCGCCTCCGCCGACAAAGCCTGATCACCATAGTGATAGAGAATCCGGCGCTGGTGTGTCTTGTCCACCGCTACCGGAATATTCAGATGCACACCCAACTGATCCGGGTGATACCAACCGAGAACGAAATTAGGAAACAGTGTCAGAAATCGCGAACTTACCGACAGGGTATCCGCTTTGGCCTGTCTGCCCCCGCGTGTGATATCCACGGCACTGCCCAGGCAATGGCCATCGACAATCGTATAGTGATCGAGCAACGGTTGATCGGTGGTGGTCGCATGCACATACTGTACATGATAAGGCTCGATGAAATTTTCCATTAACAGCTTCCAGTTGCATTCGACTTCGCCAAAATCCAGAACCGCAATGGGTTCCAGTTGATCGAAATCGATTCCTTCAAGGCGTGCCGCCAGGGGGGCGACATAGTCCTCAAAGGTTTCAGCGGTGCCGTTGACATTGACGAAAATCCAGTCGTGCCAGACGCTGCAGCAGATCTCTTTCAAGCCGTGTTGCCTGGGGTCATAACCCTCCAGAACATGCCGGTTCGGGCCCCCGAAATGCGGGGTGGCGCGCAGGCTGCCGTCCAACCCGTAGACCCAGCAATGGTAGGGGCAGCGAATAAACTGGCCGGCATGGCCCGGCTCTCTCACCAGCATGGCGCAGCGATGACTGCAGATATTGTGGAACGCTTTGATGCTTCCTTCCCGGTTGCGAACCAGCAACACCGGCTGGCCGCCGATGTGAATCGGGCAGACATCACCGGAGTCGGGTAATTCGTGGGCAAAGCCAGCGAAGGTCCAGGAGTTGGGAAACAGCCGATCTTGTTCCAGCCGGAGAAATCGCTCTTCGGTATAGGCGCCGGGCGGCAGGCCATGGCGTATGGCGCCAGCGCCATCAAAGGTAGCCAGATCATCAGCATCCAGAACATCCAACAAGGTACTTGTCATGACTCTATCCCCCTTGCGAGAGCCGCTCATGGGACCTGAACCCGACTCATGGATCCCCAAGCAATTCGGCAATACAACTGTCCAGAAATTCCGCGAAAGCCGGCACGTTTCCCGGACTCGCCACACAATGCCCCCAGGGCGAAACAAAGGGCCTGAGCTGCGCATTGGCCATGTGCCGTACCTCGATTTCATTATCGGCCGGCGGGAAGTAAAGGTCATCGCTGCAGGGCACCAGAATCGCCCGGGCCTTGATTCCGGCCAGCGCCGCCTTGAAATCACCGTGGTAACGCGCATTGGCGCTGATATCCGCCGTCTGCCAGGTTTTCAGCTTGGCCAGAAGATCATTGGCATCCCAGTGTTGCGCGTGATCAGAGCCCCAATCGTCGAGTAACGCCCCAGGGCTCTGATAGCCAAGCTGGCGATACAGCCCGTCGCGGTAAAAAGTTTGGGAAAAGGCCCAGCCCGCATACACCCGGCCGAACGCCTTCAGGCCGCGCACCGGCGGGGTACGGTATTCACCCTCCAGCCAATCGCCGTCCGCGCACAGGGCCGCTTTCACGCCTTCCAGGAATACAAAATTGTGTGCTGAAGTTTTTGCCGATGCGCAAAATGGCAGAATTGCATCGACCATCCCGGGGTAGTGCGCCGCCCACTCATAGGCCTGACAACCGGCCATCGACCAGCCGGCAACCAGGGCAATGCGTTTTACCCCGAGGTGCTGGGTCAGCAAGCGATGCTGGCAAGCGACATTGTCCCAGAGCGTCACGTCGGGAAAGCGAGGACCGTCGAGGGGCGCCGGCATATTACTGGGTGACGACGACTGGCCATTTCCAAACAGGTTGACCGAAACAATAAAATGGCGCGCCGGATCGATGGCCCGGTCCGGCCCGAAAAATCCTTCGTTGCGCTGGTGGGTGCCGGTGAAAAAAGTGGGCAACAGCACCACGTTGTCACAGCCGGGCGACAGCTCACCGTAGGTCTTGTAAGCCAGACGGGCGTTCTGTAGGTGGGCGCCGCACTGCAGCTCCACATCGCCGAGCTCGAAAACAGCATGATCGTTCACGTAAATGCCCGCCCCCGAAGTGTTGATTAAGCTGCCCGGATCAATACAAGCGAAGATATTCGCGCACTTCCCAATCGGTGACCGTCTGGTGATAACGCTCCCACTCATCGGTCTTGTAGGCGATGTATGCATCACGCATGACCGGGCCCATGACCTGGCCGGCCAGATCATCTTCAGCAAGTGCCTCGATAGCATTGAACAGGGTGCGCGGCAGGCGGCGGATCCCGAGTTCGGCGAATTCCTCAGCCGTCATGGCATAGAGATCGCGATCGGTTGGCGGACCGGGATCGATCTTGCCGGTAACGCCCGCGACGGCCGCCGTCAGGGTCATCGCCAGCGCCAGGTAGACATTCATGGTCATATCGGCAGCGCGATTTTCAATGCAGTAACGGCTTTGCGGCAAACGGAACTGCGCCGAACGGTTGTTGTGACCATAGGTGATGTTGGTCGGCGCCCAGGTGACGGTCCCGCCCTCAAAGCCACCGACTCGTGGCACCAGGCCGTTATAGGAGTTTACGGTTGGGCAGGTGATTGCGGTGAGCGCCTCGGCGTGCGCCATCAATCCACCCACCGCATGCAGCGAAGCTTGCGACCAGTTATCCCCATCGCTGAAGATATTGTCGCCCAGCGCATCGCTGCGTTGCAGCGAGAAATTGATGTGCGCGCCGGATCGCCAGTCGCCGGTGGTCGGCTTGGGCATGAAGGTGATGAACATTCCATGCCGCTTGGCAATTTCCTTCAACAAAATCCGCAGGAACACCAGGCGGTCGGCCATTTGCACAAGATCGGTAAAGTGAAAATCCAGTTCGAATTGCGAATAGGCACCTTCGGCGACAACATCGTGCACATTCCAGCCCAAGTCTTCCAGGATATCGATCATGTCCTTCAGAAACGGCATCGAATCGATTGAGTATTCCACGTCATAACCGAAGGCCTGACGGCGCGGGCGCAGGCTGTTCGCCGGATCATCGTCGATCGCCTTGACCGGCTGGCCATTGTCGTCATAGCGAAGCGCGATAAATTCGGGTTCGATGCCGGCATAACCGGTATAACCGGCTGTCCGGGCTTGCTGGACGGCGCGTTTCAACGCCTGGCGCGGACAGACATTGTAGGGCGCCCCTTCCCAGAACAAATCAGCGAAGATGATCGCGGTTGTCTGGTCCCAGGGACAAATGTAGACGGCATCGAGATCCGGCACCATGATCTGATCGGAATCGGCCGGGGAAAGCTCCGGCACATAGGAGATTGAATGCACGGCGAATTGCGGACCCTTGCCGAGGCAAAGCGCCTCGAAATCGCTCATCGGCACCGGTTTGGTCTTGGGGATTCCGTGCAGGTCGATCCAACAGGAGAGCACGTATTTCACACCCGCTTGCGCAAGCCGCGCCCGGACTTCGGCGATTCGGGGGCGATTGCGTTCGATGGCGTCGTCAAACCGTTCATAATAAATTGTTGCGCCTGGATCTTTATTGCTGCGGGTCACTTTTACCTCCATGGTGATCCATCCTTTTGCCGGATCACGAGTTCAGAATGGATTCATTCAATTCAACCTTGTAGCCATCCGGATCCTCGCAAAACGCAATCACCCGGGTGCCGTTCTTCATGGGGCCCGCTGGACGCGTGATCTTGACGCCGCGCCCTGCCAGATCGTCACAGGCCTTGTAGACATCCGGCGTTTCTATACAAAGATGACCCCAGCCGTTACCCAGGTCATAAGGGTCCGGTTGATCCCAGTTATGGGTCAGTTCCAGAGTTGGAAACTCCGCTTCCGGGCCGTAGCCGATAAAGGTGTTGGTGAAACGCCCATCGGGATAATCGGTGCGGCGTAACACCTCCATGCCCAGAATATCGCAATAGAAATTCAGCGATGCCTCCAGATCGCGCACCCTGATCATGGTGTGGGCCAGTCGATACCCACCACTCTTACCCACATCGGCCATTTAGCTGCTCCTTTGGATAATGACGGTCCCCCGGCGCAATTCCGGACACCGTTGCGCGCCCCTCACGCAAGGGTATGTTCCCAATCGCGTTTCAGCAGAAACTGGTTTTTAAAGTTTTTGAGGCCAAGCATGATCTCCACCTCGGCAATATCATCGGCACCGTGAATGTGTGTTTCGAGAAATTTCAGAAAACTCTCGTGGTCATCGCTCACCAGTTCGATCATCAGATCGTAGCGCCCCGCAACCCACAGCACATAGACCACACTGGGCTCGGCGCCCAGGCGCTCAGCCACGGCCTCCGGTGTGTGCCCGCCTGAAACTCGCAGGCCAACCATCGCGTCGGCCTTATACTCCGCAGCCACGGGATCGGCGATAGCCACGATCCGCAACATGCCGGCCGCCTTCATCCCGTTGACCCGGTTGCGGATCGTGCCTTCCGATACACCCAGGGCCTGGGCAATCTCCGAGAACGGTATCCGGCCGTCTTTTTCCAGGAACCCGACAATGGCGCGGTTCAGGCCGTCCGCCGGCGATTTGATGCCAGTGTGCTGCCCTACCCGCTCACTGGCCTTGGCAGTATCCACGAGTTTCACTGGATCCTCCCGAGTGTAAAAATCAATGGATCAGATTTATGTAATTCGTAGAAAATATTTGTATGCGTTCGAAATACGTCAGGATTAAATTAATATTTAAAGTATCATTATTATAATGTCAATTACAATAACTATTTCGTAAATTCGTATACTGTAGAAATGGACCGGCCTCCTGACCGCCACTTCAGTCCAAACGATCGCTTGGGGTGCCACCATGAAAACCAGGTAGCGGGCACCATCGGCGGCCCCTCTCCGGCCATAGAGTCAATGCTGGACTGCTTCCCGCCGTTGACAGGCGGGTACGAAATCGGCGGATGTCCGGCTCCACAACCCGCTGGTTGAATCGGGCTAGTTATCCCCTGGGCTGTCTCGGTGCCGGTTTACATGCAGGAGCAATTGCCGATTACCCTGTCCCGTGTACCCGATGGGTTTCGTCATGTTGTGCTGACTCACCCGGGGACCAGGCCTTCTATGCGGTTTCTGTCCGTCGGCTCGCACTTTTGCGCTCGGGCTTCCTTCAGACATTCCTTCGCGGGTTTGCCCTTGCCGTCGGCTAGTAGTTATATTCGTCCACATCGTGGACATTACAGGTACTCCTACAGGGGACTTACACCCCATCAGTTCATGCCCATGCCGGGCGTACACAAACGGCTCCAAGCGACGCGGTACCCGCGCGCTTGAGCCGAAACGTTCGGCGGCACTGGACACTTCTAACGGAAGACTTTGGTTGGTGGGTCTTTGCCAAGAGATGCTGGTGACGACCATGAAGAGAATGTCCGATGACGAGTCACACAGCGGACATGGGTATCAATGAATGGGAGAATGTGATGGCGAATGAGAAGGTTGCAATCGTCACGGCCGGCGGGAGCGGCATGGGCGCTGGGGTTGCGCGAAAGCTTGCTACCGAGGGTTTTCGTATCTCTATCCTGTCTTCGTCGGGGAAGGGAGAAGCGCTTGCGAACGAGCTCGGTGGCATCGGTGTTACGGGGTCCAACCAGTCGAATGGCGATCTGGAGCGACTCGTCAGTAAAACGGTCGAAGCGTGGGGACGCGTCGATGTGCTCGTGAACAGCGCGGGACACGGGCCAAGAGCGCCACTCCTCGAGCTCTCGGATGAGGATTGGCACCAGGGCATGGAAGTCTACTTTCTCAACGTCGTCCGATCGACGCGGTTGGTAACCCCCATCATGCAGCGCCAGAAATCCGGTGTGATCATCAACATTTCTACCTTCGCCGCGTTCGAGCCCGACCCTGTCTTTCCAACTTCCGGTGTATTCCGGGCAGGGCTCGCCGCGTACACGAAGCTGTACTCGGACAAGTACGCCGCGGAGAACATCCGTATGAACAACGTGCTGCCCGGCTTCATCGATAGCCTGCCGGAGAAGCAGGAGTTCCGCGATCGCATTCCGATGGAACGCTACGGTAGGACTGAAGAGATCTCTGATGTGATCGCGTTTCTCGCTTCCGACGGAGCCGGCTACATCACCGGGCAGAATCTCCGGGTTGATGGCGGAATTACTCGATCTGTATGAGTAAGAGTCGCGGTCAACGACGATGCAGCTTCAGAGTGTCGAATTTTGCAGGGGCAGCGGTTCCGAAGTTCACACTCTGGTAGGGAAACTGGCCGAGTACCGCCGAACCCGGCGCTTGAGGCGACGCGCTAAGGCGCGCGCCTCAGCTCTGCGTTAGCTGTCAGTGGAAGGTTGGAGGGGGTCGTGACATCGAAACGAAAAGAACAGATCGTTGCGCTTTTGAAGGGCATCGAAACCGGTGTCGCAAAGTCTGTTGCCGTTGTAAACCCAGGCAAATACATCCAGCACAATCCCCAGACCCACGAAGGCGGTGAAGGATTAGCTGCATTGTTCAAGCGGCTGTCTAAGACCAATCCGCGGGTCAATATAGTCCGGGTTTTTTCTGATGGCGACTATGTTTTTGGCCACACCGAGTACGATTTCAGCACGTCCAGAGTTGGATTTGAGGTGTTCCGATTCGAAGGTGAACAAACCGTTGAGCATTGGGACAACATTCAATCGAGGAAAGGCCCTAACCCTTCTGGGCATTCGATGGTCGATGGTCAAACGGCTGTGAAAGACTTGGTATTGACCGAAACAAATCGTGCGCTAGTGAAGAATTTTGTCTCTTCGGTCTTGATGGGCCGCCAACCAGAAAAGCTACCTGAGTACGTGTCGGAAACATACACGGAGCACAATCCCAGGCTGCAGGATGGTTTGGGATCGTTGCGCTCCGTACTGGCCGAAGATGATCCTGAAGGCGCCATTCAATATCAGAAAATCCATCATCTTCTCGCTGAGGGAAATTTCGTCCTGACGGGCTGCGAAGGAGTTCGTGGCAGGGTGCACACGTCTTTCTACGATTTGTTCTGTATTTCTGAAGGAAAGATCGTCGAACACTGGGATACTGAAGAAACGATACCGCCGCGAAGTGAGTGGAAGAATGAAAACGGGAAATTCTGAGGAGCACACAGCTAACAATCGTCGCAGCGGACATTTGATCCAACGCCCATTTTTGCTGCCGCAAAAAAAAGTCGTCGTCTCAAATGATGCTGAACTCAGGCGTTATGTTTAAAACACACCAATGGAGAATTTCATGAAAACTATGACCTGCAATCAACTTGGCGGAGCATGTGAAAAAGTATTTAGCGCCAAGACATTTGAAGAAATGACTGAAATGAGCAAACAACATGGTATGGAAATGTTTCAAAAACAAGATGAAGCACATCTGAACGCCATGAGTAAAATGCAAGAACTTATGAAAGAACCCGGAGAAACGGGAAATGGGACACGCTTAACTAATTAACTGTTGAGATTTTCTATCCCGATCCCGCGCTCCCGGCAGCAGACCTGCCCGCGTTGGATGGCCTTTGTTACGGCTGGCGCGCTCATCTGCAGTCGAGCCGCGATGGACCGACCGGACAGTTTCAGGGTTCGAGCACCCAGGTAGCAAATAACGCCGCGTGCCTGTGACAGGTTACTGTTACGGCTGCGCCTGCCAATCTCATCTACTTCCAGTTCGAAGTGCGCGCACACCGCGCCGATCAGGCTTTCGAGATTCCAGCCTTCCCTTTCGAGTCGCGCCGCCTGTTCGACGCCCAGTCTGTCGCCCTGGAGTGCGCGCTCGACGAATCCGCTGTCGCCCAGAATCCGTTCGTCCCCGATGCTGCGCTCGTGTTCCGTTCGCGCGCGCACGACGTTTTCCCAGCCTCCGTAGCTACGGATCAGGCCACCCCCGTCGAGATTCATCCTGGGCTCTCCAGCGTTCACCGAATTCATGAACTGCCGATACCGGCGCCGGGCCACGGCCGTACTGCGCCCGAAGCGACGCAACACCGTCTTCGTTTCCTGCCAGTCGTTACGCATCCGGCCGACCAAGACAGCGTGCCCTGTCCACCGATAGTCCTCCAGGGCGTTCAAATTCGCCACCAAACGCGCGGTGAGGGGATTGCGGTGGATATAACGGACCAGCGCGAGGAGATAGGCTTCTTCATCACACAGGATGGATTTGTAACGATTCTGGAACACATATCCGCTACGCCGATGGCGCCGATTGTATGCCGATGCGTAACCTCCCAAGAGCCTGCCCATCAACTCCGGCAACGGCGTTTCGCCAACTCGAATCAACAGGTGGTAGTGGTTGGACATCAGCGCCCAGGCCAGACACTGGCTGCCGGTGTTTTCCAGCCCCCTGCACAGGCGCTCTAGGAAGTCCGCCTTGTCCGCGTCCCCGCCCAGCACCCGCCGCCGTTCCAAACCACGGCCCATGACATGGTAACAACCTCCAGGAATATGCAGTCGGCCAATTCTCGGCATCCGCGGAATATAGGCGGCACGAGGTCTCGCGTCAATTAAATTAATTAGTTAAGCCTGTCCCCTTTTTACATATTGCGCCGGTACTTACCGCCAACACTGAAGAAGGTCTCAGTAATTTGTCCAAGGGAGCAGACTCGCACCGCATCGACCAGGACCGCGAACACATTGT
>Ga0114931_10011455_pt1 | contig 10476 bp, 9 predicted proteins | sample 2SBtaG_FD_89579 | JGI IMG/M metagenome (GOLD analysis project Ga0114931, IMG submission 89579) | Deep subsurface microbial communities from Kolumbo volcano to uncover new lineages of life (NeLLi) - 2SBTROV14_V59a metaG | ecosystem: Environmental > Aquatic > Marine > Volcanic | place: Kolumbo... | reverse complement strand
CGGCGACCCCGATGCGGCATCCTGCCAGCGAATCGATGGTCGGGTGGTCCTTCGACACGAGCACCGGGCCGTAGCCCCGCCCGACGCTTGTTCCCACGGCCAGAATCCAATACTGATCCTCCAGCAGCGGATAGCTCACGCTCGAGATGGCGACGACGTCGTGCAGGCCGGCCAGCGCGTCCTCGTTGAGCGTTGCGATGTGGTTGCGTCTGAACGTCGGGTCGTAGCCGGGCACGGCGACGATGCCCTGCTCCCACGCGTAGAAGTTGAACACGTCGTCGCTGTCGGGCGTGTAGGCAACGCTGAGCGTGCGGACTGGTGCTGGTCTCGTCTGAATGTCGTCCTGCTTGAACTGCGTCATGGGTATTCTCACGTGAAGGCTGCCGGCCGATTGGCCCGGCGGCGCGATTGGTCAGTACAGCCCCCCGGTGGGGCGTGAAGTCTCGGTGCGGGGTGTGTGCGGGTCACGGACTCCGTGGCGGGCGAACCCCCGTGGCGGATCGCCCGGCAGCGCAACGCGGTGGGCATGGTCGCGCTCGAGCATCCTCACAATGAGAAAGCCCTCGTCCAGGCGGGTGAAACGAACGCGCCCGGGTTCGCCATCGGGAACCGGGACGCCGGCATCGTCCACGAGTTCGATGGCAAGTCGATCACCGAATGGGTAGTAATCCAGGTGCCGGCGGGGTCCGGTGATTCCCAGTTCCAGGCAGCAGCCGAACAGCGTGTTCCCATAGCCCGACAGATGGACGGCGTTCGGAAAGTCTCGGGCGGCGAGGCGTTCGAGCGTGTCGCCGGCGAGGGGCATCCCGCCGTAGTGGACGCCGTGGATCCGTCGTCTTTGTTCGGGCGTCATGGCGCGGGCGAGCGCCTCAATGATCGTGGGCGAGGCAAACAGCACGCCGACGCGCTGGTGCTCGATGACCCCCATCGCCTGCTCGACGACGTGGCAGAGGTAGCGCTCCTGTGCGAACGAGCCGTCCGGGAGACGCCTGGCCCATCTCGGGTCGAGATCGATGCAGAAAGGATCTGCACTGCCCATCGCGTTTGCCAGGCTTCGGACGACCTTCCCGATGACATGTGGCCCGCTGGGGCCCGCGTAGAGCCAGGGCTCGCGCGTCGGAAACCCCACGTGCATCGCGGCGACAACGAAGGGCGTGACGAATGCCTCGGCGAACTCATGCTCGAGGTAGGCGGTCCAGACCCCCGGGCCCGTCGTCCCGCCCGTCTGGGCGACGACGAACCGGTCCATCTGGTCGTGGAACTGCCTCGGAATGAAGTCGGTCAAGGGGCGCCCGGCCAGATCGTCGGGCGTCATCTGCCCGAGTTGCGAGAGATCCTCGATCCGGCGAACGACCCGGCGAACGTCGATCCCCAGAGCCCGCTGGCGATCCAGCCAGAACGGCGTGCCCCGGTCCTCGTCGAAATGGACCGCCAGCACGCCCGCAAGGCGTCGGTTCAGGCGATCGGCGTGGGAGGTGGACGCCGGGGAGGGTGCGATGGCGCTGTGCGAGCCGGTCATCGTTGCGTGCCCGCGTGTTCGTGTGTGAGACCGGCGATGAATGCGGCACACACGGCCGCGACGCGATCGGCCGAGCCCCGGAAGAAGTGGTCGCCATCGCGGATCTGCTCGACACGGGTCGGGCCCGGCAGGGCGTCGGCCCAGGCCGTCATCTGTTCGTCGCCCGTTGCGAAGTCCCCTTCGCCCGCGACGATCAGCGTGGGCAGATGGCGGTTGGTGAATCCGGTGTAGTCGTGGTGGGCGATGGTCGGCGCAATCAGGACCACGGCCGGCGTGGACTCGTCGCGGATCTGCGTCGCGACATACGCCCCGAAACTGTATCCGATCAGCACGATCGGCCCGTTGACCTGTTTCCCGATCCACGCCAGCGCATCGCGTGCCTCGTCGATCAGCCCCGGATCCTGCGGGGCGGCCCCGGTCTTCCAGAAGGCGCCCATGGCGCCGCCGACGTCAAAGGGCTGCCCGTCGCTCTCACCGACCCCGCCGTAGTCGAACCGGAGTGTGGGCAGGCCCTGATCGGCGATCCGATCGGCGATGCTCCGGAGTAGGGGCAGGTCCATGTGCCCGCCCATGAACGGGTGCGGCGAGAGGATCAGGGTGCCGGCGGCACGGGCGGAGGCGCCGGACGCGAGGCGGGTATCGGCGCGATACCCCAGTTGCCCACGCAACATGCCGCTCGGACCCGAGATCCACACGCACTCGTGCAATACGTCAGCCATGGGTGCTCTTGCTGCGGGGCGCGGGTCGTTCATATGGATTCCGGCGTGTGAACTGTGCGAGGATCATCCCGACCATGAGGGCCCGCTCGGCGTCGCCGCTGATATCCGCCCGACCGCTCAGGAAGACCTCCCGCGGGTCGATCTGTCCGCCGACGACGTCCCAGAAGGCATCGCTGTCCATCCGGAACGCGAACGCCGCCTCGTCGGCGTCGGGCCAGCGCCGGACTCCGGCGAGGTGACCGCGGTCGAACCGACAGATCCACGTTCCGTCGGGGATATCGGTGATGACGAAGGCGAACGTCGTTGTGAACGATTCGATTGTGTCCAGGCCCATGGTGCCGATGCGCTCCGGAAGGAAGCGCCCGAAGTACTCCGCGACGGGGTCGGCGGCCAGGCGTGCGCGTTGGTGTGTCAAGTCGTTCGTCCCCAGTTGCGCCGTACGGCGTAGTCGAGCAGGCGGTGGATCGAACCCTCGGTCCATGCGGGACACGCCCGGGCCAGGCGGGTCTCCGCGTCGGCCGTGTTGGATCGATCGAAGCGGGGGGTCATCCAGAGGTACGGCCCAATGTGTCGCGTCGCCGTGTGAAAGCCCCGCTCGGCGGGGGTGCGCGTCCGGGCGGCGATGGTTCCCGGCTCGATGAGGCGGGCGCCCGTCAGCCCGAAGAACCGCTGGACCATCGCCAGCAGGGCGCTGGCCGGGATCGACCGTGGATTGACGATGTTGTAGACCCGTCCGTGGCACGACGGTCGCTCGATGATCGACGCCATCAGCCCGGCCAGGTAATCAACCGGGATCAGATTGACGCGCGCGTCGTGGCGTGCCTCGATTCGGATTGGAAGGCGGCGGTCCGAATCGCTCCGGCATGATCGGCTGAGCTTGTCAAAGGCGCGGAACGCCATGTACGCCCCGGTGAACCGGGCCGCCCGCCCCGTCCGTGAGTCGCCCACGACGATCGAGGGCCGGTATATGGTCCAGTCTCGGCCCGGGGCGTCGGCCCAGCGCAGGACGTGCTGTTCGGCCCGCCACTTGCTGCGTTCGTAGGCGTTGCGGAACTCCGGCGGCGTGGATCGCACCGCCTCCAGTGCGTGCAGGTCGGACCGCCCGCAGACATACGCCGTGCTCACGCCGTGGAACTCGCGGATGCCCACGCGGTCCATCCAGTGCAGCAGGCGGCGGGTTCCCTCGTCGTTTGTTCGGGCCGGGTCTCCCGAGGCATCGGGCTCGAAGCGTGTGGAGCCGGCGGCGTGGACGACGCGGCAGACGGGAACGCCGACCCGCCTGGGCAGGTCGTCCGGCAGCAATCCCTCCAGCGCCACCAGACGCCCCGCCGCGGCGAGCCGGCGTCCGTCGATCCCCTGCCCCTCCAGCAGGCCCACGAGGTGCGCCAGCCTGTTGCGGATTGGCGCCCGCAGCAGCACCATGCATCGATGTCCCCTGGCCAGCAGTTCGCCCAGGAGGACGTTGCCGATCAGTCCCGTGGCGCCGGTGACAAGTGTGCACGCATCGCCGCGGCCACCCCCGCCCTGGGCGCGCGCGGATCGGCTCGCCGTTCGACCGATCGGTGCCGCGCGATGCCGCGGGCGGTCGCCGCGTGAACGAATGTTCGAGGTCACGCTCATTGTTTGCCGCGATCATCGCCCGCGTCGGACGGGGCGCTTGGGGCAGTCCGTGGGATGTCGGCGTTGAGGCTCTGGAGATATGTAACAACGAGCCACACCTGCTCCCTGGCCAGTCGATCCTTGAACCCGGGCATGGTGATCGTGATCGGATTCCCGTCGGCGCCGTCGGCCTCGACGGACGCGCCGTTCTCAATGGTCTTGAACCACTTTTCCACGGCCCCGCCGTGCATCGTGATGTCGATGCGCAGGCCGGTTCGATGGAAGTTGATCGATTCGAGGGGAACGGGCAAGGCGCGGCCCCGCCCGTCGGCGTCCTTGCCGTGGCAGGCGATGCACTGATGCTCGTAGATCACGGCCCCCCGGCTGACGGCCACGGGATCGTGCCGGGCTCGGAACGGGTTGTGCGAGTCGCTCAGCGCCAGGTCGCGGCGCTGTGCCTCGCCAAAGGTGACGCCCAACTCGCGGGCACGCCCGCGGAGGAACGCCTCGGCGGGCGTCGCGGCGGCATCGGTCATCATCGCGGTGTAGTCGCGTTCGTCCTGTGGCCTGATCGCCCTGTCGAGCGGCTGGGGCCCCGCACAGGACGCGACAAGCCCCAGCAACGCCAGGCCTCCGCCATGCAGGATCCAGTGCTCGGCTGTTGGTCCCGTCGATTTCATGGGCGCCTCCATACTTCGGGTGCCGCCGCGGACCACGGACGGGTGAACATACCAGCAATCGACCGCGGGTCAACGGGGGATGCAAGCTTTGCACTCAGGGTCCGCAGCAAGGATTGCCGGAGATATCGCGGTATGATGTTGTTCCGTATTCGCGACAGGTCGGCTGCGATCCGGTCGGGGCACTGTTCGCATCCGGGCGTCGTGCCGGCCTGTCGCGTGCCCGGATGGGGCGCGGCCCAAGAGAAACCACCCGTGACGCATCGTTCGCTCAGCCAGAGGCTTCGGATCGCCAACGGCCTGTTGATCGCGGCGGTCGTCGTGCTCGGCACCACCGCGATCTCGAGCCTGATCGCCCTGCGGATCGACACGGACAACGCGATCGAAGAGTACCGCGAGATGTGGATGCTCAGCCGGGCCGAGGCGGGGTTGCGGCGTGCCCGCCTCCAGTTGCGTCTTGCCGAGCTGGACAGCGGGGCGTTGGTGGGGGAACTCACAGGGGCACGAGAACAACTGGCCGGTTTCGTCGCGGCGCACGAATCGGAAGCGGACGAAGTCGTCGAGCACGGCGAACTCGAACAGCGCGAGCAACAGTCCGCGCAGATGGCGCTGAAGAGGATCGACGGAATCCTCGGGCGGTTGGACGGGGCGCCGGCATCGGACACGCCGGACGGGGCGGGCATCTCACAATCCCTGGACGCCGTGCTGGCTCGCCTCGAGGGCATGGGCCGCGACCCGGACCTGGCGCAGGTACAGGCGCAGGCGACCAGGCAGACGTGGGTGAGCGTGGGAGTGGTGGGCGTTCTTTCGTTGGTGATCATCTCGGCGACGGTCGCGATCAGCGGGGCGCTGCACAGGCGGATCGTCGGATCGATCCGTCGCCTCCAGGCCGGGGCGCGAGAAATCGCCTCGGGGCGTTTTTCGCAGCGCGTTCCCGAGCGGGGCGACGAGGAGATCGTCGCGTTGGCGCGGGACTTCAATCAGATGGCGTCGCAACTGGACGCCCTGTACCACGGCATGGAGCGGCGCATCGAGCACAAGAGCCGCGAGTTGGTCCGGTCCGAGCGTCTTGCGAGCGTGGGCTTCCTGGCCGCGGGCGTCTCCCACGAGATCAACAACCCGCTCGGCATCATCAGCGGGTACGCGACGATGGCTCGGGGCTGGCTCTCGGGCACGCCGACAGGCCACCAGATGGACGAGGCCCGCGACGCGCTGGACATCATCCGCGACGAGGCGTTCCGGTGCAAGAAGATCGTCGAACAACTCGTAACGCTTTCGATGTTTGGTTGTGGGACGCGTGAGAGCGTCTCGCTCAAGCAGATCGTCGGGGAACTGGTCTCGCTGGTGCGTGGGCTCGATCGTGCCCGCCTGCGTCGCATCGTCTATGAGGACGACATCGCCGGGCAGTTCATGGTGATGGCCAACCCGGTCGAGCTCAAGCAGGTGGTGTTGAACCTGATCGTCAACGCGTTGGAGGCGACCGACGCGCGCACCGGTCGCGTCGATATCCACACACATCGATCCAACGGCCATGTGATCCTCACGGTCTCGGACAACGGATGCGGAATCGCCCCGGACGCCATCGGCAACATCTTCGAGCCGTTCTTCACGAACCACAGGGATGGAGAGAATCACAGGCTCGGGCTTGGCATGACCATCAGCCATGCGATCGTCCAGGCGCACGGGGGCAAGATGAGCATCCGCAGCGACGGCCCGGGGCGGGGGAGCCAGGTCATCGTTGAACTCCCGGAGCACCGCGATCAGGAGCAGGCCCATGACGACGAAGCCCGACACGCCGCGACACAGGCGGGTGCTGGTCATTGAAGACGGGGCGAGGTTCAGGAACATGCTCACCCGCGCCGTTGCGGAGATGGACTTTGACCCCCGCCCGGTCGCCGACGCCGAGCAGGCTCTGCGATCACTCCGGCGCGAGCCCGCTGAGATCGCCCTGGTCGATCTGGGTCTGCCCGGGATGTCGGGTCTGGACTTGTGCCGGCGCCTCAGGGAAGACTGGCCCGAGGTCCAGATCATCATCCTGACGGGATACGGCGACCTCGACGCGGCAAAGCAGGCGATCCGCCTCGACGTGGTGGACTTTCTGACCAAGCCGTGCGACCACCGCGAGCTGGAGATCGCGCTGGACCGGGCGCTGCGACGATCCCCCGCGAGCAAGGACACGGTCGGCGACGCGCCCGAGCAGGCCCCGTCGTCCGACGATCCGGAAGGGATCAACGCGCGCGGCATGACGATCGAGCAACTGGAACGTCGGCACATCCTCGACGCGCTGCGGCGAAACCATGGCAACCGCGATATGACCGCCCGCGAACTGGGAATCAGCCTCCGGACGCTGTACTACAGGCTCAGCAGGTACAAAGTCCTGGACGGCTTGTGGGACGACCCAGGGCGATGATGCAATCTTTGCACATGGCTCATCAATCGCTTGAATCGTGCCGACCACACGGACAGCATACCCGTGTGTCGCAACCCGGGTCCGCACCGACAACGCAGCGCAGCGACCCCGACGATCTCCCACCCAACGGAGTGCTCTCCATGCGAATCCTGCTGATGATCCCCGCATGTTCTTTGTTGGTCCTGCTGACGGGATGCTCGGCGATCGTACGGAACTTCGTCGATGCCCAGCCACGCTCGACACTGACCCAGGCGGATCTGGAACACCCCGATCAGATCCTCGATGGCCGGGCAGTCGCCTACCGCCCGCCCGCCGCCCCGAAGGACGAATCACAGGCGTTGGACCCGGACCTGTTTCGGTACGCCCCGGTCATCATCCAGGGATTCCAGAGCGATGCTCAGAACCAGAGGAAGTACGATTACACGGACGATGCCATCGGTTCTGCCTTTGTGACGGCCGACCAGAGCAAGACCCGAATCGACACGGACAACCCAACCGTCTATTCGAGGGTCGAGCACGCGACCGTTCAGGGCCGAACGCTCAAGCAGTTGGTCTACGTGTTCTGGTACCCGCGTCGCCCGGTCGGCACGATCGAGACGGGCGCGATCGATGGCGGGGTTCTGCGAGTAACGCTCGATGCGGCCGGCGAACCGGCCGTGGTCGAGTACGCCCAGACCTGCGGCTGCTACCACGGCGTGTTCGTATCGGCGGCTCTCGAACGCGGCGCACAGGCACAGTTCGGCCCGATCGCGCCGCACCGCGAGCACGCGGTTGAACCGCCCATCTCGGGGCACGACGACTGGGTGGTCCGGGACATCATCGATGTTCAGCCCGGCACCCGGATGGTCCTGTTCATCACCGCCGGCCAGCACTTCCTGAAGGACATCACGGCCTTGTCACCCCTGCTGATCGACTCCCTGGCAAGCACGCAGCACCAGTACCGGATCTCGGACTACGACGCGCTGGACTCGGTGCCTCGCGCCGGGGGGGGAACCGCCAGCATTTTCAACGACCGGGGGCTCGTCAGGGGCGCCAAGAAGGGACGCGAGCAACTCGTCCTGGGCGACCTCGATCATGCGGGCTGGCCCAGGCGTCTGGACCGGATGCTCATCCACTGGGACGCGGATCGATGGAACGACCCGACGCTGCTGGCAACGCACCTGCGCCTGCCGGACGCCATCGTTTCATCCCGGGCCCAGGCCATCAAAGAGAGTATCCCCCCGGCCCACTTCGCAACGACCGACGGCGCCCAGAGCAACGCACGCTGACAGCCTGTTCATGCCGCGCGTACAAAGCACGCCCTAGCCCGCGCTCCATGTTGACCGGTCGCGCCCGCTCGCCCGCTCGGGCCGCCAGCAGCACCGACGCCGCACGCTGCGGATCAGCCGGCCAGACCAACGGAGAGGGCGGGAGACTCCGGGGCAGGGTCGGGTTGGTCGGCCGCCGGGGTCCATTGTGCCCCTAAGTCTTGTTCTGTCCGGCTGTTGAGAGCACCGCTTCGAATCGGCTCGTGGACGATTCGGATCGGTTCGGATTCGCCAATCTAGGACAGTTTCAAGGACAGTCGTGAAACGAAATGACCGGGTGTGTGCGCACCAACGATCCCACCGCTCGCTACACAGACCCCATCTCCAACAAGCGATCGTGGATCGAGAAAATGACAACCAGGAACTCCAGCATGATCCGGATCCAGAGCCACCAGAGCGGAATCAACAGGACCATGCCAATCAACAGCCAGAAGCTCGGCCCCTCACTTCTCTTGGCTTGAATCTGTTCGACTAAGGCGTCCTCCACCAGGCCCGCCTCGCTGGAATCCTCGACGCCGAAGGGCGCGCCCGCTCGCTGCAACATGTCCGTGAGCCGAACGACATCCCGCCGGGCATCGCTGTAGGCCCTCGCCTGCTCCAGATCGTCCTTGTATCGTGCCGCCTTTGCTTCGGCAGCGTCTCGTTCCTGCTCGAGTTCCTTCGCGTCCCGGATGTACGATCGGATGTCACCCACTTGTTTCTTGACGGGTCGCAGAGATCGCTCGATCTCGGCTCTCTGGCTCGTGAACTGCCCGATCAGGACCACCGCTGCCCCGATGCTTGACACCGTGATCGCCAGGAACAGCATCCGCACGAAAAACGGCGTAATAAGCAGACGGAACCGCCAGAAGTCGCACCATACTCCGCCGTCCCCCGGCTCGCGACGGGCTCTGCGACGCCCCCCGGACGACCCGCCCGCGGCTCCAACGCGCACCGCGATCGGCTCGATCCGCAGCACCTTGTGGCCCTCGCGGAGCACGCGCGCGCCCGCCGACTGCCCGTCGGGAGCGGACAGCACACGCACGCCCTTCGTTCCATCGGACTTCTTGAACGTGATGCGGAAATCGGGCATGGCGTCGCTCCTGCTCAGTTCGCCGGCGGCGTGGCGCCCCGCGGAGTGGAAAACGCCGGAGGTCGCGTTCTCGCATGATAACTCCGCGGCCCCCCAACGGCCCACGCCTCCACCCCCCCATGCTCCACGCCGCCGGCCAGGCTCATCGGATCATTGCCTGCGATCAGATCCCATCGGTCAACGGTCCTCCCCTGCGGGCAGCGTCACGGACATCCGGCGGCGAAGAAGACGATGAACTGGAAGAAGTCGATCACGTCGAGCGTTCCGTCGTCGTTAAGGTCGGCCGGGCACGGATCGGGGAGGAAGAGGATGCCGACGGGTCTGCTTATACCCCCAGCGAAAGATTCGACAAAGATTCCACGGAATGCGCCTGTGTTCCTGTCGAACTTGAGGACTCTGCCACCAAGAGGGACTTCGGTCACGAGTAGTGTTTGTCCGTCTGGTGCGAGGGCAAGATCAAGAGGTGCCACTAGCCCGCCCGCTCCGGGCGGGACGAGGATTTGCGCAGCACCACCCGACGGAACGATAATAACGCTGTCGCTCAACTGACTCGCTATGTAGAGCGTTCCACCATCATCAAACAGAAGCCCTTCTGGATTACTCAGTCCCGCTTCTCCATCACCCACGACCGCGTCGATGATCTGGCCCGACTGCCCGTCGTATCGCAGGACAGTGTTGCTGACCTTACCGGCGACGTAGAGGTTCCCGTCTGGGCCGAAGGCAAGTCCGCTTGGCCTGTGGAGTCCACCGCTTCGGGCTGCGACGAACGTATCGATGAACACGCCGGTCCTGCCGTCATACCGCAGGACGCGATCGGTATTCTCACTCGATACGTAGAGATTCCCGTCCGGGCCGAATGTCGGGCCACGTAGTCTGGCAAGGCCCCCGGAACCGGCAGGAACAAACGCCTCGCGGAACTGTCCCGTCCGCCCGTCGTAGCGCATGACCGAATCACTGGCGCTGCTCGCGACATAGAGGTTCCCATCCGGCCCGACAGTCATCTCCGTCGCCAGATCTAACGGACTGATCCCGTCAGCGACGAAGTGATCTATGGGCTGTCCGCTGGGCCACTCGTAGCGAACGACCTTGTTCTCGTGCTGATCCGAGACGAGGACTTGGCTCTGGGCGAGAACCGGGACGGCGGCGGCGCAGAGGATCGCCAGGGCGGGCAGG
>Ga0114931_10011454_pt1 | contig 10477 bp, 13 predicted proteins | sample 2SBtaG_FD_89579 | JGI IMG/M metagenome (GOLD analysis project Ga0114931, IMG submission 89579) | Deep subsurface microbial communities from Kolumbo volcano to uncover new lineages of life (NeLLi) - 2SBTROV14_V59a metaG | ecosystem: Environmental > Aquatic > Marine > Volcanic | place: Kolumbo... | reverse complement strand
TTCTTGGTATGATTCTTATTGTTGCAGTCCTTGCTATCATATGGACCTTAGAACAAGTCATATTTAATAGAAGAATCTGTCTCGGACTTTCCTGTCCTTTGACGTTGCCGGGGCTTATTGAAAAGAGTGGTAATACCGCAACTACCTGGGTCCCAACCGGAGCGGGAACTGGACACAATGTCATCTCGTCTTCTACTGATGAAGCAACCTGTTGTATTTGCAAGCGAGATGATGGAACCTATGGTGATGTCGTTAATTCACGGTATGTAAAGTGTGGTGCAAATGGAACAGGTGAGCCACTGTAATCCTGCTTGCTAACTCAATTGCCATGTTCTACACTATAGAGTATGTTGACTTCATTCAAATGTCTGCAAAAATACTACAGAAAGATTTTAACTCATTTGTTTATTTTGAGTTTGATATTTATAAAGCCGTTTCATATTTTCGCTCAGATTCGTGACTGGAATGATCTTGATGGTCCCGGTTTAACTCCTCCAAATGCAGCAGGCAATACCTGTTTGGTAAATGGCGTCCCGACTTTGAAATGTGGAGAGGTGGTCATTGCCAATCTCCTGTTCATATCAAATGCCCTTGTTCTTTTGATTCTTTTTCTCATGTTTGTTTTGGGAAGCTACAAGTGGATGATGTCTTTGGGACAGTCTGAGAAAGTTGAGGGTGCGAAAAAAACCTTTACCTGGGCTATTATTGGGCTTGTTGTGTATGCGAGCGCCTATATTATCCTCTTTACGATTGATCAACTCTTTCTCGGAGGATCGGGGGATATATTTCGGTTAAAAATTGGAGATTAATATGAATAATTATTATAGCGGTGCTTGCGCTTGTTTGATTGATACAATCTCTTCTCGTGTATGAGAGAGTGTAATGGAAGAAGTGGAGAATTGAACTAGGTCATTTACTGTTCGTTTGGTGAAATTTGGATTACCTTCACTCCGTCCTCTGGAATGGGAGAAAGTGAGGTATTTCTGCTTTGCAAAAAGACATATGCTGCGTAAACGAGAACTGCAAGGATAAAAGAAACGACAATAATTTTGATGGATTTCATACCAGATCAGTCAATATTAATTTTCTCCTTAAGAAGATAGTGCGGACGCTTCAGAATTTCAAGATATATTTTGCTGATATATTCTCCGATGATGCCAATTGTAATCAGTTGTACACCACCGATAAACATGATGCCAACAAAAATACCGGTCCAACCAGTAACCCACGGAATCGGAAGAAAGAATTTTCCAATAATGGCATACATAATGCCAAGAAATCCAAATGATCCTGCGCTAAATCCCATGTAGGTTGCGAGTCTCAGTGGTTTGACAGAAAATGAGGTAATGCCGTCGAGTGCGAAATTGATCATCTTTGAGATCGAGTAATGTGTCTTTCCCGAATGGCGTTCTTCACGATCAAAATACACGTAGTCTTCCTTGTATCCGCCCCATGCCACAAGTCCGCGTAAAAATGGCGAATGCTCAGGGAGTTTTTTGAGGTAATCCACCGCATCTCGATCAAGCAAGCGGAAGTCGCCCACATTCTCGGATATCTTGATGTCCGAAAGCATATTTATACATTGATAGAAAAAGGCTGCCGTCTTTTTTTTGAATACGCTATCTACATCTCGTCTTTTTCGTTTTGCATACACAATCTTTGCGCCATTTTGCCACTTTTCTATCATTTCTGGGATGGCACTGGGAGGATCTTGGAGATCTGCATCCATACTGATTACGGCATCACCTTTGGCAAATGAATACCCTGCCATAAGTGCGATCTGGTGACCAAAATTTCGATTAAATGATATGAGTTTTATCTGTTTGTTTTGGGATGCAATGTTGCGAATGATTTTGTCAGTACCATCTCGTGAGCCATCATTTACAAATATGATCTCATGTGCATAGTTTTCTGCGATCGGGAGAAGAACGTCGAGTAATGGGTGAATATTATCTTTCTCATTGAATACTGGAATAATGATTGAGATGAGCATAGTATTAGTATACAAAAAAGAGTTGATAGCGGCTGTGGAACGGAGATGGCTATCCATTTGTTCCGGGGCTAGGAGTCGAACCTAGCCTAGGAGATTATGAGCCTCCTGTGCAGCCGTACACTACCCCGGATTGAGAAACTCTATTATATGTCAAATACGCCTCAGTGTCAATTTTTAGCGTTCTGAAAATACATTCAGCCATTGTCGGTAGGGTGGTGGCACGGTTGGGCTAGGTATCAATACTGTTGGCGTCGGATTGGGGATGACCATGATGGTCTCATCCTCTTTGTGTAAATTGAGTTTATTTCGTACAATTTTTTCAAATTCATTGATGTCTTGTGCCTTGACAAGCTCTGTTTTCAGCTCGGTATTTCGTTTCTTTTCTGCTATGTACTCCTCTTTATAGTCTTGATAAAAGCTCAGATTCTTCTGGTACTCAATGATATTTTTGGTCAAAGAAAGAATAAAGAATATGACCAATCCGTACAGAAAGAGCATTCGAACACGTCTCATATATGATTACTATACCAAAAAAACGAAGACATTTTTTATAGCGAGCGAACGATTTGTGCTATGCGAGAAGAATCTGCTTCAGACTTCAGTTTTCCAACACATATGCCAATCATTGCATTGGGATTCTTTTCATATTGTTCTTTATTCTCATCAATGATCGCCATAATTTTTGCTTTGAGATCTTCATCGGATAGTTCCTTCGGCAGATAGTTTGCGACAATATCAAGCTGCTTTTGGCTCTCAGATTCCAGGTCAGTGCGCCCGGCGTCTTTAAATGCAGTAATCGAATCGTGTAGTTTTTTTGCTTCTTTGCGCAAAACAGATACTACCTCTTCGTCAGTGAGTTCTGCTCGCGAATCAATTTCCTTATTTTTAATCTGTGCTAAAATATATCGTACCGTTTGAAGCTTAAAAGCATCCTTTGCTTTCATAGCTGCAATTTGCTCTTTTTGGAGCGTTTGTTTTATCATTTCATTATTATACTCTATGGATTCATCAAAAAAAATAGACGCGGTCGATAAAATTAAGCAGTTTCAAGAACACATTCTTGCAAATAAGCCAGAAATCAGCGAGATGGTACATGATGTCCGCATGATGAATTTTAAGATCCGACCGGTTTCTGGGGATATCACGAAGCTTGATTATAGCAACAATGATTTTATTGAGGCATTGTGGAGCCTGGGAAAGCTTGATGAGTTTTTCCGAACAGAATTTGAGTCAATAGACTCAAATGAAAAGAATGCCTTTTTCCGAATGATCAATGATCTGCGGGTGAATTTTCAAAATCAACTCAAACAAGCAAATATCCAGGCAATTGATTTTAAAGACAAAAGTATGATGCAGCTTTTTGAGATTGAGATTATCAAGGAAAATAATTTACAGATCAATTGATGCAGAAGTTCCCGCTCGTTCTCGATCTTGAGACAAAACATACCTTCCGTGAATACGACGAAGCCCAGAAACTTGGCATCTCAGTGGTGGGGATATATGATTATGCTGACCGTCAGGGATATGTATACCGTGAAAATAATCTTTCGAGATTATTTCCCAAGCTTGAAAAAGCATCATACATCATCGGTTACAATAGTCGAAGCTTTGACCTGCAGGTCCTTCAGTCGTATTATCCCGGTGATGTGAAGAAGCTTCCCCAGTTTGACATTTTAGATGATATTAAGCGTATTCTGGGGAAACGCATTGGTCTCAATGATGCGGCATTTGCGACACTCAATGAAAAGAAAACTGGTCATGGCCTCATGGCAATTGATTATTACAAAGAGGGCAAATGGGATGAGCTTGAGAAATACTGTCTTGACGATGTGATGGTGACCAAGCGCTTGTTTGAATATGGGGTGAAAAATGCAGAAATTTTTTATATGAATGAGACCGGCAAAGTACCTATACGCGTCAATTGGAGGCGATTTATGGAGGAGGCAGGGGCTGATGAGACTGAACTGACGTTGCCTTTTTAAAATATGCCTCAATCATGGTATAATTTGATCTTGATTTCCCCGGTAGCTCTCCGCCAGCCGGCGGAGGCAGAGCATGGATGTTATTATGTTTTTTGTTTATTCGATTTATAATAAAAAACACGATAAGATCTATATTGGTCAAACTGAGGATCTAAAGATGAGATTGAAGCTCCATAATGAAGGAGTTTTTAAGAAATCATATACGAGTAGATTTGATGGTGAGTGGGTATTGCTCTATTCAGAAGAATGTAAAACAAGAAATGAATCTCTGAAAAGAGAGAAGCAATTGAAGTCGTATAGAGAAAGACAATTTATTAAGGAATTTATTTCGGTAGCTCTCCGCCAGCCGGCGGAGGCAGAGCAGGAAGTGTAGTACGTTGACATTAAGAGTTTTGATATCCCCGGTAGCTCAATGGCAGAGCAGGAAGCTGTGAATTATCGCAGCCTTCAGCAGAAATGTTGAATGGAAAAAGTGGGTGAACTCAGGGAAACCCTGTCCAAAAAATGGGGCAATCCTGAGCCAAGTTTCGACTCTGAGTCGAGAAAGGTGCAGAGACTAGGTGATTACACCCTCGAGCGCCCACCACCTAAATCATTTATGACATGGTGATGATATAGTCCATGCTTCGCAGTAATGTGAAGGCTACATGTAACTTCAAGGTTGTAGGTTCGAATCCTACCCGGGGAGCCCACCCGTTCTTACTCGAACTGAGATCGGAATCGTTCAGATCCTACAATACTTCTTTTTGCAAGGTTTGGCAAATACTCAACTACCTTATCTTCCTCAACAAATCTCTGATAATTAGTTATAGCCTCTAAAGTTTGCTTTCCAATAAGAGATCTTATTGCTCTACCGTCAATTATTTTTATAGCATGCTTTGGTTCTCCTATGATTTCTCCATAGCTTGAGTATGTGTATTCCTGTGGTTTTTTAACAATACTTGCTTTAACAGGATTCAAATGAATATATTTTGAAAGTTGAAGGTGATATGTTTCTTTTTGGATAAGAATAGACTTAAATCTTCCAGTAAATACAGGGCTGTAGTGTTTGTATTTCTTATTGAAGTATACAGAGTGAGAGGTTTGAAGCCAATGGATGATAGTGCTAAGTGAATCATTATTCCTTTTAACATGCAGATGGTAATGATTTGGCATGAGACAATAACTATATATAGTCCAATCGAATAGACTTTTGCTGTCTTCAAGTTTTGACAGGAATCGCTTATAGTCAAGATCACGCTTAAATATATTCTTACTATCAAAACCAATATTGAATATATGATAAAATTGATCAGCGTAGTCAAGGCGAGGAAGACGCATATATCACACACTTTATCATAAGAAAGACTGTTTTAAAAGTATATTTAGAGCACGTCCCTAATATTAACAATAAACCAGATTCACCCCGTTTGGTTTTGAAGCAGAATGGTCAGACTTATGAGATTGATCGTGTTTCCTACAATGCATATCCCCCAGAGGGGAAAATCTTAAAAAGAATGGGAAATCAATTAATATGAAAAATAAAAAAATGGACAAAAAAGGAGCCTTAAAACATCTTTTTGATGGGGTGAACAAAAAACCTCTAGAGTATATGTTTGCTTTATTGAGGGTTGGTTGGATCGAGTCTTATGAAGAAGATCCTTTACTTAATTTTAGAAAGACCATTTTAAATAAGACTGCCTTAGAAAGCGATGATATTGACTTGCAATCCGCAAGAGATTTTTGGTCGCTCGTTGCTAATTTATCTCGAATTTCTGGAGGAGAAGATTACAGACCGGATATCTTTTTTACTGCCGAGACAGATCAATACATGACTGAAGCGATTAATTTGGTCCATTATGGTTTGGCCGATTATTTGAAGGGAGTACTTCCGTCAAATTGGGATAAGCTTACTAAGGAGCAACGTCGAGAAGCACAGGTTTTTATCAGTGAATTTTTCAACCGCTACGAAGAGGTGCTAAAAGATTTTATTGGTTCTCCACAATACATAAAGCTTCCTGGTTTTGAAGTTTTGGAACTTTTAACTCATAACAAGAAAGGACTATTCGGTTTTAAAATTCATTTTTCTAACGGTAGCCACGCTGAATTTAAGAGAGATAGCAGAGGAGCACAAGGGATCAACCTAATGCCCTCTCCTGGAAGACTTACTTTCAACGTTGGGATGATTGATGACTTAAAACATGAGTGGGTTGTTGGAGATAGAAAGCTTTTTGAGATTGGCGTTCCTGGAAGATATAACAGGCCTGGTGAGTGGATGCCAATTATTTACCCAGGTGAGTCTAGAGAGCTACAAAAAGAAGCAATCAAGCTTGCAGATGGTGACGAGCAAGCTGAAGGTGTTTACTTTTACCTTCTTTGTACAGGGTATTGGTGTATTGAGTTTGCGATCAAAACGCCAATCGATTTACCACAGCAGGTAATAGGGCTACCGGGTGATGTGATGCTATACAAAGTTGACTCTGATGAAAAGTTTCAGTCGGAGTTTGTTTATGATGGTGCTTATTACCTAGAAAATTATGAATTAGAAACTATCCAAAAGGGCATTCAGAAAATACAAAGAGCAATGAACGGAATTGCTTTGGCGTTTGATAAACCTATTCACTGGGAGTTGAAGTATTCAATCAGGAGCCATTCTCCTGGGAGTGCTGCTGTAAAGCCCAAGGACAATAAATTTCTAGATAAACTTGTACAGAGCTTGCAAGCCCGACACGATTTATATATTGATGCTGCGGTTGATTGGTACCAGAGAGGGTTAGCTAGCAATAATATATTTAACTCATTTATTTGTTTTCATATTGCTATTGAGGGATTGGCGATAAAAATGATTTCTGGTGAATTAGTTGCAGGTAAGAACATTGGAATAACTGACAAATTTTTAGTTAAAGCAGAAAAAGTTAATGCATGTATACAAGAATGTTTCGATAATTATTACTCGTCAGATCCTACACTCTTTGCTACCAGAGCATATTTAGATTGTGTACAAAGTCTCAAAACGAAGATAAAAACGGTTTTGGAAAAAGTTTTTGGTGAGGACCATAAGTATCTAAAGGAGTACTTTGACGGCAAGGAATCGTTGTGGAATCTGCGCGGAGAGTTAGTCCATGAGGCATATTCAGACTGGCATTTCGATAAGAAGGAGTTGATAAGAAAAAAGTCTTATCTTCTTCAAGATATTGCAAAAGAGTTTTTGATCAGGATTATTCAAGATGTTAAGCCGGGAGAAAAAGCACCATCTTGGTCGAAGCATTTTATGATCTCAATGAGTATGTTTAGCCCTAAGGGTGCCCTAGTAGCCTCTGATCCAAGGATATTTCCTACAAAAGATTGGAAGATAAAAGCCTCTTGGATTGAATCAAAATAAAACTTGAAATATGTCAAAAAATAACAAACTACTGATATTGCTAGATGCCCCCTCCCTTAAATCGCCTGAGGCAAAAAAGCTTATGTCTTATGATGACAATGATTTATTTGAGTTTGTTTCTCTCGGTTCAGGTTCAAATCATGCTCGGCTGGAAACTAAAAAGGGCTCAACTGGTTTGATAGAACAATTAATTATTGATAAATCAAATAGGAAGACAGAACCATATCAAAGCTATCATGGATTTGCTTATCTTGATCGTGACATGAGAGGACTATCTGGATTTTTAAACATTAAACTTGATGATTTGATGAATATTTTTTTGTTATCAACTTTAATCACTAATGATCGTAAAACTATTTTAGTAACTGAGAGAAAAAAGCTAGTCAACCGAAGTTGGTGGGATCGATCGTTTTCAAGCATTCCCAAATATTCAGTTTTAAATCCTAGAGAAGCAAGTATTTTTATAGATTTACATTGTAAGAAACATGGTGAATATATGTCAGCACCACACTACTTTCTTGGAGAGTGGTTGTGGTATTGGTTTTCAATGAAAAGTAAAGTTGTGAAATATCAGTTGCCATGGTCAACGGTAGTATTTGCTAAAGAAAAAGAGATAGCGAATAAGAGAGAGTTAATGGACATGATCAGTGCCTTAGCCGATAGGCTGGTAGATATGCTGACGGCAATAGATGAAATAGGGCAACAGTATTATTTGGGGGTAAACAATAATACCCAGTCTAAGATTGTCTACCATTTTAATTATTGGCTTACTTTATATGTTGGAGTTTTAGATAATCTTGCCTTGATTACACAACTGCGGTATCAAATTTCAATTGTTGATGTGGAGAAAGTTGGTTTGGCTAGGAGTAGGTATAAGGATTTTTTAAAGGAGGTAGATAAACACAATCCCAAAATTGACAAATTATTAATTGCAAACTCTAACATAGTGAACTTGACACAAGATCCTAGAAACACTGTTATTCACAGAGAAAGACTAAAGTCTGTGACCGTAGATAATAGAAATGAAGGATTTTATCTGAGTATGGTTAGGATATCAGAAGAGTTCTTCAACCATATTGTTGCATTGTCAAAGAATCGAGGAAATAAATTAAACAAATGGGGACACCACAAATCTCACACTGACTATTTTTTAGAACCTTATAGATTTGTAAAAGAGACAACAGGAATACTTATTAGTTTTGTAAATGAGTATTTAGATACATTAGATTTCGAAGAATATCTAAAAATTTATCCTGAGATTAAGAAGCGAATTAAAGAAAGTGAAACAAAGAAGTCTCACAAAGATCATGAACAATCACTGGAAATCTTTAAAAAAGGGAATTTAGGCTATTAACTTTATAGGGGAAAACATATATGGCATATTTTGATCCTGACGAGAAAAAGATACTCAAAATTATTCGATCTTTGACTATTGAAAAGCCTTACACAAGTCAAAAGTTGGTTTACTCAGCTATTCCAAAGAGTTGGAAGCTTGATGGATGTGGCACCGGAAACCTACAGAATTGCCTTGTAAGAATCTACCGAAAGGAATTTGTTGCAACGGCGACTCCTGATCCAGCTTTTTTTGAAGGTACATATATTGGGAATAAAATTTTTCACTTAACAGAGAAAGGAAAGCAGGAATTGTTGCCTTGGTTCAGAAGGCCTAAAATTTGGAGTTTTATCTTTGCCGCAATTACTGCATTAGCTACATTTGGAACTTTTGCCTTGTTAATATTGGGGAAGGGCTAAAAACCTCCCCACCTCCTTCACCGTCCACTCCGGATACTCCAGCTCGCTCACCCAATCAATTCGTCCGAATTCATACCATTTCTCGAGCCAAAATCCCTCAAAGTAAATTTTGTATTAGATCATCCCCACCTTCTATCACACTCCTGGGGTGGGAATAAAATCTTTGTACAACCCATCTCCTGTCCCCACATGTTCTTCCAATAGCCTTTTTACATCTGATAACCATTCCGTTTCTTCATTTTCATATTCTTGGAGTAGATGCCCGTATTGGTCGAACTGGGCTTTTTTGAGTAATTCTTCAGCCTGGCTTATGAGTCGTTCCACTTCTTCAGTGGGGGTTTGTGGTTGCGTGTTTTCTTGTTCTGTAGATTCCAATTGTTCACCTAGCCAGTCGCAGAGTGGTTCGGTGAAAGTATCGTAAAAAGCCCTTACATGACTGTTAAGATGGGTGTCGCCTGTGAGGAAGGTAGTTACTCCTATGATTTCATTAGACCCTTTTCCGATAAAGTGGTTTATCGCTTGGAAGCCAAGTGACGCCCTTTGTTCTTCAGAGAGGTTAAGGTTGATGTCTCTTTTGGCTAGTGTGTTTATTGTCCAACCCTCATAACGAGGGTCGTTTCTGTCCAACTGGGCTGTTAGCTCTTTGCAGTATTTATTTTCTCCGAGGAAGTCTGTCAAGGCTCTCATCCTGGGTTGAAACTGGTTTAGGTCGGCATTCCGTAATGCCATGTTAAGTTTTTGTAGTTTGTAGCGAGTATCTTTAATTGTCATATTTTGATCTTTATTTTTTTAGGGATGCTTTTAAGCAGCCTGTTTAATTCTTGCTCGACCTTTATGGGGTCATCTCCCCTAAACTTCAAGTTTATTGTCTTCTTACAACCCCCACAGATCACCTTCTTTTCCTCGATGGCATCTCCGATGGTAACCATCTGGACATACTTACATTCAGGATATTTAATCTCGATTTCCCTGTCAGTTATTATTCCCATAGTTTTTCTTCCTGCTATTTAAGTAATTTTCTATGTCTTCCATCCTGTATCTCCTGTCACCCCTGTCGTTTACCCTTATGGCTGGTAATTTGCCACTTTTACCCCATCGCCTTAGTGTCTCGACATGGACATTCAAAAACTCTGCTGCTTGGCGAATGGTTAACAGTTTTGGTAAAGTCGTATTTTTCTTCGGCATACCTCAACTAAATTGTACAAAAAAGCAGAGGAAAAAGTAAATAGTTTTAACAATAAACAACTTTGCAACAATAGCCCATAATATGGAGAAGACGAGATACATAGGTAACAGGAATATATCAAAGGAGGTCAGGTCATATGTCAGGGAGACTTGCTGATTCTGGTAGTTACTCTATCACGTACAATGTACCCTACTGGTTCAAGA
>Ga0114931_10011453_pt1 | contig 10477 bp, 6 predicted proteins | sample 2SBtaG_FD_89579 | JGI IMG/M metagenome (GOLD analysis project Ga0114931, IMG submission 89579) | Deep subsurface microbial communities from Kolumbo volcano to uncover new lineages of life (NeLLi) - 2SBTROV14_V59a metaG | ecosystem: Environmental > Aquatic > Marine > Volcanic | place: Kolumbo... | reverse complement strand
TCTGGCCGCGGGCAATACTCTTGCTATCCTCTCTAATTTGGTTCCATTTGGACCAAACTCAACAGTAACCACCAGGGGACCGCACCAGGCTACTTTGATCCGACATCTCGTTTCATGCGGAACGCACCTAGGGGATAAACACGACGTTGAATTCCGGTAGCTGTCATTCACAAGGGCGTGGCCACCATTACCATCTGCGCTTGTCGCACCTCTTATTCACTCTCTTGAGTGCGATTCTCTTTCCCTCACTTGTTCTGGCGCAAACAACTCAAGTTTCCTTGCCTCAGTCGGCTTCGGCGGATAGTGGCAGCTCCGTGCTGCTGCCCATTACGGTCAGCGATCTAACCAATCGTAATGTACTCGCTTTCTTTGCTAGCATCTCATTTGACAATAGCATCTTGCAAGCAAGAGATGTTTCGACTGCCTCAACTCTGGCGTCGGCATTTGACTCCGTAAGCGTGCAAATCGATACGTCAGGTCAGATATCGGTTTCAGGTTTAGGCCCTCTCCCACTCAGCGGCAGCGGTGTTCTCATCAATTTGGTTTTCGACGTCATCGGTAGACCCGGTCAATCTTCTGATTTGACGTTCGACTTCTTTCTGTTTAACACCGGGGACCCTCCTGCGGCCCTCTCGGACGGGCACTTTCGGGTCACCAGCGCGCCGCAACCTAACATCGCAATAGAACCGCGGTCGCATGACTTCGGCCTAGTGATTGTGGATTCAACGCGGGAGAAGCAGTTTCACTTAGCCAATGAGGGTGGAAGGAGATTGGTGCTGCATTCGGTAAGGGTGACAGGACCCAATGCAGCGAACTTCACGACGAGAGATCTCAATCCGACTTTGAGTCTAGCGCCCGGCGACTCACAAAGCTTCTTCGTCCGCTTCACACCCGATTCATCCGGAGTCCAAATTGCCAACTTGGAAATAGAAAGCAATGATCCGGATGAACCCATTCTTTCCGTCTTGCTGTCGGGGTCTGGCAAGGTGGTCATACCCGACATTGTGCTCTCGGCAGATTCACTCGATTTTGGTTTTGTCGCACTGGGCGAATTTACGGTCGACAGTCTTCTAATCGTCAATCCGGGCGATGCCGACCTGGAAGTTTCTGCCTTAACCCTGGCCGGTGCCAATCCGACTGACTTCGCCGTGCGGGTCAATCCGACGCCCTTTGTTGTTGCGGCTGGAGACACGCAAGAAATCCGGTTGGGCTTTCAGCCGACCGCCATTGGCCAAAGATCTACCCGCCTTCAAATCGGCAGCAATGATCCTGATCAACCTATTACGGAAGTATTTTTGACTGGCTTCGGCATGGCAGTACCACAGCCAGACATCGCGCTGAGTTCAGACTCGCTCCTTTTCGGCGAAGTTATCGTGGATTCACTTGTTTCGAGAACTTTGACCGTAACCAATGTGGGTACCTCTGGCTTGAATGTTACCGGCACAGCTCTTGCTGGCCCGGACGCCGACCAATTCCATGTGATCGGTGGCGGCCCCTTTTCAATTCAGCCGGCAGGCTCGCAGGATATTTTGATCCTCTTTTCTCCAAACGGCACGGGCCCCCGGACCGCGACGCTGCAGATCCAGAGCAACGACCCAGATGAAAGTGCCATAGACGTTCCTCTAACCGGCTCAGGCAAACGAGCACTCGCCCCAGCATTGGTAATCAGCCCCGACTCAGTCGACTTTGGCAATGTGCTGCTGGATTCGACTGGGACAGAGAGGCTTTCGCTCATCAACTCCGGGGCAGCATCACTCCACATCTCGAACATCGCATTGCGGGCTGGCGGTTCGACAGGTTTTGCGCTGATCAGCGCCACTCAGTTCGATATTGCGCCAGCAGACTCTCAAGTTATTCAGGTGACTTTCACGCCCGCTGTTGCTGGCCTTGCGTCCGCAACTATCGAAATCTTCAGCAATGATCCAAACCTGCCGGTCACGTTGGTCCCGCTACAGGGCGCAGGTGTAGCTGCTGCGCAGGGTGTGTTGAACGTGACTCCGGACTCCCTTGCCTTTGGTGCCGTACCGGTCGACAGGGACTCGGTACAGACGCTGGTCGTTTTTAATTCGGGCAACGCGACTTTGCAGATTTCGGACATCGCTTTGACCGGCAGTGACCAGAATCAGTTTGTTTTGGGCGGACCGGCCACACCTTTCGAGTTGGCGCCACTAGATACGCAGACCATCGCTGTGACGTTTAGTCCTCAAGTTGAGGGACGGTTTCAGGCGGGCCTGATCGTGGTAAGCAACGCCCCGCAGCGTGACACGGTGCGCGTTGCGCTGACAGGTATGGGTGCCGCGCCGCTCCGGATCGCGGTAACTATTTTATCACCTCGAGACAGCTCAAGCGCATGCGGAGATTCGAGTATCGTACGACTGGGCACGACATTATCCGGCGGCATTTCTGCGCGTGTCGACAGTTGTACAGTCAACGGTCAAATGTCTGTACGGGATAGCGGTGGCTTTCTGGGTACAGTGGCCTTGCTCCCCGGACCGAACTTGATTGTGGCTGCATGTGCCGCGTCAGACACCCTGGGTCAGATGGCGATGGCGAGCGATTCCATCGTCGTGTTCGTCGCGGAAGCACCAGTTTGTACCACACGAATCGTGTCGCCGCAGCCGAATCAGCTTATTTCATCTGACAGCATCCGCGTCTTCGTTTCGCATACGATTAAAGGAGGGAAGGCGCCTTTCTCTGTGATGTGCGAAATAAATGGCGTACTTGCCACACGCGAGGACAGCCTCTTCGTCGCCACAATTCCATGTATCGAAGGCAAATTCACCATCGTCGCCACGGCAAGCGTGGTGGATTCTTGTGGCAGGAAAACCGAATGCTCTGCCAGCGTGGAAGTCGAGTGTCGTCGACGTCCTGAGCCAAGCATCCTGCTAGGGTTGGATGAAGACAGTCGCACGCTGGTGCGGGTGGATGTCAACGCCATCGAACCGGTAGCAGTCAAAATGGGAGCCATTGTTTTCGATGGAGACCGCGTCAAAGAAATGGAAGCGATGGCGTTCGATCCGATCACGCGAAAATTTCTGATCGTATCCAACAAGAAAGGCGGCAAGCTGTTTGCCCTCGACCCGGCTCAAATCCCAAGCCCATCCTCCCCAGGTGATATTGAAGTGGAACTGATAGGTCCCCTCGGCTCTACTCACATAGACGGCATTGCTATCCACCCGGAAAGCGGGGAAATGTTTGGTGTAGAAACGGAACGTGAAGTGTTGCTCCGTATAGATCGTTCTACGGCTGAAACGACCTCGGTTGGACCGCTTGGTTTTGGCAACGTTGAGGGACTGGCCTTCACGAAAACTCCCAAACCGGTATTATACGGGATAGACAACGACACAAAACGGCTTATTACGATCAACACCGAAACTGGTAAGGGTGAATCGGTTAGCGGTGAGAAAATCGGCTTCGGCAACGTCGAATGCCTCGAGTTTTCGCCGGATGGCCGACTGTTCGGCTTTAGTGATCGCCGACCGGAGAGGTTTATTACGATCGACGTCAAAAGTGGCGTCGGCAAGGAATTTGTGACCATGGGGACGAGCGGTTTGGATATCGAAGGGCTGTCCTTTTTCCTAGCTGACCCGACCGTTCTTTTTACGACCGATGTTGAAAGCCAAGGCAGGACAGTGCCAGAAAGCTTCACACTCTCGCAGAATTACCCCAATCCATTCAACCCTTCAACGCGGATCAACTTCGACATTCCTGCCTCCCGATCGTCCAGCATGCGAGTCCAGCTTCAGATTTATAATATTCTGGGAAAACTAGTTAGAACCGTGTTGCACGAGACCCGGCCCCCGGGTCACTACACGGTTGAGTGGAACGGAAACGATGACGCGGGTCTTACGGTGCCATCAGGTTTGTACGTATATCGTCTCATGACGACTGACTTTTCGCAATCCCGGACCATGATTCTGCTGAAATAACCCCCTAAAATAGCTCGTATTGGCCCGGCGAAGGCCGCCTGAAATGATCCGTTGCAAGAGGCGTCTCCTCACCGTTCAAGCCGTACTTTCCGCAGCTCAGCTCAAACATCCTGCGAATAGTCTCAGCTCGCACTCCCGTCCCACTTAAGCGATTGCCGAAGCCGGGATCATTTAGTTCACCGCCGCGCGTGGAACGAACGGCGTTCAAAACTTTGTCCTTGCGGTCAGGGTAGTTTTTTTGCAACCACACACTCATCAGCTCTTTGACCGAATGAGGCAGTCGCATCAGGATGTACGCAGCCCGCCGGACTCCGCGCATCGCCGCCGCTTCAAGAATTGTCGGCATTTCGTGATCTGTCAGTCCCGGGATGACGGGTGCAACGTTGACTGTCGTTGGAATTCCCGCTGCAAGTAGTAAGGTCAAAGTCTCAAGCCGTTTCTCAGGCGATGCCGCCCGCGGTTCCATCTTGCGGGCCAACTGGCTATTGAGCGTTGTAATCGAGAGGATGACGCGCACAAGATTCAGCTTCGCCATTTCTCGCAGGAGGTCAAGATCGCGGGTAACCAGGGCACTCTTGGTAATGATGCCGACTGGATTGCGGAATTCAAGCAAGACTTCGAGGCAGCGCCGGGTGAGTTTGAAGCGTTTCTCAGCCGGCTGGTAGCAGTCGGTGTTGCCGGAAAAAGCGACAACTTGTGGCGTCCAACCGCGCGAATTCAGACGCTTGCGTAACAGAGTAGGTGCGTCACTCTTCACCAATATTTTGGTTTCGAAATCGAGACCGGCCGAAAGGCCAAAATATTCGTGCGTTGGCCGGGCGTAGCAATAGATGCAGCCATGCTCACACCCGCGGTAGGGGTTTAAACTGAAAGTAAAGGAAACATCCGGGCTATCGTTCCGGGCCAGAATTTCGCGGGTGGTGTCCCGAAAGTACTCCGTCTTGATGGTTCGGCCGTCTTGTTCTTGCAACCAATCGAGGTCCGGTTCAATTTTGAGTTTCTCAAATCTGTTGACCGGGTCGAAGTTTGCGCCGCGGCCCTTGACGACCGGTAGGATGTTTTCCAACAATAGCTCTTGCATTGTATAGTATACATATCTTCACCTCTTTAGGCAAGCAAAATATTTTGCTCAGGGACCTCCTTGCGCTGGACGCTATTCCGAAAACTACGCTGACAAGAGTAGTAGACAGGATAGGGCGATGGGAACATGACCTTAGAAAGTGCCTCCGAGTTGCAGGAAAGGCACCCACCCTTCTCTGGATTTACCCATATCGAACCGCACGATCAGGCCTTCGTTCAAGTTGACCCAGAGCCCTCCGCCGAACCCGGTGTGAATGTCATCAACCGAGAGACTCGAGACATCGCTCCAGACCCGGCCGCTGTCAAGAAAACCTACCGCCACCAGGTCCAACACGTTGGAAAACAGAACGAAACGGTGGATATTGCAGCGCAATTCGGTGAGAGAAATGTACTTCACTTTGTCCTGAAAACGCTGACTCTTAAAACCGCGCAAAGAACTGCTCCCGCCCACAGCTTTTGTTAGGTGCTGTCCGGCAATTTCACCTAAGGCATAGTAGGGGGGCTCACCAGAAACGGCCTCGAAGGCGATGCGATTGGCAAGGATCACCCTTTTCGAGTAAAAGGGAACAAATAGCGCACCCGAAAAAGCATAACGCTGAAAAGCCACCTTTTTCCTGGCCTGGCTGGCTGACACCAAATCTACCGAAGCGAAATTGGGTTCAAATGTAAGTTCGGAGAACAGACCTCGCGTGGGAAATGTATCGTCAGGGCGCGTGTCCCAGGTTAGCCTGAAAAGCAGCTTCCTGCCAGAGCCTCCCCAGAAACCGAATGGCTGTTCACGGGCAATAAACGAGTGGGCCGCATCTTTTTTTAGTTGTGGTTCGGCGTGGTCGAAGCCAAACCCAAAAGAAAAAGCAAGGTTGGCCCAGATAGAACGCGTGCCGTAGACGGTTAGGCGTGGATGTTTTAGATTATATATATAATAGTCTTCATCGACAAAATCTGCTGTCCCTTTTGAAATGAGCGTCTTGTCCCGAATACTGTTGTTGCCGGCGCCATAGTAGCGTGCTTCAAGGTCACGCTCCCACCAGGCCTGCAGTCCGAATCCGAAGCCGGAGTGATTGAAATTGGGGAAATCCAGATCCAGTTTGTGTTTATGGCTACCTTTGTGAGAGGCAAGGAGCTGCAAGCTGGCCCGGTACAAATAGGGTGCCTTGCCTGCGGCGTGAAGAACGCTGCGAAACCCGAAACTCACGCCGTTTCGCAGGTCATAGTATGCAATGGGCAAAACGGCCATCATATGCCGTCTGCCAAAGAGGGTCGTTTCCCGCTGCTTCAAGAGAGCGGCAGCAGTTCGTTCCACGAGGCCACCGGAATTCTGATCTATTTCTGTGGAATCCGGTGTGGCAACCACCGGCAATTGTTTGTCTTGTGCTACCGCCAGGTTGACTATAAAAAATGTGCAAATGGCAAGGAAGGCACATTTTGACGGACGGCGGCAGGTGATCAGCACGGAGGTCGGGCTAGAGGTACCGGAACAGGGGAATTGCTGCTCAGGCGTGCGGTTGATGTCTTGGCATGGTGTCAACAATTTGGACTTCCCTCGGGAAAAGCATGAAAATAGCTTACCCCGTTGGGTTCTTCACGGCCGAATCTATCCTTTGCAACCAGAGCTCATTTCCTGCTGGAAGACTCCCAAAATTCTCGTGGAAGAAATTTAGGTGTTTCCTGAACCGTTGCTGCACGTCTGCCACGGCCATCCATCTCACCATCAGGGGCATGGCATCTGCCTGTAGAATGGGCACAAATTCATCCTTGAATCGCTGCACGTCCTCTTTCAGGTTCGCCGCGAAGCCATAATAATACATGGCGCTCTTGCCGGACGGATATGACAAAAGGCAGTCTCTTACTTTGACCTGGAAAAGGCCGCTGTCAACCGGGGCGTCGACGACGTCTTCCAGAGCAACCCAATCGGTGTAACGCATCTGGCGTCTGCTCTTCGATGTGTTCAGATTCATTTATTAAAGATAGAAACAGAACTTGTCAAAAGCAAGATTTGTGCAAATAGTAATGGACGTTGATTGGAATCAGCAGACGGTTGGCGTGGTTGTAATACTAAAAGCTTTCTCGCATGACATTTTTTCAAAAACATTCACTTCTGAGGAACAATTGACCGATAAGATCGATAAGTAACCCATAAGAAAAACTAACGTTAAGAAACCTTCTGCAGCGGCCGGCATAAGGCCCGTTTTTTTAGTTGACATATTTGTAACATCAGTAAGCAAAACCTGCGAATGCAAACTATTGCACGTTAAAAACGAAATCTTATCCGAAAGGACATTTTTTCATATGAAAGAAGACAGGTCTTCCTCCATCCGGGTAACCGTTGTAGCGCTGGCCGTCGCCGTGCTGACCGTGGTCAGCAGTGCCATTCTCTGCCCTGCACAAACCGTAGATGCACTCCACCCCGAAAGCAAGCAAAGTATCTCAAGCAAGAAAATCGCGCAACTGCTGCGCCAGTATCATTTCGACCACAAAAGAATCGATGACGAAGTTTCCAACGAAATGCTTGACCTGTTTATTATCCGATACGACCGCAATCGCATGTATTTTCTTGCCTCGGATATCGCCAAATTTGAAAACTTTCGCTACACACTTGACGATGACGTCCGGGCCGGTAAACTAGAAGACGCATTCATCATTTTTAATACCCTAAAGACACGGGTTGCACAACGTATGCTCTATATTGAACAGAGGTTGCGGCAGCCGTTCAATTTCAACCTGGAAGAGGATTATCAGATTGACCGCAGCGAAGCAAAATGGGCCGCCTCTACCGAAGGACTCGATGAACTTTGGCGCAAGAAACTGAAGAACGAAGCGCTCAATCTCAAGCTGACTGGTAAAGCCGAGGATGCCGTGGTGAAGACGCTGACCAGGCGATACAGCAATCTCAAAAAGCGGATCGACCAGTATCAATCCGAAGATGTCTTTCAGGATTTTATCAATGCTCTCGCCGAAACTTTTGATCCACACACCAGCTATTTTTCACCGATCTCCTCCGACAATTTCGGCATCGATATGAGCCTATCTTTAGAAGGAATTGGCGCACAGCTGACAACGGAGGACGACTATACGAAAGTCGTGCGAATCATTCCTGGAGGTCCGGCGGACCGCAGCAAGAAACTGTGGGCAAATGACAAGATTATCGGCGTTGCAGAAGGCAGCGACGGCGAAATGATAGACGTGATCGGGATGCGCCTCGATGATGTCGTCCAGAAGATTCGGGGGCATAAAGGTTCAAAAGTCCGATTGGAAATCTTGGCTGCCGATACCCCCCCTGGCAGTCCATCGACTCAAATCATGCTAACAAGAGACAAGGTCATTCTGGAAGAACGCGCCTCGAAAAGTGATACCGTCGAATTTCTGCATGAAGGCCAGAGCTACAAACTGGGCATAATCGACATCCCGACTTTCTACATCGATCTCGAAGCCCAACGCAGAGGTGAACCAAACTACAAAAGCACAACGCGTGATGTCAAGCGTTTGATTCGAGAGCTTGAAGGGGCGGGCGTCGACGGTATTATTATCGACCTCCGGCGCAACGGCGGCGGCTCCTTGCAGGAAGCGATTGAGCTCACCGGCCTCTTCATTGAAGATGGCCCTGTGGTACAGGTGAAGAGCTCGATCGGATCGAAACGCGTGGAAAACGATCCCGACCCTGACCTCTTTTATGGTGGGCCTCTGGCTGTCATAGTAGATCGCTTTAGCGCCTCGGCTTCGGAGATTTTTGCTTCCGCTATTCAGGATTATGGCCGCGGTCTCATTTTGGGAAGCCAGACCTACGGCAAAGGCACGGTGCAAAACTTGATCGGGCTCGAACGCTTCATCCGTCCTCAGAATGATGATCGTTATGGTCAGCTCAAGGTGACGATCGCTAAGTTCTACCGCATCACCGGCGGCACCACGCAACATCACGGGGTCATCCCAGATATCAATTTTCCATCCGTCTACAACGAAATGGACTTTGGAGAAAACAAACAATTGCATGCTTTGCCGTGGGATGAAATTTCGCCCGCAATTTTTAAATCGTATGACGAAGTCTCCATGTTTCTGTCGAAACTTCGTCTGAACTCAAAGCAGCGAACCTCCAAGGACAGAGAGTTCCAGTACATTCGGGACGATATTCAGGCTTACCTGGCTGACAAAGCAAAGAATTCCATTTCTCTAAAGGAAACCGACCGCGCGGCGCAACGGGAAAAATTGCAGACACGGGACCTGGTCCGGGCTAACGAAAGGCGCGCCCTGAAGGGGTTGGAACCTCTCAAGAAAGACGACAAGATTCCACAGGATGATCGTGCCCCGGATGCTATTCTTGACGAAAGCGAACTGGTCATGGCAGACTTCATTTCATTGATGAACCCGGACCGTTCTACGGAAATTGCGAAAAGACAAAATGGCCACGAGGTGTCCAAAGAGGCCAGGCCAGGGACGGCGAAGGTAGGTCAGGAAGAAAAACTGGAAAATTGATAAAACTATGTGTCAAAAAAAGCCCGGTTCGCTGCCGGGCTTTTTTGTTTACGCTAACACAGACGGCTGAGTTTCTGCCATCTTTTCAGTATGTTCGCGATTGGTTCATTTGAACTGAGGCAAACCCCATTCCTTCATGCAAAACCCTGGCGGCAAGAATGGCGGTTTGATCGTTGACATCAGCGTGTGGATTCACCTCCACCACGTCCATTCCCACCAAATTCCAATGCCCGTGCTGGACAAAATTAAGGACCTGTCGTGCCGTCAACCCGCCAGGTACGGGGTGGGACACGCTGGGAGCGAAAGCCGGATCAAAGCCGTCCATATCAACCGTCATGTAGACGGCGGTGTCAGGCGAAATGTAAGAAAGCGCTGGAATCGTATCCTCAATATCGCGCGCAAAAAGGATATGCAGCCGGTCGCCATACGGTTCCGCGAATTGTTGCTGTTCAGAATTCAAAGTACGAATCCCAATCTGAGTTAAGGACGCCACATGTGACATTTCAAGCAGGCGGGCGCCGACACACGCGTGTGCCGAGGACCTGCCGTCATACGTGTCGTAAAGATCAGGGTGTGCGTCGATCTGAATAACGTGCACCGGCTGCCGCAAAACCGCAAGCGCGGAGACGACGGGAACCGTCACGGCGTGATCACCACCGACAAAAAAGGGAACACACCCGTTTGAGCAAAGTGTTGCCGCCGTCTTCTTAAATGCCGCGGAAGTCTCTTCCCAACTCGCGCCGCGGGCCACGTCCCCGAAATCCACCACGCGTTGACCTAAATCTATCCCTGTCTCCGTCGTGGCGTTAAAACAGCGCCCGTCATATGCGGCCCGGATGCATTGCGGCGCGTCGGCCGGACCCCGGCGAAAAGTGGACTGGCTGTCATCCGGCAGACCAGCCAGGACCAATTTGTTCCTAAGGTCAGAACCCCTGTACGGGGTCACACATCCGGCAAAAGGAATGATCATCTCAGGCATCTTGCGGCACTAGATTTTCCAC
>Ga0114931_10011452_pt1 | contig 10477 bp, 9 predicted proteins | sample 2SBtaG_FD_89579 | JGI IMG/M metagenome (GOLD analysis project Ga0114931, IMG submission 89579) | Deep subsurface microbial communities from Kolumbo volcano to uncover new lineages of life (NeLLi) - 2SBTROV14_V59a metaG | ecosystem: Environmental > Aquatic > Marine > Volcanic | place: Kolumbo... | reverse complement strand
CTTCGATTTCCTCTTTCAGGGTTTTTTCTCCCGGGATGGCGACCGGGTGTCCTTCAACCGCGATGTGGGTGATATCCATCTTGTCCAGGCGGTCGATCAGGTTCGCCGACAATTCGGTGCCCTTACCGCAGAGGACGCGGCCATCCGGGGTCATTACGTCGTGGGCGAGGATCATGCCCTCGCCGGCCTGGGATGTGAGAATTTCCTGCAAGGTTCACCTGTTTCTTTGTTTGGCCGGATTTGGTTCGGGTCTATGGGAGCGGAGATTGACAGCCCGAGTATCAATAATTATATTGGCAAGCGGTGATTATGTCTATTTAAAGATAAATGTAAAAAAATCGGAGCCATGTGGCCCCCGGCTTTTAACTGTTTCTAAAGGAGGTTTTGGGAAAATGCCGGTGTATGAGTATGAATGTAAAAAATGCGGCAAGGTGCATGAGGTCTGGCAGAGTCTCAAGGATGCCCCCCTTGCCGAATGCCCCGAGTGTAAAGGCGAGGTGGCGAAGATAATCAGCCAGAGTACCTTCCAGCTCAAAGGCGGCGGTTGGTATGCCGACGGCTACAGTAATTGTTCCTCGGGAGGTTCATGCGCCGGCAAGAGTGAAAAATCCTCAGATGGTAAGGGGTGCGGCTGCTGCGGTTGAGAAGAGGCGATACCTTCATTGGCAAGCAAGGCCCCGCGGGATGGTTTCCGGCGGGGCCTTTTTATTTATGGTTTTCTTAATTCGTTACTGATTTCGAGAAGTTCTATCATTTAAAAGAAGATCGTCCATTGCGCCCTGTTGTCAATCAGGGCCTGGTGATAATCGCCATTGCGTCTCCGTAGCTGAAGAAGCGGTATCTTTTATTGACCGCCTGTTGGTATGCCTCAAGGATCCTTTCCCGGCCGGCCAGGGCGGAGACCAGGAACAACAGGGATGATTCGGGCAGGTGAAAATTGGTTATCAGGTTATCGATCAGCCGGAATCGGTAACCGGGATAGATGTAATGGCGGCACCATCCGGTGCCGGGTTCGACCATGCCGTCCTTGCCCGTGGCTGATTCGACGGCCCGGACCGTGGTGGTTCCCACCGCCCAGATTCGCGCGCCGACACTCCTGGCCTGATTGATCTTCTCGCTTGTCGCCCTGCTTATTTCCATATACTCCTGGTGGATGTCGTGTCGGCGGATGTCGGCGCTCTTTACCGGGGCAAAGGTCCCGTATCCCACATGCAGGGTCACCCGTTCCGTTGCTACTCCTGCCTCTTTAAGTTTCTCCAGGAGTTTCGGCGTAAAGTGGAGGCCGACTGTGGGGGCGGCAACCGCGCCTATCTTTTCCGCGTAAACCGTCTGGTATCTTTCCCGGTCGTTGCATGGTCTTTCCCCGTCTCTTTTGATATAGGGGGGCAGGGGGACCAGGCCGTATTTCTCCACGAGTTGGGCCGGGGGTTTCCCTGCCCGACCGCGTAAAATCGCCCTGGCGCCGCCGTCCGGGGCGCTGTCTGTCACCTCGATGGTGAAATCGTCGGCGATGACTATTCCCTGGCCTGGCTTCGGGCGCCGGGAACTCTTGATCAGGCATCTGACCTCGATTTCTTCTTCCGGCGGCGGATCGAGGAGGAAGACCTCGCACCTGCCCCCTGTGGGCTTATGGCCGATGAGCCTTGCCGGGAATACTTTGGTGTTGTTGAAGATCATCAGATCACCCGGCCGGGTGAGTTCGGTGATCCGGTTGAAGGTCGAATCGACTGGATTCGCGTTCTGCTCAAGGATCATCAGTCGGGATTGGTCGCGGTCCGGCAGGGGGACTTGGGCGATCAATTCCGGGGGGAGGTGATAATCATATGCTTCCAGTCTGAAGTCGGTCATGGGGAGTGGGGTGGGCGGATTTTAGCCGAAGAGGCCGCTTCTTCTGGCGACAAAGCAGATGGCAAGCCCGGTGCCGACCGCAATAAGGCCGGTGATCCGCAGGGATGCCGGCTCAAGGGCGGATAGTTTCTTGAGCCAGGCGCGCATCAGTTCCGGACAGGCGATATAGGGCAACCCTTCCAGAACAAGGACAAGACCGACCAGTGATAAAAGGAGCTTCATGGTTTTCCTCCGCTGTCTTTAGTAACCGGAGGATCGCTGTTTTGCAAGGGCCGGGGGAGGGTGAGGTCTAATCAGGGATCCGGCAGGTCGCGGCAATGGGACAACGGCTGCAATGGCGGCCCTTTTTCTTGAATTTTTCACAGCACTTCAACTTGAGCCCGTCCGGGCCGTATTTGCCCTTTTGGTCGGTTGTGTGCTCGGGTTTATCCTTTTTTTTCGACATGCCTGGTCCTATTTTGATTGTATTGATAACAATTACTGATATTTGATTCTTAGCTTTTTTTCAAGCCGATATTGGCATGCAGGGCGGGTCGAAAGATTAATATGGCGGACAATATCTCTATCCCATGAAAAAATAACCCGGCTACCGGCCTCAAAAGAGGTTGTTAAAGATTGTCCGCTTTACTATAATAATGACCTTTATGCGCGCTACTTTCTATGAGGCGCGGCATTGGTATGTTTAAGCTGAAAAATTCATCGGTAAGGTTATGAGCGGAAAAAACAAGAACGATATTTGGGCGTTTTTTGCCTCGGTCAAGCTGGCCCTGTTCACCTTCTTTTCCCTGGCTGCCGCTTCGGTAATCGGCACGATCATTCCCCAGGGGGATGAATTCTATAAATTCACCGCGGCCCGGCATTACTCGTCCGGGGCCATAAAGGCCATGAAGGTCCTGGGCATTCCAGACATGTATCACTCCTGGTGGTTTGTCGGCCTCCTGTCGCTTTTTGCCATCAACCTGATTGTCTGCACCATTGACCGCCTGCCGAACCTCCTCCGCCTGGTGAAGATGGACAATCTGGCCCTCGGGGTTGCCCGGATCATCAAGATGCCCCAGAGGCGTCAATGGTTCATGACCGGCGTGCTGGAAGATGCCGCCGGGGCCGTAAGCACCGTACTGACAGGGGGCGGCTGGAAGCCGGCCAGGGGCAACCATGACGGCCATACCCTGCTTTTTTCCCAGAAAGGGGCCTGGACCAGGCTTGGGGTAATCGGGGTCCATACCAGTATCCTGCTGATTTTCATCGGCGCGATAATCGGCTCGAGCTTTGGCTACAAGGGCAACATAATGCTGCCGGAGGGGACCACTGTGGGGCAGATTTATGCCTCCGGCGGGGGTAATGGTATGATACCCCTTTCCTTTCAGCTTCGGTGCGACAGCTTCGAGCTTAAACGCTACGACGACGGGACCCCTAAGGATTACCGTTCGGAGCTGACCGTGTTTGACAATGGCCGCGAGGTGATGAGGAAGGCGATCGAGGTAAATGACCCCTTGGTCTATAAAGGGGTGACCTTCTACCAGGCGAGTTTTCAGCCCCTTGATGGTTGGTTTGCGGTCGAGATTAGCGATAAGGGCCGTAACCTTAAGAAGCGTTTTTTTATCAAACCGGGCCACAAGTCAAAATGGGCCAAGGCCGGGGTCGGTTTTGGAATTGTTCAGCAGCAGAAGATGTACCCCATGGGGATCCGGCACAAAATCTGGTTCAACGATCCTGCCGGCGACCCGGTCCAGTTCTGGGTGGCGGACAACGGTACGGTCCCGGTGGTGCGCGGGGCCAACACCTATCAGTTCAAGATCAAGCAGATGTACGCCACCGGCCTCCAGGTGGCCAACGATCCCGGGGTATGGCTTGTTTACGCTGGTTGTATTATTATGCTCCTCGGGCTTTACGTGGCCTTTTTTATGTCCCACCGTCGGGTGTGGCTGGTGCTGACCGTCACCGATGACGGGCGCTTGCAGGTCAATTTGAACGGTTCGGCCAACAAGAACAAGGTCGGCTTTGCAAACCAGTTCAACCGCCTGGCCGAGCGGCTTGAAGCCGATGAATCGCTAAATCTGACAAGGGAATAGGATTATGACCAGTTCAACATTATTCGGGATCTCCACCATCGCCTATCTTGTCGCCTCCGGGCTCTATATCGGCCTTTTTGTTTTCCGGGCGAAAAGGCTCGGCACACTGGCCACCGGGCTTACCGCCCTGACCTTCCTCGTCCAGACCGCGGCCATTGTCCTTCGCTGGATCGAATCATACCGGATGGGTTACGGACATCCGCCGCTTTCCAATATGTACGAATCGCTGGTCTTTTTCTCCTGGGCCACGGTAATTTTCTATTTCGGCCTCGAGTTCAAGTTCAAGAACCGGATCATCGGCGCCTTTGCCATTCCCTTTGCCTTCCTCGCCATGGCCCTGGCCTCAATGTTTCACCCCGACGAGATCAGGCCCTTGGTCCCGGCCCTGCAAAGCAACTGGCTTTTTGCCCACGTGATGACCTGCTTTGTCGGCTATGCCGCCTTCGCGGTGTCAAGCGGCCTCGGGGTGATGTATCTGGTCAAGGCCAAGTCAAAGAGCAAGGACGGTCTCCTTGCCACTCTCCCCGATCTCCGGGTGATCGACGACATCATCCACAAGACCATCATCTTCGGTTTTTTGTGGTTGAGCGCCGGGATCATTACCGGGGCGATCTGGGCCAACTCGGCCTGGGGCACCTATTGGAGCTGGGACCCCAAGGAGACCTGGTCGCTGATCACCTGGTTCGTTTACGCGGCCGCCCTCCATGCCCGTTTTACCAGGGGATGGGGCGGGACCAGGATCGCTTGGCTCGCGATAATCGGTTTTTGCGCGGTGGTATTTACCTATTATGGAGTGAATTTTCTCCTCTCTGGTCTCCACAGCTATGCCGCGGGCTGAGTTTGTCACTTAATTGACTGTCAGAAAAAGAAACGATTCCTCTTGACAAGCGTTGGTCTTGCTAATATAAATTTGCAACAATTCTGAATCAGGATTCAGATTGTTTTTTCAGTAAAAAAATCTAAGGAGAAAGTCTATGTTCAAGAAAGCTATGCTGTGCGCTGCCGCCCTCGCCATGGTGATGGGTTTTGCCCTGGCCAACAACGCCCTTGCCGGTGACAAAGGTCCTGAGACCATGGTTCTCAAGACCGCCAAGGCCAGGAAGCCGGTGCTCTTCCCCCATCGCAGTCATCAGAAACGACTTGAATGCAAGACCTGCCACGAGAGCGCCGGTTTTCCCAAGGCCGTCTACCAGTGGACCAAGAAACTTGGCCATGGTCTCTGTAGGAAATGCCATAAAAAGCACAAGGCCGATGGCGCTCCCACCAAGTGTTCCGCTTGTCATAAGAAGGGCCTGAAGTAAAAAGGACCTTTAAAGATGTGTAAAAAGGGCTGCCGTAAGGCAGCCCTTTTTTTTCTTGATTTTGCGCATAATGAGCAGGAATATTGACAGAAGCCCCTCCGGGAGGGGAAGGGTCATCCAGGTCGGTGAACGTCACTTTTGGATGTTCTGTCTGCTCCTCTTTGCCTTAGCCGCGGGTCTGCTGCTCTTCTTGTCTTCAATGCTGGGTCGTCTCGATATGCCCCGGGCCGGACTTGATTCTTACCGGGCCCCCGAGGCATCCTTTGTCTTTGACGATCAGGGCCGAGTGATCGGTGAGTTTCACGACGAGTTCCGGATAAATGTCAGTCTGGCCGATCTTCCGGAAATCCTGCCCATGGCCTTTGTCGCGGCCGAGGATGCCCGTTTCTTCGACCACCCAGGCATCGATATATTCGCGGCCATTCGGGCCCTTATTCGCGATATCAGCTCCGGGGCAAAAATCCAGGGCGGCAGCACCATCACCATGCAGGTGGCGCGGATGCTGCTTTTGTCACCGGAAAAGACCTATTCGCGTAAGTTTCGCGAGTGCCTCCTGGCCTGGCGGATAGACCGGAGCCTGTCCAAGAAGAGAATCCTTGAGATATACTTAAACCAGATCTATCTCGGTGATGGGGCGTACGGGGTCGAGGCCGCGGCCCGTAACTACTTCAACAAATCCGCCCGGGAGCTGAATCTTGGGGAAATTGCTCTTCTGGCCGGCCTCCCCAAGGCCCCGAGCAGGTACTCTCCCCGGAGGAATTTCGCCGCGGCCCGGGCCAGGCAGCGCTATGTGTTGAACCGGATGGCCGCCGAGGGGATCATCGATGGGGCAACCGCCCGTTCGGTTTACAGTTCTCCCCCGCAAATAGCGATAAGGCGGTCTTATTACAGCGCAGATCCGGCCCATGGATACTTTGTGGCCGAGGTTGAGGAGGAATTGCGCCATCGTTTTGGTGACGACCTCCTCCGGCGGGGCGGGTTGCGGGTCCATACCAGCCTTAATTCTGCCCTGTCCCGTCGTGCTTCGGTGTCCCTGGCCCGCGGGGTGGCCGAATGGCGCAGACGTCATCCCCAGAGGGAAAAGGCCCCCGAGGCCGCCCTGGTGGCCATTGACAATAAAAGCGGCCTGGTAGTGGCCCTGGCCGGCGGCCTTGATTTCGAAAGCAGTCCCTTTAACCGCGCGACCATGGCCATGCGTCAGCCTGGTAGCGCCTTTAAACCCGTTATCTATGCCGCAGCCTTCGAGCGGGGGCTTTCGCCGTCAGAGAGAATCGATGATTCACCGCTTTCCCTTCCGGGGCGGAGGCCGGGAGAGGTGTGGAGCCCGCGGAACTTTGACGGCCGTTATCACGGCCCTACCACCTTGACCGACGGACTGATTCATTCCCGAAATGTGGTCACCGTCAAACTCATGCGCAAAATCACCCTTGAGCCGGTCATCTCCCTTGCCGAAAAATTGGGCCTCAAGATGCCGGATGAGGCGGATCTATCCCTGGCCCTGGGGTCGGCCGAGGTCTCGCTTCTTTCCCTGACCCGGGCCTATTGCGCATTTGCCGATAAAGGGGCCTTGCCCCGCATCAGCCTGATCAGCAGGATAGAGGACAGTGGCGGAAGCGAGATCGCCCGCTTTGTCCCCGGCGGCCGCAGGGTGTTGAGCCCTGGTGTCGCCGATATGGTTGCGGAAATCCTGGGCAGGGTGATTCGGGAGGGGACCGGCCGGAGGGCACGGGGTGTTTCTTCCCGGGCCGCGGGCAAGACCGGGACCAGCAACGGCTTCAAGGACGCCTGGTTCATCGGCTTTACCCCCGGCTATACCTGCGGGGTCTGGCTCGGGTTTGACGATGGCGCCGGTCTGGGCGAGGCGGAAAGCGGCGGCTGCCTTGCCGCCCCGATATGGCGTGATTTCATGGCCGGTACAGAAAGGGAAGGACGGTTTAACCAGGAATAAAACAACCGGGATGAACCCATTTGGACCCATCCCTGTTTGGTTTTTATGGACTTTGTGGAGGTGAAACTGTCTAATCGCGGGTCTTGATGTCGCTCAGGTCGTCGCGTTTCTTGTAGACCACGGTGAACTCCTCCTCAAGGGCCGCGCTCAATTTCTTCTCATCATCATCATCCATGGCCGCTATCCTGATCGCCACACTCTTCATACCTTCCTGGGCGTCGTCAAAAGAGGTGAGGATGCTGATTATCCGGGCGTCATTGTTTTTGAGGACCTCGGTGACCCCGGTTACCGAGCCGGGAGCGTCCGGCAGATTGAAGACGTACTGCATGGTACCGTTTTTGATCCCGGTCGCGTGAATGAAGCCCCGCAGGACATCGGTCTCACTCAGGAGACCGACCAGGTGTCCTTCGTCGTCAACCACCGGCAGCCCGCTGATCTTGCTTCGGAGCATGACCACGGCAGCCTTCTCCAGGGTCTCCTTGCCGTTTAAGGTAATGGGGTCGCTGGTCATGACCTCCTTTACCTTCATCTCGGAGAGGAGGTAATAGAGTTCATGGATGTCAAGGGAGGTGGTCTTTGAAGGCGAGGCGTCCTTGACGTCACGATCGGTGACAATACCAAGGAGCTTGCCGTGATTGACCACCGGCAGTCTCCTGATCTTGTTCTCTTTCATGATCCTGGTCGCCCGCATCAGCGAGGTATTCTCGTCAACAGTCAGGACATTTGAGGCCATCCAGTCTTTGATCAGCATAATTTCTCCAGAAACGTTTTTGTTTTACTCTTGATGAACTCGTAAAAAGTCTCCCTTCCGGGCTAAAGGCGACATTTCCTAAGTTTTTTGCCGCTTGCCGTTAAAACTCGAAATTAGGGTAAACCCTCGGACAGTCCTATTTTTTTAACGCGGCAAGTGGCAAAAAAACTTATCCGAAAATTGTCGAATACCCCGCAAGGGAACCTTTTTACGAAATCATCACTCTTGCCGTGCCTAAGCACGACCCCGTTCCCCAATAGGCCCGGGGCGTGGCATGAGGAAAAACCGAAAATCAAGCCGGATTTCGACCTTAAAGCCGTTCTCCACCAAAGAATATTTATAAATGATTCTAATGGTAAAGGCAAGATTGATGAAGCCTTAATAAAAGCTGTATTCCTTGATGAGTATGCGGTCCATCGGCATCCGGCACCTTGTTTGCTCGTCCCCCCATGACCGCTTACGTTGACGAGACAACGGGTTTAACGTAAATTCTTTGGTGCCCTCACGGATTGATGCCAATTTCCTGGATCCGTGACGGCTTTGTGAGAGAAAAAAAGTGGCTCTCGCGAAGCTCGCAAAGAGCGCAAAGAATGATGGTGCGCGGTGCGCACCATACGTCTCGGGATCGGTATCGGGATCGCAATCGGATTTAAACGATCTGCGGCGTCGATTTCGATACCGATTGCGATCCCGATACCGATTGCGATTTGGGCATCGCCGAATACCACAGGGTGACTTTTTACTTACAAAAAAACCTTGGCAGGTTTAACAACGAACACAGTATCCTAGTGCCGTAACGAGAGGCGAACGATTGCCAGATACTGGCATAGACAGGTTTTTACTCCCAAGCTCGGCATCACCCCGCCGCGCCTTTCGGGCGTCCGATAAGGGCGCATCTGCTAAAAGTTGGCAACTCGTTGATATACCATTAGTACTACAAGAATAGTTGCCGCCTTGCATCTGCACCCTTCTCGAACGCTCACGGATCCAGGAATTTCTATAAGAACTGCGATGAAATGTGAATTTTCTCCCATAAGCGGTGAAGAAATTGACCGGATGCTGGCCTGGTTGGCCGGGAAGGAACATTTTGTCCTTTTTGAGACCTTGAAAGGAGACGCGGACAATCACCGGAGCCTACTGTTCACCGATCCCGAGCGGATGATTGAATGTGATCGGGACGGGGAGGCGGCGGCATATCTGGCCGAGCTCGACCGGACCCTGGCGGAGGGGAAATTTGTCGCCGGCCATTTCGCCTATGAATTCGGCTATCTCCTTGAGGATCGCCTTGCCGGCTATCTCGACCGGGGCAGGGCGGGTAATCTGGCCTCTTTCGGGGTCTTTGCCGAGCCTCTGGTCATCGACCATTGTCGCACCGCTTCCTCAAGGCCCTGGGACAAAATCTCCCCCCTGGACGAGCCCCACCGGATCAGCCCTTTAAGGCTGAATACCGATCATGATGAGTACCTTGCCGCCATCGGGCGGATCAAGGGGTATATCGAGGCCGGGGACACCTATCAGGTCAACTATACCCTGAAATATCTGTTTGATTTCGAGGGCTCACCATTGTCCCTTTACCAAACCTTGCGCAGGCGGCAATCGGTGGCCTATGCCGCCTTGATAAGAAGCGGCGATGATTGGACCATTTCGCTCTCACCCGAGCTCTTTTTTCGCATCAAGGGAAACCTCTGCACGGTAAAGCCTATGAAGGGGACCTGCGGCCGGGGCCGGACCGGGGAGGAGGACCGGCAACTTGCGACACACCTTGCCGCGGACAGTAAAAACCGCAGCGAGAACGTGATGATCGTCGATCTTCTGCGTAACGATCTGGGCCGTCTCTGTGTAGAGGGCGGGGTCAGGGCGGAGTCGATGTTTGAGGTGGAACCCTTCGAGACCCTGCAGCAGATGACCTCCACCGTTACCGGTGAGTTGAGGCCTAATGCCGGGTCCGCCGAGGTCATCAGGGCCCTTTTCCCCTGCGGTTCGGTTACCGGGGCCCCGAAGCTGAGGACCATGGAGATTATCCATGAACTGGAAGCCGGCGAACGCGGGGTCTATACCGGGGCGATCGGCTGGTGGGGACCGAACGGCGAGAGCTGTTTTAACGTGCCGATCCGGACCGTGGTACTTGATGGCTCAAAGGGTGAGATGGGGATCGGCTCCGGGATAATCTATGACTCCGACCCCGAAGACGAATGGCGCGAATGTCTGCTTAAAGGGGATTTCCTCACCGGGGCGATTGATGATTTGCGCCTGATCGAGACCATGTCCTGGAGCCGGGGCCATGGGGTCTGGCTGCTTGATGCCCACCTGGCCCGGCTTGCCTTGTCGGCGCAGTATTTTAATTTTTCCTTTGATTACGAGGGGATAATGAAGGCGATCGAGGGGATGGCCGAGTACCTTGCCGCAAGCGGGGAGGAGAATTGCTGTCGCATCCGTCTCCTTCTGGACCGGGACGGAGGGGTAGAGTGTGGCGCCCTTGCCTGGTCCCCGCCAAATCTCGTGGCCGATTTCAGAGCCGAGCCGGCACCGGTCGCCTGGGCCGGGCGTCCGACCGATT
>Ga0114931_10011451_pt1 | contig 10477 bp, 8 predicted proteins | sample 2SBtaG_FD_89579 | JGI IMG/M metagenome (GOLD analysis project Ga0114931, IMG submission 89579) | Deep subsurface microbial communities from Kolumbo volcano to uncover new lineages of life (NeLLi) - 2SBTROV14_V59a metaG | ecosystem: Environmental > Aquatic > Marine > Volcanic | place: Kolumbo... | reverse complement strand
TGTTGTCACCCAGGCCGCCGGCAAAGGCGGCGCTGCCGTCGGGCAACGCCCAGGCGGCGGCGTCTTTGCGTCCGGGCGAGCCGGGCACCGGTCCCACGCCCCATTTGACGATGCGCGAGAAGTACAGGTGCGGATCGTCGATGGTCGGCCCCTCGGGGGTGATGTTGAACGGGCAGGTGCGGCCGTAGGCGATCTCGCCGCCGTTGACCAGGCCCGACAGGTGGTAGACCAAACCGTCGGCGACTGGAATCGGGTCGAGGGTCAGCGGGTCGCCGAACGGGATCTGCCGCTCGAGCAGGGCGTTGTCGTCTCCGACACGGGCGATCGAGAACGAGAAGGTGTCGAAGGCGCCAAACGGGTAGGCTTCGGAGCCGTCGGGGGGCAGGTCGAGCACCGGGCGCAGGATCACGCCGTCGTTCCCGCAGCCGCCGATCGCCGGCGCCAGGGCCGCGATCAGCGCTATCGCCCGGGCGCCGTTCAATGCGGGTAGTCCACGTTGGTACGGATCGGCGGCGCCGAGCTGTTGCCCAGGGTCAGCGGCAAGATGATCGCCGAGGCCGCCAGCATGCCGCCGACGCCCCACACCCACGGCCGCTCGTACCAGCGCTTGGGCCCGGCGACGACCACCGGCTTGGGCGGCGCGACGATTCGGTCGATCAGCTTGTCGGCGGCGGTGGCGATTTCGGCCGCCGACTGCGCGCCGATGCGCGCGAACACCGTCGCCAGGGTCTTGCCCCGCGACAGGTCGACCAGCTCCATCGACAGCGTCGGGTGGTCGCTCGTGGCCGCGACCACCGCCCAGATCGCGGTGCGGGCGCCGCGGCGCCGCGCCCGCTCGAGCGCGGCCTTGCGATCGGGGCGGGCCTGGGGTGGAAGCGCCGGCCGCACCGGCGCGCCGTCCGGTTGCGCCATCACGCGGTCGCCCCACGCCGGCCGATCGGGGCACTCGACCCGCGCGTAGTGCTCGCCGCGGCGGACCTGGACCGTGCGCTGGTCGCCGGTCGGGCGGCCGTCGACGAACACCGCGCACGCGGCCGGCGCGTCGATCGCCAGCGGCACCGGCGGGTCGGCGGTGACCGCGGCGACGGCGCGGTCGAAGGTCTCGATGACCCGGGGCGAGAAGCGGACCGGATCGAGCCTGCGGGTCGGCGCCAGGGTCGCCGCCGTGGTGAAGTCCTCCCACGCCCGGGCCGTGTCGCCGCGCTGGGTGAAGACCAGCGCGCGGTCGATGAACAGGTCCGACAGCTCCGCCGGCGATAGTCCGGCGGCGCCGGTGCGCGCGGCCTCGGCCATGGCCGTCTCGAGCAGCTTCAGGGCGGCGTCGTAGCGAAAGTCGCGGTAGGCCTCGCCGGCGCGGCGGAGGCTCTCGGGGGCGGTGGGGGCGGCCGGCGCTCGGGGCGACAGGTCGAGCAGCGTCGTGCCCCGCCGCCGCGCCACCTGGTCGAGGGCGTCCCGGGCCGCGCGCACCGCGTCGCCCGCCCCGGCAGGGGCGTGGAACACCAGGATGGGCGGCGGCGCCGCGGCGTTTTGGGCCCGCGCCGGAGCCGGCCGGGCACCGCAGGCCCAGACGGCGGCCGCGAGTGCGATCCAGCCCTTCATCCGCTTCGATCTTCGTACACCGGGCCAGCGCGGGCAAGTGACCAACTCCGCGATATACTGGGGGCGATGGCCGCGTCCGTGGGTCGCTACGAGCTCGTCCGCGAGCTGGGGCGCGGAGGCATGGCAGAGGTCTTCCTCGCCCGCCGGCGCGGTCCCGGCGGCGTGGAGAAGCGGCTCGCCCTCAAGCGCATCCGCCGCGAGCGCGCCCGCGACCCGCGCCTGCTCGAGATGTTCGTCGAGGAGGCGCGGCTGTCGATGACCCTGGCGCACAAGAACATCGTGCCGATGTTCGACTTCGGCCGCGCCGGCGACGAGCTGTTCCTGGTGATGGAGTACGTCGACGGCGCCGACCTGGCGGCCGCGCTCGACGGGGCGCGCGCCGCGGGCAATCCGCTGTCGCCGATCGTCGCCGCCCACGTGGCGCTCGAGGCGTGCCAGGCGCTCGACTACGCCCACCGGGCACGCGGAGAGGATGGCGCGATTCACTCGATCGTCCACCGCGACGTGACCCCGCGCAACGTGCTGTTGTCGTACGCCGGCGAGGTCAAGCTGGCCGACTTCGGCGTGGCCACCAGCGAGACCGACATCGGCACCGGCAAGGTGCGCGGTACGCCGGCGTATATGGCGCCCGAGCAGGCCGCCGGCGGCGAGGTCGACGAGCGCGCCGACGTCTTCTCGCTGGGGCTGGTGCTGTGGGAGATGCTCACCGGCCGGCGGGCGTACGACGGCACCACCAAGGAGACGCTGCTCGCGCAGGCGCGCGCGGCCGAGGTTCCGCCGGTGTCGGAGGACGCGCCCGAGCGGCTGCGCGCGGTCGTCACCCGGGCAGCGGCGAAGGCGCCGGAGGATCGCTACCCGAGCGCGCGGGCGATGCAGCTGGCGCTGGATCACTATCTGGTCAGCGCACGCGAGCCGGGAACGGCGCCGCCCGGCGTGCAGCTGGCCGACTGGCTGGTCGAGGTCGCGCCCCGGCGGGCGCGCAGCACCGCCGAGATGCCGGCGGTGGCGGTGCCGGCGGCGCTGACCGGCGCCGCCGAGGTGGTGACCTTCCTCGACGACGGCGCCGACGGTCTGTCGCGCATCGCACCGCTGGCGCCGGGGGATCAGACGATTCGTTCGGTGGCCGAGACGGTGGCCGAGGATGGCGACGCCGCGGGCGGCGACGATGAAGCCGCGGGGACGGCGGAGTCGGGGGCGTTCGAGGCGGCCGCAGCGCGGCCGCGCGCCCGCTGGCCGCTGGCGGTGGCCGCGGTGGTGTTGGCGGGCGGGGCGGTGGCGGCGTACGCGCTGACCCGCGGCGGTGGTGCGGGGCCGGTGGCGGCGGCGGATGCGGGGGTTCCCGCGGCGAGCGGCGCCGCCAGCGACGCGGCAGTGCCGGCGGTGGCGCCGGTGCGTTTCGCCGCCGGCGCGGCCGACGCGGCGCCGGCGGCGATCGACGCCGCGGTCGCCCGCGACGTGCACCGGCCGCGGCCGCACCACGAGTCGACGGCGCACGCCGACGCGGCGCCGGTCGGGCCGCCGGGGATGGTGCGGGTGAGCTCGTCGCCGTGGGCTCAGGTCAGCGTGATCGGCCGGCACGAAGGCTGTCCGGAAACCCCGTGTGAGATCTCGCTGCCGCCGGGGCGCTATCGCCTGCGGCTGGTCAACCCGCTGGCCAACCTGGCCAAGACCGTGGAGGTAACGGTCGAGAGCGGCGTTACCAAAGACGTTGTGGAATCGCTCACGCGCGCCCCTGAGCCGTAGGCGCGGCTGTACGAGCCGCGTACACGCGGTGTGGGTTCTGCGCAGCAACCGGTTCGGGCGGGGGCCGGATCTCGGGAGGTTGCACCGGCGGCGCCGCTGGCAGGGGAGTTGCAGTCTCTCTTCCTGCCCGGGAGAAAGGCCGTTTTCATTGCTTCGAGCCCAACACGTTGCCTCCGTGGCGGGTGGTAAATGCTGGTGGACGTGTGCTGTGCTCTCCCTGGTCGGGCTGGCATTTGGTGGGTACCTGGGGGTCCTCGCCGGATGCCAGTTCGATCAGGGTGGGGTCCATTTCGCCGGGCCCGACGCGGCCACGACCTCGGCGCCCGCCGATGCGGGAACCTCGGCGCCCGCCGATGCCGCTGGCCCATCCGGTTTGGCTGATGCGTCGACGCCGGTCGTCGAACCGCCCGACGCCGGACTGGTTTGCGACCCGCCGCTCGCCGATTGTGGCCCCGCGTGCGTCGACCTGCTGCAGAATCGCGACCACTGCGGCCGCTGCAATCATCGCTGCAAGAAGGGTGAGTCGTGCCAGGACGGCCAGTGCAACGATTAGCGGTTTACACGCTTTACCGCTGAACCGCTTTCTTCGCTGTTGACGATTTAGCGCTCACCTGCGCGTCGTTCGCGTGCTTGGATTGGCGCATGGCAAGTGAGTTCGAGAAGGTGGTCGTGCTCGGAGCCAACGGCGCGATGGGGGCGGGCAGCGGCGAGGTGTTTGCCGCGGCCGGAATTCCCACCGTGTTCCTGGCCCGCACGCTCGACAAGGCCGAGAAGGGACGGGCGCGCGCGATCAAGCTGGCCAAGGCCGAGTCGCTGGCGTCGTTCATCAGCGTCGGAACCTACGACGACGATCTGGAGCGCGAGGTCGACGGCGCCGACCTGGTATTCGAGGCGGTGGCCGAGGACCTGGCGCTCAAGCGGGTCTACTTCGAGCGGGTCGACAAGGCGCGCAAGCCGGGCTCGATCGTGGCGACGGTATCGTCGGGGCTGTCGATCGCCGCGATGTGCGCGGATCGCTCGGACGACTTCAAGCGGTCGTTCCTCGGCATCCACTTCTTCAACCCGCCCAACGTGATCGTCGGCTGCGAGCTGATCCCGCACGCCGGCACCGACCCGGCGGTGACCGAGCGAGTGCGCGCGCTGCTCGACGGGCCGCTGGGACGCGAGGTGGTCGAGACCGCCGACACCCCGGCGTTCGCCGGCAACCGCGTCGGCTTCAAGGTGCTCAACGAGGTGGCGCAGCTGGCGGTCGAGCACGGCGTTCACTACATGGACCAGCTGATCGGCCCGCACACCGGCCGGGCGATGGCGCCGCTCACCACCATCGACTTCGTCGGCTGGGACGTGCACAAGGCGATCGTCGACAATCTCTACGCCAACACCGACGACGAGGCGCACGAGACGTTTGCGCTGCCGCCGTACATGCAGTCGCTCATCGACGCCGGCCACCTGGGGGCAAAGACGCCGGAGGCGGGCGGCTTCTTCCGCAAGGGCGACCTGGTGCTGGATCCCCGGCGCGGGGAGTACCGGCCGCTGTCCGAGGTCGCCACCGAGCCGCCGCCGCTGGTGGTCAAGATGAAGGCGCTGCACCGCGTCGGCCGCTACCGCGAGGCGATGGCGGCGTTCGCCGAGGCGACCGGGCCTGACGCGGCGCTGATGCGCCGGGTGGTGCTCGGCTACATCAGCTACGGCCTGTGCCGGGTCGGCGAGGTGGTCAAAGAGGCCCGCGACGTCGATCGGATCATGGGCTTCGGCTTCAACTGGGCGCCGCCCAGCGTGCTGGTCGACGTCGTCGGCGCGCGCGTGGTGGTCGAGCTGCTCGAGGCGGCCAAGCTGCGGGTGCCGCCGGTCGTGGTGACGGCGGCCGAGCGCAACCAGAAGCTCTTCGACGAGCCCGACGTGGACATCGGGCGCTTCTTTTTCGCGTAAGAGGACTGACGAGATGACTCCTCCTCCTGTTTACATCCTGGGCGGCTACCAGACCGACTTCGCCCGCAACTGGACCAAAGAGGGCAAGCACATCGCGGCAATGCTCCGCGAGGCGGTGAAGGGCGGCCTGCAGGCCACCGGGCTCGAGCCCGGCGAGGTCGAGGTCGGCCACGTCGGCAACTTCGCCGCCGAGCTGTATGCGATGCAGGGGCACCTGGGGGCGTTCCTGGTCGACTGCGATCCGGCGTTCGCCGGCCTGCCCACCGGTCGCCACGAGGCGGCGTGCGCGTCGGGATCGATCGCGCTCCTGGCGGCGTCGGCCGAGATCGAGGCCGGCCGCTACGGCCTGGCCATGGTCGTCGGCGTCGAGCAGATGAAGACGGTCAAGCCGTCGGTCGGCGGCGACTACCTGGGCACCGCAGCCTGGTACGAGCGCGAGGCCAAGGGGGTGGAGTTTCCGTTCCCCAAGCTGTTCGGCAAGTTGGGTGACGAGTACGACCGCCGCTACGGGCTGAAGGACGAGCACCTGGCGCACATCTCGGCGGTCAACTACGCCAACGCCAAGCGCAACCCCAAAGCGCAGACCCGCACCTGGTACATGAGCGAGCCGCACGCGTGCGCGGCCAGCTCGTACAATGCGGTCATCGGTGGGCGGATCAAGGTCACCGACTGCTCGCAGGTGACTGACGGCGCGGTGTCGCTGTTCCTCGCCTCCGAGGAGGTCGCGCGCGCCTACGCCGAGCGGCGCGGGCTGACCCTCGACGCCGTTCCGCGGCTGCTCGGCTGGGGCCACGCGACGGCGCCGATCGCGTTCGACGACAAGGTCGCCGAGAGCGAGGGTAAGCCGTACGTGTTGCCGCACACGCGGCGGGCCATCACCGACGCCTTCGGCCGCGCCGGGCTGGCCGACGTGTGGCAGGTCGACGGCATCGAGACCCACGACTGCTTCACCACCTCCGAGTACATGGCCATCGACCACTTCGGGCTGACCGCGCCCGGCGAGTCGTGGAAGGCGATCGAGGAGGGGGTGATCGACTTCGGCGGCAAGCTGCCGATCAACCCGTCGGGCGGGCTGATCGGTGCCGGCCATCCCGTCGGTGCCACCGGAGTACGCCAGCTCCTCGACGCCTACAAGCAGGTAACCGGCACGGCCGGCGACTATCAGGTCGACGGCGCGCGCCGGTTTGCGACGCTCAACATCGGTGGCAGCGGCACGACGAGCTGCGCGTTCGTCGCCGGCTTCTAGCTAGAAGTTGCAGGTCGCCAGCTCGACGTCGTCGATCAGCCAGACGGCGTCGTCGAAGCAGAGGTCGAGGTCGTACAGGGTGCAGTCGAAGCCGTCCTGATCGACGATCAGCACGTCGTAGTAGCCGCAGTCGAGCGACACGGTCAGGCTGTCACCCGGGTACAGCGGCGATCCGCCGAGCAGGTTGGGCCCCCAGGTCGGGTCGCCCGGATCGGCGACGTGCACCTGGGTCAACACGTAGCTCGACTCGTTGTCGACCGTGAGGGTGGAGTCGTTGCTGGTGGTGATGATGCACGCCGTCGCCAGCGCGGTCAGCGCGACCACCAAAACAGGGGTGAGGAACCGGTTCTTCTGCTGCTTCATGGGACGCTCCTTGGTTGGTCACCACGGGGCGCCACCGCCACAGGGCGTGGACAGTGTTTCACACTCGCGCAGCTCCGCTCCCGCGTTCGCGGTGGCGAACCCACCGGAATCACGGGGCAGGCGCGGGGGGTGGGCCGTGGTCATGCGGCAAAGAGCCGCAAGCCGCGTGCCACCCACATCAGCGCTAGTGGAGGCTCAGGGGCCAGGGGAGCTGGGCGTTGAACGCCATGGCCCCCAGGAGCATGAAGCCCCAGCCCCACAACATCAGGAAGAAGGCGTTTCGCGCCGCTCGCCAGTGGACGATGAGGAAGATGAGGCCGACCACCGGCAGGAACAATACGCCGAGGCCCCACAGGAGCCCCTCGCGGAAGGAGGCGACGACGAAGGCCAGACTGCCGAGCAGCGCCAGGGCGATTCCCAGCCAGATCGCGATGGTCCCGATGATTGTGGTCATTGGCAGCAGTCCTCCTCCGTGTGGGGAACCATAGCGCGCTTGCGGGGAATTCCCAGCGGCCCGGGCGGTGCCGGGATTTCGCCCGCCCGCTGTGCTACGTATCCGGGATGCGGACCTTTTCATGGTCGATCGCGGCACTCACGGCGCTGGTCGGATGTGCCAAGCCGCCGCCCCCGGCGCAACCCAGCGGCCAACCGGGCCCGGAAGTTGCGGCGCTGGCCCATCGCGTCGACGAGATCGACCAGCGGCTGAAGAAGATCGAGAAGCTCCTGTCCGACGCCATGGGCGAGGCTCCGGAGCCGGATCCCGATGTCGTCTACTCGGTGCCGGTCGACGGCGACCCTTACGAGGGCCCGGCAGTGGCCAAGGTGACCATCGTCAAGGGCTTCGAGTTCGCCTGCCCGTTCTGCTACCGCGCGCGGCCGACGATCGAGCAGATTCGCAAGACCTACGGCGACGACGTCAAGGTTGTCTACAAATATTTCGTCGTCCACGATCAGGCCATTCGTCCCGGCCTGGCCGCCTGCGCCGCCAACAAGCAGGGCAAGTTCGCACAGATGAAAGAGCTGATCTGGGACGAGGGCTTCGCCAAGGGCGAGCTCGGCGACGAGCACATCGAGTCGCTCGCGGCCAAGGCCGGCCTCGACCTGAAGAAGTTCGTCGCCGACCGCGACAGCGACGCCTGCATGTCGTGGCTGCGCGACGACTTCAGCACGCTGCGCGGCCTGGGCGTGCGCGGCACCCCGGCCTTCTACGTCAACGGCCGCTTCATCTCCGGCGCACAGCCGTTCGAGGTGTTCAAGAAAGTGATCGACGCCGAGCTGGCCAAGGCCAACAAGGCGATCGCCGGCGGCGTCAGCGCCAGCAGCTACTACAAGTCGCAGATCGTGGCCAAGGGCAAGAAGGAGCTGTAGTGCCCGCGCCCGGCACCCGCCTGGCCGCAGCCCTGGCCACCATCGACGCCGCCAACGCCGCCGATCCCAACCGCGAGCCCGACGGTACCCCTCGCGAGCTCGCCTACGGCCAGCGCATGACCGCCTGGCTGCAGCGCCTCGAGCCCGCTGCCCCCGAGCCCCTCCAGCTCGCCGTCCGCGCCCAGCATATCGAGCGCTGGCTCATCCCCCGCGCCGACTACCCCGAAGGCCGCACCGGCTACAAACGCTGGCGCTCCGACCTGGCCCGCCACCACGCCGCCCGCCTGGGCGAGATCATGACCGCCGCCGGCTACCCGCCCGAGGCCGCCACCCGCGCCGCCGACCTGATCCAGAAGAAGCGCCTGGCCCACGACCCCGAGGCCCAGACCCTGGAAGACGTCGCCTGCCTGGTCTTCCTCCAGCACTACTTCGCGGCATTCGCGGCCAAGCACCCCCGCGCCAAGGTCATCGACATCGTCCGCAAGACCTGGCGCAAGATGTCCGACCGCGGCCACGATGCCGCAACCAGCCTACCGCTCCCCGACGACCTCAGCGCCCTGGTCGCCGAAGCCGTCGGGTAGCCCGATGCGCACTAGGGCGTGACCAGCGCCCAGTGGCCGCCGGGCTTGCCGCCAGCGGCCAGGTTGGTTACGCCGTTGCCAGTGTCGCCGTCCATGTCCACACGCGTGAGGCTGGACGTGTCGATGACCGCGAGCTCGTAGGTCTCGGCGCCGTCGCTGCCCTGGAAGCCGACGTAAGCGCGGTTCATGTTCTGCGAGAAGCCGATCGCGTTGGCGTAGCGGCCGCCATCGGTCATCGTGGTCGCAGTATCGATGACGGTCTCCATGGGGCCGGACAGGTCGTACACGCTGACCGCGCCGGCATCGGTCGAGTCGGTCTTGTTCCAGGCGACCCACAGTCGCCCGCTGGCGTCGAATTGCAGGTCGTTCACCGCGCGGGCACCGGTGACCGTCGTGGCCAGGGTGGTCTGACTGAAGTCGCTCAGCTTGACCACCTGAATCGCGTTGGTGTCGCCGCCCTTGCGCGAGAATCCGACGTAGAGGGTCGACGAATCGGGGGAGAATACGGTCTCACGCGGCGTGCTGCTGGTTCCACTCACGTCCAGGTTCTGGGTGCCGCCAGCCACCGCATCGGTGTCGATGATCTGGAGGTTCGACAGGTCGACGAGCGCGACCTCGCCGGCGCTCATCAACGGAATTGCTCCTCTGGTTCCGTCCGGAGAGATCGACATGCGACGACCGCGGACGCCATCAGCTGCGAGAGCCGACGTCAGGGTTATCCGCCCGGTCTCGGTGAGCGTGTTGGCGCTCTGAGTCATCCGCACGAGAATCACGTCACCATCCGCGACCGTCGAACCAAAGGCGTTCTGGTGGCCAGTGGTGTTCACCACCGCATACAAGGCGGTCTTCGCCGGGTTCCACATCAGGCTCGCCACAGAGCCATAGGTCGCGGCCGGAGCGAGGTCGAAGCTGGACACCGTCTGCCACGTCGACGTGTCGACCACGCGAACGCCCGGGCGCGAACGGTTGCCGGCGAAGAGGTAGTGACCGTCGGCAGAGAGCACCGCGGTCGGCCAGGAGCAGCGGCCGTTCGCGTTGGGCGTGGAGTTGGCTCCCGCCACCCCGACGTAGGCATCGCATGGCAAGCTGCCTCGACGAATCATGAGACCCTCGTCGTAGATCAGCATTCCCTGGTTCTGGTAGTGGGTGCCGAGCAGGATCATCGAATTGGTAACGATGCGGAGATCGATGAGCACTGGATCCACGGAACCGTCCACACCGGTGAAGTTGAACGCCAGGATTCGGGTATCCATCACCGGAATCGACTCGCGTCCGTAGTATCGATACGGGAAGCCGTCGAACATGCCCTGGCCATTCGACAGCGTCCCCTGATTCGTCGCAGTCACGAGGGCCTTGGTATTGAAGGCCGCGTGTCCCAGTCGATTGTCCAGGGTGACATCCACGCGAAGGCGATTCTCGGCCGCTACATAGGTTGCCGTGGCGGACACGACCCAGTTGTTCGGTTGGTTGAGCACCTGGACGGTTGGTGACGAGGCGACACTGTCGACCTCCAGGGTCGCGTCGGCGGCGCCCGCGCCGCGGTCGATGCTGGCGTCGGCGCCAGTGGAGTAGTTGTGGGCGCCGTCGTAGGCAAAGGCGCGGTAGCCGTTGTAGCCGGCCATGGCGGCGGAATCGACGGTGGTGGTGC
>Ga0114931_10011450_pt1 | contig 10477 bp, 4 predicted proteins | sample 2SBtaG_FD_89579 | JGI IMG/M metagenome (GOLD analysis project Ga0114931, IMG submission 89579) | Deep subsurface microbial communities from Kolumbo volcano to uncover new lineages of life (NeLLi) - 2SBTROV14_V59a metaG | ecosystem: Environmental > Aquatic > Marine > Volcanic | place: Kolumbo... | reverse complement strand
TTTCACCGCCATTTTTATCGCTATGACAAACAGCAAGTCTACGTGAACAATACGGGGCGAAATGACATCGTCGAGTCGCGCGCGGCATACAACGCCAATTCGATTTATTTTTATGCGAGAACAAGGGACGATCTGACGCCGTCCACCGATGCCAACTGGATGCTGTTGTTCATTGACGCCGATCGCGATAAAAATACCGGCTGGGAGGGCTATGACTTTTTGCTGAACCTGAACCGAACGTCGGACAGCACGACCACCCTGCACACCTGGGGGAATGGCGCCTGGACGGAAATCGCGGAAATTCCCTTTGCTTACACGGGTCGGCAACTGGAGCTGCGCGCGCCGCGGGCGCTCGTGGGGCTGGCCGACTCGCTCTCTTTTTATTTTCACTGGGCCGACAATATTCAAAAATTGAATGGCATTAGCGAGTTTTTCATCAACGGCGATTCCGCGCCGGACAGAAGATTCAACTTTTATTTTGTCGCGGCCGCCGCCGGCGCAGAGCAGCCGCCGTACGCCCCCTCAAACCTGACCGCCGCTGCTGTGAGCAGCCGCGGCATCGATCTGCAATGGACGGACAATGCCGTCAATGAAGATTATTTTCGCATCGAGCGCTCGGACAGCGTCATGGGGCGCTGGTTAGTCGTCGATTCTGTGGCCGCCAATGTGCAAACCTGGTCCGATACCACGCTCACTCCGGCCACGCTTTACTACTACCGCGTGCAGGCGGTGAACGAGTACGGTGCCTCCGCCTATTCCAACATCAGCTATGCCGCTGCTTTTTCCAACCTGCCGCCGGCGCCGCCATCGGAGCTGCAGGTCAAAATCGTTTCTTCCACGCGACTCGATCTGAGCTGGCGGGACAATGCCGACGATGAAGACGGTTTCGTCATTTTCCGTGCGCAAAACGACACCACGAGCTGGGTTGTTGTGGACACCGTTGCGGCCAACTATGTCGCCTACTCTGACGACGGTCTGACGCCGGCGACGACCTATTTTTACCGGGTGCGTGCCTTTAACGCGGCCGGAATCTCCGCCGCCTCCAACCTGGCCCGGGCAACGACAAAGTCGGAAGGGGGAATGATCTGGAATTTTGACAGCGGCGCCGAAGGCTGGACTGTGACCCACGATATCGCCGGCTATGGTTGGAAGAGCGGCGGTTACATCGGCGGGCGAATTACCGGCCTGGACCCCTATATTTACTCGCCCGGCAATTTGCAGGTCAATGCCACGGCCAATAAATACATCAAGGTGAGAATGAAAAACAGTTCCGGTTCCACGGCGGCGCAAATTTATTTTGTCACCGCGACGAGCACGATCTGGGGCGAGGCGAACCACAAAGACTTTCCCATCAATGCCAATGATCCGGGCTATACGGATTATGTCGTGGATATGTCCACGATCCCCTCGTGGAACGGCACGTTGACGCAGATGCGCATCGATCCGACGACCGGCGTCTCCAGCGGCGCATTCAGCATCGATTTTATCGAAGTATTAGCCACCAATACGCATGTGCAAAACGGCGCGCAGAGGCCGTCGGATTTTCAGTTGTGTCAGAATTTCCCCAATCCTTTTAACAACGAGACGCGCATTGAATTCAGCTTGCCGTTCGACGCCATGGTCAAAATCGATATCTACAACATCACCGGCCAGGTGGTCAAGACCCTGGTGAATGAAGAAAAAACGGCCGGCGTTTACGTCCTTTCCTGGAACGGCACAGATGAAAACGGCGCCCCGCTTTCTTCCGGCGTCTATTTCTACCGGATTGAGGTTGGGAAAAAATCCGAGAAATTTTCCGAAATGAAAAAGATGATTTTAATGAAATGAAAAGATTGCAAAAACTCTGTTTTTCCGGCATTGTTTTAGCGCTCTGTTTCGGCCTGACCGAGGCGCAGCCGCTCAGGCTCAGCGGCATCTACCCACACCTGGCCATGCAAAATTCGGCGAAGGAATGCGGCATCGGCGCCGTCGTTCCCTGGGCGGATCGGCTGTGGGTCGTCACCTATTCGCCGCACAAACCGTTTGGCAGCGATGACAAACTGTACGAAATCGACGCGCTGCTTAATGTGATTGTGCGGCCGGAAAGCGTCGGCGGCACTCCGGCGGATCGCATGATTCATCGGGAATCGCAGCAGCTTATCATCGGCCCCTATTTTATTGATAGGCAGCGCAACGTCCGCGCCATCTCACCGCAGGACATGCCGGGACGGCTGACCGCCTGCGCGCGTCACCTGTTTCAACCGGCCGAAAAAGTGTATTTTAGCACGATGGAAGAGGGGCTGTACGAGGTTGATGTGCATTCCCTTAAAGTGCATACAATTTACAAGGATGCCAATCTTTTGCCCGAAGGCGTCGCCGGGCCGCTGCTGCCCGGCTATCACGGCAAGGGCGCGTACACCTCGCAGAAGCGTCTGGTCTATGCCAACAACGGCGAGTACGGCGCAATGGGTGAGCCGCCGTTTGCGCACAAGCCGGCCGGATGCCTGGCGCAATGGGACGGCAAGGCGTGGCAGGTGGTGGAACGAAAGCAGTTTACCGAGGTCACCGGGCCGGGAGGCATTTACGGCGCGGCCAATCAGGATGAGCCAATCTGGGCCGTGGGCTGGGATCACCGCTCGTTAATCCTGAAACTGCTCGATCACGGCCAATGGTCCACCTTCCGGCTGCCCAAAGCCAGCCACACCTACGACGGCGCGCATGGCTGGTACACGGAATGGCCGCGCATCCGCGACGTCGGCAGGGAAAAGCTGTTGATGACCATGCACGGCATGTTCTGGGATTTTCCAAAAACCTTTGCAACAGGCCAAACGGGCGGCATCCGTCCCCTTTCATCCTATTTGAAAATAATCGCCGATTTCTGTCCGTGGAAAAATGAGATTGTCTTTGGCTGCGACGACAGCGACAAATTCCGCAACTCGCTGAATGGTCGATCGCATTCCAATCTGTGGTTTGTCAATCCTTCTGAGCTGTCTCAATTCGGCCCGGCAATCGGTCGCGGCGGCGTGTGGCTGGATGATTCGGTAAAGGCTGGAACGGCTTCGGCGCCCTATCTGCTGGCCGGTTTCACGCGTCGGGCGGTATTTGTGCAACATGACGCGCCGCAGAACGTGACATTCACTTTTCAAACAGATGCTGTGGGAAAGGGCGACTGGCAGGAGTGGCGGTCGATAAACGTACCGCCGGACAGTTGTCGATATATTGAAATTCCCCCGGATTTATCGGCGGAATGGATTCGCGTCAGCACGAATCGGGATGTCGCCCATGCGACGGTGTTTTTTCAATATGCCAATGAGGAACCGCGCATGGCCGAGGCCGCAGATATGTTTCATCCGCTGGCGAGCATGAAAGAGAGCGAGCCGATTTCCTTTGGCCTGGTGCGCGTTCGCGACGACAGCAGCCTGACGCTGAGTTACACTGCTCACACATTGTCGGCCGACGGGACAGTGCAAGAGACGGGCTATTACGAATGCGGCGCCGATCTCAAAATTACAAAAGTGAATAATCCGCAAAAAAAGGCCGAGACAGAAAAACTGGCGGCTACTGACACACCGGTTTATGAAATTGACGACGCTTCCGTGATTATAACATCAAAGGACGGCAAGCGCTGGCGGCTGCCGTTCGGCTGGAAAGAAAACGTCCATCCGCCAAAAGGCTGGTTCGCGCGGACGAAGCGCTGTGTGGTCACCGAACGGGAGTTGCTGAACTGCGGCGGCACGTTTTATGAACTGCCGCTGCCAAGCGCCGGCGGCGTGGCGAAAATCCGGCCGATTTGTACGCACGACCGTTTGATCGGCGATTATTGCACCTGGCGCGGTTTGCTGGTGTTGACCGGCGTGCGCCTCGACGCGGAAAAAAGCGACCATGCCTATTATTCATCCAATGGAAAAGCGGGCCTGTTCTTTTGCGCGCTCGACGATCTCTGGAAACTGGGCAAACCCCGCGGCCATGGCGGCGTGTGGAAAAATAGCGATGTTCGCGCCGGCCTCCCTTCCGATCCATTTCTCATGTCGGGGTTTGATAAAAAAAGTTTGTACCTTGCTAATGAGAGCGACGCGTCGGTCAACTTTGTGCTCGAAGCGGATATCACCGGCGAAGGAAAATGGATTCCGTTTCAACGCCTGCGGGTTGCGCCCGGACAAACAAATCACTACGATTTCCCGCCGTCGTTTAACGCGTACTGGGTGCGTCTGACGGCGGCCAGCAATTGTAAAGCCACAACTCTGTTTACCTATGAATGAGGAAACTTTATGAAAATCAAGGTCATGATTTTAAACTTGTTCTTGTGCATTTTGTTTATATCGCCACTGTTGACGAAAGAAGCGCGGGCCGACGCCGTGGATTACGGCTTTTTGGGAAAAACAGTCGACTCATCCGTCAATGGCTATATGTACGGTTATGGCCCAACCATCATTTACGACCAGAGCGACGGCATGTTTTATCTCTGCTATTGCAGTACCGGCGGCTATAATAACGGCGTCGGCGGTTGGGACTGGCTGCGCTTTGTCACCTCTTCCGACGGCAGGCTCTGGTCAAAGCCGAAAATTGTTGTCAAGGTCAGCGACGGCGCCAATGAACGCGCCGCCTGCGATCCCTCGCTGGTCTATTATGACGCCGGCGACGGGCCTTTTTACTATCTGTTCTATTCCGGCAATAAAGAAAATGTACAGACGGTGATGTTTGTGTCGCGTTCGGAAAATATCAAGGGACCCTATAAAAAGTTTACCGAACGCGGCGCCTGGGAGGTTGACGCGCCGGATCCGAAAATCATCATTCAACCCAAACATCCAATGCCGGAAAACAGCGGCTGGTACGGCGCCGGTCAGCAGACGGTTGTCGTCAGGAACGATACGTTGTATTCCTGGTTCACCGATGATACGGAATTTTATCCCGTGCATGCCACACATATCTATTTTTCCTCTACGACCGATCCCACCAATTGGTCATCCATCATTCGAACAAACCTGCAAGGAGTCGCTTCCATTGATGTGAAATACGATCCGGAAAAAGACGAGTTTGTTGCGTTTTATCTTTTGGATCGTCATCAGAATAATGCCAGGCTGGCTCGTTCTTATTCAGCGGACGGCATAACCTGGGGAGAAGCCGAAATTATAGCCGGTGTGGACGACTTTCCGGACTGGGCGAATAATCCGGGCGTCAGCGGCGATGCGCAGGGGCATCTCATCGGCCATGATCAGACGATGGTCGTTTATGGCGCGCCGTACGATCTGAATGCTACGTATGCCAACCATGGCCAGCCGCCGTTCTCATGGGCCTATTGGGATTTGTACGGCAGTTCGATTAATGCGGCGAGTGACGCCTGGGACGATATCCCCTGGGGCTGGCAGTGGTCGGGAATGACTGAAAACTATCTTTTTGCGACGGGCGACTATGACGGCGATGGCGCCGCCGACCGGGCGATTGTCGATCCTTCTACAAACCGTTGGTATGTCATCTCCAGCAAAAAAGTGGCCAATGACGAGGGCATCAGCGTGCCCGGCCTTCCCTGGGGTTGGCACTGGGACATCATGAACGAAACATCGGTTTTGGCGCCCGGCGACTATGACGGCGACGGTGTAACCGATCGCGCCGTCGTCAATATGGATTCCATGGCCTGGTACATCATTTCCAGCGCCACCGGTAGAAAAGGCGTGCCCGGAATTCCCTGGGGATGGAAATTTGTAGAGATGACCGTCGGCTCCATGGTCGTTCCGGGCGACTATGACGACGACGGCGTCAGCGACCGCGCCATCGTGGTTCCTGATTCCATGAAATGGTTTGTCATCTCCAGCAGGACGGGAGAAAACGGTGCGTCGCACATTCCCTGGGGCGTTCGCTTTGCGGAAATGACGCCGCAGTCCCGGCTCATCCCCGGCGATTATGACGGCGACGGGACAACCGACGCGGCGTTTGTCAATGTGACGAGAGACGACGCCAAATGGTATATTGTCTCCAGCGAGACCGGCGAAAAGGGGACGCCGGACATCCCCTGGGGGTGGAGTTGGGATGTCATGCACCATTATCTGTTCGAACCGGCTGTCGGCGACTATGACGGCGACGGCGTCACCGACAGGGCGGCCTATAGCGGCGCTTCCGGTGTCTGGTATGTCTTGTCCGGCAAAACCGGTGAACAGGGCGTTCCCGGCATCCCCTGGGGCTGGAAAATGGACGGGATGAATAATTCGCACAATTTGCTTTTGTTCGATTTTGACGGCGACGGCGTCACCGACAGGACGTTCGTCAATCGGGCCACAAGTCAATGGTACGTGCTCTATTCCAGTCCCTACAGCATTTACGGCGACATTGTTTCGGTGCAGACTCCATCGCTTGACGCGAGCATCAGCGACTATGTTTTGCAGCAGAATTATCCGAATCCTTTCAATCCATCGACGACCATTCGCTATTCTTTGCCCAGGTCGGCACGAGTTACGCTGGCTGTTTACAACCTCCTGGGACAGAAGGTAAAAATGTTGGTTGACGCCCGACAAAATTCCGGCGCCAGGATGGCGACATGGGATGGGATGAATGAGCTGGGCGTCAGGGTTCCTTCCGGCGTCTATTTTTACCGTCTCATGGCTATTGACGAGGCGAGGACGTTCTCTGATATGAAGAAAATGATTGTTTTAAAATAATGACATGATTAAATGCTTTACTTTTTTTATTGGTATTTTTTTGAAATTCCAAAGCACAGACATAAAAGGATGCAAAAAATTATATGCAATATGATCTTATCCATCCCCGAGAGCAGCTTGTTGAGCTGATGAGTCGAATCTATCGGTATGGCATGACGACAACTTCGGGTGGAAATATGTCGATTCGTGATAATAAAGGAGATATCTGGATTACTCCTGCCGGTGTGGACAAAGGTTCCCTGACCTGGGACGATATTGTCCGCGTGAAAGCGAATGGTGAAATAAAAGGCCGCTACAAACCGTCCTCGGAATTTCCCTTTCATAAAGCCATTTATGAAACGCGAAACGATATAAACGGCGTGGTTCATGCGCATCCAAGCGCGCTGGTTTCTTTTAGTATTGTGCGTAAAAAACCGCCGACACGCATCATTCCACAGGCGAGGAAAATTTGCGGGCGAGTCGGGTATGCCGCTTATGCACTTCCGGGCAGCGAGAAACTCGGTCAAAATATTGCCCTGGCTTTTAAAGAAGGATTTGACTCGATTCTTATGGAGAACCACGGCGTTGTTTGCGGCGGAAAAAGCGTTCTCGATGCATTTCATCGCTTTGAGACGCTTGATTTCTGCGCCCGGATTGCCATAAAAGCAAAAATGTTGGGCGGGTATAACGAATTGAACGATGAGCAACTCGCCCTGCTGGATCACACGAAAAACTACCTTGTCGAATTTGAACCGCACAATAGAACAAATCAGGAAAAGGCGCTCCGCCGGCACATCATTAAGATTGTGCGGCGTGCTTATGATCAGCAATTGATGATTAGCACCGAAGGCGTGATTTCAGTCCGTCTGCAGGATGATTCTTTTCTGATTACCCCTGTCAGCAAAGACAGACGCCTGATCGATATTTACGATGTGGTGTTGATCCAAAATCGCCATCGTGAAAGAGGCAAGTTGCCAAGCCGGGCTGTTTTGCTCCATGATCGAATCTATCGTGATCATCCGAATATTCAGGCGATCATCTCGGCGCAATCTCCGAACGCCGCAGCTTTTAGCATCAGCAATCAAAAATTTGAAACTCGCTCAATTCCCGAAAGTTATCTGCTGCTGAGAGATATACCCCAAATTCCGTTTGGGCCGCAATATTTAAATGAAAAGGAAATATCGACAAAACTAAGCCTGGATAAAAATCCGGTTATTCTGCTCAACAACGATGCGATATTAACCGTGGGAGCTTCCCTGCTGGAGGCCTATGATCGACTTGAAGTTGCAGAATTCAGCGCCCGCTCGCTTATAGATGCGACGGTTTTAGGCGGTATGGTTACGATCAACAAGGAGCAGAAAAGAGATTTGGAAGAATTTTTTCTAAACTAAAAAGAGGAGAAAACAATGATCGCAAAAAGTGTAACAATCTTTTTTTTCTCTTTGGTTATTCTTTTTAATGTCGATGTTTACAGCCAGGCAAAAATTATTTTTGATACGGATTTTGATTCGGATATTGATGATGTCGGCGCGCTTTACCTGTTACACACGCTTGCCAACCAGGGCAAAGCCGAGATACTGGCTACGATTCTCTCGACCATGCATTTCTGGAGTCCGTTTGCCCTCGATGCGGTCAATACGTTTTGGCAGCGTCCTGATATTCCCATCGGCGCTCCGTTTATAAATGGCGTGAACAGAGGCTCGGTCTATGCTGAAACGATTGCCAAAACTTTTCCCAATGATTTAGGTCAGGGAAAAAACCTAAAAGAGGCCACCGTTCTTTACAGGCGGATACTGGCATCTCAGGCAGATTCCAGCGTCACTATTGTCACTGTCGGCCATTTAACAAATATTGCAAAATTGCTGGAATCCAAAGCGGATGAATCGAGTGCGCTGTCCGGCAAAAAACTCGTGCGTAAAAAGGTAAAATTGTGGGTGGCGATGCTCGGACTGGGTATGGATTGGAATATGAAATGGAATCGCGATGCATCCAAAAAAGCAATTAACGAGTTCCCCGTCGCCACCGTACTAACGGTGCAAGGCCGGGAAGTAAAAACCGGCAAGGCAACGCAGGCATTGTCGGATGCTAATCCGATAAAAACGGTCTTTAAATTATGGGAAAAGCATTACGGCGAGATTGATCGAAGCAGTTGGGATCAGATTGCCACGCTGTTTGCCGTGGAGGGCGAGAGCGACTATTTCACCCTTGAGCGGGGCACTCTGTCGTTTGTTGATGAGCAAGGGGGCGTCTGGAATCCCGACGTAAAAGGGCAGGACTATCGGTTGTACAATAAAATATCGAATAAAGAATTGGCTGAAATAATTGAAGGCTTGATGATTCAAGAGCCGAAGGAATGAAACCAGGTTATTTACCATGACTTTTTATGCAGACAAATTTGGGAGACATCGGATGCAAAAGCTTTTCCACGTATCAATTTTGCTTTTTCTGCTGATGGTGCAGCAAACTCGATCAAATCCGCAGAACCAGGGAGAAAATAATTTCACCAAACAAACCGTTATGATTGCAGTTGAGGATACGATCTCATTGGCGACGGACCTCTATCTTCCCCAAAAGAATGGTCCTTTCCCCACCATTCTCATTCGTTCGCCCTATAATCGGGCCGGCGCAAAAGGCGACGGCGAAAGATTGGCCCGGGCGGGCTATGCCGTTGTCATACAGGATACGCGGGGAAAGTACGAATCCGGCGGCACGTTCTATCCCTTCACGTATGAACGAAGGGATGGACTGGCGACAATCAAATGGATACGGACGCAGAAATGGAGCAATGGCAAAATCGCCGGGGCCGGCGGCAGTTATGTGGGCTATACACAATGGGCCATCGCCGACCAGTTGGACGCCATGACGCCGCTCCTCACCTCGGCTAATATGTACGATCTGCTCTACCCGTCCGGCATCTTTTCATTGGCTACAGCTTTTAACTGGGGGCTTGTCGTCAATTCCAGGACCGGTGTTGCGATAAAGCCGGAAAAAATCATAAAAAGCTATTCCATTTTGCCGCTGTCCGTAGCGGACGATTCCACAGCAAAGCAAAACGACTTTACGGACGATTGGCTGGCTCATCCATACGAGGATGCCTATTGGGGCGCCATGAATCATCGGTCGGCTGAGATTTGTCCCATGTATGCCGTGGCCGGCTGGTACGATATTTTTTTGCTGGCGCAAATCCGCGATTTTATCAAACAGGGCGCGCGACGGCATCCGGACAGCCGGCTTGTCATCGGGCCTTTTGCCCACGGCAAGGTCGCCGTTGAACTGGATTTTGACAACAAAGAAAAGCTCTACTTTAACAACGATATGCTGGGATATTTTCTAAGCAAGCAGCTGGGACATGGCGACGTTGCTGCTCCCAAAAACTATCCGCAAAAAACGTTTTCACTTTTTATCATGCAAAGAAATGAGTGGATCGAGTGCGATCACTGGCCGCCTGAAAAAACCGTCGCCATGCCCTATTATTTTAATACTGACGGCAAAATGGCGCCAAAAACGGACACGGATCGAGACGTCATTGAATATACGTACGATCCAAACGATCCTTTCCCTTCAATCGGCGGCGCCTACCTCGGTGTGGGCGTTGGCCCGGCGTTGCAGAATCCCAATATTGACCGCAAGGACCAGGCTGCTTTTGAAAGCGAACCGCTGGACAAGCCGCTGGTTTTGTTGGGGCTGATTGACGCCGCAATTTATGTGAGCACCGATGCGCCGTGCACTGATTTCTTTGTCAGTCTGCAGGATATTGATGCGGACGGAAAGATATTGAATATCCAGGAAGGCGGAAAAACGGTTTATTCTGATGATACAGCGACGCCCAGGTTGCAAACGGCCGATGTTTCGCTATGGGCGACCGGCTA
>Ga0114931_10011449_pt1 | contig 10478 bp, 12 predicted proteins | sample 2SBtaG_FD_89579 | JGI IMG/M metagenome (GOLD analysis project Ga0114931, IMG submission 89579) | Deep subsurface microbial communities from Kolumbo volcano to uncover new lineages of life (NeLLi) - 2SBTROV14_V59a metaG | ecosystem: Environmental > Aquatic > Marine > Volcanic | place: Kolumbo... | reverse complement strand
CTTTTCCTTTTATCTTATCATAAGCGCCTTTCCTCTTAGCAGTCTCAGGGTCAACTGCTGAGTCAAACTGCATTTCACCGTAAATTATTAGCTTGCTGTCTTTTTTTCTTACCAGGCTTACTGCTTTCTTTATTTTTTTTGTCTCATCGCTATTCGCACTCCCTTTTGTAGAGAAAGAAAGCATTGCAGCTTTGGGCTTTAACCCTATTTTCTTTGCTGTTTGTGATGTGAGTATTGCAATTTCTGCTAATTCTTTACTTGTTGGGTTAATCTGAACCGCGCAGTCGGCAAATAATTTTATGTCGTCTTTATTCTTTGCATGCTTGTCCATTATGAAATAACTTGAAGCTTTTGTTACACCTCTCTTTAATCCTATTATCTTAAAACCCCAGCGCAGTGTGTGCCCTGTACTGTGCTTAGCGCCAGTTATTACCGCATCAAAGAGGCCTGAATGTAAAAGCAATATTGCTAATGGAACGGAATCTTTTGCGATCATTTTTAATTCAGAATCTGTTACTTTCTTTTTCTTACTGCTCCTTATTTTTTTATAATATGATAATAATGAGCTTACTGTATCCTTATTGGTTACATCAATAATCCTTAGCCCCGAATCTTTGGAACTTATCTTTTTTGGGTCGCCCACTATTACAGGAATTGCAATCCTTTTCTTTTCTATGAGCCTCGCCGCCTCTATAATGCGCGGATCATCATATTCCGGGAATGCTATTATTCGCATATTCTTCTTTGCCTTTGAGAAAATATCATGAATGAATGCCATAATCACTTATTGCAGGAGTTGTTTAAAAAGCATTCTACTCTTTTGAACAAGATACGATATGTACTTGGCAACATTTATATAGTGGGTATTTAGACGATTCAATATTGAGGTAACCGTGCTGCGGTTAATTATTGATGGTGATTGATTATGACTGATATCGTTTATGTAGTAGGGCATAAGAATCCTGATACTGATTCTGTCTGCTCTGCAATATTATACGCTGATCTCCTTAACAAGAGGGGCATAGAGGCAAGAGCTGCAGTGCAGGGGCAGATAAATAACGAGACAAGGTTTGTTCTCGAAAGGTTTGAAACTGAAATTCCTGAAAACTTAACTGATGCGACAGGAAAAGCAATTGCTGTTGTTGACCATTCTGAAATAGAACAGGCTCCTGAAAACTTTGAGCCCTTCAACCTTGTTGCTGTTGTTGACCATCACAAGTTAGGAACATTGCAGAGTTCAAGCCCAATAACTTATGTTGCAGCACCCCTTGGGAGTACAGCGTCAATAATATACGGTATGTACGCTCATTATGGTGTTGAGATTGAAACCAATCTTAAAGGGTTAATGCTCGCTTCAATACTTTCAGATACTGTAATACTAAAAAGCCCAACAACGACAGAGCAGGACAAAAAGATTGTTGAACAGTTAGCTGATGATCTGGGAATTAGTTACGAAGCTTTTGGCAAGGAACAGTTTAATGCCAAAGCCGATATTTCAGGAAAGAGCATTGAGGAAGTACTTGAGATAGACTCAAAAGTTTATGGGACAGGAAAAGGAAAAATAGCGATAAGTCAGGTGGAATTATCAGACTTAAAGCCAATACTTGCAAAAAAGCAGGAGTACCTTACAAAGATGCGCGAGTTAATGGACCGCAACGGGTTCTTAGGGTTTATGCTTCTGGTAACGGACATAATTAATGAAGGTTCTGAATTGCTTATAGTATCGGATAATCCTGCAGAGTTTGAAATTGCCCTTAAGATAAAGCTTGAGGGTGGTTCGGCGTTCGTTCCGGGATTAATGTCGAGAAAGAAACAGATACTACCCCTGATAGATGCGCATTTTAAATAATTTTTACATTTCCTTCCGTTTTTAACCACTCGGAGCGCACTACTTTTTGTTGTTTATTAGAGGCGTAAGCACAACGTTTAAATATTCTGCTATATTACTTTTATAATAGTAACAACTGTTTTTGGATTAATAGTTTTCATAACTCCGGGAAGGTAAAAAAATGAAAAGTTATATAAATAACTATAGAATGGTAACTTTTGCAATTATTTCGTATAGAGGGGTGGATATCATATGATTGTCAAGGAAGAATTCCTGAGCAAGATTAGAACTTACTTTGGACTAAACCTTTATGAGGCAAAAATCTGGACGGCACTTTTAAGCCGCGGAATCGCAACTGCCGGAGAATTATCCGACATTGCAAATGTACCCAGAAGCAGGAGTTACGATATTCTCGAGTCTTTGGAAAAGAAAGGCTTTGTAACAATGAAATTTGGAAAGCCAATCAAGTACATTGCAGTGCAGCCAAGCGAAGTTGTTGAGCGTGTGAAGAAATTCATGCAGTCAGAAACAAAAAAGAAATTAGACAGGCTCGATAACATAAAAGAAACTGAAGTTTTAGGAGAACTGCAGCAGCTTCATTCCCAGGGAATAGAACTCGTTGAGCCTTCAGAACTTTCAGGAAGCCTAAAAGGAAGGCATAACCTGTATAATCACCTTGAACTCATGATAAGAAGCGCAGAGAAGAGTGTTACAATAGTAACCACGACTCAGGGTTTCGTAAGGAAAGTTGAAGGGTTCAGGCAGGCTTTTGAAGAGATAAAGAAGCGCGGCGTTAAAGTAAGAATCGCAGCATCAATGACAAAAGAATGCGAACAGACGCTCAAGGACATAAACGGCCTGGCTGAAGTAAGGGACACAGACTTAAGCGCAAGATACGTCGTCGTTGACGGAAAAGAACTTGCCTTCATGATAATGGATGATGAGGATGTGCACCCGACTTACGATGTTGGAATATGGGTAAACAGTCCCTTCTTTGCAAATGCACTTGAAGACCTCTTCGAGCGCGCATGGAAAGGAATGAAACCTGTCAGTGCAGGAGCCGTAAAGGCCAAAGCATCACCCAAGAAAAAGAAATAATAATCCTTTCAAAACATTTAATCAAATTCTTATGATATTATTAAGCTGATATTGACAGTAATGCTTAAATATTAACCATCCAATTCTGCATTAATGGCTAAAGAGGGAAATGATAAAGGATTGCAGCTAAATAAGCTAACTTCTGATGAGATTATAGTTGCTGACTATCTGAAAGATAAGCAGCGCATGGAACTTTCAATGATATCATCAGAGACCGGACTTGATGATGTCAAAGTATTAAGAGCACTGCAATGGCTCTCAAACAAGAACTTTATAGAATTGGAAGAGCGTGAATTTACTATTCTTAAGAGAACCCAGACCGGGATTGAAGCTGCAGAGAAAGGACTTGCAGAAAGAAGATTCTTAGAAGAAATAAAAGATAATGCTAAGAGCATACCTCAACTGCAAAAAACTCTAAGCTCGCAGGAGTTCAATGTCTCATTCGGATTATTAAAACGACAGGGGGCGATAAATCCCGGGAAAGAAGTTGAAATAACACCGAAAGGGAAAGAGATTCTTGAAAATGGGTTTGTAATAGAAAAATACCTTGCTTCAGAGACACTTAGTGAGGAAGATGCGGGTACAGACTCAAGAAAGGAATTATTATCAAGAGGATTGTTTGAGACTGCAAAGAAGAAGCATTACCACGCAAGATTAAAGGATAATGCAAGAGAAATAGACTATTCCAAATTAAGATTTGAAGAGAAACTTACAGGAGATATGATAAGGACAGGTTCATACAAGAAAATGAACTTTCGCGCATATGACGTTACAGCACCAGTCCCTGAAAAGAATGCCGGACGAAGGCATTTTATTAATGAAGCAACAGAATTTGTAAAACAAGTATGGCTTGACATGGGCTTCAAGGAAATGCGGGGCGATTATGTACAGACAAGCTTCTGGGATTTTGACGCATTATTCACACCGCAGGATCACCCTGCAAGAGACATGCAGGACACATTCTTCCTTAAAAATCCTGAGAAAGGAAAACTGCCTGACAATAAGATAGTTCGCAAGGTAAAACAGACTCATCAGGACGGCTGGACCACAAACAGCACAGGCTACGGTTACGAATGGAAAAGAGCAGAGGCATCAAGGAACGTCCTAAGAACACACACCACACCCTTATCTGCGAGAATGATATCACAATTATCAAAAGAGGATTTGCCGGCAAAATTCTTCTCAGTTGCTAAAGTATTCCGTAACGAGACGCTGGATTGGAAGCACCTTTTTGAATTTGACCAGGTAGAAGGCATAGTTGTAGATGAGAAAATAAGCTTTGCAAATCTCAAAGGCTATTTGCAGATATTCTTCCAAAAACTTGGTTATGAGAAGATTAGAATGCGGCCTGCATACTTCCCATACACGGAATTATCAGTTGAAATTGACGTTTATCACCCTGTAAAAAAACAGTGGATAGAGCTCGGGGGAGCAGGAATATTCAGGCCTGAAGTAGTAAAGCCGCTACTTGGAAAAGAAGTTCCTGTACTGGCGTGGGGTCTTGGATTCGGACGTGCAATAAGCGATTATTATGAGATAACTGACTTAAGGGACTTTTATAATAATGACCTGCAAAAATTAAGAACAATGAAAGGGTGGCTCTAATGCCTACAGTAACTTTTGACAAGAAAAAAATATTGCAGTATGTCGGTGAGATTGACGATGCCGCATTATCTGATCGCATATCAATGATAGGAACAGACTTAGACGAAGTTAATGACAAAGAAATTATTGTTGAAATATTCCCGAACCGGCCCGATATGCTCTCAGAAGAAGGATTCGCTCATGCAATAAAGAATTTTATAGGCAGAGGCAATGGCTTTGAAGAAGTAAAATCAGAAAAATCAGAGTATGAACTTAGTATCAAGAGAAATGAAGGCTGTTCGCCCATACACTGTAGCAGCGGTTGTAAAAGACCTTAAATTTGACGATGAATCCATTCGCAGCCTGATACAATTACAGGATAAATTAGACGTAACTTACTGCAGGAAAAGAAAGAAAGCAGCAATAGGAATATATCCTCTTGAAAAGATAAAATGGCCCATACACTTCCGTGCCAGGAGGCCAAAAGAAATAGTATATACCCCTCTTGAAGGGGAAAAGATGAGTGCCGATCGCATATTAGAAGAGCATCCAACAGGAAAAAAATATGCGCATCTCCTTAAGGGATTAAGCTATTTTCCCTTATTTGAAGATTCAAACGGCTCAGTACTATCAGTGCCCCCAATAGTTAATTCCGAAGAGACGGGAAGGGTTGATGAGACTACAAAAGAAGTGTTCATTGAAGTATCAGGGTTTGAAATGAAAACATTAAGCAAAGTGCTTAACATAATATTATTCTCACTCCAAAAAATCGGTGCAAAAATATATGATGTTAACATAAAGTACGAGGCTGAAGATAAAACATTAATTTTTCCTGACAGGAAAAGCCAGAAGATAAGAATAAAACTATCTTATATTAACAAAGTATTGGGATTAAGGCTTGATGCAAAAGACTTTTCAGGACTAATGAAAAAAATGGGTCTGGACTACGATGAGAAAAATTCAGAAGTCACCATCCCCACTTACAGGACAGATATAATGCATCCAATGGATATAGCAGAAGAAGCGGGAATTGCATACGGTTATGAGAACTTTAGGCCTCAAATACCCCAGGTTGCAACAATAGCAGAAGAGAATCCTCTTGAAATATTCAAGAGAAAAATAAGTTACCTTATAGCTGGATTCGGATTGCAGGAGACCTCAAGCTATCATCTCGTTCCACTGCACCTGCAGAAAAAAACTGCAGGCGTCAAAGACTCCATAGTTGTTATAGCAAACCCCATGAATATAGAATACGATTCATTACGTGCGAATATGATGCCGTCGTTATTGGATATATTATCAAATAACAGGCACGTGCCAATGCCGCGCGGCATTTATGAGATAGGACGAACATTCAGGCAGGGTGCCAGTGAGACTGGTGTTATAGAAAAATATGAGCTTGCAGTTGCAATAGAAGATGCTGAAATAACATATACTGATATAAGGCAGATAGCCGAAAATGTTCTTCGCAGGTACTCTTCTAATTACGAATTTATTGAAGCAGATTATTATTCGCACGAACTATTCTTTGAAGGCAGGCGCGCAAAAATAAAAGTTGCTGGTGAAGTTGTCGGTGAATTAGGAGAAGCTAATCCCGAAGTGCTCCACACACTTGAAATAGACAATCCTGTAGCAATGATGCGATTGGATATGGATTTACTTTTTGAACTATTGAAAGAAAATGAAACTGTTTCAAAAGAAAATCAATAAGTAACTTTCCTGTAATTAGGAAGCCCTGTTAATGAGAAATTAAGGGGAACAGCAATCTGTTGCAATTTGCTCTGAAACATAAAAGCGTAATCCTCAACACCCATTCCGGGCTGCGGCGTATGTCCGAATCCAAAATACCATTCAGAAGGCTCACCCTCTAAAATACCAAGGCTCGCCTAAGGACTTATATTGCCAACTCCTGCAAAAAATAATCTTCTTTCTTTGGCTTTAAAGAAAGCAGCGTCTGCAATATTACAGGAAGCATTATGGGTAAGTTATCCCCATTATGCAATGATACGTTTGCCTTATATTTTTCAAATCCATTAGCGCGAACTCTCCTCCAATGAAGCCTGTGAGCATTAGAATCTTCAATAACATTATCAAGACTTTTTAACAGGAATTCTTCCCTTCTAAAAAAATCCGCCTCACTCTCACCAAAAGCGAGATGCCCGTATAGAATCCTGAAATAATCAACCATAAGACTCAAAAAGAAGATGAATCAAAGGGTATAATAAATTGTGTAATCACAAGCACGTATCGAAATATTGTGAGAATGTGGAAACTAATTAAGAATTACTTCTTTGAAGGCTTTTTAGCGGATTTCTTTGCTGACTTTTTCCCTGTCTTCTTGCCCTTAGCATCTGATTTTGGCTTTTCAACAGATGCCTTCTGGCTTCTTTTTGAAACGGGCTTAGATGCTTTCTCGCCAGACTTCTTCTGCTTCTTTTCCTCAAACTCAAAACCTGCAGTCTTTAATGCTGCTATAACCTTCTCCGAGGAATCGTTCTTTTCTATCTTTACTGTCTTCATTGTAAGCTCAATATGCCTTATGTTGACCTTTCTCCTGCGAGTCTGACCGTCAATAAGCACAGTATTAGAATCAATAACATCAACTATTGCAGCTGCCTTACCAGCATCCCTGCCTGCAATCTTCAAAACAACGCGTCCGATTTCCATTACTCTTCACTCCTTGCCTGGAATTTTATGTACTCTCGCATGCATTTAGTGCACAAAACGCCCCCAAACGGCCTTTCCGGTCTCCTCTGGGTCTTTGAAAGCTTGGATAATGCTATAGGCTTTAATCTTGGAACTCCCGAAAGCTTCCTGCCACAACTGCCGCAGCGTGATGACTGTGGCTTCCTCTCAACAAAATGCATCTTGACATTATTGCCAGGGAGCTTCTTCTTAACCTTTCTTAAGGTTCTGTTCCTCAAATTTGGCCTTACCATTGTGAATCAGAAGGTAAGGATTTGTAATTCCTTTAAAAAGGTTACTGTTGGCTGAGAATCAGTTTAGTTAAGTGTATTCCTCGCGTTTCTTTAGTTTCACAGGATTCCACTGGTTGAAATGAACTTCCCTGACCTTGGCTGAAGCAATATAAGAGGGTTCTTTACCGTTAAGACCCTTGTGTATGACGCTATCAAAGTTTATAATTCCAAGAACAGAATAATCCTTCCTTAAACCGGTTATTATACCTGGAATTTTCCCGTTTCTAATCATATTTTGTATCTGGAAAGGGGGCATTTCCTGCACGGCCCTAACAAGATCAGGAAGGCTGCTTTCTAATGCGCTTCCTAAAAGCTTGAAATTTTCATATTTTACTTTATAAAACCCATTCTCGTATGTAACGACTGTATAAAGCTCGCTTTTTGTATGAAAATAATATTCATCACCGCCTTCAGTAGTTAACGCGAGCAATCCTTCAGACTCGAAACGATCTGACATGCTATCTTTACAGTAAATGTTATTTATAAATAAGCGCTAATATAATATTTAGAAGCATATTCCGATCCAGCATTGCTCCCCTCACCAGCCATTCAGCACATTTATTTCGCAAATTATAAATGTCATTAGAGAAAAAGAATAATATTTCCAAAGTGCCTTAGGGCAATAAAACGATGACATAAATGAGCGATTCAGACGAAAAGAAAAGTGTTGGAAGCATACTGAAAGGCCTTATGCTTCAAAAGGTACCAAACTACGCTAACAAGTTCTTCTATTCTTTAGGATTCTTAACTGCAACTTCTTTACTTCTTATTATAATTACAGGATTCATAATGGTGTTCTTCGGCCCGTTCTGGTGGCTCACAAACGGCTTTGGAGTATATATTAGAAGCGTACATCTATGGGCGACACAGGCATTCATACTATTCATGATGCTTCACCTGCTAATAGTGTTCCTGACCTCAGGATACAAGATGCCAAGAAGGCTTACCTGGGTACTCGGGTCATTAATGCTATTTCTTGCTTTTATAGAAGCAGAATTCGGGTATGCTTTGCGAGGAGATTTTTCATCACAATGGAGGACTCTTCAAGCTTCAGACTTATACAACGGTGCAGCACTTGGGCATTTGATAAACAACCTAAACTACGCGCAAATATACGGTATACACATAATATTCGTTCCGCTGTTAATACTCGGGATTTTTTTCCTGCACTATCTTATGGTTCGTGTGAGGGGAATTGCAAAGCCATACAAGAAAGGGATAAAATACAAGATAGAGAAAGCAAATCACAACATTCTGTTCATAAGAGGGGGTGTTCTTGCCGCAGTAATACTCTTGCTTGCGTTAATATTCAACTCCCCAATGATAGCGCCGACTACAATAAAGGACGTATCTCAGCAGTCCCCGCAATTAATGGCATCAACATTACTGCAGGAAATGAACCGTACTTCAGGAACAGCAACATACCTTGATAACATACAACCCTACAATTATGATACCAGGGAAGTATACATAATTAAGCCGTACGAATCCTACATTACAGCTACGGGATCAAAAAATGACCTGACTGCATTTGATGAATTGTCAGCATCGGAACAGCAGACACAAATAGATAATGCTGCAGGCTATTTTGCAAATAATGGAAAAATAAATACGGGAGATAACAAGAATCCTGATATTCCAGTAGTAAGCACTCTTGTAAATATGGGGAAATCAGGATTATATGAAGGTGCATTAGTTGATGAGAACTCAAAATTAAACCCCACATACGTTACAAGATTCCTTGCAGACACAGGCGTTTTGGATGTCAAGGCGGAAAAGTTAAGGATAACAACAGACCAGTACGGCATGGTAAGGGAAGAAACTGATAAGCTCCCCCCGGGAGCGTGGTGGCTCGCACCAATAGGGTTTATGGACCACACTTTCCTAAAGAATGATGATAATCAGGACAGGGACGGCGCAGAAATACTGGGATTATTGTTCCTTTTGCTTGTAGCATTCCCTTATATTCCTTGGGTGAATCGCATCCCTGAATTCATCGGAGCTGACAAGCTCATATGGCGAGGAACAAAAAAGAAAAAGTACAAAGAAACAGTTGAAGAGAAGAAAAAAGTGAAGAAAAAGAAAGTAAAAAAGAACAGCTAAAATTCATATGATACTAAAGGGAGTATATGAACTCAAGATACTCGCTGCCCGTCCTCAGAATACTTGCTTCATCCAGTATTTCACTATTTTTTACATGCCTGTTCAGTCTGCCATTCAACCCGTGAACAAAAACATTTGGAAAAACATATGCTGCATATTCTTCTCTTCTGAACGATTGAAAATTTGTTTTGAATCAAGAGGGATTTCGAGTTTGAGCAAGTACTCAAGAGCAGACTCTGAGTCTTTGGGTGAAGTTATTTGTGGAACGAGTGTAGTGTTCTTGCGATTGCTTTCTTGGTAGTGACTGCAACGCGCTCAGGAACAGAAATAAGCCCTGCAAGCCGCCATTCAACAGGATATTCTCCGTTTATCTTTTTCCAGTTTTACATTACTTCATCCTTATTGTCATGAGCCATTCTTTTAAGCATGTTAAAGCGACTGTTCATTTTAGATACGGCCTGAAATACTATATCATAAGCGGATTGGGCAGACTCGTAAAGGCAGGTATGCCCCTGAAGATTCTCAATATTCCTGAATGTGATTATTCCTCTTCTGAATTCGACTGTCATAAATTGAGGGTGTGAATAATTGTTTAAAAGCAATATTATTTTCATAACCTTTTATAACCTGCAAAAACAAGAGAACTAAATGGCTAATGATTATGAAACTGCAACTTTTGCAGCAGGATGCTTTTGGAATACAGAGGTTGCATTTCGCAACGTTGAAGGCGTAATAGATGTTACGGTTGGCTATACTGGTGGAAATGCCGACAACCCCACATACAGGCAGGTTTGCATCGGAAGATCGGGCCACGCAGAATCAGCCGAAGTGAAATTTAATTCAAACAAAGTATCATACAAAGACTTATTGAGATTATTCTTTAAGAT
>Ga0114931_10011448_pt1 | contig 10478 bp, 9 predicted proteins | sample 2SBtaG_FD_89579 | JGI IMG/M metagenome (GOLD analysis project Ga0114931, IMG submission 89579) | Deep subsurface microbial communities from Kolumbo volcano to uncover new lineages of life (NeLLi) - 2SBTROV14_V59a metaG | ecosystem: Environmental > Aquatic > Marine > Volcanic | place: Kolumbo... | reverse complement strand
GTGTTTGATGATCATCACTATTCAGGAAAAGACCGATACGTACCTGAGATTCCAAGCGAAGGAGTCTAGGGTGCAAAGCGACATCCATTACCAGCGATATCCCGGTCGCGAAGATGCTCACACGCTTTTCAACCTCCTCAAGGATATCGCCCTGAAGCAGGAAGGTGTTATAATGTGTGGATACGCGAGGGACTCTACCTTCACTGAGTCAATTGTCTTCCAGATCCAGACGGAGGATGGTGTATCCCCCGTCCATGTACTCTTCGATTCAGTCAGGGATCTCAAAGATGTGAACGACCAGTTCAGATCTGCATTTGAGGTAGCTTACGAGATCAGTTGATCCTGCATGGACACAAGTTCCCTTCCCCATCTCAGTGCTCTTCTAGCAACTCGATCCATCAGATCTATTGTCAGATCAACAGATCTGGCACAGGTGGGAGATTTCCTGACAAATTACATCTACACTCTGATGAGGATAGGTATCAAAGGAAAATCGGGATCGATTCACGTCTGGGATAACTCTCTGGCACAGGCTGCAAGGGATTCTCAGCTCCGTCGATATTTCGGGAGCAGGACACCAAAGGACTCACTTGCAGATGGTGTCGAGGCACTGGTGGCGTACTTCTACCTGAAGGAGTTGATGACTCTTGAGGAGATGGTTCTCCTCCTCTCTTCCTGGGTTTCCCCAGACGATTTCATCTCTCGAAAAGCAGAGCATACTGCATGTGCATCCGCATTTGAGCAGTTAATCAAGAAATTTCTGAATCTAAGCAAAGACCATTTTGACGATCTCTGATGCTCTTATGATTCTCTCTGATCCTCTTACACTCTCTGATATCATGTATTTGCCATGTAGTGATGAAGAATTCCTCCATGTAGCAATTTCTGGTGGCTTGACATTCTCTTCTCTGCTATGAAACTCTTAGAAATTCTTATTTCCGAAGTTTAGACGATTTTATTCCAGTCGTCTTCTTCGTTTTGCTACTATGGGCATGATAAAGAATAAAGAAATAGTCAAAACATAGGTCTCAAACGGAAGATAGCTGATTAGCGATTCTGTATTTCCTTTAGTAGATGTAGCCAATAGATCATTTGTGATATTGAATATCTTACTTCTCAGAGCTTCTGCAAACTTGGTCCCTTCTGGTGTCATAATCTCCCTATCTCCTGTAGCTTCGTTATTGTCCTTCATCTGTCTAAACTTGTTGCTCATTCCAGAGTATCCTAAATTAAAATTACTTTCCTCATATCCTGCATCCCAGATTTTTGTATTAGATGTGTAGGGCCAGGATTGGAAGGTGCTGGAATCTGTGAAGTTAAGATCTGCGAAGGTTGAATTGTAATCAAGTTTCCCAAAGCGTTTAAAAGAGGAATTGTATTTAAAGTAATCTGCCGAACTACTTGCTCCAGAGAGTTCGTAGATGATATCATACTTTCCATTATTTGAGAATATGGCACTATAGGTTTCTTTTCCCATCATTCCCCAAGAGGTATAGCTCATCTCAATGCTCTCAGGAATACTTGAACTACTCCCTCCTCTTGTCCAGTTCACGTCCTGTGAAGTGGTCAAGTTCCCATTGACGAACACATCAATTGTCCCAGATCCGTTTGATTCTGGAACAGGTATGAAGTAGGTCTCATCCCCACCTGATGTACTCTGGGGGCTAGGGAGAGACTCATTATAACCCCATGTTGTTGCGAATGAAACATTCTGACCAGAAGAGATGAAAACCACTGGAAAGCTTCTATCAGTCACTGTCCGTGTAACTGGTACGACTGCGGTTGGGAAGGTTGCATGTGTCATGTCTGTGGGTGGTAATAATCTTGAATCTGTTACGCTGATAGTTGTGAGCACCCCAAGCAATGCTACAACAAATAGTTTTTTCGCTATATGTTTGTCCATAGATTCTTTTGTCCTTGAATAGATATAAAGAATGGGGGATATTTTATCTCCCCATCTGTTCAGCTGGTGCGCACGTGCCCTACCTGCGGTCGTACTTTAGGATGAGGATCAGTGGCTTTGCCAGTCTTTCGTCGCTTATGAAGATCTTTGAGTCTGCCTTGAGACTGAGTTTCTCGTCATCCTGCAAGAATTTTCCCCTTGTCATAAGAAGTGGATCTGCCAGTCCGAGGGAGAGAGCAATTCTGTACTTGAACTCCCTAATGGTCTCGCCCTTGTTTCCTAAGACAGTCTGCTTCTCACTTTTGTAGATACTTCCGCACATTGGACAGTCATGGTGCTTCCGCTGGAGAGGTATCATGAGGTAGTTGTTTGTCAGTGCATCCAGAGTGAAGTAATTTCCAATGGGTTTCCCAATTTTGAGAATCAGTTTGAGGATCTCTTGGGACTGAATCCCTGCGATAATGGATGAGGTAGTAGATACGGATGGTAGTGGTGGTGGAGGCTTTTCTATCTTTGCCTTCCTCTCCTCCCCAATAGGGGAGCATGCTTGTTGGAGTTTGTCTGGAGTGAGAAGTGTCTGGCATTCAAAACATGGACTCTTGAAAGGGATGATCGTCTGCACATCTCCCATCATTGCGTACATTCCTGCTGTTACCATTGGGATCTTCTCCCTCACAGCTAGGGAGTTTGCCCAGCGTCTCCCCTCGTAGTTGTCAAGGCAGCAAGCGATGACCGTAATCTTCTCAATTACCTCTTTTGGGAGCTTGTCCATTGCATTGGGATAGCTGTAGATGTTTATCTCCGGATTGAGAAGCTTCAGTTTCTTGGCTGCTACAACAGCTTTGTTCTCCTTGATATTCTCCTCTGTAAACAGCAACTGCCTGTTGAGATTTGAGAGTTCTATCGTATCAAAATCCACAAGGTGGAGATTGCCAACTCCGGCTAGTGCCAGATTCACAGAGAGATAACTTCCAAGCGCACCAACTCCTAGCACGAGGACGTGAGCCTCGGCGAGGGAATCTTGATCCCAATCTGGTATAATTTCTTGTCTGTTGTATCTGCCTGACAATGAACGTCCTCAAGCTCCGCCTTCAGTTCTTGTTATGAGGTAGCACCTATCGCCATCCGCCATTCCTGCCGCTTTGATTGTCATACTGTCATCAAGCTGGTTTCCTCTAAATACGATGATGACCAAGGAAGCAGGAATTCTTCGCTTACCTGCGACAACCTGCTTCAGCTTGGCAACAGAATCTGTTTGTGATATTTCGACGTCAATTGGCTCTCCGCCTCCTATGGCACTTACTACACTAACTTTCATGGGTCTCTAATGGTAATGGTGTCGATGGTATAAAAAAACTGATTCTTTCAGCTTAGTGGTGTTGCAACATTTCTTGATTTTTTTTTCTCTTCACTCAATAGTGTTGAACTGAGGAATAGAGTTTTTATTATCGATTCACTCGTGGAAGTTTAAGTAATGAAGATCGTCCTAAAAATCGGAGGGAGCATTCTCTACTCCGGAGACAAGATCAATCGTCCTCTCGTCATGGAATACGTGGAGATGATAAATAAATTGCAAGAGCGTGGAGTGAGTCTTGCAGTCGTTGTCGGTGGTGGAAGAGCTGCTCGTGACTTCATAGGTGCTGCAGACTACCTTAATGTCAACAAGAGTCTCCAGGACTGGTTGGGAATCGAGGCTGCTCGACAGAATGCTCGACTCTTCTGTACTGCTTTCAGTCATGCTTACCCCACTCCTCCGACAAGTTATGAGGAGCTAATGGCCGCTCTGATGAAATTTAATCTGGTTTTTGTCGGTGGTCTCCAGCCCGGTCAGTCGACAAATGCGGTTGCTGCTGTTGTCGCCGAGACAATGAGAGCTGATTACATTTTCAATCTCACAGATGTGGAATATGTCTATGACAAGGATCCCGACCAGTTCTCAGACGCTAAGAAGCTTGAGGAAATTAGTTATTCGAAGTTCTATGCGATCATCTCTCAGAATGAGCAGAATCCTGGGACATATGCTCTCTTTGATGTTGTAGCAGCACAGGTTATTGGAAGGTCAAACATCAAGCTTCATTTTGTGAATGGGCGAAAACCCGAGAATACCCTAGCTGTTCTTGATGGCAAAAAGGTGGGTACAGTCGTCCATGGTTAGAAAGATTGGCATTCTCAGACTGTCCCATCGCCATTTCAGAGATCAGCGTATGACTACTCATGTTGCGTTGAGCTCCCGTGCATTTGGGTGCACAAGTTTCGCATATACTGGTGAGAAGGATGTGAATCTTGAAAAATCTCTTCGTGACATTGCTGATCGCTGGGGTGGAGAATTTAAGGTTGAGTACGTTGAGGGGTATCGCGGTTACATTAATTCATGGATTGGTAAAGTCGTCCATCTTTCTATGTTCGGAGAAGATCACAGAAAGACGCTCCATGACTTGGAGAAATTCAAGGATGAGGATCTGCTTATCATAGTCGGTGGTCCGAAGGTGCCTCCTCCAGTCTATGAACTCTCAGACTTCAACACGGCAATAGGACACCAACCCCATAGTGAGATAGCTGCCATCTCGGTGTTTCTGACAGATCTTCTGGGTTCTGAAGTTCTTTATAGGGAATTTCCGGGAGCAAAGGTTGACATTCCTCCTGGTCTCAAGGCTGGAAGAAGTAAGATGAGAAGTTCTGAATCAGTTTGAGGTGGTCACAAATACCTCTCCACCAAATGTGTGAATGCCTTCAAACGCTTTCACTAATTTGCTATCTATCTTTGTTGCCGTAAACTCATTGACTTGCAGAGTGATTTTTGTCCAGTCTGCCTTTATGTCTTTCAAGCTTGGGAGTGTACGCTTGAGGGTTAAGTAAACTTCTGCAATCGGTGTCTCACTGAACTCAAGGGTCACTTTTGATCCAGTCTTTGAAGCCACTACAATCCCACAATCTAAGCTAAGCTCATTTTGGATCAACTTAAGCATCCCCAGCACCCGGATTAACTCTCTGCTGGCAGGCTTTCCTTCGATGGTCTGGGAATAACTGTAGTCGTGGATAGTCTTCCCCATGAGTTCCGGGAACTCCGTCGAGTTGATGAAATTTGTCTGTAGTCCCTCTTCATCTGCTGCAGGGGATTCCAAGTAAGGTCTGACCACTCCATCCTGAAATACCCAGAGCTTCTCTTTATTCCCTTGCTCAAGTGTGTCAACAAGGATCTGTGATGAGAGTAGCACCCTTTGCTGGTTGTCGCGAGCAAACATTTCCAAGATTGCCTCGATGCCAATCTCCTTCTCCTCAATTATTGACTTGAGGTATTTTGGACTCAGTGACTCGATGATGATGTGCTTTGCAATCATCTGCTCTTTGAGAGTCTTTTGTGGAGATTCAGAGGATGCAATGAAGTTTATGTCGGTACTTTGTAACTTGCCTTTTTTGCTGTATCTCAATTTGGTATACGATCCGAAAATCGCTGTGTCCATATTGGCTGAAACTTGGTCAAGAATCTTCCTATATTCTGATCCCCTTAGGTGCTTACCTGCAAGATTCATACGCCCGAGTCTCATAACCTCTTCCGACTTGTTGCACTCTAGCATGAATATAATATTCCTGTACTTGTGAGAGAGCAGGTACTGATTCTTGTCACTCCCTCCTGGAAGATCTAGTAGAATGTTTGGGCGATCGAGTTCAACCGCCCCTAAGTCAAAAGTATGGATCCTGAAGAAGTCTCCATCGAAGAGTTTGCGGATTTTTGTGGCAAGATAGCTGAGAGTCTCTGCGTTACTAATATTATCAGAAGCACTCTTTAACCTCTTCAAGGGTGTCTCTACGATGCTGTAGTAGTATTCTCCATCACGAACATGTATGTGGTGGGAGGATGTTTCAAGCCGGTCGCAAATTTCCTCAATCTGGACTGTTGGCTCTCCTGTGTTAAGGCTTTCAATCAATTGCTTTCTTGATATTCCCCCTCTTGCAATGGTATTTAGGAAAACAGTCCGTGCCCCCGGGATGAGGTCTTTCTCAAGGTTCTGTATATCTCTTCTAAATACTGTACCTAACCTGTCGTGCCCGAGTTTTATTACAAGCTCTTCGTAGAACTCATCTTCGACATCAATATCTCCTAATTTCCAGAGAATAGAATCAGGAGCACTTCTGACAAATTTACTCAGAAGACGAAGTGCACCTCTCACCGCTTGAAAATTAGGCATTGGGACAAGTTCTTCTGCCACAAATTCGATAAAATTACTGTTGAACGGATATGTCATACTTCCATTCGGCAGTTTCTTGAAGAGCTGTCGTTTAAGAATACTGATAAGCTCATCTGATTTTGTTGTCTCGAACACCGTGCTCTGCCTCAGGGCAATCCCCTTGAGACTCTGGATAAGCTCCTTTACCTCTCCATCGTAGCCCACCTCATCCCCAGGAGTGGTCAGCACAATTGCTGCTTGATGCTTCTTGGCCTCAACTAAGAGGGTATGAAGAAAAGCAAGGGTGAGATCTGAAAGAGTAGTCTTCCCGACAACTGTAGCTTTTGCTTTCTTCAGGTGCACGACAAGTTCATCGAGAAGAATGAGAACTGGTTTCTCAAAGAGGGCTTGGAGAGTTTCTTCTGGATTCTGCTCCTCAATCTTAAGTGATCGATTGATCTCATTCCAGAGCGTGTCGCTGATAGAGTGGCCGTCAATAGCAACCACCCTCTCCCCCTTGAAGTGCTCGTACAGAGTCATGAGTGCATGAGTCTTTCCACTCCCGAAATTGGAATCCAGTAAGTAAAAGCCGTCATTTGTTGTGGACTTTAGTCTCCCCTTAATATTATCAATCATCAGCTGGAGGGAGGAGCTTGTATAAGTTCTTTCGAGAAAATTCTTCGATCCTCCTCTCCTCACGTACGAGGAGAGTTCAAGACTATATTCCGAGAAAAACTCATTCTCCAACCTCAGTTCGATCTCACCTAACTTTATTCTCTGTGAGATTGTGTCCACTTCTATCGCCTATTGTTGATAATTGCAACTCATTCTTAAAACAAGCGATCGATCGTCAGATCAAACTATGTGCGGAAGGCTTTTGAGATGATCCTTCCTACTAGCTTCGTGGACATCACATCTCTTCGAGTCTCCTTCAGTGGTATAGAAACTCATCAGATTGACCAGATGTATTCGGTCATAAAGAAGGCAAAGGTTCCTCTCTCTCTCTCACGTGTCTCTGGGAAAGATTTAGCTTTCACACGTACTGATATCCTTCTCGAGGGGAAGTTCAATTTCGAGTTTCTACAAAATTTTTCTGCGATATTTCCAGCTCCACTCGGAGTCTCGATTGAAGTGACGGATTATCCACAAATTATTGACATGATGAGACAATACTCCTCCCTCCAGTGGGAGTTGGATAAGATGCTCCTTCTTGGCACGACAATCTTCCCAATTGAGACCATGAAGAAGATTATCCCTGTTTCGGACAACAATGAATTTTTGAAACTTCTTCTCCTGACTCCTGCAGCTATGTATCTGAAGAATCTTCTGATTACAAAACCAAAAGGTGCAGTGGTGTACTCGCATGACAGGTTGCACTTTCTCCTGACACACCAGAAGGCAGATTTTATCTTCATATGGCTTGAGAAGATACTTCGGGGTGAAGTGATTGATTTCGATTGGCTCAGCGGACTGACTGGAGAGCTTCCTGAGAATTACATAGTCAATGCACGGGTACCCCCAGATGTTGAATCAAATATCGATCGCTGGTTGGAGACTGTAAGGAGTCATGAAATTGATGACTACTATCTGGTCTACAGGAAGATCCTTGAGGTATCGGAGAGAATGTCCTCATGAGTTCAATCGATGATTTCTTCGCAGATACCCCAGAGAAAAAACCAGCTCAGAAAGTAGCAGAGAATAAAGCTCCTGAGGAGACGATTAAGGAGGGAAACCAGAAGGAAGATCAAAAAGGAAACCAGAAAGAGTGGACTCCCGTAGTTTATGAGGTCGGACAGGACATTGAGGATGTCTTTCTCCTCGACGCTTTGTATGATGCTCAGAGCAATTCAGCAGAATTAGTCTTCTACCATCCTGAGACGAAAAGTATCTACAGGTGGAGGGACACGACCCATCATCACCCCTACCTCTACACCACACTCACACGGGATGAGCTCGCAGATATTCCTGAAGTGGTGGACAATAAGAACTTCATCAAGATCACAGAGGTTGAGAAGACAGATCCCTATTCTCATAAGATCCATACGGTTAGACAGGTATTTGGGAAGACTCCTCTGGAAATTGGTGGGGATGTCAAGTCATTCAGAAATTTCATCAATCCCGCATATGAAGCAGATATCCGCTATCACTTGAATTTCTTGGCAGATCGAAGAATCACTCCTGCTACATTTTACTCAGTACGTGATGGCAAGCTCATTTCCAAGGATCACATGATTGACGAAGCAACTGAGAAGGAGCTTAAGAGAGAATTTGCAGGTGAGAAGAAGGAAGAGCTTGAGATGCTTGACGAGTATATGCCTCTCCTGTTTCAAGAAACTCCAGACATACTTAGAGCTGCTTATGACATAGAAGTGGGCTCTCCAAAGGACACCATGCCCAACAAGGAGAAAGCCAACTACCCCATCATCTCAATAGCTCTCGTCGATTCGGACGATCGGAAGATCTTCTGGGTCCTCAATCGACCCGAGGTGGATAGCCCCTATACTCGTGAGGATGTTGATCTAAGAAGATATGACGAAGAGAGGGAGATGCTGGAAGATTTCTTTGAAGTCATCGACCGCTACCCACTCAGTATAAGCTTTAATGGTGACAATTTCGACAATCCCTACCTAGAGAATCGAGCGAAACTCCTGCGAATCGATAGCACTCCTATTATCATCAAGAGGAACTTCACTGGATTCAAGAATTCACTCCACCTCGATCTCCACGTCTTCTTCAGACAACCAGCAATTAGACTCTATGCCTTTGGAGGTGCTTATGAGCGCGCGTCCCTTCAGGAGATAAGCTCTGGACTTTTGGGAGAGGGCAAGGTTGAGCACGAAGACGTGTGGATAGATAAAATGGACTTGGAGACATTGATGAAGTACAATGTCCGTGACTCGGAAATCACCTTGGAACTCACACGCTTCAACGACAGTCTCGTCATGCAATTGATTATAGTCCTGATGCGGATCTCAAAATCTCCTTTCATCGATTTCACCCGGCAGACTGTCAGCACGTGGCTGAAATTCTGGATCATTTGGGAGCATCGGAAACGGAATCTCCTTATTCCCAGCAAGGAGGATATTCAGTTCCATGCAGGTGAGGGTCTTTCAAATGCCATAATTGATGGGAAGAAATTCCAGGGGGCAATTGTTATCGATCCAGTACCTGGTATCTGGTGGGATGTACAGGTCTGGGATTTTGCCTCCCTGTATCCCTCAATCATCAAGACGAGGAATCTCTCCTACGAGACCATCAACTGCCAGCATCCTGAATGCCGCAGCAACCAAGTTCCTGAACTTGAGCACTGGGTGTGCACCAAGTATGTTGGAATTATGGGACTGATGATCGGATTCGTCCGGGACATCCGAGTGAAATACTTCAAACCTCGAAAGAAGCAGCATGGAAACTTCCGGGTGATTGAGCAGGCACTGAAGGTTCTTATCAACGCAGGGTATGGGGTCATCGGATCAAGTGCATTTGACTTCTACTGTCTTCCTGTAGCTGAATCCACCACTGCATATGCGAGAAACGCAATCACCGGTATCAAGGACTACGTGACCGATGAACTTGGGATCCAAGTTCTCTACGGAGACACAGATTCAGTCTTTCTCCTCCACCCCTCAGAATCCGATGTTGAGAAAATTATCAAATGGAGCATAGGGAATCTCGGGATCGAGATCGGTCTGGATTATAACTTCAGATTCGCTATTTTCTCTGCTCGGAAGAAGAACTATATTGGTGTTGGATACGACGGTAAACCAGTTGTCAAGGGTCTGGTAGGGAAGAAGCGTAATACGCCGAACATAATCAGATCCTACTTCACAAAAATTCTCGATGAGATTGTGAGAATCAAGAGTGAGGAGGATTTCCCCAAAACAAAGAAGTCTGTCGTAGCTCTGGTCAAAAAACTGAAGCACAAAATCGATACCAACGATCTGAAGAATACAGATGTGATTATCAGGACAACTTTCACTGCGAGACCAAAGGACTACTCTACCTGGACACAACCCATTCAGGCACTGGCTCAGCTCATCGAAGCAGGTTATCCGGGAGCAGATCAGATTGACATTGGAGACTCGATTGAATACGTCCCTGTCTCTAATAAGGTACAAGTGAATATCACAAAGAATCTTCTAGCTTTCGGAAAGGGCATTAAAGCCGCCTCTGTCAAGCCAATTCAGCTGGTGACAGAGGAGGACGTCCTCGGTAAAAATCTCATGGAATTTGCGAGAACTGCGTTTGAGCCTATCCTTGGACCTTTTGACATCGATTGGGAAAAAGATATCATGGGTCAGCAAAGTCTTGATGACTGGTTTTGAACTTTCTTTCATTTCGAAAGCGGAAAGTCAATTAAGGAAGCAAATTACACAAGGAGTGAATGGACCTGAGACAAATACTCCTGCATG
>Ga0114931_10011446_pt1 | contig 10479 bp, 6 predicted proteins | sample 2SBtaG_FD_89579 | JGI IMG/M metagenome (GOLD analysis project Ga0114931, IMG submission 89579) | Deep subsurface microbial communities from Kolumbo volcano to uncover new lineages of life (NeLLi) - 2SBTROV14_V59a metaG | ecosystem: Environmental > Aquatic > Marine > Volcanic | place: Kolumbo... | reverse complement strand
TCCCATGTGACGGGAAATTCGGCCTCGTCAAAGGTCCGCATCGCCTCGGGGGTTCCGACGACGGCGGCCACCGCTTCGCCCCGGAACCGCGTTTCCGCCTCGGCAAAGACCGGCTGATCCGCGAATGGCGGTATCACGCCGAAACAGTTGCGCCCCGGCACGTCCGCCGCTGTCAGCACCGCCTCGATCCCATTGGACGCGCGCACGAATCCGTCGAGATCGCCCATCGTGAACGCGGCGCGCGCAAAAGGCGAGCGGATGACGCGCACGACCAGCGCATCCTCGGGCGCCACGTCATCGCCGAAAAGCTCGGCTCCCGTGACCTTGGCCAGCCCGTCTAGCCGGCGAATGCTGGTGCCCACATCGCCCGAGCCACCGAGCGCCGCGCGTGTCGTGCCGGCCTGCTGCACCGCATCGACGATCTTGCGATACCCGGTGCACCGGCACAACACGCCGCCGATCGCATCCTGCACCGCGCTCACGTCTGGCGTCGGGTTGTTCCGCAGCAAGGCCACCGCCGAGACCATCATTGCGGGCGTACAGATGCCGCATTGCGCCGCGCCGTTGTCCTGAAACGTCTCGGCCAGCCTCCGTGCCACCGGGTCATCGCGCACCAGCCCGGCCAGCGTTTCAACCTTTTTGCCGGCAACCTGCCCGGTCGGCGTCAGGCAGGCGCAAACCGGGGCGCCATCGACCAGCACCGTGCAGGCGCCGCAATCGCCTGCGTTACAGCCGATCTTGACATCTCTCTGCCCCAGCCTCTCGCGCAGGCAGTCGGACAGCCGCTCTGCATCTGCCGGGGCAACGCTGGCGGGCGCACCGTTGAGGGTAAAGGCGATCCGCGCGCTATTCATCCGAAGGCTCCGCGACACCCGCGAGCGCATCCATGACCGCGCGCCGGCAAAGCTCCGCGGCGGCCTCCAGCCGGTAGGCGGCCGACCCGCGCACGTCGTCGAGCGGCGACAGCGGGCCAAGATGCGCCGACCAGATGTCAGGCCGATCCGCCAGAGAAGCGGCGCTTTCGCCCACCAGCGCTGCCTCCAGCCCCGGCAGGCGCCGGGCCACCGGCGAACAGGCGCCCACCGCGACGCGCGCCTCATTGATCCGTCCGTTGGCATCGGGAACCACGGTGGCGGCGGCCGAGGCGATGGAAATCACCAGAAACCGGCGCGACCCGAGCTTGCGGAATGCGCCGGGCGTCGCGCCCGGCCCGGCCGGGATGTGAAGTGCGCAGACAATTTCGTCAGCGCGCCGCGCAGTTGCGCGCACCCCGGTGATGAAATCAGCTAGTGCAACGCGCCGGCCGCCGCTTGCCGAGCGCAATTCGACCGTCGCGTCGAGTGTCAGCAGCGGTGGCACGCCATCGGCGGCCGGCGAGGCATTGCACAGATTGCCCGCCACGGTGCCGGCGTTCTGGATCTGGACCGATCCGACCTCTCGCGCGGCCGCCTTCAGCCCGTCGAAAACCGGCGGCAGGGCGGCTCGGTTGACATCGCTCCAGGTCGCGGTGGCGCCGATTCGCCAGCCGGCGCTGCTCTGCGTCACGCCGCGCAACTCGGGGATGGCGGTGATGTCGAGAAGCTGGGGCGGTGTTCGCCGGTCGATATGCAAGGGGAAAAAATCGGTGCCGCCGGCAATGATCGACACCTCGCCACCGGCCATGATCGCGAAGGCCTCAGATAATGTCGCGGGGCGAAAGCAGCTCATTCCGGTCTGTCTGAATGTCGTTAGTATACCATCAGCATTCATCAAGACCTTGACGCTGTCAACAGCGAATGCCTCCGACGCCCGGCCAGAAGATCCGGCCAGAACACCTTGTGAATTCGGCGCCGACATCCAGAGCCGAACCAATCGCCGTCGCACAAGTGCAACAATTTGTAGACCAATGACATTCAGCGATGGTTTCGGACCGCGTCGGCCTCTATCCTCGACCGGATATTCAGCATGCGAAAATCGCCACGATCAGGGCGATCCCGGCTGTCCTGAGTGGCGAGGCGGTCGTATCTGGAAATGGCTGCGGGCGGCGATGGAAACGGGCATGGCGACTGACCGGAAAACCTATCGGCTGGACGACCAGATCGGCTATCTGCTGCGGCTGGCGAACCAGCGTCACACAGCGATTTTCCAGCATCACACGGTGGCCGGCCTTACACCGACGCAATTTGCGGCGCTGGTGCGCATCGCCGAACGGGGAGAGTGTTCGCAAAACCAACTCGGCCGGCTGACCTCGATGGATGTCGCGACGATCAAGGGGGTGGTCGACCGTTTGCGCAGGAAGGACCTCGTTTCGCTCAGCCCGGACCCGCGCGATCGCCGCCGCACCGTGATCCGACTGACCGAAAAGGCTGCCGCGATGATCGACCGGCTTCAAGCCGTTGGCGGCGATATCTCGGACGAGACCCTGCGGCCCCTGACCGATAGCGAAAAAACGCGGTTGATCAGGATCCTCAAGAAGATCTGCTGACCGCGGCGGCGCCGTGTCACGTGCCGGCGCGCGCCGTTCGCAAATATCCTTCAGGCCGTGAATACCGGTGATTTCGGGGGGTGCGGCTCCCGCATGATTGGCAACGTGTTGTCACCAACCATGCGGTTCCGACGACAGATGCCCGCGGCTCGACGGACAAAAGGCCACGGCGCAAGCCGCGGTGGTCAGATCATCTCCACCGCGCCGGAATAGACCGCCACAATGTGTTCGTCTGCCTTGGCAACGAGGGCCGAGATTTCGCTGTTTTGTTCGGCTGACAAAATGCCGCCTTCGGGCGCGTTCGCGATCGAGGCCAGGGCCTTGTCGCGCGCTTCTTCGAATGCGCCCCGCCTGTCCTTTGCCTCGTATTCATCGCGCCCGTCGCGCTGAAAGACCTCGGGCACCATCTGGTCGCGGCACTGTGCCACCGTATGGTCGCTGTCCAGAAAATGGCCGCCGACCCGGATTGCGCTCATCTCATCCCAATTCAATGCGGTCTCGTCGATCTGCGGCGTGCGCAGGAACCGGCGCACCATGCGACCCATTTCATTGTCCAGCACCGCCTGCACCGGGGAAAAGACGGTGGCGCATTCGAGTTGCCCGACACCGCCCAGAATATCGGCGCCCGACAGCGCGACGTCCTGCATCAGCATCGCACGCTCGGCCATCGACTGGTGATCGGCATCCGGCGTGTCCGAGCCGGAGCCGTAGGTGTGAGTCATGAGCCCGAAGCCGTCTTTCAGGAGCTGAACCGCCATGCTGGCCGCCTGAAGCGATTCCACGCAAGATTGCAGGGCGCTCCCGGTGCGCATGTCGAGCGTGAACATCAGTGGCGTTGCAATGACGGGGGTGTCAGGCGCAAGGATATGGGCCATCGTGGTCATGCCGACGATCTCGGCTGCCGCCATCACCACCATGGCAGGGACCGAAAGCGGCGCGGTTCCCCCCGCCGACGGCAGCGAACAGGCGTGGATCGGCATCCCGTACTGTCCCGCCTGAATGATGACCTCGGTGTCCATGTACTTGAATTCGAGGGGCGAAAACGAGCAGGTGATCATGCTGGACGACGGCCGGGCACGCAGCTCATCCTCCCCGCCCGCAACGATGGCAGCGATTTTCAGAAGGTATTCGATGTTTTCCTTCTGGTAGGGCTGAATCCAGCCATGCTTTCGCGTGTTCGCGGAAATCGCATGGTAGGCGTGGATGTCTGCGGTCACTTCGGGCACGCCGTGAACGAACGGATGCGCGACAAAGCCGATCTGGTCGAGATCATTTGCCACCACAGCGATTTCGCGCGCGGCTTGCAGGTCCATATTGCGATAGCTGGCGTCGCGCGGGTCCACATACCCGTGCCCGCCGGTGCCGGTGCGCAGGACAAAACCCTTGTCGGGGCGTGGGATCTGCATGTCGAACCGTGGGTCCCGCCCCGCAAGAAGGGCGGTTTTCGGTGTATGCGCCATCGCCTCGGCGATGATTTCGCGCGGCAGGCGGATGCGGTTCGCGTCAATTCCCTCGCGCGCACCGGCCTTGAGGAAGGCGTCGCGTGCTGTCGGGTGCACCACCACCGCGCCATAATCTGCCAATAGCGAAATGGCATGCTGCTTCATGAATTCCAGCTGATCCGGGCCGAGGAACCGGATCGCCGGGCGCGGCGCAAATACCTTGTCTTGCGTAAATGCATTGGCCGGTGTGTTGCTGGTCGGGGGCGACTTGCGCCCGCGTCGCCGGTTGGGTCGTTGTATTTGTTCGCCCATATCGCATCTCCTTTCGAGGGTCGAAAAAAAGATGGCACACACCGATTTCGCTCACTGCCTGCCGACTTGAGCCGGGGCGAGGTTAGTGCGGCGCGCGGTTGCTTGGCAAGGACTCAACGGTTGTGCATCGCCGGTGGCCCCGATGATGGCTTCGCCGCAATGCATTGCGGCCCCGGCCTTTATCACCTTGCCTCCGGCCTCGCGGCGGTCGCCAGCCCAGCGGACCACGACCATAACCAACAACGCACAAAATACGACAGCGAGTTGCCCCCTGCTCGTGGCGATCGTTGTCGCCCTTCAATCGTCTGTCTCCCGGACAATGTGGCGGCCCGCAAGCGCAAACACAACATGGAGCACAGCATCCGAATGCCGCGCGAGGGTGATCAGATGGTTGCCGCTCGTCCCGACGTGTTCGGGCGCTCGCTGACGATCAATTTCGAGATCCCCAAGAGCTGCGCCATGGCCGTGCCGGGGCCGTCAGAGGTCGAGCCTGGCGGTCACGATCTGGTTCACCGCCTTGGGATTGGCGGTGCCGCCGGTGGCCTTCATCACCTGCCCCACGAACCAGCCCGCGAGCTTGGGGTTCACTTTCGCCTTTTCCACCTGCGCGGGGTTGGCGGCAATGATCGCGTCGAGCGCCGTCTCGATGGCGCCGGTATCGGTGACCTGTTTCATGCCGCGCTCTTCGACGATCAGTTTTGGGTCGTCGCCGGTCTCGATGTGGATTTCCAACACCTCCTTGGCGATCCTGGTGCTGATTTCGTCAGCGCTTACCATCGAGAGAATTGCCGCGTTGACCGAGGGGGCAACAAGCTCGGCCGGGGCAACCTCGGCCTTGTTGGCGCGGCCCAGAACCTCGTTGATGATCCAGTTGGCACAGCGCTTGCCGTCGCCGCCCGCCACCGAGTCCTCGAAATAGCGGGCAAGGTCGCGGTCGGCGGTCAGCACGCTCGCGTCATATTCGGTCATGCCGTACTGGGTGACGAAGCGCGCGCGCTTTTCATCCGGCAGTTCCGGCAGCGTGGCCTCGATCTCGTCCACCCACGCCTGTTCGATCTCCAGCGGCAAGAGGTCGGGATCGGGGAAATAGCGATAGTCATGCGCCTCTTCCTTGGAGCGCATCGGGCGCGTCTCGCCGCGGTCGGCATCAAAGAGGCGGGTTTCCTGCACCACCTCGCCGCCCGACTCGAGAAGCGCGATCTGCCGGCGCGCCTCATGCTCGATGGCCATCTGGATACAGCGCATCGAGTTCATGTCCTTGATCTCGCAGCGGGTGCCGAGCTGGGCGAAATCCTGGGTTTGCATGTAGCGCTCGTAATCGCCGGGCCGGCAGACCGAGACATTGACATCGGCGCGCAGGTTGCCGTTTTGCATGTTGCCGTCGCAGGTGCCGAGGTAGCGCAGAATCTGGCGCAGCTTGGCGACATAGGCGGCCGCTTCCTCGGGGCCGCGGATATCGGGGCGGCTGACGATCTCCATCAGGCACACCCCGGTGCGGTTGAGATCGACAAAGGACATCTCGGGGTCCATGTCGTGGATCGACTTGCCGGCGTCCTGTTCGATATGGATGCGCTCGATACGCACCTTGCGCGCGATGCCGGGCTCCATGTCGACAAGGATTTCACCCTCACCCACAAGCGGATGATAAAGCTGGCTGATCTGGTAGCCCTGTGGCAGGTCGGGGTAGAAATAGTTCTTGCGGTCAAACGCCGACCAGAGGTTGATTTCGGCCTTCAGCCCGAGCCCGGTGCGCACCGCCTGCTCGACACAAAATTCATTGATCACCGGCAACATGCCCGGCATGGCGGCGTCGACAAAGGAGACGTTCGAGTTGGGCTCGGCGCCGAATTCGGTCGAGGCGCCGGAAAAGAGCTTGGCCCTTGAGGCGACCTGGGCATGCACCTCCAGGCCGATCACAAGTTCCCAGTCGTGTCTGGCGCCTGCGATCACCTTGGGTTTCGGGGCCTGATAGGTCAGATCCAGCATGAGGGCAGCTCCGTTGCGCGTGATGACCCGCCTTCTAGACCGACCCGCCCGCGCCGGCAAGAGGGCGGCCATCGGCGCCACGGCCGGGGCGGACCCGAAATCTTCAAAAGATTTCGGTCCGCTTTCTTTTGAAGAAAGCGGATGGGGCGTTGCGGGGGGTGTTACAATGCCGGCAGGCGGTACATGCCATGGGGCGAGAATGCAATCGCGCTGCCATCGGCGAGCTGGTCGGCAAAGCGCGTGGCGATGATCCTCAGGGCAATCTGCCGTCCCCCGACCGCGAGCGCCCTTCGTGGCGGCAGCATGCGATATTCGTCCGCCGCCAGAAGGGTTTGCGACCAGATCAACGGGTGCAGCTCCTGCATGTGATCGGCCACCACCCAGTCGAGACAGGCATGCAGCTGCGCGCGGGTCTCCTCGGCCTGCCGCGAAAGCCGTGTGCCGGCGCCGCGGGGAGCCATGGAGATGGCGCAGAAGGCGGCAAACTGATTGACGGTATGCTGGTCGCGGCGATGGACGAGGATATCCCTCATCGCCTCGATGAAAAACTCCGGGTCGAGGAGCTCCATCACCCGCTCGTCGCCGATCAGCGCATCGAGACAGACCCAAGCATACCCGCCCTTTCCCCAGGTGTCACTGGTGAGCATCGCGATGCGCCGGGCCTCGGCCTCGATGATCGTCGGGTGGCTGGCCAGAAACGGCAGCAGATGCCGGCCCATGGCCCGCATGTGCCTTTGCCCGTACGGGTCCATCTCGATCAGGCGCGCGTAATCGTCGGCCAGGTGGCGCCCGCGCGTCTCGCGGATGGCGTCGAGCGCGCATTGTGCGGCCACAAGCGACGGCGCGTCGAGGGCCGCGCCATCATGGGGTTCGAGCATCCGGGCGGCGCTCTCGAGGTGGTGACTGGCCTCGGTCAGGCTTTGCTCGGGGGCGGTTTCGAACATCTGCGTGTGCCACGCCCAGGCGATATCGAGATGCGCCAGCGCGATGACCATCGCACAGGCATAATCGCCCGGCATCTCGGCGGAAACCTCGTCGAGCGCGGCAATCCCGGCCGGGTCGGGCACCACCCCGTCGCTCAGCGCATCCTCGGCGGCGGCGACGACATCGCTGCGGGCCCCGAAGGCCAGCAGCATCGAGGCGGTCTCGCCCCCCGGCGTGGTCAGCCGCGTGGCATCGGCGTGCCGGATGCGGCGCGAGAGATCCGCCCAGCGGTCCTGGCGGGCGAGTTTCTGGCCCGCGTCCTGATGGGTGGCACGGGCGCGTTCCTCGTCGGAGGTGGGCAGCGAGGGCACAATCACCCGCCGGGCCAGGTCGTCGATCTCCGCCGCGCTCATCTTGCGGGCGCCGCCGGCCGGGCGCGCCTCCTGCCGCCGGCGGAACAAATTCTGCCTGGCGTCGGAAAAGAGGCCTTGCAGGCCCGAGTTCAGAGCGTCCCGAAGTTTCGACCGATAGTGTGGCTTGAACATGACCTGCCCGATTTTTCCGTGCTGAAATTCGCCGCCAGTGATGCCAGCGCATTCCGCCCAAAATGGGGCAAAGCGGGGGAGAAGCCGGGGAAATGCCGCGGCAGTGCCCGTTGCCTCATGCCGCGCGGATACGGGTCAGCATTTCGGTCATGTCGCGGCTCAGCCCCGGCACCGCCAGCATCCGCTCGAGCTGGGCCTTGATCAGCTTCTGGCGGCTCGGGTCGAGGCGGCGCCAGGTCTCGAAGGCGCTGCACATCCGCGCCGCCGTCTGCGGGTTGAGCGGGTCAAGACGGATCAGCCAGTCGGCAAGCAACGCATAGCCCTTGCCCGACGCGTGGTGAAATCCGGCCTGGTTCGCGCTCAGCGCCCCGAAGACGGCGCGAAAGCGATTGGGGGTCTTGAGGGTAAAATCGGGATGTGCGGCCAGCTCTCGCGCCCGCCCGGCTGCGTCTTCGGGGCGCGCGTTGACGATCTGCATCGTGAACCACTTGTCGATCACCAGCCTTTCATCGCGCCATTGATCGTAAAAGGCGCGTGTCGCGGCCCCGGCCCGGTCGGTGCGCAGCAGACAGGAAAACGCTCCCAGTTGCAGGGTCATGTTGTCGGCGCTGTCATACTGGCGCCGGGCGAGCGCGCCGCCGTCGAGCCGCGTGATCATCGCCAGCGCGGCATTGGCCAGCGAGCGTGCGCCGGATTGCGCGGCGTTGGGGGCAAAGGGCGCGGTCACCTGATGCGCGTCGTAAAGCGCGCGCGCGAGATCGGCCATCGCTTCGGCCCGGGTCTGGCGGAAGCGCTCCAGCGCCTCCCAGATCGCCTGCGGATCGGGAATCTCGCCGGCGTCAAACAGCGCCTGCGCCAGCTCTTCCTCGCCCGGCAGGTCGAGGGCCAGGGCGCGAAAGGCCGGGTCGAGCGCCTCGTCGCGGGCGAGCATGCGGATCGCGTCGAGATAGGCCGGATCGGGGGCCGCCCCGGTGCGCAGCATGGCCAGAAGCGCCGCGCGCGCCAGATCGCGCCCGGCCTGCCAGCGGTTGAAGGGGTCGGTGTCATGGGCGAGCAGAAAGGCGCGCTCGGCATTGCCGCTCTCGCGTTCGAGGATCACCGGCGCCGAAAAATCGCGCAGGATCGAGGGCACGGGCCGTGCCGCCAACCCCTCGAAGGTGAAGCTCTGCTTCTCTTCGGTCATCTCGAGGATTTGCGTGCGCCTCACCTCGTCGCCATTGGGGCCGAGGAGCCCGACGGCAATCGGGATGACGCGCGGCGGCTTTTCGTCCTGCCCCGGCGTCGGAGGGGTGAATTGTTCGAAACTGAGTGTATAGCGGCCGTCCTGCCAATCCTCGCTGACCCTCAGGCGCGGCGTGCCGGCATCGCTGTACCAGCGCTTGAACTGCGTCAGATCGCGCCCGGTGACATCCTCGAACGCCTTCAGCCAGTCCTCGATCGTCACCGCCTGGCCGTCATGGCGGGTGAAATAGAGGTCGAGCGCGCGCGCGTATGCCTCATCCCCCACCAGCCGCCTGAGCATGCCCACCAGTTCGGCGCCCTTTTCGTAAACCGTCGCGGTGTAGAAGTTGTTGATCTCGACGAAGCTCTCGGGGCGCACCGGGTGGGCGAGCGGGCCGGCATCCTCGCGGAACTGGCGCGCGCGCAGCAGTGTGACATCCCTGATCCGCTTGACCGCGGCGGAGCGCTGATCGGCGGTGAACTGGCTGTCGCGAAACACCGTCAGCCCCTCCTTGAGGCAGAGCTGGAACCAGTCGCGGCAGGTGATGCGGTTGCCCGTCCAGTTGTGGAAATATTCATGCGCGATGATGCCTTCGATACGCTCGAAATTGGCGTCCGTCGCGGTTTCGGGGCTGGCCAGAACGGCCGAGGCGTTGAAGATGTTGAGCCCCTTGTTCTCCATCGCGCCCATGTTGAAATCATCCACCGCGACGATGTTGAAGACGTCGAGATCGTATTCGCGGCCGTATTTTTCCTCGTCCCAGCGCATCGCCTTCTTGAGGCTTTCCATGGCGAAGGCGCATTTGTCCGCGTCTTCGGGGCGCACCCAGACATTGAGCGCCACCTCGCGCCCCGAGCGGGTGACAAAGCGGTCGGGGTGCGCCACCAGATCGCCGGCCACCAGCGCAAAGAGATAGGAAGGCTTGGGCCAGGGATCGGACCATTCGGCAAAGCCCGCGCCCGACGCGCCGGGATTGCCGTTTGACAAGAGCACCGGCTGATCGCCCTCGATGCGCACATCGAAAGGCGCCATCACGTCGGGGCGGTCGGGGTAGAAGGTGATCTTGCGAAAGCCCTCGGCCTCGCATTGTGTGCAATACATGCCGTTGGAGAGGTAGAGCCCTTCGAGCGCGGTGTTGGCGGCGGGGGCGATCTCGACCTCGGCCTCCCAGATGAACGGGCGTTCGGGCACCGCGGCCTCAAGCCCGGTTTCACTGATCTCGGGGTTGATCTTTTCGCCGTCGATGCGCGCCTCGATCAGCTTGAGCCCCTCGCCATGAAGGAAAAAGCGCCGGTCGGCGGCCTCGGGGTTGGGACGGAAGGCAATGCGCGAGAGAACGCGCGTCGCCTGTGGATCGAGGCGAAAGCTCAGCGCAACCTTGTCAACGAGAAAGCCGAATGGCGTGTAATCCTTCAGGTGGATCGTCTGCGGGGCTGCGTCGCGCATCTTCGGCTCCATTCGTGTGGCTTGCTTGCCCAAGGTGTAACGCATGGCGGGCGCGCCGCAAGGGGCGGCTGTGGCGCGATTGTGCGCGGGTTTTCGCGGCGTTGTGCATCATTTCGGGTTTTTTCACCGCGATCGGAT
>Ga0114931_10011445_pt1 | contig 10480 bp, 9 predicted proteins | sample 2SBtaG_FD_89579 | JGI IMG/M metagenome (GOLD analysis project Ga0114931, IMG submission 89579) | Deep subsurface microbial communities from Kolumbo volcano to uncover new lineages of life (NeLLi) - 2SBTROV14_V59a metaG | ecosystem: Environmental > Aquatic > Marine > Volcanic | place: Kolumbo... | reverse complement strand
TACCGACCTGATGTACGCCGAGAACGCCGAGGACGTGCTGAGGAAACGCAAGGCGTTTCTGGCCAAATGGCGGCTCAGATGCCGGGGCGTGGCCGACAGCCTGGAGGAGGCCGGCGATCGACTATTCACCTTCCTGCGCTAATGCGGCTCTCGCGGCCTTCCGCGGAACCAACCTGTTATCACCCTTCGAAATGATGCGCATGCAAGAGGCGCCAAGGGGATCACATGCCGATCAGTTCATGATATCGGCACGTGCGCGCCCACGCGTCACGCCGGCCGGCAGGTCGGTCTCACTCCGCTGAAGGCGACGGCGCGGCTTCGTGATAGACGTGTTTGGTCTCGAGGAAAGGGTCCAGCCCCTCGACGCCATGCATGCGGCCGACCCCGCTGGCGCGATAGCCACCGGTTTCGGCTTCGGGAAACAGCCTATTATGGGCGTTTATCCAGACCGTCCCGGCGCGGAGCGCACGTGCTACGTGCTGGGCGCGGTCATGATCGCGAGTCCAGACGCTGGCGGCGAGCCCATAGCGAACCGCGTTTGCGCGCCGGATGGCGTCAGCTTCGTCGTCGAAAGGCTCGATGTTGAGGACGGGGCCGAATATCTCGTCGCAGACGAGGGGCGAGGAGAGGTCTTCGAGCGCGGTCAGGCTCGGGCGGATAAAGGCACCGGCGGCGAGCGACCCGCCCGGAATCTCGCCCTGGACGATGATCCGGCCCTCGGCGGCGGCTCGGTCCACGACGGCGGCGACGCGGTCCCGGCTGGCACGGTCGATGAGGGGGCCCATTTCGCTTGCCGGATCGGTCCCAGGACCGACGACCATCTCCCGAAACCGCTTGGCAAGGGCGTTTCTGAGATCCTCGTATATGTTGCGCTGGACCAATACGCGGGCCGCGGCGGTGCATTGCTGACCTGAAATGACCGTTGCCGCGGCGGCGAGTGCGGGTGCGACCGTATCGACGGAAACGTCGTCGAAGACGACGCACGGCGCCTTGCCGCCGAGTTCGAGCACCAGACGCTTCAGAGTGCCGGCCGCCGCCGCCATGATGCGCTGCCCGACTGCGGTGCTGCCGGTGAAGCTGACCACCTCGACGTCCGGCGATTCGACCAGTATCTTGCCGATGACACTGCCGGTTTCCATCACGCTGTTGACCACGCCCGCAGGCATCGCCTCGATATCCGCAAGACAGCGCATGATTGCGGTATGAAATCCGGCGACTTGGGGGGCCGGCTTGATCACGTTCGTGCAGCCCGCGGCCATGGCCGGTCCGAGGGAGCGCACCAGCAGAATCCCCGGTGCGTTCCAGGGGACGATATGGGCGGCTACGCCTGCTGCTTCGCGGTGTAGGACGGAGAGCGTCCGTGGCGCGATCTCCAGGACCTTGCCGGCGATATTCCGCGCGAGTCCCGCATAGTAGCGGAGTTCCGAGGCAACCGCCGTTATTTCGAGTTCGGCGTGATTCAACACCTTGCCGTTCTCTTCCGTTAAGATTTGGGCAAGCGCGCGCTTGCATGCCTCGATGCGGTCGGCGAATGCGAGCAGGACCGCGGCGCGAAGGCGCGGACTTTCCGCCCATTCTCCCCGGTCGAAGGCCTGCCGCGCGGCGGCGATCGCGGCTTCGGCCTCGGGACGACCTCCGGCGGCGAATCGCTGGACGGGTACTCCGATTGCCGGATTGGTGGTCTCCGCCTCGGCGCTGTCGGCGGAGCCGACCCAGTCCGAGCTGATCCAATGAAGGGCGGTGGCATCTTTCATCACGTCTCTCTTAATTTCCGGCGGGCCGGTACTATCGTGGCATCCGGGGTTGCCGTGTGGTTGCGTTCAGGATTCGGCGGTGCGCAGTCTGGCGCGCCAATCACGGGCCTCTTCGTCGAATATCTCGGCGGTGACATCGATATCGGATTCTCCCGGAATCCGGATGGGCGTGAAGCTGAATTGGTCCGCGTCGAGCGGTACCGTCGCATCCAGGCCCATCTTTGCGCCGACCCCCTGATCGGAGGAGGGGTCGAGCTTCGATCCTTGGGCGTTGGCGACGACGACGAGATCCCGATCCGCCTGGAAACGCGTGGCGACGGCCCATTCGACGCATTCGCGGTCGTGAACGTCGACGTCCTCATCGACGGTGACGACGCGTTTGATGTCGTAATGTCCGGCGAGCGCCGCCAGGATGACGTTCTTGGCTTCGCCTTTCTGACGCTTGGCGATCTTGACGTTCAGGTGGTACCGACAGACGCCGCCCGTGGTCAGATGGACGTCCCGCACATTGGGGTAATTGCGCTGCAGCTCGGCCAACAGGGTCGCTTCGCGCGGGATACCGCCGAGCAACAGATGCTCCATCGCGGCCGGAACAATGGTGTGAAACAGCGCGTCATCGCGGTGGGTAATGGCGTCGATTTCGATGACCGGCTTTTCCGAGCGACTGCCGTAATATTTCGGAAATTCGCCAAAGGGGCCCTCGGTCTCGCGCACGCCGGGCAGCAATCGACCCTCGATCACGATCTCGGCCCGCGCTGGCACCCTGACGTCATTGGTCAGGCATTTGACGACCTCGAGCGGTGCCTTGTGGAGCGCGCTCGCGATTTCCAGCTCGTCGCAATCGAGGGGTGCAATGGCCTGGGAGGCGAGCAGAGTCAGCGGGTCGACACCGATCACGACGGCGACGGCGAGGTCCGATTTGGCGGCTTCGGCCATCGCGAAATAGGCGTTCAGGTGCCGCGGCAGGATGAGCACGCCGAGGCGGCGCGGTCCGCTCACCTGGCAGCGGTGGATGGAGACGTTCTGGGCGCCTGTTTTCGGATTGCGGGCAATGACCAGCCCGGCCGTGATATACGGCCCATTGTCGAGTTCGTGATGGGTCGGAATCGGCAGGTGCTCGGCCACATCCCCGTCGCGATGGACGACCGCGTGAACCGGCGCATCGGTGACTTCGCGGCATGGCCGAGGCCGGTCCGCGGCCTCGGAGAAACGGGCGAGAACCGCGTCTTCACCGACGCACATGCTCTCGGCGATCCACGTCCTGGTCGCGACGACGCCGGTCACCACGGGCATGGAATGGCCGCCCGGACGGGGAAACAGTACGGCCTTTCGCCCGTCTAGGTGCTTGCCGATGGCGGCCAGCGTGTATTCGAGGGAAATGCCGGGTCGGGTAATGGCGACGCGTCCTTTCGCGGCCAAGCGGTCGATCCAGTCGCGCAGGCTGGTTGGCGGTCCGCCGTTTTTTTCAACATTCGCAACGTCCGATGGTGCCGTGTTGGCCGTCATGTGTCCGTGTCCTCGCTCGTCTCGCGTCGGCGTGCGCGCGGCAGTCAAGGCATGGCCGAGCCGCCGTCAACGACGACGACCTGACCGGTCATGAACGCGCTGTCGTCGGACGCCAGAAAGAGAAGCGCACCGATCAGATCTTCGGGTGTCTGGTCCCGCTTGATCGCCCGGCTGGCCAGAACCGGACCCGAAAGCGCCTCCAGCATGGCCTCGTTGCGGCGCACGCTTTCGCTCAGCACCAATCCTGGAGCGATCGTGTTGACGCAGATCCCATGCTCGCCGACCTCGCGCGCGAGGCATCGGGTAAACGCGACGATGGCGCCCTTTGAGGTGACGTAGTGGAGAAAATAGGGGGTTCCCTTGAACACCGTGCCGGAGGCGACGTTGATGATGCGCCCGTACCCGTTTTCCCGCATCGCCGGGACCGCCGCCTTGGCGCAGAGAAAGGGCCCGCGGACGTTGACCGCCATAACGCGGTCCCATTCGTCGACATCGATTTCGTCGAAAGGCTTGAGGGACAAATTGCCGAAGACGGCCGCATTGGCCACCAGAACGTCGAGTCGTCCAAATCGGTCCAGCGTCTCGCGCACCATGGCGTTCGTCGACTCCTCGTTGCTCACATCGACGTTGACGGTCAGGACATCCGCGCCGGTCGCCGAAATCTCCTCCGCCACGGCGGTGCCGTCGAGGAGGTCCGCGACCACGACCTTGGCGCCTTCGCCGGCGAGAGCCTTGGCGTAGACCGCCCCGATTCCCTGCGCGGCACCGGTGATGATTGCGACACGATCGTTCAGCCTGCCCATGGATGGCGTACTCCCTGGTTATGATATGCCGGCCGGCGCGGCCGCGCCGGTACCGGGGTCAATCCAGACCCAGAAACTTGTTGCTGAAATCCTGGTTGTTGAGCAGCTCCTCCCGGGTGCCCTCGAGCACCGTCCGCCCGTTCTCGACGACATAGGCGTTGTCCAGAAAATCGAGCGCACGGTGGATGTTCTGTTCAACTAGAACCATGGTCACACCGTCCTCCACGATGCGGCTGAGGACGGTGACGACCTCTTCAATGATGATGGGCGCCACGCCGAGGAAGGGTTCGTCGAACAAGATCAACGCCGGCTCCGACATCAGGGCACGGCCGATGGCGACCATCTGCTGCTGCCCGCCGCTCAACAGTTTTGCCTGCTGGTTTCGTTTCTCGGACAACACGGGAAAGAGCCCGAAGATCCGGTCAAGGCTGGTGGTCAACTGACGGCGGCGGCTGGTAAATGCCCCCATCTCGAGGTTTTCGCGCACCGTCATCTCGGGAAAAAGGCGTCGCCCTTCGGGGACCAACGCGATCCCGGCTTCGACCCGTTCCGGCGTGGGAACGTCGGCAATCGACTGACCGCGATAACGGATATCGCCGGCGACGACCGGGTATAGCCCGATAATAGCGCCGAGAGTCGTCGACTTTCCGGCGCCGTTGGCGCCCAGCAAACCCACCCGCTGGCTTTTTTCGACCCGGAAGGAAATGTCCCACAGCGCCCTCAGTTTACCGTGGTCTACAACCAGGGACTTTACCTCAAGCATGGCCGCTCGTCCGATCGTCAGAACGCCGCGGGCGCCGGGTTCCGGTCCGCTTCCGGCCGTTTGGTCGTCATGTGGTTTCGACCTGTTGCAAGGGATCGGCGAGGTCCTCGGGCGGAGCCTCGGGGCGCAGATCCTCGCGAACGCGGCGGTCGCTGTTGCCGTTGAACAGCGTGCCGATCAAGCCGCGGTCGAGGTCGCTCGTTCCGAACAGGGCGTCGCAGATCGGGAAGGTGAGGTTGAAGTTCCGGGTCTGCATGAAGCCCAGCACATGGTGGACGCGATGCATGCGCCGCACCGTGTTCACCAGCGGGATGTACCGCAGATAGGGATGTCGCCCATCGTCCAGGTGAGACAGCGTATGGAGCCCCTCGTACATGAGGTAGAACGCCGCCATGGTCAACACGACGATATAGCCCGCATTCGCCGACCAGACGCCGGCGATCAGCAGTGCCGGAGGGACCGAAACCAGGATGAAGCCGATCGGTGCGAAGGGCGGGAAAAGGAGCGCCCGCCATTCCCGCTGCCCTTTGTAACCGAGGTTGTGATCGGTAAAGAACTGGTGATGCACGCCGCAATGTCGCTTGTAGATCATCTTCAGCCCGCGCACCGGGCGATGGAGCAGGTACCGATGGGCGGCCCACTCGGCCCAGTTGCCGAACAGGAAAATCGGCACCACCAGTAGCCACTCGACCAAGCTTGCGTTCTGTATCCGGGCCCAGCAGAAGGCGATGGTGCCCAATGTCACCGCCAACATGAATGCGAGGTGAAATTCCCCCCGGTACCACTTGGGCGTATTTCGGACGAACTCTTTTCTGAAGCGGCTCTGATGGGCGATCTCGCGCTCCCTGCGCGCCTGGTCCGTCAGCGGTTTCGACATGGCAACTCCTCCCCTCCGATTGTCGATACGGATCGTCGCCGGAATCGGCCGCGATTTGCGCCGATCGCCTCGGGCTGAGCCGGGCCGGGGATAGACCGGTGCACAAGCGGGTTCGGACCATCCGGCCGACGCAAAAATGTCATACTGTACTGGTCAATTTTAGCGAAGGAGGGGGCTCACCGCGTTCTCCTCGGGAGCGACGATTTACCAGTGAGTACGATTTTGTTGGGGAAAGAGTCGCCAATTTCCGGTCTGATGCCCGTGCCAAGTGGCGCTCATGCCGGCTCAAAAAACATCCTCAAAGGTAAATCTTGATCCGCAGTGGGAAGGTCATCCTTCCAGCCATTGCCTAATATCTGGCCGCTTAGCGGCTCGATATCTAAACGCTTAGCGGCTCGCGGCCGGATGAATCGATACCGGAAAATGCGGATCGATCTCGGCCGGAGTTGATGGCATCCACCGGCCACCGAGTCGGGTTGGCGTCGATGCGAACCCGCGTCCGACATTGCCCGACGGGGTGCCCGCGAAACAGGGGAGGATACGCGATGAGCTATATCATGCGCTTTCTATGGGGCGCGGCGGCCGTGTTCCTGGCTACCGGCATTCAGCCCGCGGCGGCAAAGCTCAATTCATGCGACGGACCGATCACGCTGGGGACGACGATCTCTCAGACCGGCCGTTTTTCGACGCTTGCCGGTCGCTGGACCCAGATGACCAAGGCGTTCGAGAACGAGATAAACAAGGGCGGCGGAATTTTTCTCAAGTCCTGCAACAAGAAAGTTCCGATCCGCTTCGTCATTTACGACGACCAGAGCGTCCCCGCGACCGCCGTGAGTCTCTATGAGAAGATGGCGAGCGTCGACAAGGTCGACCTCTTCGTCGGACCGGATTGGTCGGCGCTAGGATTCCCGGTAGCGCAGGTATCCGCGCGCCACAAGATTCCGACAGTCATGGCCAACGTGGCCTCGCCCAAGGTCTATAAACAGGGCATTCGCTATATCTTTGGCACGCCTTTTCCGAGCGTTCCCCGGTGGTCGGAGCGTTATTTCGACATGCTCAAGACGGTCGACCCCAAGCCGAAGACGATTTTCTGGGTCATCCACGACAACTTCGTGACCAAGGCGATCGTTGGCGTCTGGGAAAAGAAGGCGAACGCCCAGGGCATCAAGACCGTGGGCAAGGAGATCTTTTCGCCGGAAACCAAGGATTTCAGCGGCATCATTCTGAAGATAAAAGCCGCGCGCCCCGACATTATCTACGTATCGTCCTTCGATTCCGTGTCCATCCCATTGATGCAGCAAATGCGCCAACTCCGGGTTCACGCGATGGATGTCCATCATGTGATGGCGACCGGCTCGTTGGCACGACTACTCGGCGGCGATCTCGAAGGGGTCAGCGGAGAAATTCCCTGGCACCAGTCGATGAAGGGCGGGACCTACCGCGACCTCACGGTCCGCGTGCTCAAGGCGGCCGGTATCGACATGTTCGATTACATTTGGACCATGGGCCGGATGGCGTCCTATCTCGTGATGGTTCAGGCCATCGAGCGTGCCGGTGTCGTCGATCGCGAGAAAATCCGTGACGTTCTCGCCGAAGGCACGTTCGGCACACCGGCCGGCGACATCAAGTTCTCGAAAATCGGACTGGCACGGGCAACGGCGTATACCGAGCAGATTCAGAAGGGAAAGCCGGTCATCGTTTGGCCGCGCAACCGCGCGACCGGAAAGCTGATCTGGCCGGTCCCGAGCTGGCAGTAGTGTCGAACCGCAGCGTATCCGAAGACCGGACCGGGACGGACGGATTGGCGCGGGGACGGACATGTCTATCGCAATCCTGATTCAGGTGACCCTTGGCGGTCTCCTTCTGGGTGGGCTCTACGCGCTGGTTGCGTTCGGTCTTTCCCTGGTCTACGGGGTGGCCGGAATCCTCAATTTTTCCCACGGCACGCTGCTCGCGGTCGCGGGGATCATCGCCAGCGTCCTTTACGCGGCGACAGGGCTCAACCCATTGATCATCGGGGTCATACTGATTCCCGGGTTCCTGGTCTTCGGATACTTCTTTTACGCTTACTTCCTCGATCCGCTGACGTCGCGAAACCCGTTCGAGAATACGGTCGGCACCGTGCTCGTCACGGTCGGCGCCCTGCTGATATTAAGCGATCTCTCCGCGCTGCTCGCCGGTCCCACGGTGAAGAACATTCCCCTGCGATTTCAGACGATCGAGATCGGCGACGTGATCATATCGATGACCCAGGTCTTTATCTTTGCCGGCATTGCCGCGCTGATCACAGGACTTCACCTATTCATCAAACGATCCTGGATCGGCCGGGCGATGCGGGCGGTCGCACAGGATCAGGTTGCCGCACAGATCTGCGGCGTGCGCCCCAATAAGATCCGGTGCTATACCTTTGCCGTCGGTTCGGGCATCGTCGCCGTGGCCGCGATTCTCTATGTCCTCAGCTTTCCGGTTGATCCCTATATGGGGTTCTCGCTGACCGTGAAAGCCTTCACGATCATCATCCTCGGCGGCATCGGTAACCTTCTGGGCGCGTTGCTGGCGGGGCTCTTCCTCGGCGTGGTCGAGGCGATGACGGCGTTCTTCTGGGCTTCGGACTGGGCACCGGCGGTCAGCATCATCCTTTTGCTCGTGATCCTCGTCATCTTCCCCCGGGGCATCGTCGCCCGTCTGCGGAGCTGACACGGGAGATGGCACGCGCTCTGATCCCGTTCGGACTGTTCATTCTGGTCGCCTTGATCCCGGCGACTGGCAACGCTTATCTCGTCTATTTCGTCTTTGCGATCCTGGTTTCGTTCATTCTTGCGCAGAGCTGGGACTGGATCGCCGGTGAGGCAGGGTTGATCAACCTCGGTCACTATGTGTTCTTCGGCATTGGTGCCTACACCTTCAGCATCGGCGTTATCAACGATCTACCGATTGCACTCTGTTTCGTGTTTGCGGCCGGATTCACCAGCTTGGTCGCCGCCATCCTCGGGATACCGCTATTTCGCCTGACCGGAGACTATTTCGCCTTCGCCACTCTGGCGCTGCTGCCGCTGGCCGAGCTTTTGGCATCGAACCTGGCTTCGATCACCGGCGGCTCCGACGGCATTCCGCTGCCGCCCGGCGGCGGGATGGTTTTCGGGTTCGAGGTCAAGACGGTTGCCTATTACATGGCGCTCGTCTTTGCCGTTGGCGCCATCGTCGTCACCATGTGGATTACGCGCTCGCCATTCGGCTATGCGCTGAAAGCAGTGCGCAATGATGAGGAAGCGGCGGAAATCCTCGGCGTGCGCATCTTCCCCACGAAGATCAGGGCATTGGTGTTGAGCGCGCTGGCGGCATCGCTTGCGGGATCGGTATACGCATGGTCGTTCCGCTATATCGACCCGTCGACGGTGTTTGGATTGAACAGCGCCCTGCTACCGGTGGCGATGGCCCTTTTGGGCGGTTCGGGGCTGCTGTGGGGACCGCTCATCGGTGTGCTGCTGCTCTCGGTCGCCCAACAGCTTCTGTTGACAAATCTGACGATCCTTCAGGCCACGATTTACGGGCTCGTCATCCTTTTCATCGGTCGGTATATGCCGGGTGGTCTTTTGCGTGCGGCATCGATACGGAGGTTGCCGGGGCTGAAGGCGCTTGGCCGGGAGCACCATGAATATCTCACCGAACGCGGGCCGTCGCCGACGATGGCCGCGGTGAAAGAGATTGCCCTCCGCCGTTACGCGACGGAGCGAGACGGCCCGCTGCTCGTTTGCGATGGCGTTACCATGGCCTTCGGCGGCAACGTCGCGGTCAATGGCGTGTCGCTGAGCATCGATAAGGGTGAAATTATCGGCCTGATCGGCCCGAACGGGTCGGGAAAAACGACCTTCTTCAACTGCATCTCCAAGGTCTACGAGCCGGTCGCAGGACGGATCATCTTAGATGGCCATGATCTCGGTGGCGTCAGCCGTTATCGGGTTTCCCGCCTCGGCGTCGGGCGGACCTACCAGATTCCGCGGCCGTTCCAGGACCTCACCGTGGTGGAGAACATCGCCATCCCCTTGATGTTCCGCGAGCGGGACAGCCTGCCACTGCGCAGGGCATTTGTGGAAGCGGGCGACTTCGCCAGCTTTGCCGGTCTCGAAGATCATCTCGATGTGCGCGCCGACCTCCTCAGCCTGCAGCATAAGAAAGCGCTCGAATTTGCCCGGGCACTCGCTTGCAAACCGAAACTGCTGTTGTTGGACGAGGTCGCGTCGGGTCTTACGCCGGCCGAGGTCAAAAGGTTCGTTGCCCAAATTCGCCATGTCCGGGACGCGTTTGGCCTGACCGTCATCTGGGTCGAGCACATCATCTCGGCGCTCTCCCTCGTGGTCGACCGTATCGTCGTGATGGAGGAGGGTGCGACGATCGCCGACGGGAACCTGCGGGAGGTTATGAAGGACGAGAAGGTCCTCAAGACCTATCTCGGGACAGTTTCCAAAGAGGCCGGCTGAATGCACCGCGGGCAATCGTGCGGCTTCGCAATCACTTTTCGATTTTCCGCCTACTCCTATTTCTCGCCCGACGTGGCCGTGACGAAGAGGGGGCCGTTCGCTCGCGACCCGGGTCCCGGGGGTCCGGTCACCGTAATCTTCGGGGCAGCGAAAGGGCAGACTTCGATGCGTCGCGCCGGTAGTGTCTCAGTTTGAAATCTGCGTTTTGTATGGACCGCGCGGCCCTGGCTTCGGAGCGCGAGCATCGATCAACGAGACTATCCATTCCATGTTGTGAAGTGTATCAGTGACGCTGGCGG
>Ga0114931_10011444_pt1 | contig 10480 bp, 10 predicted proteins | sample 2SBtaG_FD_89579 | JGI IMG/M metagenome (GOLD analysis project Ga0114931, IMG submission 89579) | Deep subsurface microbial communities from Kolumbo volcano to uncover new lineages of life (NeLLi) - 2SBTROV14_V59a metaG | ecosystem: Environmental > Aquatic > Marine > Volcanic | place: Kolumbo... | reverse complement strand
GTTCGAGCCCAACACCGACCGCACCGAGGGAACCTATTCGAAATACAACAGCATCGACGACAAGGTGGACGGCTTCCACTATTGGACGGGTTTCGTCAAATTCGGCATCGGGCGCTGTACCCACGAGGCATCGCAGGAAATCCGCCACGGCCATATCACCCGGGAAGAGGGGGTGGCGCTGGTTCACCGCTTCGACGGCGAGTTCCCCGAAAAACACTTCCCGGCGGTTCTCGACTATCTCGGAATGGAGCGGGACGAATTCTTCGAGATCGCCGACAGCTTCCGCTCGCCCCATCTGTGGCGCAAGACCGGCTCGGGCTGGGATCTGCGCTGGCGAGTGCGATGAGCTTTCGCTTCGGCACCAAGGCGGAAACGCTCGAGAACCTGCGCAGGCTGGTGAAGCGACCCCATTTCTGCGAGCAGATGTTCTTTTCCGTCGACGAATGGCGGACCAGCCGCGGCGCGATTACCGAACGCGCCCTGGCGGCGTTCTCCGTCGACGAGCTGGCCGTCCGCTCTAGCACCCAGCGCGAGGACGGCGCCGAGTTCTCCATGGCCGGCGCCTTTCTCAGCCTGGTGGGTGTACCGCGCGATCGCGACGCCTTCATGGGCGCGGTGGACGAGGTGGTGGAAAGCTATGGCGGCGCGCGCGGCATCGACCAGGTGTTGGTGCAGCCGCGGCTGGACGCCGTGGCCATTTCCGGTGTCGTTCTGACACGGGACCTCGAGACCGGGGCGCCCTATTACGTCATCAACTATGACGATGTCAGCGGGCGCACGGATTCCGTCACCGGCGGCGCCGAAAGCAAGACGGTGCTGGTCCACCGCGATCGGCCCGAGGCATTGCATTCGGCGCGCCTGCGGGCGTTGGTTCATGCCGTCTCCGAAATAGAGGAGACGACCGGTTCCGACGCGCTGGATGTCGAGTTCTGCGTCACCCATTCGGACGAGGTCTATATCCTTCAGGTCCGGCCCCTCGCCGCCAGCCGCAACTGGGGTCGGGTGCCAGACGCCCGGGTGGATAGCGCCATCGCCGGCGTGCGCACCGCGTTTCGGGAGCGGATCTCTGCGCCGGACGGCGTCGCGGGCGACGGGGTGGTCTTCGGTCAGATGCCCGACTGGAACCCGGCGGAGATGATTGGCAGCACGCCGCGTCCGCTGGCCTATTCGCTGTACGACACGCTGATCACCGGCGACGCCTGGGCCGAGGCGCGGGCACGGATGGGCTATCGCGACATGACCGGGCACGCGCTCATGACGGCCTTCGCCGGTCACCCCTATATCGACGTCCGCCTCAGCCTCAACTCCTTCCTCCCCGCCGCCCTGGACGATGCCCTTGCCCACAAGCTGGTCACCGGGCAGCTTGCGCGCCTCGCGGAACGGCGCGAATTGCATGATCGCATCGAGTTCGGAATCGCCGTTCCCAGCCTGGATTTCGCCTTCGATGAACGGCGATCGGATTTGGCGGAAGCGGGCTTGTCCGCGGCCGAGATCGCGCGCTTTCACGCCGCGCTGTCGGCGCTAACCCGCACGATCGTGGAGAGCGGTCGCGAGAGCATGCGCGCCGCCGAAGCCGAGATCGACCGGCTGCCCCGCGAGCAGGGGAAACGCGGCACGGACATCGCCGCCATTGCCGAGCTGATCGAGGCCTGCCGGCGGGACGGCGTGGTGCCCTTTGCCATGCTGGCGCGCCATGCCTTCATCGGTGTGGCCTTCCTGAAATCGCTGGTTCGCAGGGGAGTGCTCGGCGCGACCGAGGTGGACCGCTTCATCGGGGCGGTTCGCACGGTAGCCGCGGATTTCGTCGGGGATATGGATGCCCTGCGCGATGGCGCGTTGAGCCGCGAGGCTTTCCTCGAGCGCTATGGCCATCTCCGCCCCGGCACCTATGACATCACCTCGCCCCGTTACGACCAGGAGCCCGATCTCTATCTCGGCGGGCAGGGTCACGGGGCCGTTCCGGCGGCCGAATTCACGCTCGATTCGGCGTGCCGCAAGGCCATCGCCGGGCAGATGACGGAGATCGGCCTCGCCATGCCGGTCGATGGGTTCCTAGCCTATGTCACCGAGGCGATTCGCCTGCGGGAATCGGCGAAGTTCCGCTTCACGCGGGTTGTGAGCGACATCCTGGAGATGATCGCCGATTGGGGCGCAGCGCGCGGGTTGTCGCGCGCCGATCTGTCCTTCCTGACGATCCCCGAGATTCTCGGCCAGGACGGCGCCGATTTCGCCGCGAGGATCGCGGCCGCGCGCGACCGGTACCGCTCCGACCGGCTGGTCCACCTGCCTCATCTTATTTCCGCCGTCGAGGATATCGACGTGGTGCGGCTGCCCCTGAACGAGCCCACCTATATCACCCAGCGATCGGTGACCGCCCCCGCCCTGCTGCTAGCCGCCGGTCAAGTCGCCGATATCGATGGCAAGATCGTGATGATCGAAAGCGCCGACCCCGGCTTCGACTGGATCTTCTCCCACAAGCTCGCCGGGCTGATTACCAAATTCGGCGGCGCCAACTCGCATATGGCGATCCGCTGCGCCGAATTCGGCGTGTCGGCGGCCATCGGCTGCGGCGAGCGGCTGTTCGATATCCTCTCCCGCGGACGGGTGGTCCAGCTTGATTGCCCGGCCCAAGCCGTGCGGGTAGTCCTGGCCCAGTGTGCACCCGGCGACGGTGGATCGACGTGAGGCTCGCCCTGTCCATGCGGGTCGTCCAGGCCACGGGCTATCGCGAGCCGCGGGACGCGTTGAGCCATGATTGGATCGACTGGGCTGCCGCCCGTGGGCATCTGGCGATACCGGTACCCAATCGGCTGCGCGATCCGGCCGGCTATCTCGACGAGCTGGGGGTGGAGGCGCTGGTTCTCACCGGCGGCAACGATCTGGTGCCGCGCCCGGGTGCGCCGGACGACACGTCGCCCGAGCGCACGGCGACGGAGCAGGCCCTCCTCGCGCACGCCATCGCGAGCGGCCGCCCGGTCCTGGGCGTATGCCGCGGGCTGCACGTGGTCAACCGGCATTTCGGGGGCGATGTGATCGACGATATCGGCGCCGGGCCGGTGCCCCATGTGGCGCGGGATCACACGTTGCGGCTCTCCGATGATTTCGGCGCGTTGGCCGGCGACGCCCGCATTCGCACCAATTCCTTCCACGCCCAGGCGGTCGGCGAGGACGGCGTGGGAAAGGGTCTCGAAATCTTTGCCGTGAGCCCGGAGGACCGCATCGTCGAAGGGCTCCACCATTGCGAACGACCGGTGCTGGCGGTGCAATGGCATCCCGAGCGGCAAAACCCGGCGACCGCGTTCGACGACGTGATCATCGGGCGCCTGTTCACGGAAGGAGCGTTCTGGCGACCATGACGACGGAGGTGATCATTTTGGCGGCGGGCCGCGGCTCACGCCTCGGCGCGCTCACCGACGAGACGCCTAAATGCCTGACTGAGCTGGCGGGCCGTCCGTTGATCGCATGGCAATTGCGGGCGCTCGCCGAGGCCGGCCTCGATCGGGTCGGGCTGGTGACCGGCTATGCCGCCGATCGCCTCGCCCATCTGGGATTACCCAGCATCCACAACCCGCGTTGGGAGGAAACCAACATGGTTTCCAGCCTGCTGTGTGCCGAAGCGGCATTGCGTTCCGAGGATGACCTCATCGTGAGCTACGGCGATATCGTTTACGAGCCTCGCATCGTTTCGGCGTTGCGGGACAGCGACGGCGCCATCGCCACGGTCATCGATCTCGACTGGCTCAAGCTGTGGCAACTGCGCAGCGACGACCCGCTGGCCGATGCCGAAAGCCTGCGGCTCGATTCCCAGGGGCGGATTACTGACATTGGTCAAGGCGTCGCCAGCCTGGGTGAGATAGAAGGCCAATATATCGGCCTGACCAGGTTCAGCGCCGCGGGCAAACGGGCGCTCCTGGAATTTGTCGCACGCGACGGCACCCGGGATTGGCCGCTGTCGTCGTCCCTAGACGACACCAGTTTCACGGATCTTCTGCGTGGCATGATCGACACAGGCATGACGATTGACGCGATTCCGGTGCGCGGCGGTTGGCTCGAGGTGGATACGCCCGAAGACCTGGCCGTCTATGAGGCGGAATTGGCGCGGCCGACCATTGACGGCTTCTTCTCGTTGCCCCGCGGCGCGGCGGAGCGGGACGCGGCGACGGGAGACGCCGCCACATGGTGATCTGTCTCATTGGTCTGTCCGGCGCCGGCAAGACGACGATCGGGCGGGTGCTCGTCGATCTCATGCGCGCCGAGGGTCGCTCCACCTTGTTTCTCGACGGCGACGATTTGCGCTCGCTGTGGCAGGAAGACCTCCATCACCAGCTCGCGGACAGGCGAAAAAATCACATGCGCTTTTCGCGGCTCTGCGCGCTTCTGGATCAGGACGATCACGTCGACATCGTCGTGTCGGCGCTGTCCATATTTCCGGATTATCAGAAGTGGAATCGTGAGAATTTCAATCAATATTACGAGGTGTTTCTAAATTTGCCCGTAGCCGATGCGATCGAGCGGGATTCGAAAGGGCTGTACGCCAAAGCCCTCGCCGGCACCTTGCAGAATGTGGTGGGAATCGACATTCCCTTTCCGGTCCCGCCCAACCCCGATCTGGTCATCGAGCCGCCGCAAATCCATCAACCGCCGGCGCTGCTGGGTGAATTCATTTTGAGCCGTCTTCCGGAGCGCCGGCGCCATGGATAGATATCCGTGTGGCGACAGGGATTTGTTCCGCCAGCCCGAAAGCTACGAATACGCCAAATGCGACGGGGCGGACTATCTGACGGTCTGGCGCCGGAGCCGGGACGCGGCGCTCGAAAAGCTCCGGGCGCGGGCGACGGCAGGGCCCGCCGCTGCCGAGGCGGAGGCCGCACCGGTGTCGCCACCGGCGATTCCGTTGTCGGACATCCTCTCGGAGGTGATGACCGCGCCGGGTGACGGGAGGGCGCGATTGGATGTCCTGGTGGCTAAATTCGAGATATTCCGGCGGCTCTTCGGGTATTACGAGCCCGATCTGCGGCGCGCGCCGTATTCTGAGGTTGCTGGCCTGGAGGACTATGTTCTGTTCGGTGAAGTTCTCGCCGCCTATGCCGAGCGAACCGCCAGTCCAATGTATGTATCGACGTTGCTCAAGCTGGTGGACGCGTTGTGCAGCGTGATCGGTGATCAGTTCTCCGCCGCCGCGGCGGCGCGTCTCTCCCATGTCATCGAACGCGAGCGCGCGCTCGTTCGCTATTGGCAGGAGCGGGTTGGGGTCGCACCATGACGCTTGGTCTCGACGATGTGGGACTTCTTCTCGCGCCGACCTTTCGGTCACGCGCCTATGCACAGACGCTGGCGGCCCACGGTATGAGGCCGGCGCTCGCCGTCCTCCTTCCGGGGGAAGAGCCGGCCTGGGACGGCGACGAGACGATCGATTTCCGCTTCGGCGACGATCGGAGCGGGATCGATTTTCACCCCGGCGTTTCGGCAAAGGAGACGGTGACGGCGGCGGGATGGGAGACCGTCACCCTCGATACGAACGACATCAACGCCGAGCGGGCGATCGAGACCTTCGATAAGCTTCCGGTCTCGGTGCTGGTCTATTCGGGCCTGTCCAAGGTCCTGCTGAGACCGCCGGTGCTCGCCTCCAAGGTCAGGTTTCTCCATGTGCATGGCGGCTATCTGCCGGCCTATCGCGGGGCAACCGGCTTCTATTTCGGCCTCTTGAACGAAGGCAGGCTGGGGGTCTCGGCGATCTGGATGGATGACGGCATCGATACCGGGCCGGTCCTCATGCGGGATTGGTACGATCCGCAATCGGGTGTCGAGATCGACCGGGTCATGGAACCCATGGCGCGGGCCGATCTGCTGGCGCGCGTCTTGCGCATCCGGGCGCGTGACGGGCACTATCCGTCGACCGCCGCACCGGGGGAGGCGGGGCTGTGTTTCGTCATCCACCCGGTGCTCAAGAATATCGCCCTGGCGCGCGCGCAGGCCGTGCGCACGAAAGACAGCTCGGAAGACGTCGCGTTGACATCCTGATCGGCTGGTGAGATCGCATGTATAATTTTTTCCTTGGAAGCAGGGACGACATCGAGGCGGACCCGCGAACCTTCTTGGTCGCGATCAAGCGCATGCTGCCCCGGTGGGCGAATTCGTTGCCGGATTCCGAATTCCACGCGTTGATCGACCTCATCGAATCGCAGGACCACGCGCGCCCGCCGGTTTTCGTCGAAACCGGCGCCGGGGCGAGCACTATCGTCTTTATCCACTATGCGATGCAGCATGGCGGCCGTGTCCTGTCTTGGGACCTCAACCCGTCCAAGGGTTCCTTTATTCATGGGGTCTGTGGCGAAACGCTGGCGGCCCATCACGGGAAATCGGTGTCCAGTCATTGGACCTTCGTCAGCTCCGGCAGCCTTTCGCCCCATACCGGCATGGAGGTTCTTGGGGAGCTGGTGGATCGCGTCGACCTGTCCTTTCACGATTCCGATCACACCTGGGAGACCACCAAAGGGGAAGTCGAGGCGGTCCTGCCTCTCATGGAGGACGGCGCCATCGTCTGCATCGACGACGCCAACCAGGGCTACCGACACATCTATGAGCCGCTGGTGAACATGACACGCAAGAAAATCGGTTTGCCGCCGATCGACGCCATTGCCGACAACCGCACGGAACCGCTATACGACAACGTTCCGCGCCTGTTGAGACGCTATTTCGAGCGCATCGACGAGATGAACGAGCCGTTCCGAAGCCGCCTCGAGGATGACCTGTACTATACGTGGTACAACGTCGACCGTCGGCGCATGAGCGAAATGGGGATGGAAAAATTCGCGGATGTCCGAAATCGGTTCGCGGCCTGGAAATTGTCGGGCCGCATCGCGCCAGCCGGCTGATAGACGAGACCGCCGAAAAGAGGAGAGGAAAACGATGGGTTCCATTCGCACGGTCATCAGGGCCAACTATCCGACGCTCGACGAAATGCCGTTCTGCGCGGCGTTGCGGGAGGGGCGATACGGTCGGGAGGAAATCCTGCGTGCCGAGATCGTCGAGCTGTACCGGGCGCTCAATACCCGCCACAAGATCCAAGATATCTACAAGAACAAGCTAAAAGGCGGCATGGATGGCGGCGCCGTCGAAAAGAGCGATGTCGATAGGATGGAAGAGGTCATCGACGACGAGGGCGAGACCGACGATCATATCGATCATCTGGACATGCGCTTCAAATTGTTCGTGGGGACGCCGATATCGCGGACGTCGCGGCTGCGACGGAACGACGCGCTCGAGGCCATCAACAAGGAATGGATGGACATCTGTGCCGAGACCGATTTGTTCAGTCTGATGGCGCTGACCGCGGCCATCGAGGACTGGTATGCCCCGCTCTCCGCCTTTTTTGAGGAGGAGTATCGGAAACGGGGCTTCTCCGAGGACGAGCTGGAGCTGTTCGTCGTCCACAAGGAGGCCGATGTCGGCCATTCCGACGCCCAGTTCGACATCCTCGAGCGCAACGCCGATCGCCTGGACGCCGATCATGTCGCGGCGATGGTGCGACGAACCTTCAACACCTCCAAGGGCTACGACACGGTCAAGCGGGATCTGGCCGAGACCAACTGTTCGCTGAGCGACCTCATCGAATAGATGCCGCGCTGTACCGCGGTCCCGATTGATGCCCTTCGCCCTTTGCCCGCCGCTGTGGTTCGAGCAACGACGCTGACTCGCCATGAGTGATGCCTTCGACAGGATCGCGTTCTGCGCGCGGTCCGAGCAGCGCGTGATCATGATTGCCATGGCGCGCGCATTGAAAAAGAGATGCGGCAGCGAAATCTACCTCTATTGCACGGGGCCGCAGGAGGTTGCCTATTACCAAAAGGCCAATGACGACGGCGTGTTCACCGCTATTGTCGATGCCGACACCTTGCTCGACAGCGCGTTCGATGAGGGCCTCGACGAAAACGAGGTCTTCGAGCGGGCGCGGGCGCTCGAGCAGTCGATTGGGTTGACGATCAACCGCATGGCGGTGCCGGATCGCCATTTTGGCCGGGGTTACGCGCTGGGCGGGTTCTATCACCCGCGCTCGCGATATTCCGAAACCGTCGACTACGTGCACATGGTTCACGCCTATTGCACGACTCTGGCGTTCTGGGATCGGGAGTTCCGCGACAAGGCCATAACCCTGTGCATCAACGGCTCTCGCGAGGCGGCCTATGTGGCGCACGCGCACGGCATTCCCTATCGGGCGCTGGCCGGCGCACGCTACGAGAATTATCACTATTGGGCGTGGAACGAATTATACGAATCGCCGATGATCGAACAGGCGTGGCGCGCCATTCGCAGCGATCCGGACATCGGCCTGGAAGAACCCTATTACACCCATCAGGTCAGCCGGAATCGATATCTCCGGCAGTTCAGCCTGAAATTCCTCCTGCAGCAATGGAGCCGGGTCACCGCGCGCTATGCCTATTGGAACCTGCGCGGTTACAAGAAGGCGAAGGGCTATTATTACGGCGAGACTATGCGTTACGTTTATCGCGTGTGGCGGGACTATCGCCGTCTGTATGCTATGAACCTGCGGCGCCTCGCCGATCTCGAGGGTAAACGGTTCGTCTATTACCCGCTTCACATGGAGCCGGAGACGGCGCTGCACGGTATTTCTCCCGAATATTTCTATCAGCACGCGCTGATTACGGCGATTTCCCGCGATCTCCCCGCCGGCGTCATGCTCGCGGTGAAAGAGGCGTTCGGCTCCATCGGCCGCCGCCCCGATAATTTCTACCGCCACATCGCCGATCTGAAAAACGTCGTTTTGCTCGATGTTTGGGAACGCGGCTTCGACTGTGCGCAAAAGGCCGACGCGGTGGTGACGATCTGCGGCACGACGGCGATCGAGGCCCTGGCGGCGGGGCGCCCCGTGATCACATTCGGTCGCCACAACATTTACAATTTTCTGCCGTCGGTTCGCATCGTTTCCGACGAAACCAAGCTGGTCGATTATCTCCGCGAGGTCTTGGACGAGGCCGTGGACCACGACGAAATCCGGCGTGATGCGCGCAAGCTGTTGCAGGCCATGGTTACCTGCTCCTTCGACATGGGGTCTTATGATTACGTGACCCTCGACCGGTTCGACGAACGGGTCGTCGGCGACGCCTGCGATGCGCTCGCCGCCACGCTGAATGGGGCGGGGCAATCGCGGGTGCGGGCCGGATGAACCAACCGCGACAGGCGGACGCGGCACCCGAGCGGGTCACGTTGGACGATGTTCGCGCCTCGCTGAATCCCGCGGTCAAGAGCCACTTCACCGTGGCTTGGTTCGGGCGTCCGATCGCCAACCTCGTGACCCCGGCCTTCTACAACGCCGGTTGGTCCGCGAACGGTGTCAGCTTGGCCCGCGCCGCGCTGGCACTGCTGGGGCTGGGGGCGCTGCTGTCGTTACGATCCTGGGCGGGCGCCGCGGCGGCAGCGGTTTTCTATGCCTGCTTCGTTCTGGACTGCGTCGACGGCAATATCGCGCGGCTGCGCAACAGCGTGACCTATTGGGGCAAATATCTCGACGGCCTGGCCGATTCCGTCTTCGTCCTGGGGGCGCCCCTGGCGGCGGGCACGGGGCTGTGGCTGCACGGCGGCCCGGCCTGGGCGATGCTGGCCGGCGCTCTGATCACCATCGGCTCGCTGACCAGCCAGATGACCCGCGGCCGCTTGAGCTTCATGCGGGAATGGATGATCAATCAGAGCGGCCCCGTCGAAGCGCAGGTCCTGGAGCGGCTGAAAGCACCGCGCCGGGTTCAAGCTTGGGCGGCGGCGGTGCTGGTCAATGGGACGTTCTTTGCGCCGCTCCTGTTGCTGGTGCCGACCGACGGCCCGCTCTGGTATGTGCTGGCGTTGTTGGCGGTTCATCTCGCCCCGGAGCTGGTGTGGACGGCGACGACCCTCATCGAAGCGCGCATCCTCCTCGATCGCGGGCGGCGCAGCATTCACGCCGCGCTGCGATAGGCCCGACCGCCGCAGAACCATGCCGCCGCCACGCATCATCGCTCGTCTCGACATCAAGGGGCCGAACGTCATCAAGGGCATTCGCCTCGAGGGGCTGCGCGTCGTCGGCGAGCCTGGCGCCCTGGCGCGGCGCTATTACCAGGACGGGATCGACGAGATCATCTACATGGACAGCGTCGCTTCGCTCTATGGCCGCAACAACATCCTCGGCGTCGTCGAGGCGGCGGCGCGGGATATCTTCGTGCCGCTGACCGTGGGCGGGGGTATGCGCACGGTGGACGACATCGTCGCCGCGCTGCGCAGCGGCGCCGACAAGGTGGCCATCAACACCGCCGCGATCGAACGCCCGGAATTCGTTCGCGAAGCCGCCGAGACCTTCGGCAGCCAGTGCGTCGTCGTCTCGGTCGAGGCCAAGCAGCGCGGGGCGGGGCGATGGGAGGCGCTGACCGACAATGGGCGCGAGCGCACCGGCGTCGATGTGCTCGACTGGGTCGCGGAAGCGGAAAGGCTGGGC
>Ga0114931_10011443_pt1 | contig 10481 bp, 7 predicted proteins | sample 2SBtaG_FD_89579 | JGI IMG/M metagenome (GOLD analysis project Ga0114931, IMG submission 89579) | Deep subsurface microbial communities from Kolumbo volcano to uncover new lineages of life (NeLLi) - 2SBTROV14_V59a metaG | ecosystem: Environmental > Aquatic > Marine > Volcanic | place: Kolumbo... | reverse complement strand
AGATCGTCCCGATCCAATTTTTCTGTGAGTCTGGTCAGTAAATCGAATTTGCAAATCGGTGTCGAAGCGACCTGCCAGACTCCGTTCAATTCGCGGTGTTCGGTCGATACGAATTCGATCACGCGACTCATTTCTAATGTTGTCAGGCCGGTGTAAATCGCTTTGGTGAAACCCTTGATGGTTCCCGTTTGTGCGAGATACCACTCGATTAAACTGCGCTTGTTTTTGAGTTCCAGACCGATGATCGAAGAGCGCAGTGTAATTCCGGGGGCGTGCGAAACTTCACCCAGAAATTTACTTTTCCCGTAAACGTCCTTTGCATCGGAAGGAGAATTCTCGGTGTAGTTTCCTTTTTGACCGTTGAAAACGCAGTCGGTGCTTATGTGAACCAGCCTCGCTCCAACCGCTTTGCAGAGGAGATTCAACTGGTGTGGAAGGACGGAATTCATTTCCAAAGACGCTAATCGATCCTGTGCGGCATCGCGTTGCTTAATAATTCCCACTGCGTTGATCACGGTATCGGGCTGGAATTCACCCATAATTTCAAGCAACCGTTCGCTTCGCCGGACATCCAGATTGTCGAAGGAATTTTTTTCGTGAAAGATACCATAGCTACGATAAGTGGATAATGGCTGCCTTAATGTGACACGAACATCGTGCTTATCTTGCCAACTCAGCAGCAATTGGTGGCCGAGCATTCCGTCTCCGCCGAGAATCAGGCAGCGCATGGTTTTTCTTCTCCCTGTAAAGCATCTTCCTGAAAAGCCTCTTCCTGTTGTTTCGCCGCTTGCGGAAAGACGGTTTCCTGCATGATCGTTTCGAGTCGATCCAAAAGAAGCTCCCGTTCGAATTCTCGCAGGAAATACTGCCGTCCGTTTTGTCCCATTTTTTCCCGTTCGAGTTTGTTCGTTTCGAACAGTCGTAGTGCCTGCTCGGCGAGTGTCTTAAAATCTTCCGCGGGAGCGGTCAGCCCGGCTTTAGCTTCCCTTACAATGTTGGCACCTTCTCCGTCGATGGCCGTGCGAATCGGTTTTCCACACGCCAGATACGATTGAATTTTGCTGGGAATTGTCATCGAAAACACGGGATCGCGCTTCAGTGTTGCCAGCAACACATCGGCGGCAGCATAATATCGGGGCATCGATTCAACCGGTCGGCTTCCCAGAAGATGCACCGTTTCTGCGAGATTTCTGGCTTCGATTTCCTCGGCAACCCGTTCGCGTTCCCGGCCATCACCAAGAATCACCCAGTGAAGCTCCCGGTTTTTTTGTGTCAATTCTGCAGCTTGCAAAATTGTCTCGAACGACTGACTCACTCCGATGTTACCCGCAAAGAGAATACGAAATCCTTTTGGTAGTTCGTTCTCTTCGGTGGTACATTCCGCGGGTTCCAGAGGCCGAAAAAAACTTTCCGCCCAGTTGGGAAAATAATAGATCTGTTCGTGGGGAATGTCTTTCGCATGAATGTCGTCAACGAAAGCGCGCGACTGAACCAGAATTCGATCACATTGCCGGTAGAGGAATCGCACAAGTCGATCGACTTGTTTGAGGATTCGGGGCGATTTCACCGCTCCTGTCGCGACAAGGGTTTCCGGCCACAAATCCTGCACCCAGAAAACGATTGGTATTTTTTTTAACTTCTTCAGAATCACCGCTGGCAAACCAACGGTGATCGGCGACGGTTCGAAGACGAAGATCAGGTCGAACTTATCCCGTACGCGCATCGGGCCCAGCAAAGAAGACGAAAGTGCGAACGAAAGATAGTTTGCAATTATTCGCAATCCCCGCGATTGACCGCGCGATATCATCGGCACACGATACACGGGAATCTCTTCGAACACTTCACCACTGGAGAAAACGTGATAGCCGGGAAAGAAGTGACCCGTGGGATAATTTGGAATACCCGTCAGCACCGAGACATGGTGACCGCGTTCTTTCAAACCAACCGCCAAATCGTTGATTCGAAAAGATTCCGGCCAGAAGTATTGACTGACAATCAAGATATGCAACGAAGCCATCCCTGGTTACGGCGGTTGTAAGATTTCCTTGAACCATGGCAGAGGAGGACGGGCAAGGCTCCTGCCGAGCCGTTTCCCTTACGATGGTACGCTTCCCTGATCAGCCGATAAGACGGGGGTTTTTACCAGAATCTGGAAAAACCGGCAAGATAAGAGTTTTCTGAACGGGAGCATCATCGATGCGAAAGAAGGGGAGAAGAAAAGACGACTCAGAACAAGCGACATCCGAACTCAAACAGCTTTTAGCGCCTGTTCCAGGTCGTCGAGTAAATCGACGGGGTCTTCAATTCCGACGCTCAAACGTACCAAGCCGTCGACGACGCCCAATTCTTCTCTTCGCTCTTTTGGGACTGAAGCATGCGTCATCACGGCGGGATGATTGGCGATCGATTCGACCCCACCGAGACTTTCTGCACAGGCGAAGATTTTTAAGGCTGACATAAACTTGCTGGCTGCTTCGAACTCGCCTTTCACAACAACCGAAACGATCCCTCCCGCACCGGTCATTTGGTTTTTGCAGAGATTGTGATCGGGGTGTTCGGCAAGACCGGGGTAAATGACTTTTTCCAACTGCGGTTGTTCGACCGCCCAACGTGCGATTTGTATCGCATTTTCGCAGTGTGCTTTCATGCGAAGTTCCAGCGTTTTCGCACCTCGGTGACCAAGGTAGCAGTCGAACGGACCGGGGACACCGCCTGCTGCATTTTGACAGAAGCGAACCGGTTCCATCAGCTCGGCATTTTTCGCAACAACCACTCCCCCGATAACGTCGCTGTGCCCACCGATGTATTTTGTGGTGCTGTGAATGACAAGGTCAGCACCCAATTCGAGCGGTTGTTGAAGTGCCGGTGTGGCAAACGTGTTATCCACCGCAAGAAGAACCTGTGTGCCCAGTCGATTTGCTTTGTCTTTCACAGCTTGAGAAATCGCAGCAATGTCGAGCAGATTCAACATGGGATTCGTGGGTGTTTCGAGCCAGACCAAGCGGGTCGTATCGTCGATGGTTTCGGCGAACACAGCGGGATCTCTTCGATTGATGTAGCGGGCATCGAGTCCCCAGGGTCGAAAAACTTTTTCGAACAGTCGGTACGTTCCACCATACATATCACCAAATGCAACCAGCGAATTGCCGGTTTTCAAATGGGAAATAACCGTTGTCGTTGTGGCCTGCAATCCCGATGAGAACGCTGCTGCATCGGCACCGTTTTCGAGCGAGGCGAGACACTGCTCGTAATTTTGTCGTGTGGGATTGTTGGATCGGGAGTACTCGAAACCCTTGTGGTCACCCGGTGCAGCTTGTGTATAGGTACTAGTGATGTGAATTGGTGGGACCGTGGCACCGGTGGAAGAGTCGGCTTCCTGCCCGATGTGAATCGCTTTGGTAGCGAATTTCATAGTTTGTTTCTCCGGAACCATTTTTTTACAACGACACAACGACGAATTGCTGTTTCACAAACCTCAATTGAAGTTGCAAGAATTCATTAAAAGACTGAATTCTTGCGAATCCAGCGACAAACTGTCAGGCACAGTATGACTTGCCATTACACCGTGGCAGCTTGAGCAGGGCTGGAAACATCCCAGAAATTTACCAAGTCGATCCGTGTGATGATTCCGGTCAGTTTTCCTGAACTTCTTACGAGAACCCCCGTGTTTCCAGACATCAGCAAACGGAAAACCTCGTCGATACCGGTTCGCCCGTCAATTTCGGGCAACGCGCGAGCCATGATGTTTCCCAGTTTGACGGAAGGCGGGTCGATGCCGTCGTGGAGAACTCGTGCTAATGCGACTTCCTGAATCCCACCCACGACCTGATTATTTTCGATAATCGGAATTTGGGAGATTGATCGGTCGCGGCACATTTCGATGGCATCCTGCACGGTGTTTTCCGGACTCAGGCAGAGCAAGTTTCGATCTCCCAGCATTTCGATGACATCTTTTGCGGTCGCTCGTTTTTTCTCGGAATCGTCGAGGTAACCTTGCTCTCGCATCCAATCGTCGTTGAAGACCTTGCTAAGATAATTCCGACCGGTGTCGGGTAGGATGACCACAACCAAATCGTCGGCTGTTAATCTTTCGGCATAGCGAAGTGCAGCAGCGACGCAAGTTCCAGAACTCCCACCAATCAGCAATCCTTCTTGCCGAGATATTTTTCGGGCAGCTTGAAAAGACTCGCGGTCGGAAACCCGGACCCAGTCATCGACGACCTGTCCGTTGAACGTTTTGGGGACGTAATCTTCACCGATTCCTTCCACCTTCCAGGCTTGCGGTTGACCGCCAGAAAGGATAGAGCCTTCGGGGTCTGCTCCAACGATTTTAATATCGGGATTCCGTTCTTTGAGATATTTTCCAATTCCAGAGATGGTTCCGCCAGTTCCGATTCCACTGACGAAGCAGGTGACTTTGCCGTTGGTCTGCTCCCAAATCTCTGGACCGGTGGTGAGATAGTGGATCTCCGGATTATTCATGTTCTCGAACTGATTGGGTTGCCAGGCGTTAGGAATTTCGTTGAGCAACCGTTTGGCCACGCTGCCGTAACTGTCTGGGGAATCGAGGGGAACATTGGTAGGAACGATGACGGTTTCCGCCCCATAGGCTTGCAACAATTGAATTTTTTCTGCGCTCATTTTGTCGGGGAGAACAAAAATGCAACGGTAGCCTTTCACGGAAGCTACCAATGCCAGCCCAACCCCGGTGTTGCCGGCGGTCGCTTCGACGATGGTGGTCACACCCGGCTGGATGAGTCCTTCCTGCTCGGCTTTTTCGATCATGAAGCGACCGATGCGATCTTTAATACTTGCGCCAGGGTTGAAGAACTCGACCTTTCCGTAAACCGGGCAGGGCAAACCCTTCACCGATTTCGTAAACTTGACCAAAGGTGTCTTCCCGATCGTATCGAGCACAGAGTCGAACATTCCAAACATGATTTCGCCTTTTGATGAGAGATGGTTCGATCGCGATAGAAGCCCTTTGAGATGTCAGTCGAGATCATGGGCTTCAGCAGAAATTCTAGCAATTTTCTTTTCAATGTGCAGTCAGAAAAGATATTTCAGCGGAGAATTCATGAACCCAAACGAGTCGATCGAGACGTTCGCGCATTCTCGATTCCCAATCGCGATTTTTTTGAGAATGGTGTTGGAATAATCAGGCAGCGTCGAATTCGGAGATGCGATTGATCGGGTGGTACTTCGCGAATTCTTCCGAGGGTTGGTGGAGACGAAAGCGCATAATATAGGCATCTTCTTCGGTGTCGCTGAAATGACCGCGGGCTACTTGAACAGCCTTGAAGTTTTGGTCTTTGAAAAAGAATTGAGCGGCAAGATTCGTTTCCCGTAGTTCGATCGCGATTTCTCGCCGACGCTGTTGTGAAAGTTTATCGACCAAACGTTGTATCATTTGAGTCCCCACACCTTTTCGTTGTTGGTGAGGGCTGACAGCGAAATTGAGAATCCGCAAACGGGATTTGTGAAGTTCATAAATCATGAAGCCGACAATTTTCTGATTGTGTTCGGCGACCATTCCAATACAATTGCGCTGCCTCATGCTTGCGAGAAATTCTTCTTCTCTCCAAGGAACTTCCGCGACTTCTTTTTCGATATTGAGCACTTCATCCATATCGCGGCGGATCAGCCAGCGAATCTGGACATGCAGTCGATTGCGTTTCGATTTTGGAAAATTCACACCGGCCTCCATGCCTCGGTTCATACATTAACGAAAAATACTCCAACAATGTTCGTCAATCGGTCGAGATGGCCGTCGTTGTCGTGCTGAAGCAAATTCTCATCAGTAAGCCCAATAATTGCAAGATGGTTGCAATGATCGAACATCGAATATCTAAAAAATTCAATTTCTGAAATTGAGAGGCGAAAGCTATCAAAATTCGATTTTCAAGTATAGGTGATTTTTTTAGGGCACAATTATCTGGTGTGGGTTTCAACTGGAGAAACGTGAAAAACAAAAGGACAGTGTATTTTCGGGGCTGGAATTGATCTCAATCCATGAAAACCGCGACCATGATCTCTGCAGCCAAGAGTTCTAGTGCAGGAGAATCCATGACATTAAAAACCCGGATGTTAAAAAAGATCGTCTTCACAGGATAGGTCTGTTTTATATCGAGCTGTTTGATCCACAATTCTCTTCTTCTGGCTGTTGCGGCAGGAGCAGCAAACGGTTGAGAACGTCATTCACTCCAGCGACTTGCAGCGCAAGTCGAGAGATATCGTCGCATCCGCATGTTGATTGCAGGCTTCCTTCCAGACAGACCCCAGCGGGAATTCGATGCACAACCAGTGACGAGAATTTCAAACCGGGTTGAGAGCACAGGTGTCGCAAGACCTCTTGTTCGAGACAGTGAGGTTTTCCTGATTCTGACAGTTCTGTTTTCGATCCGGAAGCATCCGTTAAGGCCGGTCTTCTCAACCTCGATTTCTTCATCGGAAAACTCCTTCTTTCGTGTCGAAAATCGCCTCGAAAATTTTCCGGCCTTCTCAGGCTGCGAATTTTGTATTGAATGACGTTTTCAGCACTCCGTTTTCGTGCTCTCCAAGAGCTGTTTGAATGAAACTTTCATGTTAGCAGAGCGTCAGATTCTGACGAGTCTGTTCACTTTACAAAATGTAGCGGTTTGAAAATCGCTGGAATCACTTAATTTTGTAAAATCCGGTTTGCATCTTCAATCCACGGTTTCGGTCCTCCCGGACGATACCCGGATCTTCCAATTTCTTTGCCTTGGGGATTCAAAAATAAAACGGTGGGGAATCCTTGTACGCCATATCGAGCTGCCATGCTTTGGTTTTGCTTTTCGTATTCGCTTTTTTTGTTGTGGGGAAAATCCAATCTTAACAGAACAACGCGATCGCTTGCCCATTGTCGGAATTCGGTTTTCTTGTAGACCTCACGGGTCAGTAAATCGCAAAAATGTCACCAATCGCTCCCGGTGAAATCGGCGAGAATCGGTTTCCTGGACATTTTCGACAATGCCACGGCTTCGTCCCACGACTCAGTCCATGTGAGATTAGCCGTTGAGGGAGATTCGGTTGAAGAATTGTTTTTGGCACTTGTGACTTTGTCCGTTCCTGTCTTTGCGCATCCTGCAACAAAAGCCATCGAACAGAAAAGAGAGACCCACACATAACGATGAGCGAATCGCGCGAAAGAAAATTGCTTCATCATTCGATCCTTATCAATTAGAAGTAAGCGTCAGAAAAACACCTCTGCCTTCGGAGTATGATCGATTGCCAGACGACCGACAGTGAAGGATATCACAACTAGATAAAACAGTCATTAAAAAATCACGATTATTTTCCACTAACCTGTCTTTCAACGCAGAAATTCAATACCCGTAACCCACTATTCTGCAAAGGCTTAGACACTCTTATTTTCTTTCAGTTTCGATTGTGAATTCCTTAAAAATTCTCTAAAATAGGGAGGCGTTTCGAGGGATTCCAGGCCAGAATTATGGCATGAAATCTATCGGAAAGAGAACCGTCGAGACGAGCAAAAAACGGTCGAAGATTTCATTCTCCCAAAGATCACGGACGATTTTTCAGATGCTTTTGCAATTTTTCGAGTTTGCTGCGAAATCGAAAATCGACCGACGGATCGGGTATTTCACACCGAAACGAACCTATTTGATTTCAAAGTCAGTCTAACGCGAAGGAGCAAACGTCATTGTCTACAGAGACCCCCGATAATTCCCCAGCCGACGAAACTTCCGCTTCCGACAACGGAAACAACGGACGCATCCTGAAATTGGATATCGAAGACGAAATGCGTCAGAGTTATCTGACGTATGCGATGAGCGTGATCGTCAGCCGAGCCTTGCCCGACGTCCGCGACGGTTTAAAGCCATCGCAGCGTCGTATTCTCGTTGCCATGAACGACCTCAACCTGGGGCCGAACGGTTCTCGAAAGAAGTGTGCGAAAATCGCTGGCGACACCAGCGGTAACTATCACCCCCACGGTGAAGGGTCGGTGTATCCCACGCTGGTGCGCATGGCACAGGAATGGGTGATGCGCGATGTGCTCGTCGACAAGCAGGGAAACTTCGGTTCGCTCGCAGGATTGCCTCCGGCGGCGATGCGATACACCGAAGCCCGTCTCTCTCCGATGGCAGCAGAGATGCTTCGCGACATCAATCGCAATACCGTCGATTTTGTACCGACTTACGATCAGGAAAATACCGAGCCGGTCGTCCTGCCGTCACGGTTTCCCAATTTACTAGTCAACGGTTCCACGGGAATCGCGGTGGGCATGGCCACCAGCATCCCTCCACATAACCTGGGAGAAGTCTGCGAGGCTGTGACGTTACTCATCGACAACCCCGAGGTGAGCACTGACGAGATTATGGAAGTGATGCCTGGCCCCGATTTCCCCACCGGCGGCGTGATCTGCGGTCGATTCGGCATCAAGCAGGGATTTCTTACCGGACGTTCGACGATTTCTCTACGGGCGAAAACGCACTTCGAGACCGAGAAGAAGAGCGATGTGATCGTCGTCACCGAAATTCCCTACCTCGAAACGCGCGACCGCATCAAAGAGAAACTGGAAAACCTTGTGCGGGAAGAGCGTATTAAAGGGATTTCCCGAATCGTCGACCTCACCGACCGAAAGATTCCCGCCTGGCAAGTGAAGCTGCACATCGTCCTCAAACGCGACGCCGATAAAGATGTCGTGCTGAACCAGCTCTTTCGATTTTCTCCTTTACAATCGACTTGCAGTGTGATCCTGCTGGCATTGGTTGGTAACCGTCCACAGGTCTTGAGCATCAAAGAACTTCTGCAGGAATTTGTCAGGCATCGGATTACGGTGATTCGTCGGCGAACCGAATTCCTGCTCGCCGAAGCCCGCAAGCGCAAACATACGGTCGAAGGATTGTTAATCGCACAGATTGACATCGATAAAATCATCGACACCATTCGAAGTTCTTCCAGTCGTGGCGAAGCGCGAGAGCGCCTGCAAAAAATTGAAGTCCCCGCCGAGATGGTTCAGCGTGCTTTGGGAGAGGAAGGTTTTCGCTCTTTTCAGGTCGATTACGGTGCCTTGGAAAATTACCGACTCTCGCAAAACCAGACCGAAGCGATCGTCGCGATGCAGCTTGGGTCGTTGGCCAATCTCGAACGCGAAAATTTGCAGGGGGAGTTCAAAAAACTTCTCGACGACATCTCCGAATGGCTGGAGTTACTCTCGGACGTTGCGAACCTCAAAGCAGTCATTCGCAACGATATGCTGGAGATCAAAAAGAAATTTCAAACTCCCCGCCGGACTGAAATCACCGACGAGGAACTGGGCGAAGTCGACCGCGACCAGCTCATTACCGAAGCGAACATGGTCGTCACCCTTTCGCAGCGTGGCTATATCAAGCGGACCGAGCTTGACGTTTACCAGTCGCAAAACCGCGGGGGTAAGGGAATCAAAGGTGCTCAAACCGATGAGGAAGACCCCATCAAACATCTCTTCGTTGCCAGCACTCATGCGTGGCTGTTGTTTTTCACCGATCGAGGCAAAGTTTACTGGCAAAAGGTTTACGACTTGCCCTTGCAGAGCCGCACTGCCAAAGGACGCGCGCTCGTCAATCTGCTTTCGCTGGACGAAAACGAAAAAGTCACCAACTGCCTGGCGGTGAAAGAATTCGACGACAAACGCTTTTTAATTAAGGCGACCAAAAACGGGACTGTGAAAAAAACGGTTCTTTCGGCGTATGGTCGCCAGTTGAAATCCGGCCTGATCGCGATCAACCTCGACGAAGGCGACGAACTGATCGATGTGCGAATCGTCTCGGAAGGGGACGATGTTGTGCTGGGTACCACAAACGGGATGTCGATTCGCTTCTCGCAGGAAGATGCCCGTTCTATGGGTCGAGCCACTCGTGGTGTCCGCGGAATCCGAGTCGCCAAAGGCGAAGCGGTCGTGGGAATGGTGGTCGCCGACCCCGAAATGGACCTTCTTACCGTTTGCGAAAACGGTTTCGGGAAACGTACCCCGTTCGGTCCCGGCAGTACAGCGAGTCCTGAAGACGAAGAAGTTGAAACGCAGGACGTTTCCGATTTCGAAGCGGATGACACAGAGCAGGACATGGTGGCTCCTGCAGAACTCGCCAGTACAAAACAATACCGCCGACAGCATCGTGGAGGAAAAGGCGTTCGGGATATTAAAACCAGCGATCGAAATGGAAAGGTGATCGACATTGTCGCCGTTGCAGTGGGCGACGAAATTCTGATGGTGACCGCGAAGGGAAAAATTCAGCGTCTCAGAGTCGAAGATATCAGTCAGGTCGGTCGCAACACTCAGGGAGTCAGAGTGATTCGCCTCAACGACGGCGACACGCTGGTCTCGATGGCCCGCATCCCTAAAGAAATTCTGGAATAAAGTCTGTCAATCAGGTGGTTTTGTGAGGAAGGGGTTTGGCAGCGTTGTAAGAAAAACACTGACAAAGCCGCTGAGACCCGCGTGAATCGAAGCTGGTAGT
>Ga0114931_10011442_pt1 | contig 10481 bp, 9 predicted proteins | sample 2SBtaG_FD_89579 | JGI IMG/M metagenome (GOLD analysis project Ga0114931, IMG submission 89579) | Deep subsurface microbial communities from Kolumbo volcano to uncover new lineages of life (NeLLi) - 2SBTROV14_V59a metaG | ecosystem: Environmental > Aquatic > Marine > Volcanic | place: Kolumbo... | reverse complement strand
TAGAGGAGCTGCACGGTCTGTCCCCGGCGCATGACTTCCACATTCATTTGCCCGCTCAGGAACATCTCATAGAGGCGTGCAGGGTCGGTCTTGTCGTCAAGGGGGATGCCGTTGATACGGCGGAGCAAATCGCCTGGCTGCAGACCGATTTGTGCACGCAGGACTGCGGGAATGCCATTGGCGTAGTAGCCGTCCACCCGGCCGTTCTGCTGATGAGGAATGATGTCCACGGCGGCGGCAATCTCCGGGATCCGCAGCGGATCGATGTGATAGTTGCCGGCTACCGGCGGGGGTGTCGCAGTGGCCAGTCGCGCGCCGAAATTGATACGTTTGCGTTTACCGTGCTGTATCACGATGGCGTGATCGGCGAATACGGCGGCCAGAGGCATGCCGGGCAGGATATTGGCGCCGGTCCGGCGCCAGTACTGGGCTTGCTGGCCAGCTTGCTCGACGATCGCATAGCCCGATTGCCCGTTAAGCACGATGGTGCCGCGCAGTATCCAGGCATCTGTTTCGCCGGCCATCACCGGGAGTGCACTGCCCAGCCACAACAATAGTGCCAGCCAAAGCGATCGCCCCCTGCAGGGGGCGATCTTACTGTTCCGTGGAAGATCAGAGATCCACGGGGTATGCGGATACGCATGCCGTCTGTCATCAGAACAGGCTGGGCTCCATCATCAACTTGAGCAGCGCCTTTTTCTGGGCCGTGCTGATGGCGCTGGTGCCGTCCGTGGTGCCGCTGATCAGGCTTGCCAGGTGGTCGAGATTGTTGGTGAAATCCACCCGCGCCTGCTGTTTCTGCGCCGCAGTCGGCTGGCCGCTGCCCTGCCAGATGGCGTGTCGGGTTTCCTCCACGATCTGCACATCTTCCATCAGGCCCATGAGGGCGGCAAAAGAGGCCGGCATCTGGGTGGTAAAGTCGTGCCGCTGACCATCGACGCCATTATTGGGGTCATCGTCACTGTCCAGCCAGCCTTGCATGTTAGTGGGTACCGCAGTGGTGTCGCGGGTGTAAGTGAAGCCGCCGCTGGCATTCAGGATGCCGGCAACCCAACTGACGGCGACAGTCTGCGGAATCGGCCAGTTGACCGTATTGCCACTGAAGTCGCGCTCCGTGCCGATGCCCTGGCTGGCGAGCATCGAGGCCGTGAAGCTCGTGCCCAGGGTGCTGGCGACCGCGGTCAGCATGGTGGTGATTTCGCTGTTGCTGGACTGGATAGCGGTCTGAAAGGTGTTCCATGAATTCTGAAATGCATTATCCAGAGCGGTCTGTATCTGCTGCTCTGTTACACCAGGATTGGCCGTCAGGTAGCCTTGTGGATCCATGAAGTACTGGCCGTACTGCGTATCGATGGCCTGCTGAGCTGTGACAAAAGCCTGTACGGCGCTGTTGAAACGGTCGATCAGTGCCTGGCTGCCACCCAGGGTCGCCAGCGCAGCGCTGTATTCCGTCTTGAGTGTGACGGAAGCGATACGTGTAGAGAAACCACTGACAGCGGCATTTACAGAGTTCTGGAAACCGCTGGACAGGGAGCTCATGGCTGCCCCCAGTCCGGTGGCGTCGCCTGCGGCGTCGAAGGCACCCAGCAGCAGCTGTGGGTCGATGCCTGCGGCTGTGCCCGCGTCGATCATGATGTCGGCCATGATGCCACCGGCCTTGGCCAGATCATTATCGTTGCTGTTGTCTACCGCCTGTTTGAAGAAGGCGACATAATCTGACAGGTCTTTGGTACCTGAGGCTGCGTTATAGACAATGCGGTCCTTGAAGGTGTTCAGTGCAGTTTGGGTGACACCGTGAGCAAGCAGAAAGGCTTCCATGCCATCGGTGCCCAGGATGGCCGTGGCCATCATGTCTCTTAGCCCCGGAATATCGCCACTGGCAATATTCTGGGAACGGATGAATACCAGGCCAAAGGCCGCGGCCAGGGGATCATCGGTGCTGTTGCCAGTCATGGCGGCGCGCAGGGCAGCGGCCTGGACGTCTGACAGCGGGTTGACCCCCACCTGATTGGTGGCACTTGCTCCTGGCGCCGGGGCTATCCCTGGCGCACCACGTTGCCGCTGCTGTCCTTGATCTGCAGCAGCACAAAATGGGTCTGACTGGCATCGGGCAGGCTGCTGAGGCTGAAGGCAATCTTGCCGTTGCTGTCGGCGATGGCGCTGGTGGAACTCAAGCTGGTCAACGAACCATCGCTATTGATCTGGGATACCACCACCGTGTAGCTTTCTCCCACTGTCAATGCCAGTGCGGACGACAGGGAACCCACAGCAAGCGCCATGGCCAGACCCATGACTGCCAGCAGGCGGTGAGCATGATGTTTGGCATAGGAAAATAATATCTTCATTGCTGATCTCCCTTAACTCGCACTGCCGGAAATACCGCCGGATGAACCGGACGAACCTGAGGTGGTGGATGAACCGGATGAGCCACCGCCGCAGGCGCTTAGGCCCACTAACATCATGAGGACCAGCAGGACTGCTGCCAGACCGCCAACAATGGTTTTACTCTTCATAAAAGCCTCCCGTAGGTTTCAACTCAGGGACCGGCAGGCCGTTGCCGGTCCTCCAATGTGAGCTTTAACGGTTGCATCTGGAAAATCTTTAAGAAAATACTGACAGCTGAATCCCGGGGTCCAGCGCCTGGATTCCGGCAGTTGCCGGAATGACGCATTAATCAGCTTTCTTTATGTGATTCTGTGGCCGATTTCACGGTGCGCCGTCAGGCTGAGGCATGTAGAATAGGTCCGGTCTGTCAGCGGGTCTTGCGGGGCGATGCTGCGCGCTGGCCAAGAAGCAACACCTGGACCTATTGAGATGAATCAATACTGGAGTGACGTGGTAGCAGGGCTGGCGCCCTATACGCCGGGTGAACAGCCTAAACAGGGTGGGCTGATCAAGCTCAATACCAATGAAAATCCCTACGGCCCCTCGCCGCGCGTGCTGGCGGCCCTTGGCGATGAGGTGGCCGACACGCTGCGGCTTTATCCGGATCCCGAGGCTGGACGTCTCAAGGCGGCAGTGGCGGAATATTATGACCTGGAACCGACGCAGGTTTTTGTCGGCAACGGGTCCGATGAGGTATTGGCCCATACCTTTCAGGCCTTGTTGAAACATGAACAGGCCTTGTTGTTTCCGGATATTACTTATTCCTTCTATTCGGTTTACTGTCGTCTTTACCGGATAGAATTTGTGCAGGTGCCTCTAAACGATCACTTCGAGATCTGTGTCGAGGACTATCAGCGGCCCAATGGCGGCATTATCTTTCCCAATCCCAATGCGCCCACTGGATGCCTGTTGCCGCTGGATAATATCGAAAAACTGCTGCAGCTGAACCGGCAATCGGTGGTGGTGATCGATGAGGCCTATATCGATTTCGGTGGTGATAGCGCTGTGGCGCTGGTGAATCGTTATCCCAATCTGCTGGTTGTCCAGACCCTCTCCAAGTCACGTTCTCTGGCCGGGTTGCGGGTAGGTTTCGCCCTTGGACATGAGCAGCTGATTGAAGCGCTGGACCGGGTCAAGAACAGTTTCAACTCCTATCCCCTGGATCGCCTGGCCATCGGTGGGGCGGTTGCAGCTCTGGAAGACCGGGATTATTTCGAGGTAACCCGGACTAAAGTCATGCGTACCCGGGAGCGCCTTGCCGCAGATCTTGAGCAGCTCGGTTTTGAAGTACTGCCTTCGGCGGACAACTTCATTTTTTGCCGTCATCCCGCTTTTTCAGCGCCGGCACTGAGCCTTATGTTGCGGGAAAAAGGCATTATTGTCCGTCATTTTTCCGGTGGGCGGGTCGGGCAGTATCTGCGCATTACGGAAGGCACCGATGAGGAATGCCAGATTCTGACGAAGACCCTGGCGGATTATTTCCAGGCGCTTGTATCGGAGTGATTGCATCAGAGACTCCTTAAAAACGCTACTCTGTGGTGACGTTGTCCCGCGTGCTATTTGCCTGTGGCATCAGTTGCGCCGGGAAGGGCGGGTTCTTGTCGCCGAAATAGAGGGTGCGGTGAGGGAAGGGGATCTCGATATCCGCGGCGTCAAAGGCCTGTTTAACCCGGCGCAGGTATTCTCTCCCGACATCCCACTGTTTGATCGGCTGGGTGCGCAAACGCCCCTTAATGATGACCGCGGAGTCGTCGAGCTTGTCCACGCCAAAGACCTCGATATCCCCCAGCATGAAGGGGCCGATGGCAGGGTCGGCGCGTAGTCTCGTGCCCACCGCCTTCATGAGTGCGATCACCCGGTCTGTATCTTCCTTGTAGGCGATACCGATCTCAAACACATAGGCGGACCACTCGCGTGTCATATTGGCCAGGGTACTGATGGTGCCATTGGGGAATACATGGACAACACCCGCCAGATCGCGCAGTACGATGGTGCGCAAATTGATTCTTTCCACCAGACCGCCGGTGCCGTTGATGATCGCCACATCACCGACACGCACCTGGTTTTCCAGGATCATGAAAAAACCCGAGATTACATCACGCACCAGATTCTGGGCGCCGAAACCCACTGCCAGTCCGACAATGCCCGCGCTTGCCAGGATCGGCGCGATATCGATTCCCAGTTCTTTGAGGATGATCAGCAGGCCAACCACCCAGATAATGATATGAAGTATCTGGCACAGCAGGCGGACCAGGGTATCCACCCTTTTAGCCGACTCGGTATCATGTTGATCTGCGGATTCGGCACTCCGGGTCAGACTGAGGTTGAGGCGCCGCATCAGCAACTTGAGTATGGCGCTGGCGGTCCAGATGGCCACCAGGATGAACAGGATGCGCAGACTACTGACAGCGATGTTTTGCCACTGTACCTGGTTGATGTAATCAGTCAATTGTTTCATGTCGTTTATGTTCGAATGCTTTGTCGCTGGGTTTGCATGCCATCATCGCATGTTCATGCCTGTCGTGCCATGCTCCCCGCTGAACAGGCTTACGGCGCTGGACCGGGAAAGCAGGGCGGAGATTTTCCCATTTTGCAGCCGTAGTAGTCGGATTTATGAAACGATATAAACGGCCGCTGTAAAAATCAGCGTACTCTGGTATCATTGTACCCATTACTGCTGGGTTCCGGGTGCCGAAGGTCGCTCGCGGATTGCAGCGGTTTCTTTATATGGTGCTGCCAGGCATGATTTTACCGGATACCCGGAGCATGGTCAGGCAGTCACAGCCGCCAAGCTTAATAGCTAATCATTTCATAGACTTAATCGTATGTTAGGGGGTTTTAATGTCTGATTCATGGGACAAGCAGAAGAACGGTGAAAACAGCTGGGGCCTGCCTGAAGGGATGGACCCGATGAAGACGATGCAGGTGGCTTCCGCCTACTGGCAGTCATGTGTGCTGCATGCCGCGAACCGGCTCGATGTCTTTAATAAACTGGATGGTCAGCCCAAGGATCTGGATACCTTGACCCGGGAGACCGCAGCCGATCGCCGCTGTCTGGGTGCCTTGCTCAGTGCCCTGGTGGCCATCGATTTTCTGGACCGTGATGGCGATGTGTTCATGAATAATCAGTTCAGCCAGACCTTTCTGACGAATTCCAGCAAATTCTATCAGGGTGGTATTGTCGGTATGTTTGAAAACTGGTACGAGGCCTGGGGAGGCCTCTACAATACCGTCAAGACCGGTACTCCCTCGGCGCTGATGCACAAGGAATATACCGATGAGGAAACCCGCGACTATATGATGGGCATGCACAACCGTGCCCTGTCGCAGGCGGATGTGCTGACCGGCATGATTGATCTCACCGGCAAGAAGAAACTGATGGACGTGGGTTGCGGCCCCGCCACCTTTGCAGTGAAATTCTGTGAACGATATGAAGGGCTCAATGCCGTGGCCATGGATCGCGAGCAGAATCTGCAGATCGCACGTGAGATTGTTGATCAATTTGGCATCCAGGACCGGGTGACGCTGCTGCCGGGCGATTATAATACCGACAGTCTCGGTGAGGGCAATGATGCCATGCTGCTGTCTTCGATGACCAATCAGGAGTCACCGGAGAATATCAGGAAGCTGCTAAAAAAATGCTATGACTCCATGAATCCCGACGGGGTCATTATGATTCAGGAGCAGCTGCTGGATGGAGACAAGAAGGGCCCTGTGCTGGCAGCCTTGATCGGTGTCAACCAGATTATCAATACGGTTGCCGGTTCTTCCTATTCCACTACGGAGATGGAAAACATTCTGCGTGAGGTCGGTTTCAAAGATGTCGAGTCGCGCCAGATGGCGCCGCCCAGTCCCTTTGTGATGGTGACGGGCTACAAGCGCTGAGAATGAAGATCAATTCACCTGCCGGAGGATAAGCCCTATGCATGCTGGACAAGCGGATATCGGTCTGATCGGTTTGGCCGTAATGGGAGAGAACCTGGTGCTGAATATGGAGCGCCATGGTTATACGGTGGCGGTGCATAACCGCACTGCCGAAAAGATTGAGCATTTTGTTAATGGCCGCGCCCGGGGCAAGCAGATCATCGGCTGCCCCGACATCGGGGATTTTGTCCAGACCATCAAGCGCCCGCGCAAGATCATGTTGATGGTCAAGGCGGGGGCGGTGGTCGATCATTTCATTGAACAGCTCATCCCTTATCTGGATCAGGGTGACATTATCATCGATGGCGGTAATTCCCACTATCCCGACTCCACGCGCCGGGCCAGGACTCTGGAGGAGCGCGGGCTGCTTTTTGTGGGCGCCGGTGTTTCCGGCGGTGAGGAGGGCGCCCTGAACGGGCCTTCAATCATGCCGGGGGGCAGTGCTGCCGCCTGGCCGGAGATCAAAGAGATCTTTCAGTCCATCGCCGCCAAGGTGGATGGCGAAGCCTGTTGTGACTGGATTGGTGCAGATGGTTCCGGACACTTCGTCAAGATGGTGCATAACGGCATCGAATATGGCGACATGCAGTTGATCTGCGAGGCCTATCAGATCATGCGGGATGTGCTGGGCATGACAGCTGATGAAATGCATGAGGTCTTCAAAAGCTGGAACGAAGGTGAGCTGAGCAGCTATCTTATCGAGATCAGCAGTGAGATTCTTGCCTACAAGGATGAGGACGGGGCACCTCTGGTAGACAAGATACTGGACACTGCAGGCCAGAAAGGCACGGGTAAATGGACCGGTATTACGGCGCTGGATCTGGGGGTGCCGCTGACGCTGATTGCTGAGGCGGTGTTCTCGCGTTGCCTGTCGGCACGCAAGGATGAGCGCGTTACTGCGGCCCGTTTGCTCAAGGGGCCGGAGGCGCACTTCACCGGGGACCGTAAACAGCTGCTGGGGGATTTGCACGATGCCCTGTATGCGGCAAAGATCGTTTCCTATGCACAGGGCTATGCCCTGTTGGCACAGGCCGCAGAGGAGTTCGGCTGGCGTCTCAATTACGGCGGCATCGCACTGATGTGGCGAGGTGGTTGTATCATCCGTTCGGTATTCCTGGGGAAAATTAAGGCGGCCTTTGATCATCAGGCGGAGCTGAAAAACTTGTTGCTGGATGATTTCTTTCGCGAGAAGATCGCCAGTTGTCAGACGGGCTGGCGGCGGGCGATGGCGACGGCGCTGTCAGTGGGCGTACCCGTGTCCAGTATGTCTTCGGCCTTGTGTTACTACGACGGCTATCGTACTGCGCGTTTGCCGGCCAATCTCTTGCAGGCCCAGCGCGATTATTTCGGTGCGCATACCTACGAGCGCCTGGACCGGCCACGAGGCGAATTCTTTCATACGGACTGGACCGGTCATGGCGGTGCGACCGCGTCCACCACCTACAACGTCTGATTGCCACCTGAAAAAACGCGGCATCCCTGCCGCCTCATGCCATCCTTGATGGCTTTCTTTAGCGAAGTACCCTTCGTTCAGGGCTGTTTTTTCCCTCCATGATGGGAGGCTTCCAGACTGTGGTCATACTCAAAGCCCGGATCCGGAGCGGGTTTGTGCCCCATAGCGGCATCCATCTCATAAGGGAAAGTGCCACACTCGTTGTGACTGCCTGCTTTCAGGCTACAGGTCCTGGCATTGACCATTTTATAGAACGGATCCCATCCCAGAATGGCCGTTAACAGGGGATAGACGGAGTCAATGACCAGAAATGCTTCCCACCAGGTAATAAACGGGGTGACGGTCATTTCGCCTACACCGATGCCCAGCATCACGGCGCCGATGGTAAAACGCAAGGCTCGGTCCAGCAGCCCCTCATTCTGGACTACTTCCAGTTTGTCGGCTGTGTGTGTCATGATACTCACCTCCTTTGAACTTGCTTTCTCTATTGCCGACCCTTGATGGGTGGCTCTTGTGTTAATAAGAACATAACGGTTGGCGGGCTTCAGTAACAAAGTCACATGCCCCCTTCGTTTTTTGTCTGGGAATGGTCGATCTGCAGGGTCTGGCGTGATGGTGCGACTTAGTTAGTGGGACGGTGAAAAACAGGTGGCAGGCACGTGAGGAGACAAACGAAAATTATCGGCACGCTGGGCCCCGCTTCATCCACTGCGCCGGTAATTCGCGCCATGATCTCTGGCGGAATCGACTTTGTGCGGCATAATCTGTCACATGGAAACATTGATGCCCATTGCAGTTGCGCCCGTTTGGTGCGTGAGCTGGCTGTTGGGGAAAAGACGGTGGGCCAGATCTTTGATCTGCCGGGGGCGAAATTGCGCATCGGTGGCTTTCGGCAGGGCAGGGTTGAACTCACAGTGGGGCAGTCGTTCATTCTCGATACGATCTGTGGCGCCAACGAAGGTGATGCCCGGCGCGTCGGGGTTAACCCCCATATCCTCTCCCGCGGCATCATTAGGGGGAGTTGCTTGTTGCTGGATGATGGCAGAATTCAGCTTGGCGTGGATAAAGTGACGGCAAGTCGTATTATCTGCCGGGTGATCAGCGGCGGCGTGCTATTAGACCACAAGGGGGTCAATGTTTCGGGTGGCGGTTCGGCGCAACCGGCATTCAGTACCCAGGACAGAGCCTACATGAAGGCGGCAGTGCGTGGCGCCGATCCGGATTATTTTGCCGTTTCTTTTGTCACCGGGCCCGAGGATATCAGTATTGCCCGGGGTTGTCTGAAGGCTCTGGGTAGCCGTGCAGGACTGATCGCCAAGATCGAGCGCCGGGTCGCCCTGGAGAATCTGGATGATATCATCCAGGCTGCCGATGCGGTGATGATTGCCCGGGGCGATCTGGGGGACGACGTCGGCGACGCCCGTTTACCCGCCATCCAGAAAGAGATCATTGGCCAGGCCCGACGGTGGAGAGTGCCGGTGATCACCGCGACACAGATGATGGAGTCGATGATCTCGAATCCTGTGCCGACACGGGCGGAAGTCTTCGATGTCGCCAATGCGGTTGCTTTGGGGACGGATGCCCTGATGCTGTCGGGGGAAACAGCCAGCGGAGATTTTCCCGTTCAGGTCATTGAAAAAATGGCGGAAATCGCCGCGCAGGCAGAGGTGCAAGCGGATGCCTGCAGCATGCCGCGGATGGAAACGCATTCTGCCTTGCCGGATGAGGCCATCGCCATGGCAGCCATGTATGCGGCGGCTTATGCCGAGGTCAAGGCGATTCTGGTCCTTACGGAGAGTGGCCGGGCGCCTTTGTGGATGTCACGCGTGAGCAGTTGTACCGCTATCCCGCTGTATGCGTTGACAGCGGATGCCGGCGTGCGTGGGCGCATGGCGTTGTACCGTGGTGTGCATCCTATCGCCTTGCCTGAACACGATGGGGATAATCGCGTGCTGATCAGGCAGGCTATGGTTCGGCTGATTGCGCATGCTTGTATCGCCGGAGAAGATGTCGTCATTCTGTTGCGAGATGCCCCTTATCGGCAGGGTGTTGCCAATACGCTGGAGATCCTCAACGCAAAGGATGTCTTGGCGGGCTGAATGGAACATCTTGAATCTCAGGTGGAATATAATCTGGCAAGATGGTGGAGAATCAGGGATAATGCGCCTGGAGCGCTTATCCCAGTGCTCAGTCATTGGTGGCTTGCGCCGGTCCCCCCGCAACGGCAAGTTGTAAACCCCGTCAGGCCCGGAAGGGAGCAGCGGTAGCAGCGAATCCGTGTGCCGGGGTGTGGCGGGTGCAGGCCGCCGCCACTATTCTTGTGTGATTAGGGTCATAAATGAGCTATCAGGTTCTGGCGCGTAAATGGCGGCCGCGGACATTCGCTGAGATGGCGGGGCAGGAGCACGTCCTGCGGGCGCTGGTCAATGCGCTGGACCATGATCGCCTCCATCATGCCTTTCTATTCACGGGCACCCGGGGAGTGGGCAAGACCACCATTGCCCGGATTCTGGCCAAATCGCTGAATTGCGAGGCTGGCGTGAGTTCGCAGCCCTGTGGTGAATGCGCCGCCTGCCGGGAGATCGATGAAGGGCGTTTTGTCGATCTCATCGAAGTGGATGCGGCTTCGCGCACCAAGGTGGAAGATACCCGCGAGCTGCTGGAGAATGTCCAGTATGCCCCGGTGCGGGGACGCTACAAGGTGTATCTCATCGATGAG
>Ga0114931_10011441_pt1 | contig 10481 bp, 5 predicted proteins | sample 2SBtaG_FD_89579 | JGI IMG/M metagenome (GOLD analysis project Ga0114931, IMG submission 89579) | Deep subsurface microbial communities from Kolumbo volcano to uncover new lineages of life (NeLLi) - 2SBTROV14_V59a metaG | ecosystem: Environmental > Aquatic > Marine > Volcanic | place: Kolumbo... | reverse complement strand
GAGCTGACCCAGCGGTTCATCCTCGAGGCGCGCACCACCGCCCGCTGCCAGCACGAGAACATCGTCGTCATCTACGAGGTCGGTGAGTACGCCGGCCAGCCGTTCATGGTGCTCGAGTACCTCAACGGCCAGCCGCTGACCAAGCTGATCGAGGGCGGCCAGCGGATGCCGGCGGCCCGCGCGGTCGAGCTGATGGTGGCCGTGGTCAAGGCGCTGGTCGTCGCCCACGAGCAGGGCATCGTCCACCGCGACCTCAAGCCGGACAACATCATCCTGACCGACTCCGGGTCGATCAAGGTCCTCGACTTCGGCATCGCCAAGGTGCTGCAGGGCGAGCAGTCGTCGCGCGAGTACCACTCGGGCGAGATCAGCATGCCCACCGACGACGAGATGACCGGCGGCGGCGACACCGAGCTGACCCGCCGCGGCGCCATCATGGGCACGATGTCGTACATGTCCCCCGAGCAGTGGGGCATCGGCATCGAGATCGACCACCGCTCCGACATCTGGGCGGTCGGCATCATGCTGTTCCGCATGATCGCGGGCAAGCACCCGCTGTCACCGCTGCGCGGCCAGCAGCTGATCGTCACCGCGATGCTCAACCGGCCGATGCCCAAGCTGCGCGAGTCCGCGCCAGGCGTCCCGCAGGGGCTCGCCGACGTGGTCGACAAGTGCCTGCTCAAGCAGAAGGAACAGCGGTTCGAGAGCGCCCGCGACCTGCTCCGCGCGCTCGAGCAGTTCCTGCCCGGCCGCTACACCCGCGAGCTGCAGATCGACGAGACCCCGTACGCGGGCCTCAGCTCGTTCCAGGAAAACGACGCCGACAAGTTCTTCGGTCGCTCCGGCGAGATCGCGGCCATGGTCACGCGCATCCGCCAGACCCCGCTGATGGCGGTGGTCGGCAGCTCCGGCGTCGGCAAGTCGTCGTTCGTCCGCGCCGGTCTGGTGCCGGCGCTCAAGCAGTCCGGCGAAGACTGGGAGGTCCTGGTCATCCGTCCGGGGCGCGATCCGCTGGCGGCGCTGGCATCGATCCTCACGCCGATGGTCGGCACGTCGACCTCGGTGTCCGACGACGCCAACGAGCACCGCAAGCTGGTGGCCAAGCTGCGCGCCGAGCCCGGCTACCTGGGCGCCGTAATGCGCAGCCGGGCGCGTCGCGAGGGGCGCAAGCTGCTGTTGTTCGTCGACCAGTTCGAGGAGCTGTACACGCTGATCCCCGACCACGAGGAACGCCAGGCGTTCACCGCCTGCCTGTCGGGTGTGGCCGACGACGCCACCGCGCCGCTGCGCGTGGTCCTGTCGGTCCGCTCGGACTTCCTCGACCGCGTGCCCGAGGACCCGCAGTTCATGGGTGAGCTGCACCAGGGGCTGTTCTTCCTGTCGGCGCCCAACCGCGACGGCCTGCGAGACGCCCTGGTCCAGCCGGCGGAGATGGCCGGGTTCCACTTCGAGAACACGGTCATGGTCGAGGAGATGCTGAGCTACCTGGAGAGCGCGCAGGGTGCCCTGCCGCTGCTCCAGTTCGCCGCCAGCAAGCTGTGGGAGAACCGCGACAGCGGCCGCAAGATGCTGACCGAGGCCAGCTACCGCAAGATCGGCGGCATCGCCGGCGCCCTGGCGGCGCACGCCGACTCGGTGCTCAGCGAGCTGCCCAAGCAGTCGCAGGGGCTGGTCCGCGAGATCTTCCTCCGCCTGGTCACCCCCGAGCGCACGCGCGCGATCGTCTCCATCGACGAGCTGCGCGACCTGTCGCGGGTGCCGGGGCAGGTGCAGCAGCTGGTCGACCACCTGGTGCAGGCGCGCCTGTTGGTGGTGCAGACCGGCGACGCCGACAGCGGCGAAGGCGGCTCGGTCGAGATCGTCCACGAGTCGCTGCTGCACAGCTGGCCGACCTTGCGCCGGTGGCTGGACGAGAACCAGGACGACGCGGTCTTCCTCGAGCAGCTGCGCACCGCGGCCAAGCAGTGGCAGGCCAAGGGCTTCGACGACGGCCTCTTGTGGCGCGGCGACACGCTGCAGGAGTCCGAGCGCTGGTACAAGCGCTACCGCGGCGAGCTGCCGCAGGTGCAGCGGCGGTTCCTCGAAGAGGGCATCTCCATGAACGCCCGCGCCCAGCGGCGCCGGCGCATGCTGGTGGTCGGCACCATGGCGGTGCTGGCCCTGATGGTCGTCGGTTCGGCGGTGGCGCTGGTGTTCATCCGCAACGCCCAGCAAGAGTCGGATCACCAGGCAGAGCTGGCCAAGAAGGCCGAGAAGACCGCCCTGGCGGCCGAAGCGACGGCCAAGCAGCGCCTCGACGAGATCGTCCGCAAGGAGAAGGAGCGGAAAGAGGCCGAGGCGCAAAAGAATGCCGCGCAGAAGCAGGTCAAGGTCGCCGAGACCCAGGTCACCATGACCAACGAGGAGCTGCGGCGGACCAACCTCGAGCTGATGGACGCGCTGGAGAAGGCACAGCAGTCGAAGGCGCAGGCCAAGAAGGCGGCCGAGCTGGCTGCCGACAAGGAAGCGCTGGCGCGCACCGCCGAGGGAGAAGCAGTCAAGGCCAAGAAAGAGGTCGAACGACTGCTCAACAAGGAGCGGAAGCGTGTCGAGCGGCTGGAAAAGCAGCTCGGCAGCGGCATGATTGACAAGCTCGACTGAGCCGGGGGGATCGAAGAAATGTTGGCAATGCGGACCAGGCTGTGCGCGGGCGTCGTCGTGGCGACCGTCGCGCTGGTAATCGGTTTCGGCGCGGCGCACGCGCAAGACGATGGCAAAGCGTGGGCCAAGGGTGTCTCCCAGGCCGACAAGACGCTGGCGACCAAGCTGTTCCGAGACGGCAACTCGCTGCTCAAGGACTCGCTGTTCCTCAAGGCCGCGGAGAAGTACCGCGAGGCGATCAAGCACTGGAATCACCCGGCCATCCACTACAACCTGGCGCTGGCGCTGATGAACCTCGACCAGCCGCTGGAGGTGTACGAGGCGCTCAAGCACGCGGTCGCGTTCGGCCCCACCGCCCTCGACCGGGAGAAGTACGACGCCGCCGTGCGCTATCAGAAGCTGGTAGCGCAGCAGATCGCCAAGGTCTCCATCAAGTGCGACATGGCTGGCACCGAGGTGATCTTCGACGGCAAGCAGGTCTTCACCGGGCCGGGCAAGTACGAGTCGCTGGTGCGCATCGGCGAGCACACCGTGGTCGCGCGCAAGCAGGGCTATGTGTCGCAAAACGAAACCCGGGTACTGGGCCCCAGCGACGAGCTCGATCTCGACATCAAGATGCACACACCAGATGATCTGACCCGCTACCGGCGCAAGTTCCAGCCGTGGAAGCCGTGGGTCGTGGTCGGCGGCGGCGCCGCGGTGCTGGCGTTCGGCGGCATCATGCACGCGCTGGCGCGCAGCGGCTTCCGGGACTACGACGACGGCATCGCCGCCTGCGGCGGCTGCGTCCCGCCAGGCAGCCTGTCGTCCAAGAAGAGCGGCGCCGAGACCAAGCAGACCATCGCCTATGTCGCCTACGGCGTCGGCGGCGCGGCACTCGCCGCCGGCGCGGTGCTGGCCTACATCAACCGCGCGAAGCCATATCGCGTCGATCTCCAGCGCCCCGGTGCCGGCGGCGGCGCTCACATCTCGCTGTCACCCACGTTCCACAAGGGCGGCGCCGGGTTCGTCGCGACCTTCGACTTCTAAACTCTTGGACTGACCGGGGAACCTATGCGGATTCGCCAGAAGATTCGATCGACCTCGCGGCTCGCGGCCCGTCTTCTGCCGCTCTTCGTCCTGGCCGGCGGTGCGCTGGTCGCCAGCTCCTGCTTCCAGTCCGACAGCGTCGACTGTCTGGGCGGGCTGGTCTGTCCGATCGGCACCCAGTGCGCGGCCAACCAGTCGGTCTGCATCACCGACAACTGTGGCGACGGCGTCGTCGAGAGCGGCGAAGGCGAGGCGTGTGACGACGGCAACATCGTCGACGGCGACGGCTGCAGTGCCGACTGCGGCTCCGACGAGACCTGCGGCAACGGCGTGGTCGACACCTCGGTCGGCGAGGTCTGCGACGACGGCAACACCAACGACAACGACGGCTGCGCCGCCGACTGCCGGTCCAACGAGCGCTGTGGCAACGGCAACGTCGACACCGACGTCGGCGAGGTCTGCGACGACGGCAACAACGACTCCGGCGACGGCTGCTCGGCTGACTGCCTGTCCAACGAGACCTGCGGCAACGGCTACCAGGACAACGCGGTCGGCGAGGTCTGCGACGACGGCAACAACGACTCCGGCGACGGCTGCTCGGAGGACTGCCTGTCCAACGAGACCTGCGGCAACGGCTACCTCGACACCGCCACCGGCGAGGTCTGCGACGACGGCAACACCGCCGACGGCGACGGCTGCTCGGCCAACTGCAAGTCGGACGAGACCTGTGGCAACGGCGTCGTCGACACGGTCAAGATGGAGGTCTGCGACGACGGCAACAACATCGACGGCGACGGCTGCCGCGCCGATTGCAAGGGCGGCGCCGGCTGCCACAACGGCCTGCTCGACAGCGGCGAGCAGTGCGACGACGGCAACGTCCTGGACGACGACGCCTGCGTCGACGAATGCACGGTCGCCCGCTGCGGCGACGATCACGTCTACACCGGCGTCGAGGCCTGCGACCCGGGCCCGACCTTGCAGTCGGTTACCTGCAACGTCGACTGCACGACGTCGTCCTGTGGCGACAACAAGGTCAACATCAACGCCAACGAGCAGTGCGACGACGGCAACAGCGACGACACCGACGCCTGCATCGCCTGCGTCATCGCCCGCTGCGGCGACGGCTTTCTGGAGACCGGTGTCGAGATCTGTGACCCGGGCATCGATCCGGCCACCTGCAACTTCGACTGCACCACCTCGGCCTGCCACGACGGCAAGGTCAACCCGGCCGCCGGCGAGCAGTGCGACGACGGCAACACGCTCGACACCGATGCCTGCGTCGGCAACTGCGTGATCGCCTACTGTGGTGACGGGCTGGTGCGAACCGGCGTGGAAGATTGCGACTTCGGCGCCACGCCGACCACCTGCAACTTCGACTGCACCACCTCGGCCTGTCACGACGGCAAGACCAACGCGGCCGCCGGCGAGCAGTGCGACGACGGCAACATGCTCGACACCGACGCCTGCGTCGGCAGCTGTCAGATCGCGCGCTGCGGCGACGGCTTCGTCGAAGCCGGCGTCGAGGACTGCGACTTCGCCGCCACGCCGATGACCTGCAACTTCGACTGCACCACCTCCATCTGCGGCGACGGCAAGGTCAACCCGTCGGCCAACGAGCAGTGCGACGACAACAACAGCATCAACACCGACGCCTGCATCGACTGCATCACCGCCCGCTGTGGCGATGGCTACATCCAGGCCGGCACGGAGCAGTGCGACTGGGTCGCCGACCCGGCCGGCTGCAACACCGACTGCACCACCTCGGCCTGCGGCGACGGCAAGGTCAACCCGCTGGATGGCGAGGTCTGCGACGACGGCAACATGGTCAACACCGACAGCTGCACCAACGCGTGCCAGCCTGCCACGTGCGGTGACGGCTTCAAGCAGGGCGGCGAGGAATGCGACGACGGCAACGCGGACAACAACGACGACTGTCTGAACGACTGCACCCTCAACACGTGTGGCGATGGCATTCTCGACAGCGCCGGGACGAACGTCGAGGTGTGCGACGACGGCAACATCGCCACCGAGACGGAGTGCGCCTACGGCACCCAGAGCTGCACCGCCTGCAAGAACGACTGCAGCGCGACGCTGAACCTCACCGGCAGCTTCTGCGGCGACGGCACCAATGATCCGGAAGAGACGTGCGACGACGGCAATACCATCAACGAAACCGACTGCGCCTACGGTGCGATGAGTTGCCCTTCGTGCAACTCGACCTGCACGGCCACGCTGAACCCGACGCCGCACTTCTGCGGCGACGGCGCGGTCGATTCTCAGGAGACCTGTGACGACGGCAATGCCGACGCCTGCGGTCTGTGCGCGGCGAACTGCCAGTCCGGCGGCTCTCTGGCCGCGGCCACCGGCACGATCACCACGGTCGCCCAGAGCAGTATCAACGACGCCGAGACGTTCACCCTGGACGACGGCACCAACACGCCCACGGTCTTCGAGTTCGAGGACACGAACGCCACCGTCGGCGTAACCGCAGGCCATGTCGCCGTCGACATCACCAGCGACGTCAACGCCAACCAGATTCGCAACAGCATAATCGCCGCGATCAACGGGGTGACCACGACGCTGACGATCACCGCCACCAGCGGTGGTACCGCCAAGCTCAACCTGGTCAACGACGCTACTGGCGCCGCGGGCAACACCACCAGCAGCGAGGCCGTGACCGATGTCGACTTCATCGTCACCGACATGACCGGTGGCATCGGCGGCGACTGCATCGACGGCACCGGCTGCACCTCCAACGACGACTGCCTGAGCGGCAGCTGCGACATCGGCTTGACCGATCAGTGCATCCCCTGACGGGGAGCGTCAGGAAACCTGCGCCAATGCCGCCTGGATAGATAGATCTCGCGGGTGCCAGCTTCGCCGATCTTGCGGACCACCCGATAGCGCCCGCTCAGGACGGTTCCGATCATCCCCGGGGCCGGGATAGCACGCGCGAGATCAGCCGCGGGTCGGCGGAAGCTTCCTCGATCCCGGCCAGCCGACCGGCGCCGATCGGCCGCGCACGGACCAGCGCGTCATGGACGAACGCCAGCGCCCGCTCGCACGCCGCCTCGAGCTCATGGCCCAGCGCCAGATGAGCGGAGATGGCGGCAGACAGCATGCAGCCGGTGCCGTGGGTGTTCGCTCCCGCGACCCGCGGATGGCGCCAGGCGACCAGCCCCGACGGCTGCCAGAGAACGTCGATCGGGTCACCGGACAGGTGACCGCCCTTGAGCAGAATCGAACAGTCGAGTTGCCTGCCCAGGGCAGCGGCAGCCTCGGCCAGACTGTCCACGTCAGCGGCCGGATCGATCGGCGTCCCCGACAGCACCGCGGCCTCGTCGAGGTTGGGCGTGACCAGCGTCGCGACCGGCGCGAGCGCCGAGCGGTAGGCGTCGACGGCGTCGTCGTCGAGCAGGCGCGCGCCGCTGGTGGCGACCATCACCGGGTCGACGACCAGCGGCAGCCGCATAGCCGCCAGCGCCGCGGCCACCTCGCGGGCGATCGCAGCCGACCACAGCATCCCGGTCTTGACCGCGCCGACAGGAAAGCCGCCCCGCACCGCAGCGATCTGCGCGCGCACGATCTCCGGCTCGATGCCGCGCACGGCGGTCACGCCGCTCAGATTCTGCGCCGTGACCGCGGTGACCGCGCTGGTGCCGAAGACGCCCAGGCGGTGGAAGACGCGCAGGTCGGCCTGGACCCCGGCGCCGCCGCCGGAGTCCGAGCCGGCAATCGTGAGCGCGCACGCGGACATGGCCGCAGCCTGCCGCGCGCGCGCTCGGAAGGCAACCCCGTACTCGGAGCCGGAACTCCGTTCCGGCTTTCGCGTACGAAAAGCAACGATCGAAGGCGGCCGAGGGCAGACGGATGGCCGACGCGGGTTTTGACCGGCCTCACCGAGGCCGGGCCGGGCCAAAACCCGGATCGGGCTTCCGGACCGAGGGCTTCCGGACCGAGGGACTAGTCGCGCCGATACATGGTGATGACGCAGGCGCCGCCGAGGCCCAGGTTGTGCTGTAGCGCGACCTTGGCGCCCTCGACCTGGCGCTGGTCGGCCTGGCCGCGGAGCTGCCAGACCAGCTCGGTGCACTGGGCCAGGCCGGTGGCGCCCAGCGGGTGCCCCTTGGACAAGAGGCCCCCCGACGGGTTGGTGACGAACTTGCCGCCGTAGGTGTTGTCCTCGTCCCAGATGAACTTCTCCGCCGTGCCCTCGTCACACAGGCCGAGGGCCTCGTAGGTGAGCAGCTCGTTGGCGGTGAAGCAGTCGTGCAGCTCGAGGACGTCGACGTCCTCGGGCCCGAGGCCGGCCTTCTCGTACACCTTCTTGGCCGCGCTCTTGGCCATGTCGTAGCCGACCATCTTGATCATCGACTGCTCCTCGAAGCTCGAGGGGAAGTCGGTGGTCATCGCCTGGGAGGCGATGTAGACCGGGTTGGAGATGTTGTGCTTCGCGGCGTAGTCGTCCGAGCAGAGCACCGCGGCGGCCGCGCCGCAGGTCGGCGGGCAGCACTGGTAGCGGGTCAGCGGATCGAACACCTCGGGCGAGGCCATCACCTCCTCGACCGACAGCACCTCCTTGAACAGCGCGTACGGGTTCTTGCTGGCGTGCTGCCGGGCCTTGGCGCTGATCTTGGCGAAGGTCTCGCGCTTGGTGCCGTACTTCCACTGATGCTCGCGGCCGGCGCCGCCGAACATCTGCGCCGCCGGAGGGGCCTGGTTGAAGCCCTGCAGCTCGCTCATCACGTTGGCGTGCTTGTCGAGCGGGTTGGTGCGGTCGGTCCACTTGGCGCCGAGGGCACCCTTCTCCATCTGCTCGAAGCCGACCACCAGGACGCACTCGGCGACGCCGCCGGCGATGGCCTGGGCGCCCAGCATCAGCGCGCTGGAGCCGGTGGAGCAGTTGTTGTTGACGTTGAACACCGGGATGCCGGTCAGGCCGACCTCATAGACCGCCCGCTGGCCGCAGGTCGAGTCGCCGAAGACGTAGCCGGCGTAGGCCTGCTCGACGTCGCCGAACTCGACCGCGGCGTCGCCGAGCGCGGTGCGCGCGGCCTTGGACGCCATGACGTTGTACTCCTCGGACTTGCCGGGCTTCTGGAACGGGACCATGCCGACCCCGATGACGTTTACTCGCTTGGTCATGATGCTTGCTCCTGGCGCCAAATGATGACGCATGGAAAATGCGTCATCGCAAAAGACGAAAATGGATCGAGAACGAACGCACACGCCTGGAGAGGAGCCGATTTTCGACCGCCCGCACCCATGACGGGCGGCGAAACCTGGCTCCCGATCCAGGCGTTCGTGTTCAAATGAGGCCCTTCAAGAATCCGAGGCGGTGAGCGGCGGAAAGGTCGCCGTCGACCCGGAGCTTGCCGCGCTGGAACAGGTCGCGCGCCGTGGCCTCGCCCTTGACGAGCGCGGTCAGGTCTGCGTCGCTGACGGTGAAGGTGGCCGCGGCCTCGCCGCCGTCACCGGTTGCGACCGACGGCGCAACGCCGGCCATGTCTACCGTGAAGGTCGCGTCGGGGTCGGTGACCGCGAAGCGAATCACCGCCTTCATCTCGCCGGCGAGCTCCGGCTTGTCGACCAGGCGTTTGCCCAGGGCCTCGAAGATGGCCGGCGCATTGGCCGCGGCCGGCGCCGACGACGCCGCAGCGCCGCCGCCCTGCCCCGGCCCCTCGCCGGCAGCGCGGGCGCGGGCGACCGCCTCCTTGGCCTTCTCGGGATCCATGCTCTTGAGGAACTCGAGCTTCTGCGAGGCCATCACGTTGCCCGAGATCTTCAGCTTGCCGGTGGTGAACAGCTTCATCGGATCCGACTTTCCGGTCGTCATGTCGATGAAGTCGCTCTCGGCGATCTCCAGCGTGCAGTCGGCGGCGCCTTCGCCCTCGCTGACCCCGCCCTTGCCGTCCTTCAGATCGACCACCCAGGCGCTGTCCGGATCCTTGATCTTGAACAGGAAGCTGTAGCCGACCTTGCCCGGCAGCTCGGGGTTGCGCTCGATGTGGTCGCGGATGGCGACGAAGACGTCCCAGCTGGTGGGCACCATCTCCTCGGCCGCGCCGCCGGCCGCCGCGGCGTCACCGCCGCCTGCGCCCAGGCGCTTGTCCATCTCCGCTTTGACCATCTCCGGCGTGATCTTCTTGAGGAAGCCGAGCTTCTGCGAAGCCATCACGTCGCCCGAGATCTTCAGCTTGCCGGACGAGAACAGCTTCATCGCGTCGGCCTTGCCGGTGGACATGGCCATGAAGTCGGTGTCGCTCATCTCCAGGGTGCACTGGGCCGCGGCGCCGCCGCCCTTGGTGACCTTCTTGCCGTCCTCGAGATCGATGGTCCAGACGCTGTCCGGCGCGCTCAGCTTGAACTGGAACACCGTCTTGACCTTGTCGGCGACGTCCGGGTTGGCGGCGACGAAACCGCCGACCGCGTTGAAGATGTCGGCGCTGACCGGCTCGCGCGGAGCGCCGCCACGCGCCGCCTTGGGCACGGCCTTCGGCTTCGGCACGGGAATCTCCTTGTACAGCTCGATGGCGGCGTTGGAGATGACGACCGAGTCGCGCTCCTTGACCTTGCAGCGGAAGACGATCTTCTGGTCCGACTCCTTCCACATCTCGGTGATAAGGGTCTCGCCGGGGAAGACGCTGTCGGCAAAGCGGTTGCGAATGCTCTTGAAGAAGCGCAGGTCACCCTCGGGCGCCATCTTCTCCAGCACGTGGCGGGCGGCGTAGCCGAAGGTGCACAGGCCGTGGAGGATCGGCTTGTCGAAGCCGAACGCCTTGGCAAAACTCGGATCGGCGTGCAGCGGGTTC
>Ga0114931_10011440_pt1 | contig 10481 bp, 8 predicted proteins | sample 2SBtaG_FD_89579 | JGI IMG/M metagenome (GOLD analysis project Ga0114931, IMG submission 89579) | Deep subsurface microbial communities from Kolumbo volcano to uncover new lineages of life (NeLLi) - 2SBTROV14_V59a metaG | ecosystem: Environmental > Aquatic > Marine > Volcanic | place: Kolumbo... | reverse complement strand
TTTGGATTTCAGGGAACCTTGATTGGGTTTGCCGCAGAGACGGAAAATCTGAGAGCCAACGCCCGCAAAAAGCTGGAAGAAAAGGGATGTGACATCCTGGTTGCGAACGACGTGAGCCGTCAGGACATCGGATTTGATCAGGACGTCAATGAGGTCCGGTTATTTTTCCGGGGCGGAAGGGAAGACATGACCTTTGGCAAACAATCGAAACGGGTCATCGGAGAAAAACTGATTACCCTGCTGGAAGAATTGTCATCTTTTTGAGGCTGACCTTTACACCCCTTCTGAATTCTCTACAGTGGTCGAATGCCCGCCAAGCAAAAATGGGTGGTCGCCGACCCGCCTGATGACACACTCGTTGCAGAGTATGCCGAACATTTCGGGCTTTTACCGGTGGTCGTTTCCATGGCGCTGCAACGCGGATTTTCCGAATTCGACGATCTGAAACGCTTTTTGTATCCGCAATTAAAAGATCTGTCCGATCCTTTTCTGCTGCCCGGAATGGAGGCTGCCGTCCAACGAATTTTCTCCAGCGTCGATGCCGGTGAATCGGTGCTTATCTACGGGGACTACGATGTGGACGGGGTCAGTTCCGTTGCTCTGCTGACCTACATCCTAAGGGCCTACGGTCTGGAGCCGGATCACTTTCTCCCGGCCCGATTGGGCGAAGGTTACGGCCTCAGCCGAGAGGGAATCGAACAGTGCACCACGGGAGATCATCCTCCGGGTCTTTTGATTGCGGCCGACTGCGGCACGAACTCCCGGGAGGAGGCGAGTCTGCTGAGAGAGCGGGGCATCGATCTGATCGTTCTTGATCATCACGAACCTTCGCAGGAGGGAACCGCCGATTGCGTTGCCCTGGTGAATCCAAAAGCCGGAGAGGCCTTTCATTATCTCTGCACCGCTGGAGTGGTTTTCAAAGTGGCTCATGCCCTGTTGAAAACGCGATCCCTCCCGGAATTCGATCTAAAAAACTATCTGGACATTGTGGCGCTGGGCACGATTGCGGACATTGTTCCTCTGATCGACGACAATCGCATTTTTGCCAGGCGTGGGCTCCAGCAACTCGACCAGACAATCCACCCCGGTCTGGTCGCCTTAAAACGAATCGCCTCGGTGGGTTCGCCCGTCCATTCCCAGGATGTTGGCTTTCGTCTCGGTCCCAGGCTGAATGCCGCGGGGCGCATCGACACGGCCACGGCCTCGCTGGAGTTGTTGTTATGTCAGGATGAGGAGGAAGCACAAAAACTCGCTGATCACCTCGATTTACAAAACCGGGAACGACAGGCTCTGGAGCTGGAGACTCGTCGGGAAGCGGAGCAAATGATTCAACAACTTCCCGCCCAACTTCGTTCCCGGGGAATTGTGGTGGGCTCCCGCGGTTGGCATCCCGGGGTGGTGGGAATTGTGGCTTCACGGATTTCCAGACGATATCACCGACCCGTTTTTGTGATTGGTTTTGAGGAGGACGGAATGGGAAAGGGAAGTGGGAGAAGTGTTCCCGGAATTTCTCTTGTCCAGGGACTGGAAGCGGCGAGCCCCTGGATTGAATCCGGTGGGGGACACGAAATGGCAGCCGGTGTGGCCCTCCACGAGAGTAATCTGGAAGCGTTCCGGGAGGCCTTTAATGAAGATGTGGAACGCCAGGCAAGCGGCGACGTTTTGATTCCGAAATTGAACATTGACGCAGAGCTGGATTTTTCCGCATTGACACTGGAATTGCTGGACAGTTATGAATTGTTGAGACCCTTTGGAGCGAACAACCCGCAGCCGCTTTTTATGAGCCGGAAGGTCGGGATCGCAGGCCAGCCCAAGGTTATCAAGGAGCGGCACCTGAAATTTCGATTCACTCGGGGCGGCCAGGTCCGTGACGCCATCTATTTTAATTCGGCCGAACTGGAGCTTCCCAATCCACCCTGGGACATCGCCTATACCATTGATCGCAATGAATTCAGGGGCCGGGTCAGTCTCAACGTCGTCCTGCAGGCGATCCGGAAAAGTGCCTGATGTAGCGATCAGTGGTGTAGATTGCAGAATTCCCGTGGGATCAAATCATAGGGAACCTGTTCCACATAAACACTCCCCGCGGCCGCACACGCTTTTCTCGGCAACAATCCCGAATCACGGCAAAGGTTCATCGGAACGACTTCCCCCGGTTCCGCGAAGTCCTCGAAAGTGTATCCGATGTTCTCAGCATCCTGCATAATATCTTTCCAAATGGGAACGGCTACTCTCCCGCCGTAGGCATTGGAATTGATGGTGGCAGGGTGATCCAGCCCGATCCAGACGCCCCCCGTCAAACGGCTGGTAAATCCGACAAACCAGGCATCAAAAAAATCATTGGTAGTCCCGGTCTTGCCACCGGCAGGCGCCCGGAAACCGAGATCCCGCAGTCGCGATCCCGTGCCCCCTTCCTCGACTGCCCTCTTTAGAATATGGGTGGTCATCCAGGCGGCGCCGCTCGAGACAACGCGATAGTTCTGATCCTGGTGGGTAAACAAAAGTTTTCCATTTCGGTCGAAAACTTTTTCGATGCAATACGGTTGATGGCGGACGCCGCCCGTTGGAAACAGGGTGTAGGCACTGGTCGTCTCATAGACGCTGGCACCTATGTTTCCAATGTAAATTGTGGGGTTTGGCTGGATTTTTTCCCCTTTCGCCAAGCCGGCCTGATCCATCATGGTCAATACGTTTCCGATTCCCGCTCTTTCACCCACCCGGACGGTCATGGTGTTGCGCGATTTGATCAAGCCGCTTGCAACGGGAAGAAATTGATGGTAGACCCCGTCAGCATTTCGGGGGCTCCAGTCGGAATCGTCCCACTTAATTTCACCCGGACGAATTTTTGCATCTGACACCACCATGCCTGGAAACAGGCCCTTTTCGAAAGCGGCAGCGTAAACCAGGGGTTTGAAAATAGAACCCATTTGTCTGTGTGACAGAATTGCCCGGTTGTAAGAGCTGTGCGAGTAGTTGCGCCCGCCAACCAGCGCGCGGATGGCGCCTGTCTGATTTTCGAGAACGACGGACGCAGCCTGAAGGTAGGCAGGATCTCCGGATTGGTAGTCTGCATAGACTGGATGAGAGTATCCCGGCTTTGTCTCCAGAGCGGACAATCGATTTTGAACGGCCCGCTCAGAGCTCCTCTGGACCCGCAGGTCGAAGGTAGTCTCGACTCTCAATCCGCCGGCCTTTCCCAGTGAAGGCAACAAGCGGTCCAAGTGCTTTTCCGTGGTCTCGAGAAGCCAGGATCCAGACAAAATTCTGGCACTGTGTTTCAGGGTCTCCATCCACCGCTCCTGTGGCAACACCCTGGGACGGGCCGCCGTCGCACTGGACGCGTCTTGCCCGGTGAGCATTCTTTCGGCAACCATTCGATTCAGGGTGGATTTCATTTCCCGGAGTGACGCCTCGTAGTGTCGGAACGGGGAAAATCCGTTGGGGGCTCGAATGATGCCGGCGATCATGGCCGACTCCGGGAGGGTCAACTGCCTGGCAGACTTACCAAAATAGCCCTGAGAAGCCTGTTGAATGCCGTTCATTCCTGTTCCCAGAAAAACCCGGTTGATATAGAACGTCAGGATTTGCTCTTTGGAATAGTGTCTTTCGATTCGCCGCGCAAGGGCCATTTCGAGAAGCTTGCGTTTCATATTTCTCTCGCGAAGACCGTAGGTCATCCTGGCCAACTGCATGGTGATCGTGCTGCCACCCTGCACCAAGCGCTTTTCCTTGGTGTTGCGAGCCCAGGCGCGAACCAGACCGATGTAATCGACTCCACGATGGCTCCAAAACCTCGCATCTTCGCGAGCCACCAGTGCATTGACAAAATACGGAGATACCTCTTTCAGGGGAACCGGCGTTCCGGCGTGCTCCCCATTCAGGTAACCGATGAGAGCGCCGGTTCCGTCCAAAACCTGAGATGGAATGGGCGTCAAGCCCACCGACTTGATGTCATATCGCCCGGCAAGGCGGTTGTAATGCAGCGATATCACCAATCCGATCACCAGCGCCACGGCGACCCAGAATCCGAATAACACGAACAAAAACCGGGCCAAAGCGTGATGACGGAGGCGGAGGATTCTCCGAAAAATCGAAGAGAAAGAAGAGAGATTTTTACGATAGAGTTTCAAGAAGGGCAGGACTCGGAATCTCCGGGAGTCTCCGGCACAAAGCACCTTTTTTCAAGAAGGGCATCTCACCAACCCGAGGTAAAGTGGACTTTGCAAAATGCGGAACAGGATGATAGATTTTCCACCTCCAAGGTTCAACCCCCGCTCTTTTTGCAGATCATTCACATCAGCGATACGCATTTCGGACCAAATCGTGACCATACCATTCGTGGTGCGGCAGTTGCGAATCGAGTCGAGATGCTGGTCCGCTCGATCAATGAGCTGTCCTTTCAACCTGACTTTGTCATCCACACGGGCGATGTGGTGAATGCTCCGGATGAAAACGCCTACCGCCTGGCGGAATCGGTTTTGTCAAAGTTGAAGGCGCCCGTTTTTTACGCCACCGGAAATCACGATGATCAATCGATGATGCGGGCAGCACTCACTTTTGGGAGACACACTCCGCTCCTAACAGAATCAGATGAAATCTGTTACCAGATCGACCACCCTGACTTCGATCTGTTCGTGATGGACGGGAAAGTTCCGGAGGAGGAAGGGCCCCACGGCTTTTTATCCGAAGCCCAGATGGAGGCAGTTTTGGACGCCGTGAGGCCGAAGACTCCGGTTGCCGTATTTCTTCATTTTCCGCTGTTAAACATCGCGTCCCGCTGGATTGACGAGCATTTACCCGTAAAAAATGGTGAGGCATTCCATCAAATTCTGAGAGAGAAAGCCGGGACCAATCTGCGCGGGGTTTTCACCGGCCACCTTCATCGTGGCTTGCAGATATATCGGGATCAGGTCCTTTATTCCGGAGTTTCCAGTCCGGCATGCGAGTTTACTGCCGGACCGGATGATGATTTTTGTGACTTTCTCCCCGACTGCGCCGTTCCCTTCAATCATGTTACGATGACCCGCGAAGCCACTGTGGTGAAGTCCTACGCCCTGCCGTTTCATGGGAAGTGATGCAACAGGGAAACGCATCGTGGCCGTTTTTTTGAAATTTCCCGAACCGGGGAAAGTAAAAACGAGACTGGCCCGAACCATCGGGATCGAAGCTGCCGCCCGGACGTATCGCCAACTGGTTGGCCGCGTTCTGGAGCAGGTATCGCGACACTCGGGAGCAGACGCATTACAGATCTGTTATGATCCCGCGGAAAGGGAATCCGAGGCACGGCAATGGCTTGCTCCCCGGCTGGATGCTTTCCCCGGCGAAGTGGGTTGGCTGGCGCAGTGCAGGGGCGATCTGGGCTCGCGACTGGCCGAGGCTACCGACCTCATCCTGGCCCGCGATCCGGGTGCCAGTCTCGCCGTGATCGGAAGTGATTGCATCGAGCTGGACTCCGGGATTTTCACCGAGACATGGAACGCCCTGGACCGGCCGGATATCGACGTCGTTGTCGGCCCCTGTGAGGATGGAGGATATTTTCTGCTGGCTCTGAACGAGGGCCTCCCGGTTTTGTTCCGGGACATTCCCTGGAGTAGCAGTGAAACCTTCCGTGCCACCTTGGCGGCAGCGAAATCGGCGGGGCTTGAAGTGCATTCTCTTCCGAATCGAAGCGATGTGGACGATGAGGAGGACTGGCGGAAACTGAATCTTTCTGAACGGCCCTGCGTGTTTTTTGATCGCGATGGTGTGGTGAACCGATCCCCCGGTTCCGGTTACGTGCTTCATAGAGATGATTTTCAACTTAATCCCGGAATCGTATCCATACTTCAAAGCGTTCGGGAAAAGGGTGCTCTGGCCATTTTGATCACCAGTCAAAAAGGAGTCGGAAAAGGACTGATGCCCCAAGAGGAACTCGATCAGATTCACCGTCAACTTCAAGTCGACCTGGCGAAAGAGGGAGCTGCCTTTGACGGCGTGTATGCCTACACAGGCGCCAGTGACTGCCGCCATCAACCAAAACCGGATCCCGAGATGATTCTTTCCGCTGCCGAAGAATTTTCGATTGATTTGACGCGATCCTGGATGGTAGGTGATGCAGACCGGGACATTCAAATGGGAAAGAATGCCAAACTGAAAAAGACGGTTCGGATCAAGGGCCACCACCCGATTGGAGTGGAAGCCGATTTTACCTTGGATTCCATCTTAAAACTCCCTGAAATCATTAAGAAATTTTTATAATTCTGGAAATTCACATTTCTTGCTGGCATTCTTTCCTGAAATGATTACATTGGGACCTTGGATAGACCTCACTTTTCTGAATTGATCATTCCGTCAACCTCTCACGTAGAATACCTATGGCTCGCACTTCCACTCTGACTATGTGTTCCTTTTGCGGCAAGAGCCACGCCGAGGTAAAAAAGCTGATTGCCGGTCCGGGAGTCTATATCTGTGATGGGTGTATCAATGTGTGTCGGGGAATTCTGGAAAAGGAACTGCATGAAGAAGAAGATGAGGTGGCGGCGGAGTTGTCAGTTCCGGTTCCCCGTGAGCTGCGCAAGAAAATTGACCAATATGTGATTGGTCAGGAACACGCAAAAAAGGTTCTTTCCGTCGCGGTACACAATCACTACAAGAGACTCCAGCAATTTTCCGTCCCTGCCGAAATGAAGGTTCACGCCCAGTTTTCGGAGTATGAAGACGTGGAGATTGAGAAAAGCAACATCCTTCTAATCGGCCCCACCGGTTCAGGAAAAACCCTGTTGGCAAAAACATTGGCAAGAGTCCTGAATGTTCCTTTTTGCATAGCCGACGCCACCACACTGACAGAGGCCGGTTACGTGGGTGAGGATGTGGAGAACATCGTCCTCCGGCTGCTTCAGGCAGCGGATTATGACGTTGCCCGGGCGGAAATGGGCATTGTCTATGTGGATGAGATTGATAAAATCGGAAGAAAATCCGACAACGCCAGCATCACTCGCGACGTTTCAGGAGAGGGAGTGCAACAGGCCCTGCTGAAAATGCTGGAAGGTTCAATTTGCAATGTCCCCCCGCAGGGCGGGCGGAAACATCCGCAACAGGAATATATTCAGGTGAATACGGAAAAAATCCTCTTTATCTGCGGCGGAGCTTTTGTTGGGCTCGAAGAAATCGTTTCGCGGCGAATCGGAAAAAAAGTCCTCGGATTTGGTGAAGAAATCACGTCGCTCGCATCAGAAACGGAGGTGGAAAACCACCTGCGGAATGTGGCTCCGGAGGACCTGCATGGTTTTGGGTTGATTCCCGAATTCATCGGAAGGCTTCCGGTTGTTTCGACCTTGAGGAATTTGACCCGGGAAGAGTTGATCGAAGTGCTGACCGAACCGAGCAACGCTCTGATCAAGCAGTACAGCAAGCTTCTGGCCATGGATGGAGTCAATCTCGTTATCGAGGAGTCCGGTCTTGAGGCTCTGGCTGAAAGTGCCATTGATCGCGGCACCGGGGCCCGCGCTTTGCGTTCGATTTTTGAAAAACTGATGCTGGACGTGATGTATGAAGTTCCAAGTAACGAACAGTTTTCTACCGTGACCATTAGTCGCGACACAGTGGAAGGAAAATCCGAGCCAAAAATTGTCGCTGAAAAAGAGAGACGCTCCAAAAAGGGCAAGGGTCCCGACAAGGGAGAAGGCGCGGCGGCGGCTTGAGAATCGACCAGCCCGGATACGACCAGCCCGGATCTTCACACCCCTTTCGCCGCGGGCGCTTAACCAACTAACTCCCGCAAGGGGGCATACTGGGCATCGACCAGATAATGGGGGCGCCCGGTGTGGTCCTCCATGGTCGTGGTGCGGGCGTCTATTCCCAGGTTGTGATATAAAGTGGCAAAAACTTCCTGAAACTCCACGGGTCGTGCTACTGCCTCAGCCCCGAGGCGATCCGTTGCGCCGATCACCTGACCCGTATTCATGCCGCCACCGGCCAGCAGCGCCGAAGAAACTTTCGGCCAATGATCCCGGCCCGCCTTGGAATTGATTTTTGGAGTCCGGCCAAACTCACCCCACACCACGACGCTGACATCTTTGTCCAGTCCCCGTTCGTGGAGATCCTGCACCAGAGCACTCAGTCCCTGATCCAGCAGTGGAAAGTCCTCTCTCCCTCGTTTGAAGCAATCACCATGCCAGTCCCATCGGCTGAACCCGAGAGTCACACAACGGGCCCCGGCCTCCACCAATCGGCGTGCCATCAGAAATTGATCAAGTCTTTTCCATGGACCGTCAGCGGTGAGTTTTTTCGTCCCCCGGCCGTAGCGATCGCGGGTTGCTTTGTCTTCCTCGCTGATATCCAGAGCCTTCGCCAACTTACTGGAGGTCAGAACTCCGAAGGCCTGTTCGGTAAATGTGTCCAGTCCTTCCATCATGCCTGAGTTGTCGGTTTCCCGACGAAAATTATCGAAACTTTTCAGCAACGATTTCCGATCTTCCAGGCGTTCCAGACTGATCCCTCGAAGAACCATGTCTTCCTTTCCGCCACCTCGAAAAGGAGTAAAGGCCGCATGAGAAGGACCGGCAAAACCCGCCTGGCCCGGATCGCCCCACTCATCGTGCCCGCATCTGGGAGAGAGTCCCACAAAGGGAGGACAACTCCGATTGGATGAACCCTCCAGTTTTGAGAGAACAGCACCCAAACTGGGCCAACCGCCCGCGGGAACATTTTTCCGACCCGGCCTGCCAGTCAGGCACATCATCGCGTCATGAGGCCCTTCAGCGCCGACCATGGATCGGATGAAAGCAAATTTATCCGCCATTTTTGCCATCCTGGGGAATAATTCGCAGATCTGAATTCCCGGAACATTGGTGCTGATGGGTGCAAATTCGCCTCGAAAATCTGAAGGAGCGTCTGGCTTGAGATCCCACATATCCTGATGGGGGGGGCCGCCTGCCAGAAAAATCATGATGACAGCCTTGTGGTCCAGTCGGGAACCGGGGAAGGAGACAGACCCGGCACGCAGTAATTCGGGAAGAGATGCACCGCCCAGCGCCAAGCCGCCGATTTTAAGAAATCCCCGGCGACTCTTACCGTCGCAAAATCGCTCAGAATGCTGTGACTGTATGGTCAACATAATCCCCAGGTTGCAGGGGACAGTCTATTTCGAAGAAGCGCCCTTTTCCATTACGGATTCGCGGGTGACAGCCAAAACCTATCGAAGAAAATGATCGGACAAAAGAACTCTATCCTCGTGACAATCCATCTGCCATATCCACGTCCGAGGTGTGGGGCCAGCCACTGGAAGCGCCGCGTTGCAACAGGGTTAAGAGACTGTTGAAAAAGTAGGGAATGAAAAACTGCGAGTCATTTTGTTGCCTGGCGAGGCGCAGGGAGGAAGCGGGGGTTCCCCCGCGACCGACGCGCAACGAAGCCAGCCAACAAAAGGGCCGCAGCCGGAACGGTCGGTTTTTACCCGCTTTCGGCGAAGCCGCTGTCCCCCCCTTGCCGAAAATCCTATCGATTTTTCGTTTCGTAGTTTTTCCACAGTCTCTTAAGGGTTCGAGGTAAGAGGGTCATTTCGATTCGCCAGCGGTAGCGGGTTGCTCAGCCGCGGCTTGGGTCCGTTGCTGTTTCCTCTTTGAGAGCGCATTCATCGTTTTGGTGGCGAGTTCCTGTTCATTCGGGGAACCGAATATTTCAATTTCCTTCAACTTTGCAATCAACCTTGGATCGCTCTCGATACGCCACATTTCTGCAGTACGGGGGTTCCATGCGTTCATTTGCAGAAACACCAGCCATTCTTTCCGGACAGATGGATCTTTATGAGATAGATGAATTACGGCGCGATCGGAAATTCCCTCCGGCGTTCCGGCTTGTCGGAATCAAAACTGAAAAGCCTCATCAAGACCCATGGTGATGAGTCTTTGGTCCTTGCTCGAAGAGCGCGAATGAAATCCATGTCGTAATACCGAAGTCTGCTAATTGTTTGAGACCGAATGGTCGAATCGGTGTCTTCGACAGCAACCCTCTTCAGGTCCGGTACCAGATGCTCCCATGGGTCCGTTCGCCCGTGAATGAATTCAAAACTCATTACGGCCCAAAATCGAACATCACGATCTTCGTGTTTTAATGCGAGCCCAACAATATCTGGGTCACGTCGATCCCGGAGTGCCTTTCGAGCATCCCGTCGAAGGTCATCCATCTTCTGATCGTCGGTGACATAGGCAACTGATGTTTCATACAGGAATATTCCAGAAAACTTGATCAGACACTCCAACGCGGAGATTTCTTTATCGGGATCATGCAAGCGGGCCATCTCATCACTCAGTTCTTGCTCGGTGGTGATGGGTGAATCTGAAAGACCAGTGCCGCTGAGGGCGACTAGGAGACTGTGGAAAAACGCTGGAGCGAAAAAGCGATGACACTTTGGCCCTTGAATCAGCGGCTTCGCCCAAAGCCATTTCTGCACCGCCCCTCCGGGCTGCGGCCCTTTTATTTACGGACTTCGTTCCGACTCGGTC
>Ga0114931_10011439_pt1 | contig 10483 bp, 11 predicted proteins | sample 2SBtaG_FD_89579 | JGI IMG/M metagenome (GOLD analysis project Ga0114931, IMG submission 89579) | Deep subsurface microbial communities from Kolumbo volcano to uncover new lineages of life (NeLLi) - 2SBTROV14_V59a metaG | ecosystem: Environmental > Aquatic > Marine > Volcanic | place: Kolumbo... | reverse complement strand
CGGTCTGGATTAACCGAGACGAGCGGCATTGGCCGGGTTGACGGCGGTTTTCGGGGCGGGTTTTGGGAACGGGTTGGCGGTTGATGTTCGAGGTTGATCCGGCCAATGCCGCTCGCCTCGGTTAATCCAGACCGCTGTCATGAATAATCCCGGGCTAGTGTCCCGTCCTCATAGCGCACTTCCCGAGCTCGGATGACGTCGCCGCAGTTCGAGCACAGGACGAGCGGTGTGAAGCGGTTTCCGCAAGTCTTGTGCACAAGCAACAGCGGCGGACCGTCCTTGCTGGCCAGCCAGCGGTTGCCCCAACGGATCATCGCCAAGTTGCTGCCGCAGAGATCGACGCCCTTTTTCGTGAACTGGTACTCGTAGCGAGGGGGATTGCTCTGGTATCGGCGCCGGCGAAAGATGCCGTTGGCGACCAGGTTCTGCAATCTGTTGGCAAGGATGTTTCGCGCGATGCCGAGGTTGCGGCACAGTTCATCGAACCGGCCAACGCCAAAAAAGGCTTCGCGCAGGATCAGGAATGTCCATCGGTCGCCGAGGATGGAGAGGGTGCGCGCGACAGAGCAGTTCCGGCCTCTGTTGTAAACCTCCGGATCCGAGGACCGTCGCCGGCGGCGGTCGGGCACGCGGACGCTGCGCCCGGCGCCCGGACCATCCTTGAACCGCACATCCCACGCGAATACGAACCCGCGGCATTCGGAGCATGCGACGCGGGGCGTGAACCTGGACCCACATTTCTTGTGGTGTAGAATAAGCGGCGGCCCGTTGCCATCGGTCAGCCACTCGTCGCCCCAGCGCATCATCTCGATGAAAGCGGGGTAGAGATCGAGCCCCTTTTCCGTCAACCGATACTCGTATCGCGGCGGCTTTTCCTGATAGGCGCTGCGCTCGAATATCCCGTGCTCAACGAGGCGTTGCAGGCGCGTGCTCAGCAGATTGCGCGCGATACCTAAGCTGCGCTGGATCTCGTCGAAACGGCGGATGCCGAAAAACGGCGCTCGGCAGGCAAGAAAGGTCCAGCCGTCATCGAGAATGTCGAGCGTTCGCGCGACCGAGCAGTTTCGGTCTTCCACAGGTCTTTTCTTGCGTGGCATCGCTCCACCTATGTCCGCAGCGAGGATGCGGTCGTCACCCGTTCACATCGCCATGTAGCTTCATATACCGATATTGGGCCTCGGTATGAAAGTTTCACTAAAAAACTACATTGCATAACCAAACGCACTTTGCTAGAGTGCGTTTCCTCAAAAACTTACTTCGGGGTTCCGCTCCCATTGCGCCTTCAACGCGCTACGCGAACCCGGCGCCACGCAGATCACCGCCATAGGAGTCATCGATGAAGTTTCAGCATCTAATCTACGAGCAAAAAGGTGATGTGGCCCGCATCACGCTCAACCGTCCGAGTGTTGTCAACGCTCTAAGTTTCGAAATGTCCGACGAGTTAGTCACGGTTTTTGAGCGTGTGCGCAGGTCTGCGGAGATAAAATTTGTCGTCCTGAAGGGCGCCGGTGAGAACTTCTGCGCCGGAGATGACCTGAAGGAAATGTCCTTGGGCGCGTGGGGCAACAGTAACGAGTACTTTCATCGCGTCCGGTATTACCAGTCGATGGCATACGCGCTCGAGGAACTCGACAAGATGACCATCGCCGCCGTCGACGGCTACGCCGTCGGCGGTGGGCTCGAGCTCACCATGTGCTGCGATTTCGTGATCGCCACGGAGCGCGCGAAATGGGGCATGCCCGAGGTCAATTGGGGCATCACGCCCGGCTGGGGCGGGACCACCCGCATGGCCCGGCTTATCGGCAGGCGTCGAACCAAGGAAATCAACTTACTCGCGGCTTTGCACCCGGCGCGAAAGGCGGTCGACTGGGGTCTGTGGAACCGCGTGGTCGGCGTGGATGAGCTCGACAGCGAGGTCGAAAATCTCTTGAACCTGCTGCGGGTCAAGAGCCAGCAAACGCTGCGCCAACTCAAATACATCATCAACAAGAACGTCGAGACCGACCTGTACACCGCACAGGCATTCGAGGCCCTGTCCGCGGCCTGGACCGCGTCGGTCAACGGTTGGGCGGACGTTCCCGATGCCGATAAGGGTGAGGGCCTGAAGGCTTTCCGCGAGAAATCACCTTTGATGGAGGAGCGACGGAGCCATTCCGAAGATTTCTGGACCGACTAGGCGCCCCAGGTCGAGGATGCCGGCAGATTTTCGTCCCGTCCTTCTAGCCATTTGGCTTGCCCAGGGGAACGTCTGGTGCGAATGCCGGAACGCCGGGACGGCGCGCAATCCAGTGAAGACCGGTGGCAACAACGTACAAACAACGTACGTTCGATAGGGAGAAAGACAATGAAAGGAACAATTCGAACGGCAGCGGTCGCGGCAGGCTTGCCGGTGGCGGCGTTCATTCTGGTCGCCATGGTGGGGGAGCCCGCTGCCGCGGCCGAGAATTTCAAGATCGGCATGCTCATTCCGATGTCCGGAACCTTGGCTCCGGTCGGCAAACAGGAGAGGTTCGGCTTCGAGCTGGCTGCCAAGGAGATCAATGAATCGGGTGGCATCCTCGGTCGCCACATTGAATTCGTCGTCGAGGACACCGAAAGCAACCCACAGACTGCGGCCCGCAAGGCCGAAAAGCTCTACCAGCAGGACAAGGTCGATTTTGTTACCGGGACCGTGCACAGCGGTGGGACGCTTGCGGTGGGACAAGTGGCCGCGCGAAATGGGCGGCTAATGTCGACCACCGTATCGTATTCGACCCGCATCACGGGTGCTGCATGCAGTCCGAACGTGTTCCGGGTGAATGCTCATGCCGGCATCCAGGCCAACGCATTGACCGCTTGGCTGTTAAACAATGTGAAGGGCAAGCGTTACCTGATCTTGGCGCCCGACTACGAAATGGGCCGCAATGCCACCAGTCAATTCAGCAACCGCATCAAAGCCGGTGGTGGCGAGATCGTCGACGAGGTGTATCCGCCTCTGGGCGCAAAGGACTTCTCAACGTATTTCGGGCGCATTCGCGCGGCGCGCCCCGACGTGCTCCTGACCATGACCCCGGGCAACGACACCGTGCGGCTGCTAACGCAGATGAAGGACTATGGTCTGCTTGGCGGCGACATGTTGATCGGGGGCGCGGCAGGAGCCGTGACGCGCGGCAACATCGGTGCGATGAAAGGGGCGGCCGAGGGATTTCTGACGGCAGCCAGCTACTCGCCACTGATCGATACGGCCCAGAACAAGGCATTCGTCGCCAAGTTCCAGACCGCCTACAACATCAAGCCGGATTTGTTCGCGGTCGACAGCTACAGCATGATCTATTTGCTGAAGGCCGCGGCGGAGAAAGCAGGCGGCTTAGAGCCCGGCAAGCTCCGAAAAGGCATGGAGAATCTCAGCTGGGATACGCCGCAGGGTCGCCGAACCATGCGGGGCGCGGACCATCAGGCCGTCCTCGACATGTACATCATTCGGGTCAAGGGGGTTCAGTTCGATGTCATCGGCAAAGTGAATGGCGACGAGGTCGTCGGCACGGATGAATGTGAACGGTTCTGATCTTCCACCGTCGGTGCCTTCCAGTGGCTAACTGGGTGGGATATCTGCACTTGGTCGTCGTGCCGCAGGCCATCGACGGGCTGATTATCGGACTTGCGCTGGCGTTGGTGGCGCTCGGTTTGACCATGATCTTCGGTCTGCTGGGCGTCATCAACCTGGCACACGGCGAGCTGTATATGTTGGGCGCCTATGCGGCCTTTTCGCTCACTGCCGTGGGCATCGGATTCTGGGGTGCGCTGTTCGTCGCTCCCCTGATCGTCGGTGCCGTCGGCGGCGCATTGGAACGCTTCGGTCTTCGCCGGCTTGGCGCCCGGCACGATTACGCAATTCTGTCGATTCTGCTGACGTTCGGCGCCAGCCTGATTCTTCGCGACCTGGTTCAATTTGCGTGGGGGCCGGAAACCCATCAGGTCGAGGCGCCGATCGCCGGCATTGTCAGGGCCGCCGGGATGATCCTCCCGGCCTACCGGATGCTCATCCTGGGCATCGCGGCGCTGCTCATCGTGGGCACCTGGCTGCTGCTTTACAGATCGCCGCTCGGGGCCGTGCTGCGTGCCGCCGCGTACGACCGGCAAATGGTTGCCTCCCTGGGCATTCCGGTTAGCGCTGTCCTGACCGGCACATTCGTCTTCGGATCGCTTCTCGCCGGTACCTCAGGCGTGTTGCTGAGTCCGATCTATGCGGTGTTCCCGACGATGGGACACGACTTCATGCTGCTGGCGTTCGCGGCAGTCATCGTTGGCGGCATGGGGAGCGTCAGCGGCGCTGTTCTGGCGAGCATTCTGCTCGCGGAAGTGCAAAGCATCGCGAGCCTGTGGATTTCGCCTGTGTGGGCCGAGTCGATGGTCTTTGTCGTCATGTTTCTCGTCCTCGTCTTCAGACCGCAGGGCTTGTACGGGCGCCTTGGTGCAGCGTGACCAAGCTAGCCCAGAATGTGGTGGTGAAGGGGGTCATCCGGGCCGGAGGACTGCTGCCGAGCGCGCTATGTCGGGCGCGAAAAATGCTGAGCATGCCGCGAGGCGGTCTTCAGGCTGCCTCACTCACGCGGATCATGGGGCTCATCGCGGTGGCGGCGGCCGTGGTCCTGCCGTTGCTTGTCGGCCAATTCTACATCCGACTAGGCATCGAAGCCCTGTTGCTGGGCGGTCTCGCCCTGAGCACGGGCATTCTGCTGGGGTTCGTGGGCCTCTTGTCACTCGGTCAGGTCGCCTACTTCGGTGTCGGCGCTTATATCTCGGCGCTCCTCTTTCTCCAGGCGACAGGGTCTTTCTGGCTGGTCCTCGCCGCGGTTGTCATATGCGTGAGCGCGCTCGCGGCGGTGATAGGTGCCATCGTGATACGGACCAGGGGCGTCTATTTTGCGCTCATCAGCCTTGCTTTCAGCGAGGTACTGCACAAGATTGCTTTCAACACAGTGGCCTTGGGAGGGTCGGACGGGATTCTCGGCATTCCCGCTCCCCGCATCGGTTTTGCCGGTATCGGACAGATTGACCTGCGCGATGACGGGCAGTTCTATTACTTCGCGCTCGGCGTCATCGTCGTCATCTACTTTGCGATCCGGCGCATCTTGGCGACGCCGTTTGGCAGCGTACTGAGCGCGATTCGCGACAATCCGGAGCGCGTTCCGTACCTGGGCTACAACCCCTTTTGGTTCAGGTTGCTAGCCTATGTCGCAGCCGCCCAAGTGGCGGCAGTCTCGGGCATGGTTTTTCCGCTGTTGCGTGGCTACGTCAGTCCGGACTTACTCAGTTTCGAGACTACGACGAGGAGTCTGGCCATGGCTCTGGTCGGCGGGCTTTCGAGTGTTCTAGGTCCGCTCGTCGGTGGGGGGGTGATAACGTTCATGGATTCGCTCGTTTCCAGCCTCACCGAGCGTCATCTCCTGGTCTTGGGACTGATCTTCGTAATATTCGTGATGACGTGCCCGGACGGCCTGATCGGGATCGCGGCCCGCCGCCTGACGCGCCGCGAACGCAAATAGGGGGCGCAGGTGTTTCGGGTGGTGGCACTTTCCAAATCGTTCGGTGCACTTCAGGCGGTTCAAGACCTGTACCTTGATGTACCGGCCAATAGCGTCACATCGATCATCGGGCCGAACGGCGCGGGCAAGAGCACCGTCTTCAATCTGATTTCTGGCGCCCTGACACCCGATAGCGGCGCCATCATGTTCCAGGATCTGGACATCACGGGTTATCCGCCGTACGTCATCAATCGGTTGGGCGTCGCGCGATCCTTCCAGATCACCAACATCTTCTTTGGGCTGACGGTCCTGGAAAACCTGCGCTTGGCCACTCAATCGAGCGAGCCGCGCCGGCAATTCCTGAGACCCCTCAGACGGTTTCGGCGACCGCAGCAGCGCGCTTCGCAACTGGTCGCGGAGTTCGGGCTGGCCGATCGGGCCGAAGAAATCGCCGGCAATCTCTCCCACGGCGATCAGCGTCGACTGGAGATCGCGATATGCATGGCTTCCGCGCCGATACTGTTGTTGCTTGACGAGCCCACACAAGGGATGTCGCCGACCGAGACGATGGAGACCGACGAACTGATCAAGAGCCTCAAGCGACAAGTTGCGATCCTGTTGATCGAGCACGACATCGACCTTGTCATGGGCGTTTCAGACAACGTGATCGTCATGCACCAGGGGCGCAAACTGGCCGAGGGCCCGCCCGACGAGATCCGGCGCAATGCGACGGTGCAGGACGCCTATTTGGGACGCGCCGATGCCGATACTTGAGCTCAAAAACGTTCACGCACGGTATGCCCATGCCCCGGTCCTTCGCGGCATCGATGTCTCGGTGGATGCGGGAGAGGTGATCACGCTGCTCGGGCGTAACGGGGCTGGGAAGACGACGACACTCAAGACCGTGATGGGGTGGCTGCATCCCTACACGGGCGAAATTCGTTTTCGCGGCCAGGTAATCTCGAGCCTGCCGACGGACCGAATTTGCCGCCTGGGTATTGGTTACATACCCGAAGATCGCTGCATCTTCCCAGCGCTCTCGGTCGAGGAGAACCTCTACCTTGGCCTCCTTCGCCATTGGCGCAAGTCGCGCGCGGCGAAGCGGAAGCAGCTGGATCGAATTTACAGCTGGTTCCCACAACTCGCCGAACGGCGCAAGCAGTCGGGGCGAACACTCTCAGGCGGCGAGCAGCAGATGCTGGCGATCGCGCGAGGCCTTGCGGCGGACCCGCAACTCCTGCTTATCGACGAGCCGTCCGAAGGTCTGGCGCCGATGTTGGTCCAGCATATCTTTGGCGCCATCCGACGCATGCGCGATGAGGGGTTATCGATCCTCCTCGTGGAGCAGAACGTCATGGGCGCCGCCAACGTGAGCGACCGCTGCTTTGTGATCGAGAAGGGCCGTGTCGTCGGTAGCGGCACGTCGCAAGAAATACTGGGGAACGAGCAGCTACGACGGAAACTGGCAGTGTAGTCTGCCGGCTACATGGAGGTGGGAATGGCTAACAGCAAAATGCCGGCGAATCCTTTCGAAGCGGAGTTTCTGGACAAGCGCGAAGCCAACTGCGTGCCGATGACGCCGTCGTCGTTTCTGGCCCGCACCGCCGCTGTCTATCCCGAACGATTGGCCGTGGTGCATGGCGGTCTGCGCCGAAACTATGGCACCCTCTATCGACGCGCCCGTCAGCTCGCGAGCGCCCTCAAGCGCCGTGGCATCGGCGCTGGCGATACGGTGGCAATCATGGCCCCAAACATCCCAGAGATGCTCGAAGCGCATTACGGGGTTCCCATGGCTGGCGCGGTGCTGAACCCGCTCAATGTCCGGTTGGACCCCGACACCATTGCGTTCATTCTTGACCATGGCGCGGCAAAGGTCCTCATAACCGATCGCGAGTTCTCCCCGACAATTGCGGCTGCGCTCGAGAAGGCCACCGGCCAGCCGGCCATCATCGATATCGACGACCCTCTGGGACAGACGGGGGAACTCCTTGGCGAGAAGACGTACGAGGCCCTGCTCAAGGAAGGCGATCCCGGGTACGCCTGGTTGCCACCGGACGATGAATGGCGCGCCCTGGTCCTCAGCTATACGTCCGGGACTACGGGCGATCCAAAGGGTGTCGTCTATCATCACCGCGGCGCTTACATTAACACGCTTGCCAATATCGCCGTCTGGGCGATGCCACACCATCCGGTCTATCTGTGGACTCTTCCCATTTTCCATTCGCTGGGCTGGTGCTATCCGTGGACCGTGACGGTCCTGGCGGGCACGCATGTGTGCCTGCGCAGAGTCGAGCCGGCCGCCATCTTCTCGGCGTTGGCTGAGCACGGCGTGACGCACATGTGCGGCGCGCCCATCGTGCTCGGCATGATCATCAATTCCTCGGCGGCCGATCGACAGCCATTCGATCAGACGGTGGAAGTCATGACCGCCGCTTCGCCGCCGCCGCCGACGGTTCTGGAGAAGATTGAGGCCATGGGTTTTTCCATCACCCATGTCTATGGGCTGACCGAAGTGTTTGGTCCGGCAACCGTGTGTGCGTGGCAAGAGGAATGGGGCTCCCTGTCGAAGCCTGATCAGGCAATTCGCAAGGCCCGTCAAGGGGTTCCCTATCCGACCCTCGAGGCGATGACGGTCGTCGAGCCCGAGACGCTGAAGCCGGTTCCTGCCGACGGCAAGGCCGTTGGCGAGATCCTCCTGCGGGGCAACACGATCATGAAGGGGTATTTGAAGAATCCAGAGGCGACAAACAAGGCATTCGACGACGGCTGGTTTCACACCGGCGACCTCGCCGTCCAGTATCCAGACGGCTACGTCGAGATAAAGGATCGCTCGAAAGACATCATTATTTCCGGTGGCGAGAATATCTCGAGTATCGAGGTCGAGGGCGTCCTCTACCGGCACCCTGATATTGTCGAAGCGGCGGTGGTCGCGCACCCCGACGAGAAATGGGGCGAAACACCCTGCGCCTTTGTAACTCTCCGAGAGGGGGCCAGGGCGAGCGCCGACGAGATCATTGAGTTCTGCCGGGACAACCTGGCGCACTACAAGTGCCCGCAGAGCGTTGTTTTCGGGTCGCTCCCGAAGACCTCGACCGGCAAGGTCCAGAAATTCCTTCTCCGCGACGAGGCGCAGAAACTGGAATGACGGCTGCAGAGCGCAACGGCATCATTCGACCCGTTGTCGTTTCCAAAAATTCGGATTCCAGAAGCTGCCACGATTTCCACAGGGAATCTTGGAGCTATATCGCCAGTTCTCGAAGGAAGGGGGACTCGATGATTTGGCCAAGCGAACCTAGAGCGGTGGACACTCGTTGAGTGCCCAGTCGATGGCAAAAGGTTGCGGTGGAGCCCAGCGGAATCGGGCTACAGGTCAGCCCATGTCATCAACTATGCGGCCAAGCGTTCGTAGCGGTGATGGAGCCCGCCGACCTCAGGAATAGTAATGATTGGCCCGTCGTCGTTGCTCGCCGGTGACCTCGATTCGGGCGCGTCCTTGCCCAAGGCAAGGTGAGCTGGTCCCACATAGTTGGACAGTTTGGCGGCGAAGTTAAGGTGTTGTCTAATTCCGGCTCTTCGGTCAATCACTCCTGAACCTTTTTCGTCCAAGGCCGGGAACAGGGTTGTCTCCAAAGTCGTTTCCAGGGGTTGGCCTGGACGCTTCATCATAGTGCCCTTGGGTTTTGGCGTCCCAATGTATTCCGCGCCCTGTCAGATGTTTATCCATCTTCTCGGCAAACCTTAACGCGGGATCGCCTTGACCACCGTCCCGGTTTCGGACGGATACTCAGCGGCCTGGCGGGCCGCTATATTGTTTTCCTCGGTTATGCCATCACACTTCCTTCTTTTGCGGCCCATCGAAAGGGTTCGCCGGTGATCAGCATTTTATGCAGGATCACCGCCAGTTTGCGGGCCAGGGTGACGCAGGTTTTTTTTGGCAACTGCGCTTCTTGACGGTTGCCGAGCGAAGCGTTTATGGACTTTTCGACGAAGACAAGGTTCCGGCCTACGACCCGCAAGCGGCGCGGCTACGCAAGCCATCACGGCCATCGCCGCGATTCAGGCGACATCGGCAGGGTGAACCCGTTCGGCGATCTCCTTGCCGCGATCACGCTCGACCACAGCGATCCCGTACTGACTCTGCAGATCCAGCCAGAACTGAGGGCTGTTGCCGAAATACCGGCCCAGACGCACCGCCGTATCAGCGGTGATCGAGCGCCGACCATTCAGAATGTCAGTGATACGGCCCGACGGCACACCGATGTCGAGCGCCAACCTATTGGCGCTCAGGCTACGAGCCTGGAGTTCCCGCTTCAGCAACTGGCCAGGATGGGCAATCGGAGGCATGGCTCTATCCTCTATGGTAGTCGACGATCTCGACGTTGTGTGCGTCGCCCTTGCGGAACTCAAAACAGATCCGCCAGGGACCGTTCACGGTCATAGCCCATTGCCGTTTGCGTTCGCCCTTGAGCTTGTGAAGACCCACGCTCTTGAGCGGACTGAGGTCCTGGAGCGTCTTGGCGACGTTTAACGCCAGGAGCAGATCGACTGCGGCGTCTACATCCAGCCCACGGAACTGGTTCGGTCGCTCGCCGTCCCAGACCTTGCGGCTTGCCGCATTGCGCCATGACCTGATCACGGCGGAAACATACTACGAGATGCGGAGTGCTGCAAGGAGCCAGATGGTCAGAACTTTCCCCAAAAATCTCAGCCAAAGGCAAGTGTAAGCTGGGGCGGGGCATTGGCCTTGGGGGTTGAGCGCCTTGGGTATCTTACACAGACTGCTCCGCTAAGCGATTAAGATCGCAAACATTCTCTGCCCGGGAGCGCGCCAGGCGGAGACGGTTCGATCCCGGTGGCTCTCCCTCCGCCACTCCCTCAACAAGGCAATTTCTCCGGCGGCGACCCGCGCCCGCGACAACGCAAGGTTCCGGTGGTTCTCGGCGCCGACCTGTGCACCTTGCCCACCGTCAGAAACCCGG
>Ga0114931_10011438_pt1 | contig 10483 bp, 12 predicted proteins | sample 2SBtaG_FD_89579 | JGI IMG/M metagenome (GOLD analysis project Ga0114931, IMG submission 89579) | Deep subsurface microbial communities from Kolumbo volcano to uncover new lineages of life (NeLLi) - 2SBTROV14_V59a metaG | ecosystem: Environmental > Aquatic > Marine > Volcanic | place: Kolumbo... | reverse complement strand
TTATCACACGCCATTCAAGACGGACTGAAGCTTCTCCAGATGCAACTCATGGATCACATCATCGTTACAGCCGAAGGAAGATATGCTTCCGCAAAAGAGGAAGGCTTACTCTCAAGGAGCGCACCATGACAACCTGTCCGTGGTGCGAAACACCTCTCAAAGAACATTGCACACTGTTTATGACCTTCGTTGAATGCGAAGGCTGTTCTTTCACAGAAATCGTCGCTGCCAAAGAATGATGAAGCATTGCGTCAGCTCCTTGCAATTCAAGGCCCCACCATCATCGTCGGCAAGGAGTGGTTTGTTGATGAACAAGGCCAGCTACGCTTTAGAACCATCCCAGAGCTAAAAGGCTCTCAACTCTCACCTGACGTGACACAGCCGCCAGGCCCACTTTCTGGAGGTACGTAATGGAGCATAAAGAGGAGCGAGCTGTTGCTATAGTGGCAACACCAGCTTATCTGGAATTTTCAGCACAGACTCAAGAAGCCTTTGCCGACTGGGTCAATCGCGCCTTTAACCTAAGTTCTGAAATAGACTTTGTCGTCGGCGATCCAACAGCCCATGCACTGACGCTTGAAGATCAAGAGCGAACTGCCCGGGTACCCTTCTTGGGTAACCAAAAGGTTTATTGCAAAAAGGACTTCTACCCTGACAAAACTCTCATCACCTTCTTTTTAGCCAGCGAATACTAGCCCTCTCCAGGGAGCGACTTACAAATCGCTCCCTGTTATTTTCATCTTTCCGTTTTTCCTCTACCGATACCCCTGAATTTACGACCAGGGCTGTCTGTTATAGTGTCTCGTAGATGAAAGCGAACTATTTTGAGGGTAGAATATCTTTCACCTTCCAAACACCCACATGCTATCGACTCCGGCTGAACCCCAGTTACACTGGGGTTTACTATGTTCACAGTACAAGACCTGTCCAAGCGATTCGAAATGCATCCCAAATCAGTGAGAGAACGGTTGAACGAACTAGGCCCTCTAGTTGAACCCTATATGGAGCGAGGTAGAAATAATGCGATTATCCTTTCTGACTCAGGCCTTATGATCTTTGATCGCCTCATTCAGCTCGAACAAGACGGTCACTCGATGGCAACCGCAGTTCAGCAGATGCATAAAGACACATCTGCTCTCACAGAAACCAGCAGTCAACCGACGGATAACAAGCCTCCAATCGACACAAGTACAGAATTACTCATCCAAGAACTTCGTACCCGTATCACCGGCTTAGAGGAAGATAAGGAGTTCCTGAAAGACCAGCTTGAAGTTGCCCAGGGTCAAATACAAGCCATACTCCCGGCAATCAGTGAATCACGGAAACAAGATGAAGAGTTCAAGCAAAAATTGTCACGCCTACAATACCTCAAGGCTGTTTTTACGGGCGGATAATGCTGTCACTATCGTTGAAATAGGGTCGGGTTTAGAAGAAATAGATAGAATAGCAATCCAATCAGAACTAGACTCGCAAAAATCCAGACAACATATTTCCACGCCTTCTCGGTTTGTGGGCTTTCTTGTTCAATCATCTCTGGATCGGGCTTCGTTTGTTTACCCTCTTCTTGTTGCGCTTTCCTTTTCTCGTCGATTAACTCAATTTCCCTGTTTTTGAGCTCAAGTTCATTTTCAAGCTTGCTAGTTTTCTTAATCTGCTCATTCAATTGCGCTTGCAATGATCGGCGTTCCGACGTTGCTTGATGCACCATGAATACAAACGGCTTCTGTTCGTCTGGAAAGTCGCTTATATCAAAGTCCGGAACCATTATAGAATTCGTTTCCAGTGCGGAAATTCCGCTTTCCGCTGCGGAAGATTCCGGCTTTTTTCCGGTCTTCTGCTTTTCCGCCAATTGTTTCTTAAGCTCGCGTACTTCACTTTTTGAATACCTAGGAGTTGGAGCGCGATTCGCATCAAGAAGCATCTGTTTGGAAAGGTGTGGATCTCCTGGCTTCTTAGGTTTTTTATTCGCCCAGTTCCGCACGGTTTTAGTCGAGACCCTCAAGATTCGCGCTACTTGTTTTTGATCAAGCTCGTAATCATCGCGTTGTATTTCGTTGTTAATGTTTGGCGTCTTGGTTGTCATGGAACGTTTAGAGTGGTTTTCCGTACCGGAACGGAAGGTTAAAAATTAACATGCGGAATTTCCGGCTACTGTATCCCGCTTCCACACTCATATTTCAGATATTCACCTGGTGTCAAAGCTTCACCTGGTGGAACACATTTATCGTAGCACGCTCAAACTCCGTGTCCTGTGGATAACTCTTCGATGATCAAATTTCTTTCTGGGATGAGCCGTACCTTTTTCTGGGATGAGCCGTACATCTTCTGGGATGAGCCGTACCAAAACACTCGATAAAGCCACACCTGTTGCGGGATTTGAATTTTATAACCCTATACAAGTAACCCATATATACAAAACCCGTATAGGTTAAAACGGGTTTGATGAAACCTTTATTTCCTGTTACCTTTGGTTTGTTAGTCGGTGAGAGGACTATATGACCCAAACTTCATCTTCCATTAAGAGAGACCCACTATGTAACGTGCCATTTCTAGACTATGGTAAGTTTACACGCCACGAACGAAACATCTGGAAATGGTTTCATAATCTTGTCGTTCCAGTTAATTCTAGCTACAAATCCCTGTCCGTATCGTTTCAAGCTGGTGGTGTTACCCATGAAATTGAAGTGGGTAAGGTTGTACAACGAGACGGCTCAACAATTGAAGTCGGCGTATTCAACCCTCTCCATGCTATTTTACTATCCACGTTGATGAAGCGATACCATGATGTTGCTCGCCAAGGATTCAGCGAAGAACTTGATGAACCCATCTACACAAACTTTGATGAATTCAGAGACGCCAGTGGTCGAACGCATGGAAGCTGTACGAATGCTGCCTGTGAATTTGGTTTACGGACGCTTAACCAAGTTCCGATTCGCTGGAAAATGACATTTGAAACTGCCATACCAGACGAGGACAATTCAAGCAAATTCCAGACTCAAACGATTGCTTTGATTGAAGACATGCATATCCTCAGTAGGTTAGTGTGGGTTGTCGAACGGCCTAAGAAAGGGGCTAAGAAGGGGAGACGACCACGCGTTGCGTTTAAGTATAAGTTTCACGACAAGATTCTTGAGCATTTGAAAATCGGGTATACGCTTCCATATAATCACGCTTCGCTTGTTTCAATCAAAAGCGATACAGCCGTTCAATTTTTCAATCACCTTGAAGTGATGATGGTGAAGAAGACCCATTATAAGCAGTGGAGTTTGGATATTTTTAAGACACTGCACCTCGATTCGGTGCGCAACAAGAAAGCAAGTAACCGCAGGGCGATTCTAGAGAGTGTGAAAAAGCATATTCTTCGCAAATCCTTTTCACACGGTACTTTGTCTGGAATGTCTTGGGAGTGGCACCCGGATCGGAAAGATTTTCTGATTCTTTGGAAGAAATCTACATTTGCTCAAATTAGCAATGCGAAAATAAAGATGTCGGAAGCGCGAGCTGTAGTAGATCAATTACTTGACTGGGTTGGAGAAACGACCAATGAAAAAACGAGAGGGTATCTATTTACATCCATCAAGAAAAAGGGGCTGCATCAAGTTTATGATGCTGGGCGTCGGGTTAAGACAGACTACCTTGATAATCGTTCAATGGAGGTAGAGGCGCGACCAGGATACTTGCTCTGGAAAGAAATCGATGCATTGCCTGAACTAAAAACATAGGGAAACCCCTTTAGAATCACGAACCCTCGCGCCGATGAATGCGCTACGCGCAGACGTCATCGCCGCAGGGTTCGTTAAGTGGTTTCCCTCGATTGCCGTAGTCGCTACGCGAGAGCCCGGCAATCTCACCCTTCCGCAAAGCTCGCGTCAGTCATCTGCACTTCACACAAAAACCCCACCCATCCCCATACAAAAGCTCGTACATACTCACAATACTATGCGGGTATGGGCGCGGTTTACCGCTAGATAACTTCGTTATCGGCGGTTTTTGCGTTTCGTTTGTCTCCTGACTCCCTTTTTCCACCACTAACCGCTGCATTCTCCACTTCGCACGATCAATTCTGATGGTATGTGCTACGTTAGCCGGAGGCGGTTAGGGCTTCGGGATCATTTCCACATCGCACATCAGCGTACAGAGAGAAATCGCTGATGTGCTTGCCATCCATCCGAACGCGGACTGCGCTCTCGCTCGAATGGATTTGTGGATATGCTCCCTCGGGTAAGCCCGCCACTGCGGGCTTACCTGGAAAAAGGGAGTCAGGAGACCTGACCTTGCCAACGACTCACCTGCACCCCAAGGGGTTTGTCTCATCGGGCAAGGTCGGACTCTTGACGCTCGCGCAATTCGACCTTCACCGCACGCCTCGTTACACGAGACGCGCGCTCAGGGGAATTGCATAAGGAATGTCCCTGCGGGACGTTTTATTTTAAACACTCAGAGCCACGAACTCTCTTCTAATCACGACTCTTGACAGTACATCTCAGTGTGGTAATTTTCACTTACATCCGAAACACAAAGGGTCACTCAGTCAGACGTCCGGCTGGGTGACCCTGCTCTCTCATTAAGGAGGCGCCATGTGTACCTGTCCGTGGTGCCTAGCACCACTCAAAGAAGTTGCATACTCACACGCATTGGTTGACCAATGCACACGCTGTACCTTCCACGAAGTAATTGAAGTTGTCGAGCCTTTAGGTTCGGCGGTATTGCTTATGGCCCGAGGATGTTTCATCCCTCGGGCTCTTATTTTTTTAGCAAGTTGGTTGTGCGGTTGTTGAAAACCCAGAGTTACGATATGATTGATTTATATATAGGCTTTAGCGAGTGGCCTATATATGGGCGGGGAGACTCGAAAGGATTTACAAATGAGTCTTCCCAAAGATAGAAACAATGTTAATAGTTGCTTGTACGGCACCTATGGGTGCCGTTTTTTATTTTTACGAGAAAGGGAGGATATATGAAAAAAGCCCGCGGAACGAAGTAAATCGCGCCACGGGCTTGTGCACAACAGAGGATAAAGCCGACCTGGAGGCTGTGATTACGTCTCACGACTTTTTCGATAGCGTAATGAGGAGTAAACGCAGCCAAAGGAACAGAAAGCTTTATCCATAAGCAGGAAAATGCTATCACTTCCTGCCGAAAAGCACAAGCCCTTCACAATAAATGTGGCGCATCCGACCCTGAGTTGAGCCTGTTATGGCTCAGAGGAGGAGATCATGCCGCATGGCCAAGCGATGATGTGGGCAGTCGGAATGGCCTTCATCATGTTTGCAGGTAGAGGTTTGATAGCGTTTCTAGCGGGTCTGTTCTTGAACTCACCTTCACTCATCACAATTCTATTAGTTCCCGGAGCCCTTCTTATAGCGATACTGAACGCCATCCCTTTGCTGCTTCCTGTGGTCGCAGGCGTGGCAACGTACATGCTTCTGAGAGATGGGAAACCGTTATGGTACGTTGCTGCCGCTCCGTTTTTGTGGCCCCTATTGGCGTGGGAGCTACTAACCAAATCAGGTGACAACACCAAGAAAGGGTACATCGTGACTAGAGAGGGAGAGACGAAACGGGCGAACGGGTTTCCGTCCGAACCAATAATCAAAGACTTGGTTCGAGACCCCAGCGGAGAGAGTGGGGCAGGATACTTTATCTCAAGCATGTTTAAGCGCACTTTTGCGCGCACGTATAAGGACAATGTTGATATGGCAACCCGTGTGATCCGCTCCGAGAACCAATTTTTTGACGAGCACGAGCGGCACCACACTGCGGGTAAAGAATTCCTAATGCGGCAAATGGAGAAACAGCAGCTGACGCAGGAGCACATCCAAGAGCAGCTTTCCTATGAGCAGCAGCGCAAGGAGCTACAACGACAGGCGGAAATAAAGAGGCTGCGGGATGATCTTGGGGTACCTGAAGCTGAGGCCATAGAGACAGTTGATGCTCAACAGACCGAAGTGGAGAAATTTAAACAGAATATAGCAAAGACGATCGCTCTTGAGGAAGCTAAGCAGCAGTTGATGAAGCAGTATCCGGAGTATGCCGACCTCATTAAACAGCATGCGGAAGCTGCTAAGTACGAATCCGTCGACGACATTTTGAGGGGGGAACCACATGCTTAAGATAGGAACCTCCCAAGGTGTGCCGTTTGGCTTGACTGAGCGCGATCTGGAAACTCATCTGCATATTATGGGCTCCACTGGTGGGGGAAAAAGCTGGCTGCTGATGTATCTGGCGTCTCAGTTAATGAGACAACCCGAACAGCCCAGCCTTTTTGTGCTGGATCCCCACGGCGATTTGTACCGGAAATTAAGAGCCCACTGTGCACAAATTAGCAGACGTATACCTTCCTTTGCTAACCGTGTGGTGGTGATTGATCCGGCCTGTGAGACCTATCCGTTGCGATATAACCCGATGCAGTCGTTTGGCAATTCCGCGTTCAGTGCAGCGCTTGGCATGGAAGCGTGTCAAAAAGCGTGGCAGGACGAAGCCATGCAGGTAAAGCCACGGATTGCCCGTTGGTTATTTAATGCGCTGTACGTGGCCGGGGAGCTTGGGCTTTCTCTGAGTGATGTTCACACACTGCTTGATCCGACGCGAGGGGCAGAGCGCGAGCATACGCTTGCGCGCTTGCCTGAGTCATTTATCAAAGACGAGATGCGGCAGTTTCATGCGCGTAAGCCGCGCGACCTTGAGGAGCTGACCGAAGGGCCGCTCAATCGACTCGGAAAGTTCTTAGCAGACTATCGGCTTGCGCATACCTTTTCTCAAACAACAAACACGCTTGAAGTTGGGACGTTGATGGCCCGAGGCTCTATCGTGTTGGTGAACTTAGAGCCGTACCGCTCTCACTTCACTGAAGAGCAGATGCGAATGTTTGGGACACTGTTGGTAAACAATATTGTGCAGGCTGCATTCAGCAGGCCCGAGCACAAGCGCCATCCGTGTTACCTGATGATCGATGAGTTTTCACGATTCAGCACCCGAGACATTCCCTACATCTTAGAGGGAGGACGCAAATACAATTTGCGCCTTATTTTAGCTCACCAACAGCTTGAGCAGTTGATGAGAGAGGATGAGCGCGTGTACGCGTCCGTAATGGCAAATGCCAAAGCCAAAGTTGTGTTTGGCGATCTGCCCATGGATGACGCTCGCACGCTCGCCATGGAGTACGGTCGGTTTGATCCGTACTTGGTGAAAGATGAAATCTATCGGACGTACTTTCATCCTTACGAGGAAACCAGAGTGGTGAGCGGTCGCTCAGAGGCAAGCAGCACTGCTCAATCATTCGGGAAGATGCTTTCTGAAGGAGCCATGTATCAACCCGGTGGTGTGTTCTTTGATGGCGACGTTATTGCAACATCCACAGGAACTAGCAGCGGAAACCACAGCAGCAGCGGGTTTTCCGAGTCTATCAGTGAGGCCGTGGTGCCATTCTATCGACTGGAAGAGCGACAAGAGCTGTCCAGCCGGACGTTCATGAGCATCGACGAGCAGCAGTATTTGGCTGCGTGGGCACTCAAGAATCAGCCGCAGCAGCACTGCGCGGTACGCACTCCCCGGGGCGAGATGAAGCACGTCAGGGTGTATGACCTCAAAGAGCCGCGTGCTTCCGTACAAGAAATGCGGCGACTGTTGAAAACTTGTTTTACGTCTCACGACTTCTTCGATAGCGTAGAGGAGAGGGTAGAGACGCAACCTGCATTGGTTGCGGTTGCCGAAGAAGAATTCGACCCGTACGCGCCCATCTGAGCCTCCCAGAAATGGGTGTAGGATCGATTCTAAAAGGAGAACCAGCCATGAGCCAGCAAACACACCTAGAAGAAAACAAAATGCCTATATCGCCCGATTTGCCCCCTTCTCGGGCATCTCAGCGAGCAAAGAAGGCGCGGCGACTCCAACGGCGAAAGCGCGACACTTTCACTCCCATTCTGGAAGCGGGACTCACTCCAAGAGACCTCGTTATTTTGGAAGTCGTGGCCGATTACCGTGCTGCCACCGCACAGCAAATCGTGTCGGTGGTGCAGCACCGTATGCCGAGTCAACGACTCGATAACGGGGAATCAGTGACGACCTCACCACAGAGAACGACACGCCGATTGCGTGTGCTCTATGACAGCGGGTACCTGGCCCGACCAAAGGCGCAAGACTATCTGTTGCACCGCAGCTTGATCCGAAGCCCCATTCATACACTTGATCGAAGAGGAGGCGAATACCTCCTTACTCAGGGGTATGAAGAACGCACGGTAAAGTCCGGCATGAACCCGCTGCACTCAGCACAATTCATGCTGCATGAGTTGGGGGTGGCGGAGTTTCACCGTGCCATCGAGTTGGGGTTGGCACCTCACGGGGTGCGCATTGCCTTTTGGCGTAACGCACATCGAGACTGGATTGCCCATCCGAAAGACGCCAACGGGCAGCAACTTGTAACCAATCCGGACAGCTATTTTTGTCTGGAACACGCCTCCAGCAATAGGAGGCTGTATTTCTTTTTGGAATATGACCGGGGGAATAAGGGGCTGAAGCGGATGCGTGAAACATACCGTGCATACTGCCTGCTCCATTCCACAGGTTTGTATCGAGACAAGCCCTATGAAATGGCCATGAAAGGGTATCGGGTGATAACCGCGACTGAGTTTAAAAATCCGGTGTCGGGCAACGCCCGAAAAGACCGGTTGCAGTCGCTAAGAGACCAGGCGGACGAAGCAGCTCCGGACAATCTCAAAGGCATGTTTCTATTCATCCGCGAGGGTGTATATTTGGACGATATTATGGCTGTTGCACAGCCAGTGTTTCAGACCATAAAGGGAGATGCGCATAAGGAAAAGCTCTTGACAATTTAGAGGAAATATGATAATATCGCATTATATTTAATACATCTCTTTTTGGCTGGGCTTGGATGCTCAGGCAAAAGGAGGTGTATATGTTTAGCAAGATGCTTTTTCCCCCAATCGTCCGCGTGATGTTTGGAATCGTTGCTGTCAGTGCGTTATTGGTCTTTTTGATCAGGTAGTGCAGCAAGGAAAGAGGCTCAACTCTATGGGCCTCTTTTTGTTTTCGTTTCAAATGATGCGCTATATTTTAAACAGTTCCTATAGGGAGGTTTCCATGAAACTCACAAAGCAACTCGAGGAAGGATTAACCAAGCCATTATCGCATTCAGCGTTTAAAGTCATGTATTTGGAAGGAGTTTGGTTGATTATTGCATACGTGTCGCTTTTTTTGCTCTTAACTTATCTTGGTTTGGCTGTATCCCTCAGCGAACTACTAACTGACAATACTCTAGCCACCAAGGCATGGTCTAATCCGGCTGGCTTTCAATGGTATTTTGGAGCGGTCTTCATTCTTTTGCTCATCATGACGGTTATTGCCTGGTTTCAAGCTATTCGCCTCATGAAGCTCTCGGATCGGATGAAATTATGACGAATCTCGTAGACTCTTATGGAGAACAACTGGAATAGAGCTATACTAGCTTATGCAGCTCTTTTTGACTCAAATCTTGGCAAAGCTGCGACCGTGGCAAAAGTTACACTTCTGCATCTGGTCTACGTTTCCGGCTTACCGTACATTTTCGGTACCGATTGGCTTACTACCCTTAATAAAACAACGCCCCGCAAGTGTGCGAAGCAGGGCGCTGTTTTTTAATTTGCCAACGCTTGCTTGAAACCTCTGGTTGTGCGCTACCACGGTAATTCCCAGAGGGGGCCAAAAAGGGTAGCGCCTTCTCAGCTATTCGGCCCAGGCACGAGGATATAGTGATCCTTGCAGGGCACGAATATTACCTGCGTTGGCGTATGGAAAAAAGTGTGCTCGCGGCTTATATAAGCCGCGAAAGTATGAAAGGGAGGGCTTGCCCTCCGTCTTGTCTTTGTATCAATCTGATACGAATTAGCAATTGAGTTTTCAACACGCAGTTCCTTGAACCCTTTTTTTGTGTATACGCTTGGGCTCACGAAATTTTTTGTGGATAACGATTTTGATTGGTATTTTGCTTCTGTTAATGTGGGTGTTTGCTACCAATTTATTTTAGGTAGCGATAGGGGGCATAATATGTGTATGTATATTTATGGCAAAATTTTTGCTGAAATTGCAAACAGCACCCCGTTGTAAAAAAGTGCTGTTTGTATTCGATCCGAAACGGCAGCCACGGCTTCCATTTTAGATCGGTCTATTTCACCATGAAGCTCCTTCTAGGAGCTTTTTGGTTTTATCTTCGTTCCTTTGAAAAGTACCAAACCAATTGAGTTTCTACCAGTGGATAATTGGCTCCCCCGTTTCTTGCCGTAGCTATTGACGCAGCCCCTACAACTGCTAGCGTTAAAGGCACCTAACCAACGAAGGAGCGGGTGTCATGATTACCTACGTGATGTGGCACCTGCACCTTTTCCTTGCAGTGGTGTGAGCGCCGAAGATAAAATCCCCAAAAGGGCCGAGATAGTTTTCCCCACCCTCCGGGAAAAAGAGGGCAGCGAGTACCATCCACCATCAGGAG
>Ga0114931_10011437_pt1 | contig 10483 bp, 6 predicted proteins | sample 2SBtaG_FD_89579 | JGI IMG/M metagenome (GOLD analysis project Ga0114931, IMG submission 89579) | Deep subsurface microbial communities from Kolumbo volcano to uncover new lineages of life (NeLLi) - 2SBTROV14_V59a metaG | ecosystem: Environmental > Aquatic > Marine > Volcanic | place: Kolumbo... | reverse complement strand
GTCTTTTATCTTACTTCGCAAAAACTGGGTGGCTGGGCGCCGCAGGATATTCCCTACGATAACCTGCTGAACACGGCATTCCCCTGGATTTCCGTCCTTCTCATCGGCTTTATGCCTGCAGTTACCGAAGAATTTATTTCGCGCATGTTCTCTATCCCGTTTTTTGAAAAATTTTTAAAAGTTCGCTGGTTGTCGGTCATTATCCCTGCTTTTATCTGGGGATTCGCTCATGCAAATTATCCCAATCAACCTTTTTATATCCGCGGGCTGGAAGTCGGAACAACGGGAATTATCGTTGGAATTATTATGCTTCGTTTCGGCATTTTAGCAACCCTGGTCTGGCATTATACTGTTGATGCGTTTTACACCGCGCTTGTTCTGCTTCGTTCGGGAAATCCCTATTTTATCAGCACCGCGGCTATTGGCGGCAGCATTATGTTGCTTCCTCTGCTTATCGCGCTTGTTGCTTATGTTAAGAATAAATCGTTCTCACCCGAAACGGAATTGACCAACGAGGCAGAGGGCACATCACGTCTCTCGGAGCCGAAAAGTAAAGTCCCTGAGACGAACGTACCGCTTTACCAATGGCTTTCCTGGAAACGGATTGCAGCGGGATTCGTTATCAGTTTGCTGCTTTTTGCGTTTTATTTTTTGAAAACAGAGCGTTTTGGAGATTTTGTAAAATTTCCAACCGGCAAAAAAGAAGCTAAAATTGCAGCACTTAAATTCCTCCAATCCCGTAATTTCGATGTCTCGGAATATAAAAATGTTGTTTATGCCAGTGAAAGGTTTAACCCTCTTGCGGCAAAATATGTTCTGGAGAACAGTGATATAAAACGCCTGAATAAACTTTATTCCTCGGAAAGCAAAGGCAGCCGCTGGGGCGTTCGATTTTTTAAACCGCTTGTGCGTAAAGAATACAACGTATTCCTTGATCCCAAAGATTTGAGCCTTGTCTCTTTTGATCGCATTATTGAGGAAGATGCCGTGGGCGCTGATCTCCCACAGGATTCTGCCCTTGTTATTGCCACAAGGTTTGCTGAAGGGCAATCCATTGACGTGGAAAATATGGACTTGAAAGAAGCCTCCTCTGAAAAACGCAGGAATCGACGGGATTATACATTCATTTGGGAAGCAAAGCAAGGTGATGCACGCAACATTGCGGAATTGAAATACCGTGTCATGATCAGACTCCAGGGAGATATTGTTTCAACTTTTACCACTTTTCCCAAGTTGCCGGAAAGTTGGCAAAGGGCAAGACAAAAGAGAACGGTGGCAAGTATCTTTCTCATGGTTCTCAGATTTCTTGTTTTGGGAATGTTTCTGCTGTTTGCAATCCTTCGCTTCGTTAAAAGTGCCCGTTTAGGGAATATCGCCTGGAAAAAGTCGCTGGTCGTTGCTGGCCTGGCCGGACTGGTGTTTTTAGTGGAACGATTAATTAACATCGGTTTGATGCAACGCCGTTATTCAACATCAATTGATATGAGTTTGTTCACAATGACATCCCTGATCGGCATTTTGATTTCTGCGATTGCTATAGCTGCGGCGCTGGGAATTTCTCTGGGTCTTATGTCGGCGCTCTACCCGCAATCTTTGCAAACACTGTCGCGGCAATTTAGAAAACTCTTTTCCCGGGATGCTTTTCTAATCAGTATTATTGCTACTCTGGGTCTTGCCGGAATCCTTCGTCTTAACGGTGCGCTCATGGTTCACTTTTCAAAAGCGGGATTGATCAATTCTTTGCCGATTCCTGTTGCGGTGGATTCCGCATTGCCGTTCTTTACGGTGTTTAAAAATGTTCTTCTCGTATCCATCATGTTTCCGGCAATGCTGGGGACTATAATTTTTGTCCTCAAAGATGTTTTCAAAAAACCGCTTTGGATTATCCTGATTGGTATCGCCGGCATTTTATCGTTCATTCCAGCCGGAGCCCATACATTTGCGGAATCATTACTGGCCGGAATCCAGGTTACGTTGCTTCTTGCCTGGATCGTTGCTGTGGTTGTCCTTTTCGCGAAAAAGAACTTTTTGGCATACGTTCTGGCGCCCATCATTTTCGTCGGCGTATCCTCTGTTGCCGATCTCGTTAAGCAGGGGAATCATTTCCTCCTTCTTAACGGGATATTGCTAATCATTGCTGTTGTAATTTTTATTTTATGGTGCCTTGCGCCGATGTTGCGAAAGGAATAAGGCCGGGCGATTGCATGTAACAAATCTTTTTAATATATTGCAAATCTTTACAAAATTCCGCCCGGAATCTGGCCGGGGCTAAAAGATTGAAAAAACTTTTAAAAATGAACTCTAAAAAGCGACAATAACCGATGCTTGAACCCAAAATATTTTACAGAGAATTAGACGCCCTGTTGGCAAAAATCAGAATAGAAAGATCTGATAAAGATTTTCTGCCCTTTATCTTATCCGAGTTACAAAGAAATTTCGGCGACAGACTTCATTTCAGCAATGGGCGAATTTATGAACTTCGTGGTGAGGATTTTGTTCTCATTTATCCTGATAGCGATGCGGAAAAAAAGGTGTGGGCCGATCGGATTCCTCGCGAATCGGAGACCATTCAACTGGCATACAAAAATCGCAGTTATATTTACGACGATCTTCCCCTAAACCGTATTTTTCTTGCCGACGATAATGCCTTTGACCACGTTTCAACGGTCATCTGGGTACACAGCCCCGAACGTCAGTGGCTGATAGTTTTTGAATTAAACGATGGCTGGGTACGCGAGGAAGTGAGTCTTTTTCTAAATGCAGTGCGAACGTCAATTAACTATCGCCTGTTTTCTGAGATAATGGGCGGACGGCTGGAACAAGCCGTTCAAATTCAAAAAAGTCTGCTGCCGAAAAGAGCACCAAAAATAGAAGGCTATGACATTTTCGGTCACTCCCATCCGGCAGAATTTGTCGGTGGTGATTTTTACGACTATTTTCAATTTGAGGAAGGCAATTTTGGTGTCAGCCTCGGGGACGCAAGCGGGCACGGTTTCCCCGCGGCTCTTTTGGTGCGCGATGTGGTTATCGGATTGCGCATGGGCCTGGCAAAGGAACTGCGAATTATTCACACCTTGAAAAAATTGAATGAGGTCATTCAAAGAAGCACCTACTCGACAAACTTTGTTTCCCTGTTCATTGGTGAGATTGAGACCGGTGGGCACTTATTCTACGCAAATGCAGGACATCCCGCACCGTTCCTCGTTAAGGGCAAAGAGATCGAAGACCTGGATGCCACCGGCATTACATTAGGTTTTATGCCCGAAATTGATTTGCACAGATCGTATGTTCGAATGGAATCAGGCTCTACGCTGGTCATCTATTCGGACGGTATTATTGAACGGGAGAATGAAGAGGAAGAACTCTACGGGATTGAGCGCTTTAAAAACCTGGTTATGCAGCATCAGGAACTGACGGCCAGTGAACTCATCAAGCTTATCTTTGACACTGTTTTTGATTGCGGCAATCAAACGAGTTGGGAAGATGATGCTACGGTGGTGGTGATTAAAAGATTGTGATTTTACATACACAAAATTAATGTTGGGACAAATATTTGGCGAATCCTTGACAAAAAAATTTAACATGTAGACATTTTGAATAAACCAAATTGACACTTTTACAGACCTCGTCAAATGATGTGCAGATTGCACTCTGTATTTAGACAATTACATCGGCATCTTGAATTATAATTTTGGCAGAATAATTATAGGGCAGAATAATTAAATAAATTATTACTGAAACCATTGATTTTGCAATAGCAATCTTATTGTTGATTCTTGTTGTTGAAAAAGTTATCGTAAAAATGATGGGTGTTATTTTTTAATTGTTTTGTCCTGGATTTTTTTCTTTAATTATCCTGCCATTAAATTATTCTGCCAAAATAATTTAATGCTTTGTCCAGTTTTAGTTATCATATATTATCAGGATGTTATAAGGCATACTTAACGAGGTCTGAATTAACAGGCATGTACCCATACTTTTGAATTACTAAAAGTTAATGGCGCTTCTGCTGAGTTGTTTGCATAATCATATTATAAAATTAACCACATGGATTCAGGATGATGATATAGCAAATCGTCTTCTCTGGCTATCAGCGTGGGCATTGGCGATTAAGCGCGTAAACGGTGATATAAGCGTGCAACCCAGTGACATTGAAGAAAAAATAGGCAGCATAAACACAGATATTTATCTCGATTCATATCCAATTAAACTCATTTATCAATTCCAACAACTAAAGGGGCAATTTAGTGAAAGTTTTCGTCGTCGTTATTTTCGTTAGCTTCCTGGTGATGAATGATGGTATATCTCCCAGAGTACAAAAAGAAGTCAAGGAAGTACAAAACCACACAATCATTAAACCAGATTCCTTAAAAGTGCAAAAAGATGTTTCGCTAAGATTTAGAAACCGGCGTCTCGTCTTGCCAATACCCGCCAGTCCGCCACCCTTTTCAAATCCATTTGGCAAAAAAATATCTGAAAAGCCCAAACTTCCAAAACCACCTTCTCCACCACCGCCTTCAGACAACACTTCCTGACCGGAATATTAACTCGAGTCTTTAGTCTTTTGGCGCACGAAAAATTCACGAGTGAATTCATCATTGGCGGTGAGGCCGTAACTTTATCAGTGTAATTTCCGGCGGGCAAAGAAACCGCATCGGCACAAGAGCTGTGCCAATCCCCCGCGTGACGTACAAACTTGTCTGGCCAAACTGGTGAAGGCCCTGGGCATATTTTCGTCCCAAAGCAATTCTGACGGCCAGTGGTCCGATGAAAGGCAGGCGAATTTGTCCCCCGTGCGTGTGGCCGCTGAGGACAAGATCGACGTGATACGGCTCGGCAAATTTTACATAGTCCGGGGAATGCGCCAGCAGGATGGAGTAACACGAATCCGGCACATCCTGCATGAGAATGGGAATCGCTTCATAGCTGTAATTGAAATCGACCCAATTTGCAGGATCATGGCCTTTCTGTGTTGTTTCAAATTTTTCATTCAGGATCGTGTCACCAACGGCAGAAACAACGACAAGATCGTCGAACTGATGTTTGCCTCTTTTCGCACTCCATACACCAACAGTTCCGGATTCCAATCTCGACGGCGAGTCATCGAATGCTGTGGCCTGCCATTCCGCAGGTTCGGGTTTGCCGTCCTGCCAGACTTTGGCGCGCATCCGCACCCCGGCGCTGTTGGTAGCGATTTGTATTTTGAAACAGTACCATATATTTTCTTCAGGAATAATGCCCGTATCTAAATGATCACCGGCTAGTCGAGTGCCGTGTGGTGAAAAATGAAAACTCGGGTGCCCTGCGGTGCGACGCAGGCGATAAAATTTATCCAGCCCGTTATTGAATTGTGAATAAAAGGTAACGCCGATCGCCCCCTGCTTTACGTTTGTCAGCCGCATTTTTCCCGTATACATAAAATTTTGCCAGGAGGTTTCTTTCTTGTCCACAAAAAAGTGAGAATAGGAATTCTTTTCTGACGCATTGGATTGCAGAAATTTTTCACCGCCGATTTCATTTACGTAAAAATCTGCTCTTTGTTCTTTAGAAAATTCAGGGTAATCCACACCCAAAAGACAGACATTTTCGTTTTCCTTGTGCAGCATGGTTTTCGAGTTTGTGAGAACGTTTACCCCCAAAGCCCGCATTCTTTCGATAAAAATGTTGCTCGCTTCTTTATCGTTGCTGAAATCATTGTTGCCGCGAACGATATAAACTCCCTTTTTTGCCCGCATTGATGCCACAAAAATCGAAATGTTTTTCAACACTGATTTGAACTCGGGGCTTTGCGGATGCTCGAACATTCTGGCCGAATGAAAAAAATCACCGGTAATAGCAATAATATCCGGGTGAAGATTGTTGATCTGTCTGACGACCCGCGCTTCATAGCGCGAGAGGTTTTTCAGATGCAAATCCGAAATATGAACGATATTTAGTCCCTGAAAGTCCCGGGAAAATTTGGATGAGGTCAATTCGAGCGTTTCGATTTTCAGGTGATGCGTTTCATAAAAATGAGCATACACAAAGAGCAGGCAAGCCGTCAAAATTAAAAACAAAAAAATAGTTACTTTTCTATTCACTTCCGTGTTTCCTTTCCTTTCAGCGCGATCAGAGGATTTTCTTCAATGTAGCAAATTAACGAGTGAATGCGTAGTAAAAACATGATGATTTTTTCAGATAAAATACTATATTTTGCTGATGGCAGGATCAATAATAATTTATAGGGTGGACTCATGAATAACAAAACATTCATATTCAGAAATAAAAGTGAATTGGGGAAAAACGCTGCACAACAATTTATTCGCATTGGTGTGGAATCAATAAAGGAAAACGGTCGGTTCTCCGTGGCTTTGTCCGGTGGCTCGACTCCTAAAATAATGTACAAGGAACTGGTGCAGAATTTTGCTGACCAGCTTGATTGGAACGATGTTCACTTTTTTTGGAGCGATGAACGTTATGTTCCGCTATCGCATCCGGATAGCAATGCAGGGATGGCTAAGAAATATTTGCTGGAGCCGCTGGCAATTATGGATGAGAATGTCCACTATATATCTACAGATCTTCGGGATGCCAATCAGGCTGCGGTGTTGTACGAGCAGGATGTTGTTAATTATTTTGAGAACACCTCCCCCCAATTCGATCTCGTCCTTCTGGGTCTCGGCGACGACGGTCATACTGCATCACTTTTCCCAGGAACGAAAGCGCTGCAAGAACAAAAACGGCTTGTTGCTGCAAATTGGGTGGATAAATTTCAATTGTGGCGCGTTACATTTACATATCCATTGATTAACCAAGCAAAAAACATCATCTTTCTTGTTGCGGGAAAAGAAAAGGCTTCAGTCGTTCATGATCTTATTGCAGAAAAAAACTCGCAACATCCTGCCGCCAGAGTAGCACCGGAAAAAGGAAACATCCTATGGCTATTGGATGCAGAAGCGGCCGCATCTTTATAGGCAGTACAAAAAATATAAAATAAATTTTATTGAGAGGAGACCATGCCCGGAATAGCAGAAAATCTGATAAAAATATCCAAAGAGATTGTTGCCACCTATGACAAATACGGCGGCATCAATCGCATTGATGGGTCCAACTTGCCGACAGTGCCAAACGTCGTCGAAATACTGGATGATTTTATGCAAATATTGTTGCCGGGCTATTTTGGAGAAAGGGTCCCGGCGCGATCCAATATGCTATTTTTTGTGCAGAGAACCATCGATACCCTTTTCCTAAAGTGCGTGGACGAATTTACGCGCGCGTGCAGGTTCTCGTGCAAATTCCAGGATTGCAGCGAGGAGGCATGTGAAAAATTCGCTGAAAAGTCCGCCCTGCAAGTGACCGAGGCGATTCCGAAAATTCGTCAGATGCTAAAAATGGATATTCGTGCCGGTTTCGAAGGCGATCCTGCGGCCCAAAGTACCGAAGAAGTTATTTTATGTTATCCTTTTGTTTACGCTATCGCAACACACCGCATTGCCCACGAGATATACCAAATGGAAATTCCGCTGATCCCGCGGATTATGTCAGAATGGGCGCACAGAAGGACGGGTGTTGATATCCACCCCGGCGCCAGAATTGGTAAACGTTTTTTCATTGACCATGCGAGCGGCGTTGTTATCGGCGAAACAACGGAAATAGGCGACGATGTTAAAATTTACCAGGGCGTGACTTTGGGTGCGTTGAGCTTTCCTAAAAATCCGGATGGGAGCATTGTGAAAGGCGGAAAACGTCATCCCACTTTAAAAGACAGGGTGACGATTTATGCGGGAGCTACGATTTTGGGCGGGGAAACTGTCATTGGTGAAGATTCAATCATTGGCGCAAATACGTGGATCACTTCATCCGTGCCGCCTAAAACGCTGGTGACATTTCAGGAGCAGCAAAAGTATCGTTCGCTAAAAAAGTAAATGCGACTTTTCAAAGACTCCGGGTGCCCAAAGATCCCCTGATGTCGGTGTTAATCGGAAATAAAAAAGGGCGCCTCAACAAAAGCGCCCTTTTTTCGTGTTCCATCATTTGGATATCACGAACGTTAATCAGCTTTGATGCTGATTTCTTTGGGTTTTGCTTCCTCGACTTTGGGAAGCGTTAAGCGAAGCTCGCCATCTTTAAACACCGCATTGATTTTTGACGAATCGACCATAGCAGGCAGAGTAAATGTCCTGCTGAACGCTCCGTAAACCCGCTCAACGCGATGGTAGGTGGCGTCCTTGTCTTCCTCTTCTTTTTTCTTTTCGCCGGAAATCTGCAAAGTATTGTCACGCAGTGTTATTTTGATATCATCTTTTTTCAATCCGGGCAAATCAGCAGTAATATTGATCGCATCAGCAGTTTCTTTCACGTCAACGCTTGGACTCCAGTTGCCGAGGAATTCCGGCTCATTTTCGGATTCGCTAAAAAAAGAGTCAAACAAGCGGTTCATCTCTCTTTGCATTGAGGTTAAATCATGCAAAGGTCTCCATCGTACGACAGCCATGATTATGTCCTCCTTTTTTGAGTTCAGGTTTTAAGAATTGGAACTTTTGTTGATCCATTTTTTTCTTTATTTCTTTTTTTATCTTTCAACTTCGACCTGGTCGAATACAAATGACGTGCCAAATTTCAGGAGGATATTTTGACTATTATTTTTTAAGAAATTACATGCAGGATAAATGACTTCGCTTCTCTTGCACGCCTTTGGTCAGATTGACAAAGATTATTTCTATATGGCAAAATTTGTGACATGACTGACTTGCCACCTTTACGAAAGCTATTGCATTCCCGAGTTTAAACTCATTGAGGAAACTCGATCAGGAAAGTGCGAAATATTTCGCGATAGGAAGCTTTCGTAAAGGTGATATATGCAGCAAAATTAGTCATTCACTGCCCTGAAATTCTGCCACGTTTCAGTCCCGCTTAGCTTCGAATTGATTTTATAGATTCTGTTGATGTTTTGCAAGCGCTCAAGGTATGCATTTAAATTAATAGTCTTTTCAATCCAAAACAGATAATCATAGTTTGCAGACAGTTCGGCAAAGTGAAGACGTTCTCGGTCAACATAGTATGGCATGGGTCTGCCTAAGTCACTGCGGTCCCGCGGATATTGATTTTCCTGCCAGGTTTTTTCCAGAAAATCTTGCGTTTTCTTTTTTTTATCAATCAGGTTTTTCAACATTTTTTGTGCAATATCTAATTTTGCCAGTGCCTGGGAGAATTGGCCATCGTTTGCGAAATCGCTTGCTGCGCTAAATGTTTTTGCCAGATCATAGCGCACCCGCAAAAGATCAGTGTTCAATTTGAACAAGCGGACAACCGAGAGCAGCACTCTTAAATTCAATTTATTTTTCACGTCCCTGTCAAGATTTTGCAGAATGATGTTTTCAGCCGTTTGGTATAATCGCGCCAGGCGTCCGGCTTCGAGGTTCATATCATAAGCGGAACTTTGCTCTGAAGTAAATTCCGCCCATTGATTATTGAAATACAAAGCCTCATCCGGCAAGGGCGGAAATTGTATCGGATGATTCATACGATTTCTGCGCCAAAAATTTCTTCCTCTGGAATTGTTCCAGAAATTACCAGCCTGGGAGAGAATATTGTAAACCGTCAGCATGTCTTTGGCATTGGCACCATAAAAGCGGCGGATAAATTTTGCGCGGTATTCATCCAAACCGGGTTTGTTTCCACTCCAGGCATATTCTGCCGAGGCGATAAATCCCAACCAAAAGGTTTCCATGTTCAAACCGGAATCATCCCAGGCGGTGCAGAGTTCACCTCGCGCGCCTTTATCTCTTCCAGCTGGAGTAAAGTAGGCGATATTTTGCAGCCTGTTTTCATAATCAGGAAAAACCGGCGTTGTACATTGTGTGGCCGAAGCGACCATACACTTAAATCCTGCATCAAAAAGTGCCGTCTTTTTCACCTTGTCCGTATGATAATTCCAGCGCATATAAACGACATTTTTAGGCAGCCTGGCCAAATTTTCTTTTCCGAATTTTAAAACCATATCATCCCAGATGATGACTTGCAGGCCTTTTTTCTGCAGATGTTTTGCGACCTTGTTCAGCCAGATTAAATAAATGCCGGCTTTGCCGATTTTTTCGGCCTTTTTGCGGCACTGCGGACCTTGAGCCAAATCGTATGATTCGTCGCCGCCGATGTGGAAATATTTTTTTGTCCCCGTTGCTTCAATCGCCTCGTCGTACAAATCAAACAGCAGTTTAAAACTCTCATTTTTCAGAGGACAAACCTGCCAGGTACTTTCAGGTGTTTCACGCAAATGCGCATATTCGGGATGTTTTAAAATATAGCGCACATGCCCAAGGCCCTGTACCAGAGGAATAAAATCAATGTAATATTTATGCGCCAAGTCGGCCAGCTCGCGCAGTTCCTGTTTTTTAAATGCACCCTGCGCCGCAATTTCCGGATGTTTTGTGTAGGCGAGCTTGTCTTCAATTTCGAAAACAATCGCGTTGATTTTATAGCTTGCCAATTTGGGGATAATTTCCTG
>Ga0114931_10011436_pt1 | contig 10483 bp, 8 predicted proteins | sample 2SBtaG_FD_89579 | JGI IMG/M metagenome (GOLD analysis project Ga0114931, IMG submission 89579) | Deep subsurface microbial communities from Kolumbo volcano to uncover new lineages of life (NeLLi) - 2SBTROV14_V59a metaG | ecosystem: Environmental > Aquatic > Marine > Volcanic | place: Kolumbo... | reverse complement strand
GGAACAAAAGGGGTGAGCGAGGGGGACAAAGTCCCCCTCGCTCTCTCTCACTCCCCCCTTCCCTCAGGGAAGGGGGGACACAGGGGGGATGGGGAAAACTCAAAATTCGGAATTTTAACCAACAATACAATAATTTTTATTTTGTCAAATCCTTGACTGCGTAAGGTGAGTTGATAAGTTGCAAAAACTGTGTCATTTCAATAAATTGGGGTACGATATCGTAGTGGCACGCTGCAGCGTGCCACTACCGGACGGCCACAAGGGGTACCCCCCTACATTTTGAGAAGATATCAAAAACCCTTAACTTGTTACTGATGGGTTAAAATCGTTAAAATGAAATATCAAACTTTATGAAATTTTAAGGTGCGTAAGGTGAGTAAACAGATACCCCGTAAAACAGAGGAATAGCGGTGACTTTCGGAAACCCGTGGGCTTTGCTTTTGCTGGTACTGCTGCCGATTTTTTGGCTCATCAGCCGAGGACAGGTGGTCTATCTGTCGCCGGGGCGACGGCGCATAGCGTTCGCGCTGCGCACGGCGCTTTTCCTGCTGCTGGTTTTTGCGCTGGCAGATGTGCGGCTCAGCACCCGCAGCGATTCGCTCAGCGTGATTTTTCTGGTTGACCAATCGGACAGTATGCCCGCACCGGCGAAAGATGCTGCGCTGGCGTTCATTCGGACGGCAACCGATGCCCAACCACCGGACGACACTGCCGGTGTGGTCGTTTTTGGCACGAATGCGGTGGTGGAAGAACTGCCGCGTCCTGCGCTGTCGCTGCGAGCCATTGCCTCTGCCCCGCGCACCGACCACACCAACATTGCCGCCGCCGTCCGGTTGGGCATGGCGCTTTTTCCCGCCGATAGCGCCAAACGGTTGGTGCTGCTTTCGGATGGGCAGAACAATTTGGGTGATGCCAAAGCTGCCATGCAGTTGGCGCACGCCGCCGGCATCGAAATGGATGTGGTCGATTTATCTGCCGCCGTGCCCGAAAATGCGCCCGAAGTGCGGCTGGCTGACCTGCGCGCACCGGGTACGGTTCACGCCGAAGAGCATTTCGACCTGCAATTGTCCATCGAAAGCACGCTGGAAACGCCATCCACCGTGCAGATTTTCGCCGACGGGCAATTGGTGGCGCAAGAAACGGTCAATCTGCACCCCGGCGAAAACCGGTTTCTTTTCCCGATGGTTGCCGGCGAAAACGGATTCAGCACGTTTCGCGCCAATATCATCCCCCCGGTTGACACACAAGCGCAAAACAACCGCCTCGACACGTTCAGCCTGATTGAAAGTCCCCTGAAAACGCTGGTGGTGGCGCAATCGCCCGCCGAAACCGTCAATTTGCTCCCGGCGCTGACTGCCGCCGGGCTTAACCCCGTACCGGCACGCCCCGCCGAAATGCCATCTACCCCGCTGGCACTGACCGAATATGCGGCAGTGGTGCTGGTCAATCTGCCTGCCACCGCGTTATCGCCGGCGCAGTTAAATTTGTTGCAGGCGTATGTGCGTGATTTGGGCAAAGGGCTGGTGGTCATCGGCGGCCCCGAAAGTTATGGTGCGGGTGGATATTTTCAAACGCCGCTGGAAGAAACACTGCCGGTGGAAATGACGCTGAAAGACCGCCAGCGGCTGCCCGGTATGAGTATGGCGATGGTCATTGACAAATCTGGCAGTATGGATTCGGCGGGCACGGCGAATGTTGGCGGGGTGAAAAAGGTGGAACTGGCAAAAGAAGCCATCTATCGCGCCGTAGATTTTCTCGCGCCGTGGGATAGAGTCGGGGTGGTGGCGTTTGATACTGCCGCCCGTTGGGTGGTCCGTTTTCAGCCGGTGGTGGATGTAACCGGCATCAAAAATCAGGTTGGCACCATTCGCGCCGATGGCGGTACCGACATTTTGGCGGGGTTACAAACCGCCGCGGATGCCATCGAACGCGAATCGAGCCGGGTGCGCCACATTGTGCTGCTCACCGATGGCGGCGCAGACCCCACCGGCATCATCGAGTTGACCGACAAATTGGCAGCGCAGGATATTTCGGTATCGGTGGTGGCTATCGGCGATGATGCTGCTCCGTTTTTGAGAGAAGTGGCACAGCACGGCAACGGGCGTTTCCACTTGGCGCGCGACCCCGCCACCATTCCGCAAATTTTTGCGCAAGAAGCCACACTCGCTCTGAAAGCCTATCTGATTGAAGAGGAATTTACCCCCAAACGCACCGCTGCCAGCCCCATTTTGAGCGGCATTGATGCCGTGCCGCCGCTGCTGGGCTATGTTGCTACCACCCCGAAACTGACGGCGCAAACAGTGCTGGTCAGTCAGCAGGATGACCCTGTGTTGGCGCAGTGGCAGTACGGTTTGGGGCGCGCTGTGGCGTGGACGTCCGATGCAACGGGGCGCTGGGCGAAAAATTGGGTCGGCTGGGACGGATATGCTCGATTTTGGGGACAGGCGGTGCGCTGGACGATTTTGGAAGGTACGGCGGGCAATTTGGATGCCGCCATCACCCGCAACCCGCAAACAGGAAATATGCAGTTGACGGTGGATGCGTTTGACAGTGCGGGCAACAGTTTGAACAATCTGACGGTAGAAGGGCGGCTGTTGTCGCCGGAATTGCAGCAAACCGATGTGTCGTTGACGCAAATTGCCCCCGGACGCTATCAAACCGAATTTTCGCCGCAAGAGGCGGGGGCGTACCTGTTGCGGCTGTTGGCGCGTAATGCCGATGGGCAACTGGTCAGCAGCGCCACGCGCGGGTTTGTGGTCAGTTATTCGCCAGAATATGCCGCCAACCGCGCCGAACCGACCCTGTTGGCAGATTTGGCATCGCTGGGCGGGGGGAAAATGTTGACGGCGGCAGATGCGGCGGCGGTATTTGCGCACACCTTGCCGCCGGTGCGCGGTTCGCGTCCGCTGTGGCGCTGGCTGCTGACGGTGTTTGCCCTGTTGCTACCGCTGGATGTCGGCGTGCGGCGGGTGATGTTCGGACGGGAACACTGGGAAAAGTTACTCGGCTGGTTGCGCCGCAGAATTTCTGTGCCGGAAAAAGCCACCGCGTCCGCACCGGCGGCATCACCGGCGAAAAGTCTGCTGTCGGTGAAAAAACCGGTTCGCTCTGAAAAACGTAAATCACCGCTCATCATTCAGCCGGAATCGGCGGCGGAAGAGCCGGAAGCAGAGCCGGAACAGCCGCCACCCTCCAACCCAAAACGGACGACCAGTCGCTTGCTCGGCGCAAAACGCCGCGCGGGTCGGAAACGTGATTCGTAAAACGTAAAACGTAACCTTGAACTTTGGACTTAAACCATGAACCTAAAAAATAAAACCGCGCTTATCACCGGCGGTGCGAAACGGGTGGGCAAAACATTGGCGTTGGCGCTGGCGGCAGAAGGTGTCAACATCGTTGTGCATTATGGGCGTTCGGCAGAGGCGGCGGCACAAACCGTCCGCGAAATTGAAGCACTCGGCGCATCGGCGTGGGCATTTGCCGCCGATTTGCGGGATGAGACAGCGGTAGCGGACATCGTTCCACACGCGCTGAAACTGGCGGGGCGGCTTGATATTCTCATCAACAGCGCATCCATCTTCCCGCCGGAAGATTTCCTTTCTGCCGACCCAAAAACGTGGGATGCGGCGATGATGGTAAACCTGAAAACGCCATTTCTGCTGAGTCAAGCCTTCGTCCGTGCCTTGCCCGATGGCGCGCCGGGGAAAATCATCAACCTGCTGGATGTGATTGCTTTGCGCCCGCAAAATCACCATTTCAGTTATACCATCAGCAAAACAGCGTTGGCGGGGTTAACGCAAGCGATGGCGGTAGCGGTGGCGGCGCGCAACGTGCAGGTGAATGGTATCGCGCTGGGTGCAATTTTGCCGAATGTGAACGATGACCCGGCGCTGTTCGAGCGGCTGGCAGAAAAAATTCCTGCACGGCGCACCGGTTCACCGGCGGATGTGGTGCAGGCGATGCGCTATCTGCTGGCGGCAGATTTTGTCACCGGCGAAATTATCCGCGTGGACGGCGGGCGGCATCTGGTGTGATGCGTTCACCCCCGAAATTTGCTCAAAACCCACCCTTCGGTTAAAATCCAACTTTGGTATTTGCGGGGATAAATGATGTTTGAAAACTTGCAAGACAAACTGCAAAACATTTTCGATAACTTGTCCCGGCACGGGCGGCTAACGGAAGAAGATGTGGACACCGCCCTGCGCGAGGTTCGGTTGGCGCTGCTAGAAGCCGATGTGAACTTTAAGGTCACCAAAGATTTCATCAAACGGGTCAAAGCGCGGGCAATTGGCGCAGAAGTGACCAAAAGCCTGACGCCGGCTCAGCAGGTCATCAAAATTGTCAACGAGGAATTGGTTGCCACCCTGGGCGAAGCCGCACCGCTGAATTTGGGGGGCGGTTCTCCGCGGGTGATAATGCTGGTCGGTTTACAGGGCGCGGGGAAAACCACGATGGCGGCAAAACTCGCGCTGCATCTGCGCCGAAAGGGACAGCGTCCGCTGTTGGTTGCGGCAGATACCCGCCGTCCGGCAGCCATCGAGCAGTTAAAAGTGCTGGGCAAACAAATTGATTTGCCCGTTCACGCCGAAGACCCCAGTGTGCCGCCGCCAACCATCTGTGCCAACGCACTGAAAGTGGCTCGCGAAGGCGCACACAACGTGGTCATTTTAGATACGTCCGGCCGGTTACACATCGACAATGAGTTGATGGATGAATTATCGCAAATAAAAGCAAAAACCAACCCGCAAGAAATTTTGCTGGTGGTTGATGCGATGACCGGGCAAGATGCCGTCAAAGTTGCTGATGGTTTTAACAAGCAGGTGGGTATCACCGGTTTGATTTTAACCAAAATTGATGGCGATGCGCGTGGCGGCGCAGCAATTTCGGTGCGAGCCGTGACCGGTGTGCCCATCAAGTTTCTCGGCACCGGCGAAAAACTCAATGAACTCGAAGTTTTCTATCCCGACCGGATGGCAAGCCGTATCCTCGGTATGGGCGATATGCTCACTTTGATTGAGCAGGCAGAAGCCCACATTGATGAGGAATCCGCCGCCGAAGCCGCCGAAAAGTTAATGGATGGTAGTTTCAATCTGGATGACTTTTTGAAACAATTGCAACAGGTGAAAAAGATGGGGTCTATCACCAAAATGCTGGAGATGATCCCCGGAATGGGGCAATTGGCCAAACAAATTCCCGATGAAGTTGCCGATACCCAGTTGAAACTCACCGAAGCCATCATCAATTCGATGACGATGCAGGAACGCCGCCGCCCGAAAATTTTGAACGCCAGCCGTAAGCGGCGTATCGCACGCGGCAGCGGCACAACTGTACAGGATGTCAACCAACTTTTGTCGCAATTCCGCCAGATGCAAAAGATGATGCGTCAATTGCGAGACCCCGGCAAACGGCGGGGATTCCTCAATATGTTTGGCGGGTAATTCAGTAAAGCGCAGCAAACGAGCAGGATAAAACAGGTTCGTGTCTGCAAAAATTATATAACAGCAATATCAAAAATGGAGTAGAAAGAATCATGGTTAAAATTAGACTTCGCCGTACCGGCGCGAAAAAACGTGCCAGCTTCCGTATTGTGGTTGCACCATCGCGTGCACCGAGAGATGGCCGCTTTTTGGAAATCTTGGGGCATTACAACCCCCGTCACGACCCCCCCACAGTAGTGGTAGATGAAGAGCGTCTTTTCCACTGGATGTCGCAGGGTGCGCAACTCTCCGATTCGCTGAAACGGATTCTCACCAGCAAAGGGATTTTAGAGCGATACGGCAAAACCGAAGCCGATGCGTCCGCTGCTGCCGAACCGGAAGCAGAAACCGCATAATCCGAATTCACCCGCGAAAGGTGAGCCATATGTCAAAAAGTAAAAAATTGGTGGAGTATATCGCCAAATCTATTGTCGAACATCCGGAAGAAGTTGCCGTCGATGTGGAACATTACGGACGACAGTGGATATACACGCTGGAAGTTGCACCCGAAGATATGGGGCGCGTCATTGGCAAACGCGGACGAATGGCAACTGCCATGCGTACCCTGTTGCGAGTTGCCGCCATGCGCAACAGCGAACACGTGACGCTGGAGATTGGTGAGTGACCCCCACCTCACGTCACATGCAACCCGCTGAAAACACTTCCACAGGCTCAGAAAAACACGCCGCTGAGCCTGATTTTCTGGTGATTGGGCGTATCGTCAAGCCCCATGGCATACACGGAGAAGTTTCGGTGAAGGTGATAACCGAATTCCCGGAACGCTTCGACGCGATGGAAAGTGTCTATCTCGGCGATGCCCGGTCGGCGCGATTGGTAACGGTGGAATCGGTGCGGTGGCACAAAGAACATGTACTCATCCGCTTTGAGGCATACGCCGACCGCAACGCCGCCGAAAAATTGCGCGGACTGTACCTGAAAATTCCTCGTGAAGATGCCGCCACACTCGATGCGGATGTATTCTACCATTACCAACTGGAAGGGCTGGCAGTGGTCACCGATACCGGCGAACCGCTGGGGAAACTTTCGTATGTGCTGGAAACCGGCGCAAACGATGTGTATGTGGTTGCCACCGCCGATGGCGAATTGTTGTTGCCCGCCACCCGCGAAGTTATCCGCGAGGTAAATTTGGCGGATGGCATCATCACTGTGCATTTAATACCCGGTTTGCGCTAACCGAACCAAACATAATTTTTCAAACCGTCGGATACCCCGGCGGTTTTTTTATTTCCCCCAACAAATTCTCGAAATTTAAAATTTGTTTACGTATCTTTTATGGAGAAAAAATGCGAGTCATACGATAATAGAAAAGACGAAACCAGAGCATTCTGAAAATCCTTTCGTCACGGGAGTACGATGGCTAACAAACAAATTTCAACCATAAAAATTTTGCTCATTGGCAAATTGCAGGGAAGACTTACCGAGACCGGCGAATTGTCACCCCCCGTGCCGGAATTGACAACACGTGTTGCCCCCAACGTAAAAGTAGCCCTGCAATTTCTTTCGCCCGCGGCCTTTGATTTGATACTGCTTGATATGGAAGTGGAGAAAGGCAGCGAACGCACCGCAGTAACCGCGTTGCACAAAGCCGCACCAAGCACGCCCATCCTCTGCATGGCTGATGCCGCCCAAGAGCGCGTTATTATGCCGTTGCTGCGCCCCGGCGAAATTGAATATCTCCCCAAAGCGATGATGTCGCCGCAATTGCTGACCCATGTGGTACAGCACGCGGTTCAGCGCACCCGCTTTTTGCGCAGCGTGCAAAGCAGCGAACGCCGTTACCGGTCGCTGTTTGAGGTGTTCCCCGATGCGGTATATAGCACCAACGCCGAGGGCACTATCGTTGATTTTAACCCGGCTTTGTTGAAACTGTTCGGCTACCAAGCCGATGAACTTTTGGATATGAGTGCTCAGGTGTTTTTTGCCTATTTTGATGACTACGACTCGCTGGTGCAGCGATTGAGAACCGATGGCGCCGTCATTGATTACCCCGTGCAAATGCGCGGCAAAAATGGGCAAGAGTTGTCGTACCTGCTTTCGGCAACGCCCAACCGCACCGAAAACGGCACGGTGATAGGGTATCAAGGTGTTATCCGCGACGTTACCCGCCGCAAAGCGCTGGAAGAACGCTGGCGGCGGTATGAATTCATCGTCAATACCTCGAAAGAATTTATGACGCTGGTCAACCGCGATTACGTCTATCACGCTGCTAACGAAGCCTATTGCAGTGCCCACGGCAAAAAACGCGAAGAAATTGTCGGACGGTCGGTGGCACAGGTATGGGGCGAAGGTCGGTATCTGACAAAGATAAAAGAAAATTTCGACCGTTGTTTTGCCGGAGACGAAATCCACTATCAGGGTTGGTTTACTTTTGCCGTGCTGGGCCAGCGGTATATGGATGTAACCTACTATCCATATTACAATGCAGACGGCATCGTCACGCACGCGGTGGTTGTTTCGCGCGATATTACCGAGCGCACCCGCGCCGAAAAAGAATTGCAGCGTGCCCACGCCCGCAACCAACAAATTTTGGCGGCAATCCCATCGATACTCATCAATGTGGACGCAGACGACAAAATTACCCATTGGAACAAACCTGCCGAAATGGCGTTCGGTATTCCCGCCGATGCGGTGATTGGCAAACTCTTTTCGGCGAGTGGCATCCGTTGGGATTGGGCAGCGGTAAACTCATCAGTAAAAGATTGCCGCCGTGGACATACCACCGTCGCACTGAACGATGTGAAATACACCGCCCCCGATGGGAAAGACGGGTTTCTCAATGTGACCATCAGCCCTTTTGCCGGAGATGCTGACGGGCAGATTGGATTTTTGCTGGTGGCGCAAGACATCACCGAACGCAAAATTCTCGAAAGTCAGCTCAGCCAATCGCAAAAACTGGAATCCATCGGGCAACTTGCCGCCGGTATTGCGCACGAAATTAACACCCCCACCCAATATGTCGGCGATAATATTCGCTTTATGCAAGATTCTTTTGCCGACCTTTCCGATTTGCTGAAAAAATACCGGCAACTGCTGGCGCAAACAAAACAAGCCGGTGCATTTCCGGAGTTGGTGGCAGATATCGAAACCGCCGAAGAAGATGTGGATATTGATTTTGTGGTGGAAGAATTACCGGCGGCTATCGAGCAATCGCTGGAAGGCGTCGAGCGGGTGTCGGCAATTGTGCGCGCCATGAAAGAATTTTCGCACCCCGGTGTAGAAGAGAAAATCGCGGTAGACATCAACAGCGCCATCGAAAGTACGGTTACGGTAGCACGCAACGAGTGGAAATATGTCGCCGATTTGAAAACCGATTTCGCCACAGATTTGCCTCCCGTGCCGTGTTATGCCGGAGAATTTAACCAGGCTATTTTGAATATCATCGTCAATGCGGCACACGCTATCGCCGATGCGGTGAACAACGAGCACGGCAAAGGACTCATCACTGTCAGCACCCGCCGCGATGGCGACTGGGTGGAAATCCGCATCACCGATACCGGCACCGGCATCCCCGAAGCCGCCCGCCCGCGCATCTTTGACCCCTTCTATACCACAAAAGAGGTGGGGCGCGGCACCGGGCAAGGACTGGCAATTTCTCATTCGGTTATTGTCGAAAAGCACAAAGGCAATATTTCATTTGAAACTGAAATGGGCAAAGGCACAACCTTCATTATCCGCTTGCCATTGAATCCGGTGGCGGCAGGTGTTAACTGCAGGGGGAGCAATGGCCGCTAAAAAACGCATCCTGTTTGTGGATGACGAACCGAATTTGCTGGCAGGCTTGCGACGGATGCTCCGCCCGATGCGGCGTGAGTGGGAGATAAGTTTGTGCCCAGCGGCGAAGAAGCACTCGCCGTGTTTGCCGAACAGCCGGTGGATGTGATTGTTTCTGATATGCGGATGCCGGGGATGGATGGCGCGACACTGTTACGGCAAGTGATGGAAATTTCGCCGGAAACAGTGCGGATTGTGCTTTCCGGACAATCGGAGCGCGCGGCAATTTTGCGCGGCGTGGCAGCAATTCATCAATATTTGGGCAAACCCTGCGATGCCGACACACTGCGAGATACCGTTTGGCGGGCATGTAATCTTGTCACACTGATGCCAAATGCCGAAATTCGGCGGGTGGTGTCGCGGCTCGATCCATTTGCATCACTGGGCGTTTCGTTTGATGCAATATTACAGGAATTGGATGCCGCCGATACGCCTGTCAACGGCTTGACGCATCTTGTTTCTCACACCATGCAGTTTACGCCTGAGATGGTCGCGTATATCGAGGCGGTTTTTTCGGGATTGCGTCCCCATATCGCCAAACCGGCACAAGCATCGGTGCTGCTGGGGCTAAACACACTGAAACTACTGGCATTGTCGGCGCAAGTCTTTCGACAGTTTAAACACGATTTTCTGGCAGCAACCGCCATTCAATCAATGTGGGAGCATAGTATCACCGTCAGTCGCTTTGCGCGCCGGATAGCGGAAATGGAAAATATATCCACTGCGGTGGCTGATTTTTCAGCGGCGGCTGGGTTGCTGCATGATGTCGGGAAACTCATTTTAACGGGATATTTTCCGGCAGAATATACAACTGCAAAAAAACTTGCCATACAATCCGGCGGAAATCTCTCGGCAGCAGAAACCACCGTTTTCGGCGTGAACCATGCCCAGGTGGGCGCATATCTGCTGGGGTTGTGGGGCCTGCCGGCTGAAGTTGTGCAAGCGGTTGCCCTGCACCATTCGCCCCGGTCTGAAAATGCTGAATTTGCAGCGGTGGCGGTGCATGTTGCCAATGGGCTGGAATATCGGCTTAACACCGGCGGCGACGCAGAATCAGCCGAGAAAATCGACGTGGATTATTTGCAAACGGCGCAACTTGCGCAAAAATTGCCAGACTGGCAATCGGCGTGTTTCGCGAGTGTGCGGGAGGAAGTGGCGTGACAGAAGAGCGAGTTCTTTTCGTGGATGATGATTCAAATTTACTGGCGGCGCTC
>Ga0114931_10011435_pt1 | contig 10484 bp, 8 predicted proteins | sample 2SBtaG_FD_89579 | JGI IMG/M metagenome (GOLD analysis project Ga0114931, IMG submission 89579) | Deep subsurface microbial communities from Kolumbo volcano to uncover new lineages of life (NeLLi) - 2SBTROV14_V59a metaG | ecosystem: Environmental > Aquatic > Marine > Volcanic | place: Kolumbo... | reverse complement strand
GTGTCTGGAAAAAATTCAGGCCAATCATCTTATCCACATTAATAAGGGAACCTGCTCCGAGTCCCCAAAAATTAGTGTGCGGCGGCTGCCCAAAGCCATAGCTGAGCACATACCAGGGCGGTGCTGCCGGATAGAGGATAAAAGTTGCCAGGGCAGAAAAATTGAGCAGGGTCATGGTCCATACAAAAGTGTAAAACATTTTTCTGTCATCTGTCGTATGCCAAAGAATCCAGCCTAATAAAAGAGGAAATCCAAAATGTAAAGTATAAAACAGACCGCCGGATGCGTCCAAAATATTCTTTATGAACGATCCGTTAATCACTTGCTGCAAATCCTGAAAATAAAATGCCGGGACGATACCATGAAAAAAACGACCAAAGAAAGCGAGTTCCAATTTGTATGGAAAAACAACATTAATTGTTCCGCGCAAATTATCCGCCACGCCGCGCATCATGTCGTAAGCAATCCAGAAAACGATCCAGGGGGACCAGTCAATCGCGAAGGCTTTCATCCGTCCTTTGCCCAGGGCCAAAGCAAATAGTAACAGGGCAACAAAGATATGATCCGGCCGTACGCGAATAAACTGGTTAACTAAAACCAGGTAAACGGCTATGCCGATGAGAATGTACCCCCGCCACTGTTGTGAGCGCAGATGATTTAGAAAATACTTCCAGCGATGTTTTTTTTCCGACTCGTTTGTCATGGAGTGATATGGAACCTTTTATTTTTTCGATTTCAAAATTAAAAATGTAATTTATGAATATAATTTCAAAAAACAAAGAATCATTAGCAGATAAAACTCTTGATATATTACTTTTATTTATCTATCTTTAATTTATTTCTAAAAATAATTTTGTTCAATATTAGGAGGCACTGATGAACTTTACAATTTCCAAGTCCTTGTTTTATGATGCCTTGCAAAAGGTTGTAGGGGTCGTCCCGCCAAAGACGACGATTTCAATTTTAACCTGCATCTTGTTGGAATTGGAAGAAAACACGCTTCGGATCACCGGAACCGATTTGGAAATATCAGTTACTCTCTCCCTGAACGTAAACCGACTTGAAGATGGAGCTGTTGCTATTCCGGCCAGGCTCTTGCTGGAAATTGTTCGCGAACTACCGGATGTGCCTCTGAATATCGTCTCTGAAGGGGAAGAGCGAATAGTCCTCAAAACGGATAAAGGTGAATATAAAATCTCCACTCACCCACGCGAAGATTTTCCCAAAACAAACGTCGAAGAAGGCGAATTTCACTTTCCTTTGCAAAGCAAAGTCTTGGATCACATGATCAACAAGACTATTTTTGCTGTCTCGGCGGATGAACTGAGGCCGGCATTGACAGGTATTCTCATGGAGCTTTTCCCAACCGAAATTCGCTTTGTCGCCACAGATGGTCACAGGTTGGCGCGCATCGTGTACCAGTACGATTTGCCCCCGGAAGCCATACAGAATAAAGTCATTCTTCCCACAAAAGCTCTTAATTTGTTGCTACGGAACCTGGAGCCGGACAAAGATGTTGATGTGCAAATTGGTGAAGATCATATCGTTTTTACTTTGGAAAATTCGACGATTTATTCAAAACTTATCAGCGGGATGTATCCTAATTATGAACGTGTTATTCCGCAAGATAACGATAAAAAGCTCCAGGTTAATCGGGAGCTTTTAATTTCCACCTTGCGCCGAGTTTCCATTTTCTCCAATTCTTTAACGCACCAGGTTCGTTTTGTCCTCACGTCGGATGAATTAACCATTCATTCCGAAGACATTGAGTTTGGCGCCGAAGCTACTGAGGTTATTTCTGCCAAATATCAAGGTGAGTGGTTGCAAATCGGTTACAATTCTGCTTACCTCATGGATGTTTTACGCCACCTCGATTCTGAAGAAGTTATTTTTGAACTAAAGAACGCAGTAAGCGCCGCAATCATGTATCCGCCGGAGCAGGAAACCGATGAAAATGTGACCATGCTGTTAATGCCTATCCGTCTTACTGATGAAGATGCCGAAGAAGACGAGGAAGAAAATGAAAACGAGGCTGAAAGCGAACCTGTTTATGAAGCGGATAGTACCACAGAAGAGAATGAACAACCAGACGAGGGAGATGCTGAAGAAATCAATGAGTGATCTGAATGACTTTAACCCATTTAGAGATTACGAGTTTTAGAAATGTAGAACACGCGCAACTTGATTTCACTAAAAATCGGAACCTGTTTTTTGGAGATAATGCGCAAGGCAAAACCAATATCATCGAAGCAATTTATCTTTTATGCCTGGCAAAAAGTTTCAGAGCGCGGGAAGATTCCGATCTTGTTCCCTTTGATAAAAAAGAATTTACAATTATTGGAAAGTTTGTCGATACTCACGGAATTAAAAGGCGTGTTGTTGTATTTTACTCCGTCGATCAAGGGAAAAAAATAACCCTTGACGGCAAAAGGGTCGCACAGTTTTCGAAACTCATCGGGCAGTTCCCGGTTGTTGTTCTGTCCTCGCATGATTTTGAGATTACAGGCGGGCCGCCCTCGCAGCGACGACGATTTTTTAATATTTTCTTTTCGCAAAGTTCACAACGTTATTTGGAAGACCTGAAAGAATACGAAAGAGCTTTAAAACAGCGTATTAATATTCTCACTAGCATAGCGATGGGAAAGACCATTTCGCCGGGCGTTCTTGATGTCTGGAGCGAGCAACTGATCAGCAAAGGTGAAGCGCTCATAAAATTTCGCGCAAAAGTGATCGATGAAATTCGGGCGCATTTAGCAGACAATTATCATATTTTGACAGATTCAGCAGAAACTTTGAATATAACATATCAGCCGAATGTTCCTTTTAAGGAACCGCAAGAAATTTCTCATAATTTTCGTTCTGCGCTTTTAAAACTTTCCCCAAAAGAGAAAAAACGTGGTATTTCACTTGCCGGACCGCATCGAGATGAATTCAGGTTTTCAATTGGAGGTAAAGATCTCCGCCGATTTGGATCTCGTGGTGAACATAAAAGCGTTTTGGTAAGTTTAAAAGCAACCGAATCAACATTTTTGCATCGGAAAACAGAAACCGAACCGATCCTGCTTTTAGACGATCTTTATTCGGAACTGGACAAAGATCGTGGGAGAAACGTCCTTGATCTGTTTCCCGCGGAAAGTCAGGTTTTCATTACAGGAACGTCCTTTGACTATGAGGCCGTGAAAAATCTCCAGGATGAATCTGTTGATAAAGATGTTTTCTTTGTACATTCTGGGCAAGTGAACAGAGCTTAGTATGGGTAAAAAGAGAATCCAGACTTTGGGGGAATCGCTCGATGGCCTTATCCAACAACTGGGCATTGGAGCAAAGATCAACCAATTTCGCGTGATAGAGAAATGGTCGGAAATTGTCGGTGAGAATATCAGCAAAGTGACAAAACCCGAAAGAGTTGTTGACAAGATACTATACATCAAAGTAAGCAGCATGTCCTGGCGGACGGAATTGCTGTTCCACAAGCTGGGTATTTTGGAAAAAATTGAAAAAACTGTCGGTAAGGATATTATTTCAGATATCCGATTTCACTAAATAGAATTAATAATTATTATGTCAGCCAGTCAGAACCAACCAGTTTACGATGCAAGTCAGATTCAGGTATTAAAAGGCCTCGAAGCCGTGCGACGGCGGCCGGCCATGTACATCGGGGATGTCTCTTCACGGGGACTTCATCATCTTGTGAATGAAGTCGTTGATAACAGTATCGACGAAGCGCTTGCAGGATATTGTACTGAAATCGATGTAACGATTAACAAAGACGGAACAGTGACTGTCCGGGACAACGGTCGTGGAATACCTGTGGATATTCATCCTGTGCAAAAACGTCCGGCTCTCGAAGTTGTGATGACCGTTCTTCATGCAGGTGGAAAATTCGACAAAAAAGCGTACAAAGTTTCCGGTGGATTACATGGAGTGGGTGTTTCCGTGGTCAACGCGCTTTCGGAGTGGTGCATTGCTGAAGTTGCCAGAGACGGCAAAGTCTACCGACAAGAGTATGAACGCGGGGTTCCTAAATATGACGTTCGTGTTGTAGGACGGCGAAAATCCACCGGCACGAAAATCACCTTTTCTCCCGACAGTGAAATCTTTAAAAAGCGAAAATTCAGCTTTGAAATTCTTCTCGAACGTTTGCGGGAACTGGCGTTTCTCAATAAAGACCTTAAAATAACGCTGACGGATGAAAAAAGCGGTAAAACCGAAAAATTTCGCTACAAAGGCGGTCTCTTGTCATTTTTAGAATATCTCAACCAGGGACGAACACCGATCACCAAAAAGGGCATTTATTTTTCTGCGGAAAAAGAAAACGTTCCGGTTGAAATTGCATTTTCCTATAACGATTCATACTCGGAAAATATTTACTCCTACGTTAACAATATCCACACCATCGAAGGCGGAAGCCATCTTGTTGGTTTTAAAACCGCGCTTACGCGCACTCTGAATAATTTTGCCACCAGAAACAAATTGCTCAAGAACGGCGATCCCAGCTTAACCGGCGATGACGTGCGCGAAGGGATTACCGCCGTGGTGAGCATCAAAGTCACCGAACCACAATTTGAAGGACAAACAAAAACCCGGCTCGGAAACAGCGAAGTCCGCGGCATTGTTGAAAGCATTGTTAATGAGAGCCTTTCAAATTATCTGGAAAAGAATATGTCAGTGGCGCGCAAAATTATTGAAAAATGCAAATCTGCTGCGCGCTCCAGAGAAGCGGCCCGTAAAGCAAAAGAGCTTACAAGAAGAAAAACGACCATGGAAAGTGAAGGGCTGCCCGGCAAACTGGCGGATTGTTCTCTTCGCGATGCTGAGCGCACCGAACTGTTTCTTGTTGAAGGTGATTCCGCAGGTGGCAGCGCAAAACAGGGAAGAGACCGCCGCTTTCAGGCCATTTTGCCTCTTCGCGGAAAAATATTGAATGTCGAAAAAGCGCGAATCGACAAAATGTTGTCCAATGAAGAGATCAGAACCATCGTCGCATCTCTCGGTACCGGAATAGGCAGGAATGAGTTTGTTATTGATAGACTGCGCTACAGCAAAATCATCATCATGACCGATGCGGATGTGGATGGCTCCCATATCCGCACGCTTTTGCTGACCTTTTTCTTTCGCCACATGCGCCCTTTAATTGATCACGGTCATTTGTACATTGCCCAGCCCCCTCTTTATCGTGTAAAAAAGGAGAAAGAAGAAAAATATGTCTATGATGAAGAGGAGCGCGATGAAATTGTTAAAAAAATTGCTAAAAACGGAAATGAAAAAATAGACATCCAGCGATACAAAGGTTTGGGCGAAATGAACCCCGGGCAATTGTGGAAGACAACAATGGATCCGTTAAATCGTACGATTCTGCAGGTGGCCATAGAAGAGGCGTTTGAAGCAGATCATGTTTTTTCCATGCTCATGGGTGACAATGTTGAACCGAGAAGAAAATTTATCCAAGAGAATGCAAAATATGTACGCAATTTGGATGTTTAACGACTATTAAAAATAAACATTTTGAATCTTATGACCAATCTTTCTGAAAATATTATACCGGTTGCCATTGAAGAGGAAATGCGCAAATCATACATTGACTATTCAATGTCTGTTATTGTTGCGCGCGCATTACCGGATGTCCGCGACGGTTTGAAACCCGTGCATCGACGCGTACTTTACGGGATGCTTGATCTCGGTCTCAGGCCGAATTCCGCTTATAAAAAAAGTGCCCGAATTGTCGGCGAGGTCTTGGGAAAATATCACCCCCACGGTGATTCGGCTGTTTACGATGCCATGGTACGCATGGTGCAGGATTTTTCTCTTCGCTACCCCCTCGTGGATGGCCAGGGCAACTTTGGCTCCATTGACGGCGATTCACCGGCAGCAATGCGTTATACGGAAGCCAGGCTGGCCAACATCGCTGAAGAAGTGGTGAGGGACATTGAAAAACAGACCGTCGATTTTGTGCCGAATTTTGATGACTCGCTGAAAGAACCATCGGTTTTGCCCTCGCTCTTACCGACTTTATTAATTAACGGTGCCTCAGGGATTGCCGTGGGTATGGCAACAAACATTCCACCGCATAATCTGAATGAAGTTGTCGATGCCCTGTCAGCACTGATTGAATCACCAAAGTTAAAATCGGAATCTTTGCTGAAATATCTCAAAGGCCCGGACTTTCCCACAGGTGCAACGATCTTTGGTGATGAGGGTATAAAGTCCTATTTTAAAACCGGCCGTGGAAAGTTAACAGTGCGTGCGCGCGCTCATATCGAAGATATGCGCGGCGGTAGGGAAAGAATTATTGTTACGGAAATTCCTTACCAGGTCAGCAAAGGCACCCTGCTCGAACGTTCATCAGCTCTGGTTCGGGATAAAAAACTTGACGGCATTACTGAAATCCGCGACGAGTCAGACCGGGAAGGAATGCGCATCGTTTTCGAACTGCGCAAAGACGTTAATGCGGAAAAAGTACTGAAAGACATTTATAAACACACGCAACTGCAAACCACTTTTGGCGTCATTCTCCTGGCGCTGGTTGATGGCTAGCCGAAAGTGATGAGTGTAAAAGAGATGCTCCAGGAGTTTCTGGAATTCCGTCATCAAGTTGTTTTGCGTCGGACAAAATTTGATCTCGATAAAGCTGAAAAACGTGCGCACATTCTCGAAGGTCTGAAAAAAGCGCTGGATAATATCGACGAAATAATTGCTATTATCAAGAAATCAAAGAACGTCGACACTGCGCGCCGGGCTTTAATCAAGACTTTTAAATTCTCGGAAATCCAGGCACAGGCTATCCTGGATATGCGTTTGCAGCGGCTCACCGGTTTGGAGCGCCGAAAAATAGAGCAGGAATATCTTGCGCTCATCAAACTCATCGAAAAGTTAAAATCATTGCTCGCAAGCAAGTCGCGGCGCATGCAATTGGTAAAAAAGGAGCTTCAGGAACTTCAAGAAAAATACGGCGACGAGAGAAAAACACAGATCATCGGTAAAACGACCGGAAACACATCCCTAACCGAAATGATGAAAGAGGATGAAAATCTCATCACAATTTCTCTTCACGGAATTGTTAAGCGAACTTTTTTAGATGAACTGAAAAACGAGCCGGCACTGCTAAAGCCTGCATCTGGAAAAGATTTTATTGAATGCGTTCACGTTTCTGCCAATAGCCACAGGCTTTTATTCTTCACAAGTTTGGGGCGTTGCTATGTCCTGCGATCAAGCTTTATTCCCATGGCTGGCAACGGTGATAATGGCATTTCATTGCAGCACCTTTTGCGTTTAAATCCGGAAGAAAAGCTCGTTTTTTCCATGGAAACGGACAAGTTTGATCAGGAAAAATTTATTTTCCTGGCGACAAAAAACGGGCTGGTGAAAAAAGTAGCCCTTTCAAATCTGGCCTCCGTGCCCAAAGAAGGGTCTGCTGTTATTGGTCTTAAGGAAGGAGATGAGCTTATTGCCGCAACGTCAACCACAGGCCAGGACGATATTTTGCTCGCTTCGGCTGGAGGACAAGTTGTACGTTTCAATGAAGAAGACGTGAGAGATATGGGCCTCGCAGCCGGCGGTATTAAAGGCATAGAACTGGCCAGGAATGATTTTGTCGCTGGCATGACGAATATAAAAGCTAAAAAATCATTCCTGTTCACAGTGACAACCCTTGGTTTTGGGAAACGCAGCAGTCTTGAGGAATACGGAAGAATCCGGCGCGGTGGTAAAGGAATTATTAATTTCAAACTGTCACCCAAAACCGGAAAAGTCGCAGGCATACTGGAAGTAAAAAATAATGAACCGATTTTGCTCATTTCCCGGAAGGGTAAAATTAAGAAATTACGAGCCAAATCAATCAAACAAATGGGACGAGCAACCCAGGGTGAGGTCATTGCCAAAGTTCCGCAAAAAGATGAAATTGAAAAGTGTGTTTTTTTACCACAAGTAACTGTCAAGTAGTGAGTTATTTTTCCGCTTAACCAAAGGGGATGCGTGGGATGTTTTAATTAATATGGTCAAGTAAACGAAGGAAAACAAATTTGAGTACGCTGGGATATGAAGAAGGGGTGAGGAGGATGGTAACGGCGTTGCTTCGTAAAATAATGGAAGATCAGGAATCGATCACGTGTCGTCAGTTATGCGAAAAAGAACTTCCTGGTTTTGTTAAAAACAGTTTTCGTGCGATCGCCAGAAGGCGCATAAGAGAAAAAGAACCGGTTGTTTTTAACGTAAATACAGGTTCTGATTTTGATGACGAGATCGTGAGGAGCGCGCGTGAACAATTAATGGATGAATTGCAAAGCAGTGTGCAATTTAGCAGGGCTGATGCAGAGTCGTGCATAAAAAATGCTCTTAAAATTCGTTTTGAACTTTTGCTCAGGCCACAATATGCCATTGAGACATTTTTTTTCCGCAAAACGAATGAGCTTGACAAAAATCTTTTAAATCTCTCCATCAAGAGATTCGGTGAAAACATTCCTTTCCTTGAGCATCTGTGTGAAGAGTTCGACAAATACGAAAACGATAAAATAGATAGCGGCCGGTTTAAACAGTTCGCGCAACAGGTTCTGCATAAATTGTATTCAAACGGTTATCGGCAAACCATCCTTATCGACTCTAATTTGCTGATTGATTTTTTTGATATCGATGGCGCTTTGGACGCAAACGGACTGGAATCCCAGTTAGTAGAAGAGTTTTTTTCCACCAGGGGGTTTATTGATGCATTTCAAACCATTCGTCAAAAAACTTTGGAAGGCAAAAAGTATTGGTCCAAAGAAGATCTGATGCAATTTTTGCCTCTGGTAGTAAAGGGTGGCAAGAACGGTTCAATTGCTGATGCCCGGGAGGAGTTGACAAACAATAACCATCCCCGCATCATCTTTATGGATGATGGTTTCGAAAAGATTCAACGCGCAAAAATAGAACGACAGCCACCGGGTCCCTACCCCTCCATTCTGGATTTTATTGACCCTCAGGATTGGAAACTGTTTCTGAAAAAAATATTCAAAAAAGATTCACTCGATTTCAGCCGTTTTATCCACAAAATCGACAAGATAGACAAATGGCGAAGCGCCAAAGAAATTATAGATTGGGAACTGGAACAGCGCAGCGTTGATCCGTACTCAAAAGAAGCGGTTAAATTGGGCGATATCGTTTTTGCAAAATTTTTCTCAAAAGGGAAATATGCCTGAAAACTTGGAGATATATCCAATGATTCATAATAAAAAATACTCGATCCTTTTCCTTGCCCTCCTTTCTTTTTCGGTTCTTTTTTCCCTTTTAAAAATTGCAGCATCCGAAAGCAACCAAAAAGTAGGAATCGTTACATTTGTGCAGGGCTCGGCGAAAAAACAGAAACATGCCGAAAAACTATGGAAAAGTGTTGCAAAAAATTCTCAGGTTACCGGCGGAGAACGGGTGAGAACCTTAATCCGGTCGCGGGCGGAGCTGGACCTGGCTCACATCGACAAAATACGCATGGCCCCCAAAACCACCATTGATATTTTAAAGCTTTACGAAGAGACGAAAGAAAATATCCGCGAGGCCAACATTGTTTTGCAAAAAGGTGATCTCTGGGCAAACGTAGCGAAAAAAGGGAAAAACATGCGTCTTTCCATCGGTACGCCCATCGCAGCCGCTGCAATTACGGGGACAACTTTGCGCATGAGCGTTCAGGATGATTCAACATCAGAACTTAAAGTTTACCACGGGCAAGTCATTTTAACCAATGCGCCGCAATCCAGCACTGTTGTTCCAAAAAGTATTGAACCGCATGAAATTGCCGGTCCTCACGAAATTGCCGGTCCTCATGAAGTTTCTCTGGAAGAATGGGCGCTGATCGTCAAGTCAATGCAAAAAGTTAAAGTGAACAAAAAGGGACAGATCGTTTATTCGGGAGATTTCGCTTCCACAGACAACGATGAACAATCGGAATGGGTGCGCTGGAATTTAAAAATGGACGAGCAGGAACATTAGCTATAGAAAATAGTTACTAACGGGAGTAATTCAATGACTGCTGAAATAGCTATTATGAACAGATCAGCAATAGCTCTTGCAACAGATAGCGCAGTTACAATATCAGGAAAAAATAATTTTAAGATTTATAACACTGTAAATAAATTGTTTACTCTTTCCAAGGGCCACCCTATAGGAATTATGATTTACGGTAGTGCAGAATTAATGGGAATTCCATGGGAAACTATACTAAAAACATACAGAAATAAATTAGCAGAGGAGAACTTGCCTACACTGGAAGAATATGCAAAAAATTTTGTGGATTTCCTTGACAATAAAAATCCATTAAATGATTACTCTGTTAGCTCAGCGAAAACGATCTCAACAGAAATATGCGCCTTAAAAATAGCACAGAAATCTAATAAAAAATTAAGAAATTACAGACCTCGTCAAATGATGTGCAGATTACACTCTGTATTTGGACAATTACATCGGCATCTTGAATCATAATTTTGGCAGAATAATTACAGGGCAGAATAATTAAATAAATT